>WNGF01004486.1_pt1 | contig 18289 bp, 13 predicted proteins | sample 5400641 | NCBI WGS metagenome assembly WNGF01 (sample SAMN13153371, study PRJNA577476) | soil metagenome | isolation source: 80 cm soil or saprolite under grassland replicate 2 | place: USA:California | collected 2016-06-15
CACGTTCTTCGTTGTCGGACTCTTCGCCTTCGCGCTCCTGCCGGCGTGGCCGACCCACACCGCCTCGGCTGGCGTGGGCTCCACGGTCTATCTGCCCAACGTCACCAAGAAGCTGGGCGGCGAGGACGGCTGGCAGACGCCGTTCATCGTGCAGAACGTCGGCGCCGATGTGACCAGCGTGACGATGCAGTTCTATGCCTTCTCCGACGGCAGCCTGGTGAAGACGCGCAGCGTCGCCTCGCTCATTCCGGGCACCTCCGTGGTACACGACCCCAACAGTGATCCGGAGCTGGCCGCGGGCGGCCAGTACTCCGTGGTCATCCGCTCGACGAACTCGCCGGTGGTCTCCACCGTGAACGAGCACCAGAACGTCCGCAACCAGCAACGCCAGGAGGCGCTGTCCTACCAGGGCCTCTCCGAAGGCTCGACCCGGATCTACGCGCCGTACTTCGCGTACAACGTGAACGGCTGGCTCACCACCCTGGTGGTCCAGAACCTCGGCGCCTCGCCCACGAGTGTCAACCTGCAGTTCATCAGCTACGACGGCAGCCAAAAGCCGGTGCTCACCCGCACCCTCGAGCCCGGCCGCGCGCAGTTCGTCGACCCGCGCGTGGAGCCATCGCTCGGCGCGGGCACCGAGTACGCGGTGAGCCTGAGCGCCAGCCAGCCCATCGGTCTCATCGTGAACGCGCACAACGACGCGCCCACGGCCACCGCGCCGATGGGCTTCAGCTACAACGGCGCACCGGCCGCGAACGACGAGCTCGCCCTGGTCCCGTACGCGGCGAAGAACAGCGATGGCGTCGCGCGGTCCAGCCGCCTCTTCGTGCAGAACATCTCCACGGTCAGCGCGACGCCGACACTTCGATTCCTGCACGCCGGATCCACCGTGACGACCCCGCCGATCTCACTCGTGTCGCCCACCCCGCTGGCGCCCGGCGCGACGTGGGCGGTCGACATGGCGACGAGCTCGGTCCTGCCTGACGGTGATTACGGCGTGTACTCGACCGGTGGCGAGTTCGCGATCGTTGGCGCGACCACGACGCCGGCAAGCGCGATGGGTCTCACGTCGATCACCGGAAATAACACCAAGTGGTACCTGCCGAACGTCACGCGCACTCTCGGCGGCGCCAACGGTTGGACGACGCCGATCTGGATCCAATCCGCCAGCTTCGAGGTGACCTTCGCGAAGCTCTCCTGGTACCGCTTCTCCGATGGTGCGCTCGTCACGACGCAGACCGTCACCGGCCTCGCGGGCGGAGCCAGCGTCCGCGTCGACCCGCGATCCGTGGTCGGCCTCAGTGACGACACGCAGTACGCGGTCGTCGTCGAGGCGCCGGCCGGCGGTGTCGCGGTCGTCGTCACCGAGCTGAACTTTTCGGGTGGGGACGGCGCGATGGCCTACGAAGGGTTCAACCTGCCCGCGCTCGGTGGATACGGCACGACAGGATGCACGCCGATCACCGGCATCGCGGGCCAGACCTTCCGCTGCCGCTTCTTCGGACTTACGCCGGGAGCGAAACCCATCACGGTCACGACGACGAACCCGGTCGGCAGCCCGGCAACGAGCACGTTCCAGGAGGCCGTGGCCTCGGACGGCAGCTTCACGTACTACGCGAGGCTCACGACCCAGGGCAACCGCACCATCACCGTCGTCGCCGGCGGCACCACCGTCAACACGACGCTCATCGTCGGAGCGCCGACTTTCGCCGTGCAGACGACGCAGGCCAAGAACGGCAGCATCTCCATCGCGACGAAAGGATCCACTCCCTGCACGATGTACGCGTTGCAGCCCGACGGGAACCTCACTGTGGCGTTCGGGGTGATCCTCACGGCCACCTCCGACGCGGCCGGGCTGCTCACGTTCAGCTACACGCCGCTGACATCGCCGGCCGGGACGTGGCTCTACGTGGTGCAGTGCACCTCGGGCAGCGAGACGCATACCGTGGCGCCGACCTTCACCGTGCCGTAGCGCTCTCTTCGGACCGGCTCGCTATCGTCAGCCAGGCACTCCTTCACTGGAGGGATGAGCCTGGCTGACGTGCGTCTACGCAGCGCGCCCCAGTTCCACGCCACGCTGGCGTACGGCGATGCGGTCGGGAACGACTGCTTCGAGCTCCAGCGCCTCTTTTGGTCGTGTGGCGTGCGCTCGGAGGTCTTCGCCGAGGAGGCCAAGCCGGAGGTGGCGGCGCTCGTCCGGCCGTGGCTCGAGCTCGCCCGCGAGCCCGTCGAGCGCACGGCGCTGTTCGTGCACGTGTCGATGGGCAACGACGCGCTCGATGGCGTCGCCGCGCTGCCTCATCGGAAGGTGATCGTCCACCACAACATCACGCCCGCGCGTTTCTTCTCCGGACTGAACGAGCACGCCGAGCGTTACGCGACGCGCGGCCGCGAGCAGCTGGCGGCGCTCGCGAAGACGGCGGAGCTGGGCATCGCCGACAGCGAGTTCAACCGCAAGGAGCTCGAAGAGCTCGGGATGACGCGCACCGCGGTCGTCCCGATCCTGGTCGACTGGTCCGCATTCGACGAGGTCTCGCCGGACGAACCGCTGCTCCGGCGTTTGCGCGACGAACGCACGGCGATCGTGGCGGTGGGGCAGATCCTGCCGCAGAAGGCCACGCACGACGTCGTCGCCGCGTTCGCGCGCTACCGTGAGCGCGATCGCGGCGCGCGCCTGTATCTCGTCGGCTCGACCGCGATGTCCGCGGGCTACCTGGTGAAGCTGCGCGAGGACGTCGCGCGCATGCGGCTCGAGGATGCCGTGACCTTCACGGGCGGCGTTCCGATGGAGCAGCTCGTCGCGTACTACCGCGGCGCCTCCGCACTGCTGACCCTTTCCGATCACGAGGGCTTCTGCGTCCCCTTGCTCGAGGCCATGCGCAGCGACCTGCCGATCGTGGCGCACGCCGCCGGTGCCATCCCCTGGACGCTCGGCGACGCCGGCATCCTGCTTCACGACAAGTCGCCCGACGCGGTCGCGGAAGCGCTCGATCGCGTCGTGCACGACGACGCGACGCGGCGCGAACTTGTCGAGCGCGGCCGGCGCCGGCTCGCCGACTTCGGCCGCGACCGCGTCGAGCAAGCGTTGCGCGACGCGGTCGCGATGATCGACTTGGACCTTGGCCATCCGCGCCGGAAGCGGGTCGCGGTCCTGTCGAGCGACCAGCGCTGCGGCATCCACCACTACGCGCTGTCCGTCGCCGAGGGCCTGCGTCGCAGCGGTCACGAGATCACGTTCGTCGGCGTGCGTCACCTTGACGCGCGCGATCTGTCGCGCAAGACGCGCTTGGTGAGCGGCGACACCGACGCTGTCCTGGTCGAGCACGAGCATGGGATCTTCGCGGACGTGCCGTTCGTGCGGACGCTGCTCGGATTCTGGCGGCGGCGCATCCCGGTCGTGCTCTCGATGCACGAGCTCGAGCCAGAGAAGTTCCATCACTTCCGCCGGCTCTCCAACGCGCTGCATTACCGGCCGCGCTACTCGTGGCCGCTGGAGCTCCTCCGCGCGCCGTGGGTGGCCCTACGCATCGCGAACTGGTTCCTCCGCTATCGGGCCGTGCTCGCGCTCACCGGCTCGCTGCCGCGGCGGCTCATCGTCCACTCGCACCGCTCGAACCACTGGTTCGATCTGCTCTCCAACGACGAGCGCAAGAAGGAGCATTTCCCGCTCGTGACCATGCCGCTCGAGGACGCGGCGCTCCCGCGCGACGCGGCGGAGAAGCGCGCGCTGCGCGAGCGGCTCGGCCTGCCGGTCGATCGCTTCATCTTCGTGTCGCCCGGCTTCTTCTTCCGCCGCAAGCGCTTCATCGACGTGATCTCCGCCGCGCCCGACGACGCTGTCGTCGTGCTCTCGGGCACTCGGCACGCGAACGAGCCGGAGTACTTCGACGAGGTGGTGGAGTACGCGCGCGGCCGGCCGAACGTCGTGATCAACACCGAGTACGACACGATGGGCTCGTACGTCGCGGCGGCCGACTGCGTCGTCCTGTTCTACGAGGACGTGTTCCAGAGCGCCGTCGCTGCGCAGGCGATCTGGGCGGGGCTCCCGTGCATCTTTTCGGATGCGCGCGGCTTCGTCGTCTACCACGGCGCCGGGATCGTGGCGCGCGACTCGAGGGAGCTCGGCGAGGCGATGCGCGAGATCCGCCTGCCCGACACGTACGCGCGACTCCGTGCGCGCGTGCGTTTCCTGCAGCGCATGCTCTCGCCCGAGCGCAACGCTGACCGCTATCTCGCCGGGATCGAATGACGCGTCGCGTCCTCGTGGTCGTGCAGCGCTTTGGCGAGGAGGTCACCGGCGGCTCCGAGCGACACGCGCGCGTCGCGGCCGGGCGTCTCGCGCGCACGCATCAGGTCGAGGTCGCGACGACGACGGCGCTGGACTACTGGACGTGGGCGGAGCACTACGCCGCGGGGACCAGCGACGTCGATGGGATCCGGGTGCACCGCTTTCCCGTGGCCAGCGGTCGCGTACCTGACTTCAAGGAGTTCGAGCATCACATCCTCTTCGAGCCGCACACGCTCGCGGAGGAGCAGGACTGGCCGCGCCGGCAGGGCCCGCACGCGCCGGAGCTGCTCGAGTTCCTCCATCGCGAGGGTGACCGCTACGACGCGGTCCTCTTCTACACGTACATCTACGAGCCCACCGCTCGGGGTCTGCCCCTCGTGCCCGAGCGGTCCGCGCTGATATCGACGGCGCACGACGAGCTTCCGCTGCGACTTGCCCCGTACCGCGAGCTCTTCCACCTGCCGCGCGCGTTCGGTTTCCTGACGCCCGAAGAGCGCGCGCTGGTGCGAAGGACGTTCCGCAACGACGAGATCCCCGACGTCGTCGTCGGCATCGGTCTTGACGCTCCGCCGGCGCACGATGCCGATGACTTTCGCCGGTCGCGCGGCCTCGATGGCCCGCTCGTCGTCTATCTGGGACAGGTGAGCGAGGGCAAGGGCTGCGACGAGCTGCTCGGGGGCTGGGCGCGCATGCGCGACCGGGCCGGCGCGCCCGCGGCGACGCTCGTGCTTGCCGGCACGGTCCGCATGGACGTCCCGCAGCGGCGCGATGTCGTCGCGCTGGGTCGCGTCAGCGACGAGGACAAGTTCGCCGCGCTCGCGGCCGCCGACGCGCTTGTGCTGCCGTCGCGGTTCGAGAGCCTTGGCATCGTCCTCCTGGAAGCGTGGCAGGTCGGAACGCCGGTCCTCGTCCCTGCGCACAACGCGGTGACTGCGGGCCAGACGCGTCGCGCGGGTGGCGGGGTCGTCTACGAAACGCTCGAGACCGAGCTCACCTCGCTCCTGGGCGACCGCGACCGCGGCCGCGCGCTCGGCGCGCGCGGGCGGGACTGGGTCGAGCGCGAGTGCTCGTGGGCGACATTCGACGAGCGCCTGCTCGAGCTCGTGGATCTCGCGGCGGCTCGCGATGGCTGAGCGGCCCAGCGCGCTCGTGGTCGTCCAGCGCTACGGCGACGTCTCGGGCGGCGCCGAGGCGCACGCGCGCACGCTCGTCGAACGCCTGGCCACGCATCTGGATATCGAGGTCGCCACGACGACCGCGCGCGACTACTGGACGTGGGCGAACGCCTTCACGCCCGGGCTCACCTGGATCAACGGCGTCGCGGTGCGCCGCTTCCCGGTCGAGCGCGGTCGCGCGCGCGACTTCCGCCTGCGCGAGCACCGCGCCTTCGCCGCGGGGCATTCGCTCTCCGACGAGATCGCGTTCGTCGACGCGCAGGGGCCGATCGCGCCGGACCTCCTCGAGCACGTGCGGGCGCGCGGTGGCGACTTCGACCACGTGCTCTTCTTCCAGTACCTCTATCACCCGACGGTGAACGGGCTGCCGCTGGTCCCGGAGCGCGCCGTGCTCGTCCCGACGGCCCACGAGGAGCCGGCGATCGGGCTCACCGTGTACCGCCGCGTCTTCCACCTCCCGCGCGCGATCGCGTACAACACGGATGAGGAGCGGCGCATGGTCCAGCGCCGTTTCCGCAACGAGCGCGTTCCGGGTGACGTCGTGGGGGTCGGCGTCGATGTGCCATCCGATCGCGATGCGGCTCGCTTCCGGTCGCGGCACCGCATCGACGGGCCGTACTTCCTCTACGTCGGGCGCATCGTGCAGGGCAAGCAGATCCGCGAGCTGTGCGAAGCGTTCGCGCGCTGGCAGGATCGCGGTGGGACGCACGCCACGCTCGTGCTGATGGGCCAGGCCGAGATGAGCCTTCCAGCGCATCCGGCGATACGCCCGCTCGGACGGACGACCGATGAAGAGAAGTTCGACGCGCTCACCGGCTGCGTCGCGCTGCTGCAACCGAGCCTGCTCGAGTCGCTCTCGATCATCGTGCTCGAGGCGTGGGCCTGCGAACGCCCGGTCATCTGCGACGCGCGCTCGCCGGTGGTATGGGGGATGACGCGCCGCGCTGGAGCCGGCGTCGCGTATCGCGACCCGGCCGAGCTCGCGGAGATCTGCGAGCTCCTCATCGAGGACGCGCGGCTCGGCGACCGACTCGGTGCGCTGGGTCGAGCATTCGTCGAGCGCAGCTACACCTGGCGCGGCGTCGTCGAGAAATACCTCGATCTCTTCGCCGAGGTCCGCGCCAGAAATACATGAGCCGCGGACTCGCGTCCGCGGCTCATGCGCTGTTGCCGTGTCGGGCGCTAGAAGGCGAAGTTGACGACGGTCGGGCCGCTCACGATCACGCCGAGGCGCTCGGCCTTGATCACGCCGCCCACGAGAGCGCGGACGTCCCAGGAGAGCCCGGGTGGCGCGCTGTCCAGCGACAGGAAGTAGTTACCGCTCGCGTCCGTCGTCGTCGCGCAGCGGACCGGCGGGCCGACCGCGATACAGGCGCCGGCGACGGGCTGCCCGCCGCTGCTGACGACGCCGCGGATCGACAACCCGTTCGGGTTGACGGTCGGCGTGGGCGTCGGCGGAGGTGTCGGTGTTGGTGATGGCGACGGCGTCGGCGAAGGCGTCGGCGGCGGAGTGGTCGGGACGGGCGTCGGAGGCGGTGTGGGCCGCGGCGTCGGCGGAGGCGTCGCCTGAGGCGTCGGCGCGGGCGTTTCCGTCGGTGCCGCGGTGGTCGGAGCGGCCGTCGGTGACGGCGCGGCGGTCGTCGGCGCCGCTGAGGTCGGCGCCGCGGTCTGCGTCGGCGCGGCACTCGTGGCGAGGACCGCGGCGGTCGGCGACTGGCTTGAGTTCACCACGTCCTGCGGCTGACACGCCAGGAGCGCGAGGTACACGACCATCGCTGTCGTGAGGAAACTGAACGCACGCGATCTCACCGACCCACCCCCAACAAGGGCCGAGACACCCCACCAAGCTTGTTCGTTAGCTCAGGCGGCAGTGTACCGAGCGCTCTGGTCGGAGTGCTAGCGTGAAACCAAACTGATCGACCTGCCGTTCGACCCTGTTCTCGCGCTGGGTCCGCTGCGCGTCGCGTGGCACAGCGTTTTCGCCCTCATCGGCGTCCTGTGCGGGTCTGCTCTGGGTATGTCCCTCGCGATGCGCCGTCTCGGCTGGGCCGATGCGTACGCGGTCGCCCTCTCGGGAGTTCTCGGCGGCATCGTTGGCTCGCGCCTCTTCCACGTCCTGGACGCCTGGCAGTACTACGCCGGCCATCCGGCGGACATCGTCGCGGTGTGGAACGGTGGCGCGGCGGTCACCGGTGGGATCGTCGGAGGCATCGTCGGCGGGCTCATCGCCGCTCGTGCGCGCGGGCTGCCGATCGCGTTCACGCTCGATCGCGGCGTCGTCGGACTGCCTCTGGGCATGGCGCTCGGCCGCGTCGGAGACATCATCAACGGCGAGCATCACGCGACGCTCTGCGCCGCCCTTCCGTGGTGCGTGCGCTACACCAATCCGAGCACGCTCGGCCAGCGCGAGCTCGTTCATCCCGCCGTCGCCTATGAGCTGGTGCTCGATCTGGTGATCCTCGCGATCCTGCTGGCGCTCGTCCGCCGTCCGCATCCGGACGGTGAGCTGGTCTTCGTGTTCGTCGGCGTCTACGGCGTCGCGCGCCTCGCACTCTCGCCATTCCGTCTCGATCCGCTCTGGCTTTTCGGCGTCTCTCAGGCGGTCGTCGCTTCGATCATCTTCATCGCGATCGGCGTCGTTGGAGCGCTGCGGCTGCGGCACGCCGCGAGGCGGCCCGCGCCTATCCTGACCTGATGCGTGAGCGGCGTGGCGACGGAGAGCGCGACTGGGGCAACATCGATTGGTCGAAGATCGACCTGCCCGGGCTGCGCGCGGGCCGTCGAGGTGGCGCGCGCCCTCCGTCTCGACGCGGGGTGGTCATCACCGTCGCCGTGGTCATCGTCCTCCTGCTCCCGCTCCTCGCGGGTCCGTTCGTCGCCTTCCTGACCGACCTGCTGTGGTTCCGCAGCCTCGGGCTCGAGGACGTCTACCTGCGCCGCTACACCGCGGCGTTCTGGGCGTTCGTCGCCTTCTTCCTCATCTTCTTCGCCCTCGCGCTCCCCAATCTGTATCTCGCCCTCCGGCCGCAGGTCCCACGCGTCGTCATAGACGCTCGTCAGCCGCGTGCGTCCGCGCTCGCGCAGACGCTGCGGCTCCTCTGGGTCATCACGATCCCGGCGTTCTTCTTCGGCCTCGCCGGCGCCGATGAGTGGGATCCGCTGCTCCGTTGGCTGAACGCGGTCCCCTTCGGCGTGACCGACCCCGTATTCGGTCGAGACGTCGGCTTCTACTTCTTCACGCTTCCGATGCTCGAATTCGTCCGCGGCTGGCTCATCGCCGCGGTCCTCGTGATCGCGGCCGGGGTCGTCTTCCTGTACGCGATCCGGGGCGTGATCAGCGTGGCGACCGACACCATCACGCGCGGCGATCTCGGGGTGGCCGGTCGTACCGCGCTCGCCCTCGCGCGGCCCGCGCGCGCCCACCTGTCGGTGCTCGGTGGGCTCTTCCTCCTCTTCGTCGCTCTGGGGTACGTGCTCGATCAGTACGACCTGCTCTTCCGGCCCGAGGCCGTCCTGACCGGTGCCGGCTTCGCGAGCGTGAATGCGCGCCTGCCCGCGCTCACGGTGCTCGCGGTCATCGTCGGCATCGCCGCGCTGGCGTGCTTCGCGAACGCCTTCGCGCGAACGGTGTGGGTCCTCGCCGGTGCGGTCGTCCTGTGGTTCGCGGCGACGATCCTCGTGCTCGGCGTGTACCCGGCGCTCGTCCAGAACTTCATCGTCGCGCCCGATCAGTTGAACAAAGAGCGACCGTTCCTCGAGCGCAACATCGCCGCGACGCGCGCGGCCTATGCGCTCGATAAGGTCGACGAGTCTTCGATCAACCCCGGCGACGCGCCGACGCAGGCGGAGGCGCGCCGCGAGCTGTCGGACACGCTGTCCGTGCGTCTCTGGGACTACCGCCCGCTCCTGTCGGCGTTCGATCAGCTCCAGGCGCTACGGCAGCAGTTCGCGTTCCACGACGTCGACGTCGATCGGTACGCGATCGGTGGTCGCGAGGTACCGGTCATGCTCTCGGCGCGGGAGCTGGTGACGGCGCAGCTGCCGCAGCAGACCTGGGTGAACCGCCACCTCGTGTTCACCCACGGCTACGGCGCGGTCCTCACGCCGGTCGGCGGCGTCGCGAACGAGGGACGCCCGCAGATGTTGGTGAAGGACATCCCGCCGCAGGGCGAGCCGAAGATCGACCAGCCGCGCATCTACTTCGGCGAGCTCACCAGCGACTACTCCATCGTCGATACGTCGCAGGACGAGTTCGACTATCCGCAGGGCGACACGAACGCCACGACGCGCTTCTCCGGAGGTGGCGGCGTCGGGATCGGATCGCTCTGGGACCGCATCCTCTTCACGCTGCGCTTCGGCGACACGAACCTGCTGTTCAGCAACCAGATCCTTTCGGACAGCCGCGTGCTGTTCCATCGCCAGATCGCCGAACGCCAGCAGCTGATCGCTCCGTTCCTCGAGTACGACCCAGATCCGTATCTCGTCATCGCGAACGGATCGCTCTGGTGGATCAACGACGCGTACACCGTCGGCAACAAGTACCCGTACAGCGAGCGCTTCAACGCGCTCGTTCGCGGCGGCACGAAGATCGCCGATGGTGACCTCAACTACATCCGCAACAGCGTGAAGGTCGTTACGAACGCCTACGACGGCTCGATCGCGTACTACGTCGTGGACGAGACCGACCCCGTCGTGCGCAACCTGCGCGCGATCTACCCGAAGCTGTTCAAGCCGCTCGCCGAGATGCCTCAGGCGCTGAAGGACCACCTGCGTTATCCGGAGGGACTCTTCAGCATCCAGGCGCAGGTGTTCGCGATCTATCACATGACCGATCCCGACAACTTCTACAACCGCGGCGACGCATGGCGTATCGCCAACGAGCTGCAGGAGCAGGGCGCCTCGCGACAGGCGATCGAGCCGTATTACGTGACCACCCGGCTCCCGGGATCGGAGCGCCGCGAGTTCGTCCTCTTCGTTCCGATGACGCCCGCCGGCGGCGCGCGCGACAACATGGTCGCCTGGATCGCCGGGCGCGCCGACCCGCCCGAGTACGGCAAGCTGCGGGTGCTCCGCTTCCCGCAGGACCGCGTCATCTTCGGCCCCTTGCAGATCGAGGGCCGCATCGACACGGACGCCACGATCAGGCAGCAGCTCACGCTCCTCTGTCCGACCGGCAGCGGCTCGCGCTGCATCCGAGGGAATCTTCTCGTCCTTCCGGTCGGCAGCTCGTTCCTCTATCTCGAGCCGCTCTTCGTACAGGCGACGCAGAGCAAGATCCCGGAGCTGCAGCGCGTCGTGCTTGCGACGCAGGACCGCATCGTGATGGCCGAGACCTTCGAGCGCGCGCTCGACGCGCTCTTCGGCCAGGGGACCTCGCCCGGCCAGCCGCCGCCCGGCCAGCCGCCGCCCGGCCAGACGCAGCCTGGACCGCCGATAGGTGCCATCGCCGAGCTGGTGAAGTCGGCCGGCGAGCATTACCAGCAGGCGCAGGACGCGTTGAAGCGCGGCGACTTCGCGGAGTACGGACGTCTCATCAAGCTCCTCGAGGATGATCTCGCGAAGCTTCGTACCGCCACGGGGCAGTGAAGCTTTCGGTCCTGATCCCCGTCTATAACGAGGAGCAGACCATCGGCGAGGTCATCGATCGCGTGAACGCCGTGGCGATCGAGAAGGAGATCATCGTCGTCGACGACGGCTCCACCGACCGCACGACGGAAGTGCTCCGCGCGAACGCCGCGAAGGTCCAGCACATCCACGAGGGGCGCGCGAACTTCGGCAAGGGCGCCGCGATCCGCATCGGGCTGACCTATGCCGAGGGCGACGTCATCGTGATCCAGGACGCCGACCTGGAGCTCGATCCCAGCGACTACCTCCGGTTGCTCGAGCCGATCACGAGCGGGAAGAGCGACGTCGTGTACGGGTCCCGCTTCCTCGGCCGGAACGCGCGCATCCCGCGCCGGACCCGCCTGGCGAACCGCTTTCTCGTGCTGCTCACGAACGTTCTGTACGGCGGGCGGCTCACCGACATGGAGACGGCCTACAAGATGTTCCGCGCCGACGTGGTGCGCGAACTGCGCCTGGAGAGCCATCGATTCGAGATCGAGCCCGAGCTGACCGCAAAGCTGCTGCGCACGGGCCACCGGATCGTCGAAGTGCCGATCGGCTACAACCCGCGCACCGCCGCGGAAGGAAAGACGATCGGCCTTCGGGACGGCATCCTCGCGATCTGGACGCTCGTCCGTTGGCGCATCGCTCCTGTCAGCTCGATGCGCGAGCGGCGCAAGTCGCCGCGCCGCGGCTAACGGGCGGGCAATCCTTGCGTCACTACAGCCGAACCAGGTTCGGTCGAGCTGTGCCAGCCGTCGCGTTGACCGCATCGAACACGAAGGAAGAGCGATCGAGCACGCGCGCGTAGTCGATCGCCGAATGGCCCACGAGGATCAGGACGCAGTCGGCTGAGGCGAGCAGCGCGTCATCCAGGTCGACGGAGTGCAGGGTCTGCCGCTCCCCGTCCTCGCCTTGACGGGCGGCCAGCATGAGCTGAGGAACGTAAGGATCGTGATAGCTGAGCTCGGCGCCCTCGTCGCGCAGGATCTCCATGACGCGGACCGCCGCGGAGTTGCGCGAGTCGTCGATGTCGCGCTTGAACGCGGCGCCGAGCGCGAGGATGCGCGCGCCTTCAAGTCGCTTGCCGCGCGACCGCATCTCGCGACGGAGCTTCTCAACGGTGAACGAGGGCATCTCCAGGTTCGTGTCGGCCGCGATCTCGATGAACTTCGTCGTGAAGTCGAACTCGCGCGCCTTCCACGCGAGGTAGTAGGGGTCAACCGGGATGCAGTTGTGGACGAAGATCCCTTCGCCGGTCGCGAACGTGTGGGTCGTGCGCGTTTCCAGCGAGAAGACCGTGACGTCGGCGAGGCGTCGCTCGACCGTCTTCACGCGGGCAACCATCTGACCCGCCTGCTCGAAGACGACGACATCGGGATCCATCAGGAGCGTGCCAGCCTGTCGTGAGCGGCCCCGAACGAGATGAGAATCCCCTTGAACACGATCCGTCCGGATCGAGGCACTCTCGACGACGATGGGTAGGAGCTCGCCGGGAGCGACGTCCCTCGCCTCTGTCGTCAAGACGCGATCGGTGACCACGAGCATGGGGTGACGATCCGTGGTGTTGACGACGCGTCCGTCCTCCGTTGTGATCAGCACGACCTCGCCGTGGAACTGACGCCGGAACAGATGTGTCGCCGGCTCCCACATTGGCGCTCCGTCAACACCTATCGCCAACGCCTCGAAGCCTGGATCGGTCACGACCTCTGTATCGCCGACCCGAGCCGCGGACCGCCGTGACGTGGCTTCGAGCCAAAGCTCGTCCAGCGTGCGCCGACCGACCAAAGCCCCGCGGCGGGCGTAGATCGACTCGCCGGTGAGGAGGCAGTGCCCACCCACACCGGGACCCGGATAGAAGGGCATGAAGCCGTAGGGCTTCGTCTTTGCCGCGTCGATGACCTCCCACACGTCAATCCCCATGCGGTCGCACAGCATCGCGAGCTCGTTCACGAGCGCGATGTTCACGGCGCGGTAGGTGTTCTCAAGGAGCTTCGTCAGCTCCGCGACGCGCGGCGTCGAGACGCGCCGCACCACGCCATCGTGGACGACCTGCTCGAGCACGAGCGCGGCGCGCTCGGTGCTCTCGGCATCGATCCCGCCGACGACCTTGGATGTGTTGGCGATCGTGTAGGTGCGGTTACCCGGGTCGATACGTTCAGGCGAGAAGGCGACGAAGAAGTCCTTCCCGGCGCGCAGCCCCGAGCGCTCGAGGATTGGCACGAGCACCTCCTCGGTCGTCCCGGGATACGTGGTGCTCTCGAGCAGCACGAGCTGGTCGCGCCGGAGCCGGCCCGCGAGCGTGCGTCCCGCGCCCTCGATGTAGCTGAGGTCCGGTGACTTCGCGCGGTCGAAGGGGGTCGGCACGCACACGAAGAGGACGTCAGCTGTCGCCAGGAAGACGTCGTGCGTGCTTGGCGCGAACGTGGCCGACGCGACGTGTCGTGCGACCGACTCGCTCGGGATGTCCATGAGCGGGCTCCGGCCATCGCGGAGAAGCCGGACCCGCTCTTCGTCGACGTCGTAACCGATCACCGTGAACCCCGCGTCGGCGAATGCCAGCGCAAGAGGGAGGCCGACATAGCCCAGCCCGAGAACGGCGATCTTGGCCTCCCGCGACGCGATGCGCGCGGCGAATCGTTGGTCCATCAGGAGGCCCGACCGACGGCGAAGTTCTTCCGGCACCACTCGAGCGTTGCCGGCAGACCCTCGCGCAGGGACGTCTTCGCGACGAATCCGAGCTCGCGCTCGGCGTGGCGCGTATCCGGCACGCGTTGGCGCGTGTCCTCGTGGCCGGGTCCGTAGTACGACTCGTAGGGCACCGTGACGATCTCCGATCGCGACCCGAGCTCCTCACGCACCAGCGCGGCCAGTCGCCGGACTGTTGTCTCCTCGCGCGAGCCGATGTTGAAGACGACGCCGGCGCGCGGTCGAGCGGCGCCGGCCGCGAGGATCGTGCCGGCTACGGTGTCCTCCACGTAGGTGAAGCACCGCGACTGAGCCCCGTCGCCGTGCACCGTCATTGGCTGGCCCGCGAGCGCTTGTGCCGCGAAACGCGCGATGACGCTGCCGTAGCCTCGGGCGTCGATGCCCGGACCGTATGCGTTGAAGTAGCGGATCACCGCGACCGGCAGCCCCCGATCGGCGTAGGCGAAGGCGAGGTGCTCGTCGAGCGCTTTCGAAGTCGAATACGACCAGCGCTGCACCCAGGTCGGACCCAGCGTGCGCTCGCCGTCCTCGGCGAAGGGGACCGCCCTGCTCCGGCCGTAGATCTCGGACGTCGACGCGAACACGACAGCGCATCCGTGTCGAGCCGCGGCCGCCAGCGCGTTCTCGGTGCCGTGGACGTTCGTGCGTATCGCGCCCAGCGGGTCCGCGAGGACGTTGTGAACGCCCACGACGGCCGCGAGGTGATAAACGACGTCCGCGTCGCGGACCAGCCGGTCGACGAGATCCACGTCGAGCACGGTCCCTTCGATCCCTTCGTAGGCCGGATGCCCGCGATGCGCATCCAGTCGTTCCCGCTTGCCGGTCGAGAGATCGTCGAGGACGGTGACGTGGTCGCCCCGCATGAGCAGCGCGTTCACCAGGTGCGAGCCGATGAAGCCGGCGCCACCGGTCACGAGCGAGCGCGTCATCGCGATCCGTCCATCACGCCGTCCTCTGGCCGCGCACTCTAGCGTGGCGATCATGTGCCGACCATCGCTCGTTCGTCATCCCTAGAATGCGCAGTCCGTGCCGCAACGGAACGGATACGTCCTCGCGGCTCTCGTCCTCGGCCTCTTCTGGTGTGTCGAGGGCATCGATCTCAACGAGCCGCAGATCGACCGCATGGTGCTCCTCGTCACAGGGCTCGTGCTCGCCTGGGCGCTCCTGCGGGGCTCGACCGGCATCGCGGCCCTCACCGCCTACTACGCCGTCCTGATCGCGGTCTCCGAACGCGTGCATCGCACGCCGCTGCTCGACGGCAGCGACGTCCTCCGCGCGACGCAGGAATCGCTGGACGTCGCCTTCGCCGGCGGCAATCCCTACGCGCATTACCTCACCAGCACGATCCCGCCGGGATCGCCGTTCGTGTATCCGCCGGGCGAGCTCGCCTGGTACGCCGTCCCGTATCTCGTCTTCGGTGACATCACGCGCGTCGACACGTGGTCGGGGGTTGCGATCGTCGCGGCCATCGCGATCGCCGGAGTCCGCGCCGGCGCGGCGAACGTCGCCCTTCCGGCGATGCTCTACGCCACCTGGGGCGTCGGTGCCTTCCGCGCGGTGGACGGCTCGAACGACGTCTCGGGGTCGCTGCTGGTCGTCGCCGCGATCGTCGCGCTCGTCTTCGCGGATCGTGACACCCCGTGGTCGCGCCGCATGTTCGTGATCTCCGCCGTGCTCTTCGGCTGGGCGATCGCCTTCAAGCAATTCGCCGTCCTGGTACTGCCGCCGGTGTTGCGCCACATCGCGGTGCACCGCGCGGACTGGCGGTGCTATCTCGCGCTCACCGCTGGGGTCGCCGCGGCGTTCGTCCTTCCGTTCTTCGTGCGCGATCCGGGCGCGTTCGTCGGCTCGCAGATCGCTGCGCTCACGTTCCACGACGAGATCTGGGGCGCGAACATCCTCAGAACGATGAGCGAGTACGGCGATCCGTCGCCGCTCGTGCCGCTCTTCTTCGCGATCGAGGTCCTCGGGACGCTCGGACTGGTCATCGTCGTCCTGCGCTGGCGCGTTCCCACGCTCGGCGCCGCGGCCCTCGCCGGCGCGGGCATCATCATCCTGCCGCTGCTCTTCGCCCGCTGGACGACGCAGCCGTACTACATCTATGTCGGCGCCATCGCTGCCTGCGGCGTCGCGCTGCTGCAATCTAGAATCCGATCGGAATGAAGGCGCTGCGCGTCGCGGTCATCGGCGCCGGTTACTGGGGACCGAACCTCGTCCGCAATCTGAGCGAAGCGCCCGGTGCGGAGCCGGTCGCGGTCGCCGATCTCTCCCCCGAACGCCTCGAGCCGGTGCGCAAACGCTTCCCTGCGGTCCGCGTGACGACGGATCACCGAACCGTGCTGTCCGATCCGGACGTCGACGCGGTCTGCATCGCGACGCCCGTCGGGACGCACCGCCGTCTGGCCGAGGAGGCGTTCGCGGCGGGGAAGCATGTGTTCGTGGAGAAGCCGCTCGCCGGCAACATCGAGGACGCCGAGGCGATCGTGCGGGCGTCCGAGCGCGCGGGCCGCACGCTCATGGTCGGCCATACCTTCGTATACAACCCCGCGGTCGTCGCGGTGCGTGACGTGCTCGTCAATGACGACGTCGGAAAGATCCACTACGTGGACAGCCAGCGCGTGAACCTCGGCCTTCACCAGTTCGACATCAACGTCCTATGGGACCTCGGGCCGCACGATGTCTCGATCACGTTGTACTGGCTCGATGAGGAGCCCGAATGGGTCCAATGCATCGGCGCGTGCTACGTGCAGCCGGACATCGAGGACGTCGTCTTCCTCACCATGGGCTTTCCATCGGGCGCGCTCGCGCATGCGCACCTCTCGTGGCTGGCGCCCAGCAAGCTGCGCACGATGACGGTCATCGGCTCCAAGCGCATGGTCGTGTACGACGACGTCCAGTCCGTGGAGAAGGTGAAGATCTACGACTTCGCCGTGGCTGAGCTCTCGAGCGAGGAGCTGCGCCGAAGCTATCGCTCCGGTGAGATCCGCAGCCCGCACGTTGCCTTCACGGAGGCGCTGCAGATCGAGATGCGGCACTTCATCGAGTGCGTGCGTGAGGGGACGCGACCGCGCAGCGATGGCGAGGCCGGGCTGCGCGTGGTCCGCGTCCTGGAGGCCGGCATGCGCTCACTACGCGCCGGCGGCACGCGCGTCTCGTACCGATCCGAGCCAGCGAAGGCCGCGGCACGCGCATGACCTCTCTCGGCGTCTCGGTGCACCCGACCGCGGTCGTCGCGCCGAACGTCGAGCTTGGATCCGGGACCATCGTCGGCGAATACGTCGTTCTCGGAAAGGCGCCGCGTGGAAAGAAGCAGGGCGAGCTGCCGCTCGTGATCGGCCCGGATTCGACGATCCGGCCGTTCACCACGATCTACGCGGGCACGACCATCGGCGCGCGCCTGCAGACGGGCCAGGGCGCCTCGATCCGCGAGGACAACGTCATCGGCGACGACGTCTCGGTCGGCACGCACGCTTCGCTCGAATTCGGCAACCGTATCGGATCGCGCGTGCGCATCCACACCGGCTGCTTCCTCGAGCTCACGCAGATCGAGGACGAGGTGTTCGTCGGGCCACACGTCGTGTTCACCGACGATCCACATCCCCAGTGTCCGGCCTATCTCGACTGCGTGAAAGGCGGCGTCGTGCGCCGCCGGGCGCGCATCGGCGCGAACAGCACGATCCTTCCCGGAGTGGAGATCGGCGAGGACGCCCTGGTCGGCGCGGGAAGCGTGGTGCGGCATGCCGTCCCGGCACGGAGCGTGTGGGCCGGCAACCCCGCGGTCCAGCTGAAGGAAGAGATCACCGATCTCGCGTGCTTCGTGGGCATCTACCCGTACGCCTATTCATGGCTCGATGAGAAGGCACGGAGATGACGACGAAGACCGAGGCACTCGCGTTGATCGAGCGCGAATGGCGTGCCGGCGATTCCCTGTTCGCGGGACTCAGCGAGGAGCAGCTCGCGCGTCCGGTGTTCACCGGCGAGGGTTCTGGCTGGCGCGTCCGCGACCTCCCGCCGCACTTCGCGTGGTGGCTGCGGCTGGCCGCTCGCGGCGCGAGGCGGGCCGTGGAGATCGGCGGCGGGCCGGATCAGAACACGACGCTCCGGAGATTCCTCGGGATCGAAACGGGCGTCGACACACTGAATGCCGACACGCACGCGCGGTGGCACGGTCGGCCGGCGGCGGACCTCTTCGCCGAGCTGCGGTCGGCGCGTGAGGATCTGCGCGCGGCGTTGGCTGCGCTGCCCGACGATCTCCTGGTGAACGCGGATTCCGTCGAAACGGACGGCATGCGCCGATACATCTGGCAGCCTGCGGTGAACCACTTCCGGCAACACCGCGAGCACATCGAGAGCGCACTGAAAGAGGGAGCCACGACATGACCGTTGCCACGCAAGACATCCCGCTCGTGGATCTGCGCGCGCAGTACGCGACGATCCGCGACGAGGTCCGCACCGCGATCGATCAGGTCCTCGAGAGCATGCAGCTCACCATCGGTCCGAACGTGAAGGCGTT
>WNGF01004488.1_pt1 | contig 18284 bp, 16 predicted proteins | sample 5400641 | NCBI WGS metagenome assembly WNGF01 (sample SAMN13153371, study PRJNA577476) | soil metagenome | isolation source: 80 cm soil or saprolite under grassland replicate 2 | place: USA:California | collected 2016-06-15
CAACACCCGCTCGGCGGGGCGGCTGTCCGGAACGTAGAGGGGCTCGCGAATGAAATCGTGGAGGGAGAACGCAGTGTCGCCGCCGTGCAGCCAGAGATCCTTCGCGAGAAAAACGCCGACGACGTCGTCGAGCGACTCCTCGTAGACCGGATAGCGCGAGTAGCGTTCTTCCCGCAGCAGCTTCCAGACTTCCTCCTCGGTCGAATCTATGTCGAGCGCTACGATCTCCGTCCGCGGCCGCATCACGTCACGCGCTTTCTTGGCGTGAAAATCGAGGACTCCGGCGAGCATCGCGCTGTCGGATTCGTCGAGCGTCCCACGCGCCTGCGCCTGCATCACCAGCAGCCGGAACTCCTCCGCCGAATGCCCCTCGACACGGCCGACCGGCTCGATGCCGAAAACTCCGAGGATCGCTGCCGCCGTTCCCTTGAAGAGCCACACGAACGGGCGCATCAGGCGCGAAAAGAACAGCAGCACCGGTGCGATGCGCGCGCTCGTCGCTTCGGGAATCGCGAGCGCCACCGACTTCGGCACCAGCTCGCCGAGCACGACGTGGAGGAAAGTGAGTACTGCGAACGCGATGGTGAGAGCAGCGGTGCTGTAAGTCAGGACATTGGGGGCCTTAAGCCCCGCCCTCGCGACGACGCCATCGAAAACGGACGCCAGCGCCGGTACGCCGATCCACCCGATCGCGAGGGAGGCGAGCGTAATTCCGAGCTGCGTCGCGGCGAGATAACGGTCCATGTTCTGTAGAACTGTTTGGACCGTTTTCGCCGATCGCGCACCCGACGCCGCCATTTCGTCGACCTTCGTCCTGCGCGAGGCCACGAGCGAGAACTCGACCGCGACGAAGAGCGCATTAACCGCCACCAGTATGGCGACAGTAAGAAGACGGCCAATTCCGGCGAGCGGAACGGCCGTCTGTGCCGCTGCGACAGCGGCAAGCAAGTGAAGCATATCTGAATAAATCTATATAGTAGGGGAAGCCGGGCGTTTACCCTTCCGATTGACGTACAACCGTTGCGACGCTCAAGTTGAACCCCGGGCCTTCTCTCTATGGCACATCCTTCCGAATGACCGCCAATTTTTTGATTCCATACTCGCTCCAGGGTCGCGAGCGGGCGCTTAGGTTCGTGTACGTCGGCCGCATTTCGACTGCGGCTTCCATTTTCATCGCCGCCATCGTGTCGTGGGAGGCCGCCGACCCGCAGGCGACGCTGGTCGCCACGCTCTCGTTTTTCATCGCGCTTGTTTTTACTGCGTCGTCCGTCGTGTACGCGCATTTCCGGCCGGCGAGCGCGCGCGGAATCAACTTTTACTACGTCCAGGCGATCTTCGATCTCCTGCTCGTGACTGCGGTCGTTCATCTCACGTCCGCCAACGGACCGTCCCCGCTGGCCCCTCTCTACATCCTCGTCATTGCCGTCAGCGCGTTGATGCTCCCTCCGAGCGGGGTGCTGCTGATCGCGGCTTTGGGTGACGTGCTCTACTTCGCGGACGCACTGCTGGCTCATCGCGGCGCGCTTGACTCATCCGTTCTCTTCCAGCTCGGCGTGTTCGGGGCTGTCGCGCTCGGCTGCGGAATCATCGCCGCGCGCCTTCGCCGCGCAGAGGTGGGGAGGGAAGAGCTGGCGGCGGAGCTCGCCGCGTTTCGTCTTCGCGAAGCGGACATCGAGCGGCTGCATACGCGCGCCGAGCGGCTCGAGGCGGTCGCCGAGCTGAGCGCATCACTGGCGCACGAGATCAAGAACCCGCTCGCGTCGATCCGCAGCGCGGCAGAGATGCTCGGAAAGCCCGATGAAGCGGATGAGGATACGCGGACGCTGACCGGTTTGATCCAGCGCGAATCCGATCGCGTGTCGCGGCTGCTGTCCGAGTTTCTGGATTTCGCCAGAACCGGAGTAAGCCGAGCCGGGCGTATCGATCTCGTTGAGGTGGCGCGTGATGCGGCCGGTCTCGCCCAGGCGCACCCGTCGAAACCCCCCGGCGTCGGCATCAAAACTCTGTTTCCTTCCTCTGCGCTGGTCGTCGTTGGCGATGAAGATTTGTTGCATCGCGCTCTTTTCAATCTCATGCTGAATGCGGTCCAGGCCTCGCCTCCGGGCGGAGAAGTCAGGGTCGAGGCAGGAGAGCTCGCATCGCATCAGCTTCCTGCCGACCGGACGATGTTCAGTCGCGGCGCGGTGATGGTGAAGATTTCCGATCATGGAGGCGGGATTCCAGATCAGATTCGGGAGCGTCTTTTTGAGCCGTTCGTGACCACCAAGGCCCAGGGCAGCGGACTTGGTCTCTCGATCGTGCACCGCGCGATAGAGTCCCATCATGGATTCGTGCTCGTCGACAGCGACGCGAGCGGATCTGCATTCACCGTCGTTCTTCCCAAGCTCGGTCGCGACCAGCTTTCCGAGGATTGATCAGGTGAGCGCAAACCCGTCCGTTCTCGTCATCGATGATGAGGCCGCGATCCTGGACACGATGCGGATCCTTCTGCGCAACGAAGGTTTCACCCCGCACACCGCCCTTGGCGGACGGAACGGCCTCCAGCAAATCGCCGAGCTGAAGCCCGAGATCGTGCTCAGCGACGTGCGCATGCCCGACATCAGCGGACTCGACGTGCTGACGGCCGCGCGCACGCAGGATCCGGATGCCGCGGTGATTCTGATGACGGCTCAGGCGAGTCTTCAGTCGGCGATCCAGGCGGTGAACAACGGCGCCTTCTATTACATCCAGAAACCGTTCCGCAACGACGAGCTCATAGCGATCCTCAGGCGCGCGGCGGAAAACCGCAGCCTTCGTGTCGAGAACAAGACGCTCAAGCAGGAAGTGCGGAAGCGGAGCGGCGTCGGAAAACCGATCGGGGTAAGCAAGAGCTGGCTCGAGGCGCTGCACGTCGCGGAATCGGTGGCTGCGACGGAATCGACGGTTCTGCTGCAGGGCGAATCGGGAACCGGCAAGGAGGTCGTCGCCCGTTACGTGCACGAGTTGTCGCAGCGCGCGAACGGCCCCTTTCTCTCGCTGAACTGCGGCGCTCTCCCCGAAGGACTCCTTGAGAGCGAGCTCTTCGGTCACGTGAAGGGATCGTTCACCGGCGCGATAAAGGACAAGACCGGTCTATTCAGCGCCGCGACGCACGGCACGTTCTTCCTCGACGAGATCGGCGAAACGACTCCGGCGACGCAGGTGAAGCTGCTTCGCGTTCTTCAGCACCGGGAGGTCATCCCGGTGGGAGCGACGGAAGCCATACCGGTGAATGCGCGCGTGATCGCCGCGACCAACCGCGACCTCGAGGACGAGATCAAGCGCGGAGTGTTCAGAAGCGATCTCTACTACCGCTTGAACGTTATCTCGATCTGCCTCCCGCCTCTGCGGCAGAGGAAGGAAGACATCCCTCTCTTCGCGGAAGCGTTCCTGCGGAGGACCGCGGAGCAGGCCGGGGGCGAGCCCAAGACGTTGTCGCCGGAAGCGGCTGAAGCTCTGAACGAATACTCCTGGCCGGGAAACGTCAGAGAGCTGGAGCATGCCCTGGAGAGAGCGGCGATCCTCGCCAAGGGCGCGACGGTTCCCGTGTCCGCGCTCCCCGAACGCGTGATTGAGAAGAAGTCGACGCCCCTCATCAGCGACGAGCCCGCGGCAAACCCGACGCTCGACACGATCGAGCGCGCCTATATCAAGTTCGTACTCGATAGCGAGGGCGGGAATAAATCCCGCACGGCTGAAGTGCTCGGCATCGATCCGTCGACTCTCTACCGAAAGCTCGCCCGGTTCGACATCACCACTTAACGCGCATTAATCGCCCTGTTCGCGGGCGAAGTTTCTGACGCAATCTGCAATTTTTCTTGCACAATGCGAGACAACGATTGGAGAGGCGGCGCGGCGCCACCGCGCAACCATCGGCCCGCCATCATCTTAACGACCAGGGCATCGGTGGCCCCCTCGTTGCCTTTCTTTGGGAGCGTTCGTCAATCCGACGCTTGCCCGTTACAGACTACTCGTCACCCATAAGGAGTTCCAAATGCTGCGAAGCAGAAAGGGCTTTACTCTGATCGAGCTTCTGATCGTTGTCGTGATTATCGGTATTCTTGCCGCGATCGCGATTCCGAAGTTCGCCAACACGAAGAACAAGGCTTATGTCGCGGCGATGAAGTCCGATCTCCGCAACCTGGCCACGTACGAAGAGAGCTTTGCCGCGGACAGCGGTGGTTTGTACTTCAGCGGAAGCGCGTCGAACGGCGCTCCGGTGCAAGGCTTCAATCCTTCGCAGAACGTATCGGTGGTGATCACGGCCAACCCTCCGGCGGGTGGAAATCCGGCTTCGTGGTCCGCAGTCGCGACGCACGCACTGGCGGCGAGTCCGAATACGTGCGCGATGTCCACGGCAGGGTTGATTACCTGCCCATGATCCACCGACTCTCACGAGTCAGGGGCGCCGAAAGGCGCCCTTTTTTTTTGCGCTGAATCGATTTCGCGGGCGGGTCGTGGGTTCCGGGTCCGTGACCGGAGCGCGTCTTATTGAAGGATGATGATTCGTCGGGCCGTTCGCGGCTTCACGTTGATCGAGCTGGTGCTGGCCATCTTCATCTTCTCGGTCGGCGCGCTTGGTCTCGCCGCGACCACCGCCCAGATCACCCGCTCCCTTGCAGCGACCGCGATGCGTGAGCGGGCACTCAAAATTGCCTCGGCCCGCATAGAGGAGCTGCGCTCGCTGTCCTGCGCTTCCGCCCGAAGCGGGAGTGAAACAGTCAATGGCATAGTATCGGGCTGGACGGTTAGTGCGTCCGGCATGCGGATCACGATTCTCGAATCCGTAACGTACACTCTGAACGGGCTGGGCCGGACCGACACATATCGGGCCTTCGTGCGATGCCGGCCGTGAATCGCAGAACGGGCGCGACCCTGCTCGAGATCGTCGCCGTGCTCGGAGTCCTTGGAATCGTTGGTACAATTGTCGGACAAACGGTCACGCGGCAGCAGCGGCTGTATCGCGCCACGAGCGAATCCATCGACGTTCGCGAAAGCGTGCGCGACGCACTTTCGGTTCTCGCCGAAGAGATTCGGAGCGCATCCCCCCGGGACACGGTGCGGCTCATGTCCGACTCCGCCGTGGAGCTTTTCACGACGCTCGGAACTTCGGTGGCGTGTGGATCGCTCAATTCGACCGACGTCGGACTGGCGCCTCCTGTCTCGAGCGGCGTCGGTCTAACTTCGTGGCAGGTCGTCCCCGACACCGGTGACCTCGCATTCATGTACCGCGCGGCCGGCACCGCCGGCGACTGGGAACGCTACCGTATCCGTGCCGTTTCTTCCCGGTCGACTGCAACGGCGTGTCCGACGGCCACCGGCCTCGCCTCTGCGCCGGGAGCCCTCTCGTCGAGCTACGTGCTCACTCTTCTCCCGTCGCCGCCCGCAGTGCGCGCAGGCGCTCCCCTGCGCTTCGAGAGGCGGGGTAGATACAGCCTCTACAAATCTTCGGGCGCAAAGTGGTACCTCGGGTATCGCCGCTGCAACGCGATCGGCCCCTCCGTTTGCGGGGCGATTCAGCCGATCAGCGGCTATTACAAGTCATACAGCAGCGATTCCACGAAGACCGGTTTGCTTTTCCGGTATTATGATTCCTCGAATCAGCAGCTCAGCGTGCAGTCTGACCCCTTGCTGCTTTCGAGAATTCAGATAACGGCCCGCGCACTCAGCGCGGTCTCGGTAACGATCGACGGAAGCGCGCGCACCGCGGGCGATTCCGGGTCGGTGACTGCTGCGCTTCGGAATTTTCCATGATGCGCGACAGGCGCGGCATCGCGCTCACGGCGGCGCTCATCGCCGTGGTCCTCATTGGCGCCCTGATTACCGGCGCGTTCATAGCGACGCTGGAAGAGACGCGCATGAGCGCCAACGCCGTCTCGCGCGAGCGCGCGCTGGATGCCGCTGAATCGGCGGTCGAAACGCAAATCGTCGGATGGAGCTGGGCGGCGGCGGATTCGCAGCCGATCGGATCCATGCTGACGACATCAGGCGGCCCAGGCGTGTCCACCACCACCCTGCAGATCCGCCTCGACTCCACGGTTTTCTGGGTCATCGGGGAAAGTCGAAGCGGCGGCGAGACGGCCGCTCAATCGCCGACGGTAAGGATGCGCATCGGAGTCCTGGTGAAAACAGAATCCGACTCTATCGGACACCGTCTTCCTTCCGTTTTCGACCGTCGTGCGTGGGCGGAGCTCTATTGACTGCCCTCCGGGCGTTACTTCGACCCCACTGAATCGTGTCTTAGGGCGGTCAGGACAGCGTCCGCCGCCCCACCCGCTTTTGCGTTTCTTCTGCCCGGGCTTAAATGGCTCTTTTCGGTCGAAAAAGAACAACCGTCGGACTCGATATCGGCTCAGGCCTCGTGAAAGTGGCCGTCGTTGACCATTCGCGCGGAACGCCGGAGCTCGCCCGCGTCAGCATCTCGCCGCTTCCCAATGATGCAATCGTCGAAGGCGAGGTCATGGATCCGGGCATCGTCGCCGATGCCATTAAGATCGCTCTCCGCTCCGCTTCCGCCAACGCGAAGAACGTCGTCACCGCCGTCGGCGGGCGTGATGTCATCATCAAGCGAATCCAGACGGAGCGCGTCAAGGAACAGCAGGCGCGCGAGCTGATGCAATGGGAAGCCGAGCAGCACGTGCCGGACGTAGAATCCGTCGAGCTCGACTTTCAGATTCTCGATCCCGACCGGTCGGGGCGGGAAGAGATGAGCGTCCTGCTGGTCGCCGCGAAGCGCGATCTCGTCGAGGCCAAGCTGCGCATTCTCGCCGAAGCGGGCGTGACCGCGAGCATCGTCGACGTTGATGCATTCGCCCTGCACAATGCGTTCGAGCGCAACTACCCGACGGCCATGCGCGGAATAGTCGGTCTCGTCAACATCGGCCACGAAGTCACCAACATCAACATTCTCGACGACGGCATTCCGGTCCTTACGCGCGATCTCGCTTTCGGAACGAGACGTCTGCGCGAGGATCTTCAGCGCGAGCACGGACTTTCCGCCCCCGACGCCGAGGATCTCATCCGCGGCTTCGACCGCTCGGCGCAGCTGGATTCGGTCGTCGAGCGCCGCACCGATGAAATTGCGACCGGGCTCGAGCGCGCGATGGCTTTTCTCGCCCCGACACTGAAGCGCGCCGACTCCGAGCTCCGCTCCGTCTACACCTGCGGCGGCGGCGCGCGCACTCCGGGACTGGGCGAGTCGCTCGGACGCCGGTTGAAGAAGCCGGTCGAGCTCGCGAATCCGCTCGCTAATATCCAGGTGCGCGACGGCGCTCTCGCTTCGCTCGTCACCGACGAAGTCGCTCCGCTGCTGATGCTGTCGATCGGCCTGGCACTGCGGACGAACTAGAACACCTCCGTGCCGACATGATCGAGATCAACCTTCTTCCGGGTGCAAGCCGCCGCAGTCGCGGCGGAGGGAGCCGTTTCCAGCCGGCGGAGTTTTTTGCCAGCGCGGGCTCCTGGGCGGGCGACAAGTATCTGATGAGCGCGATCGGCGCAAGCATCACCTCGCTCGGCCTCATCGCTTTTCTTTTCCTGCACCAGCGCAGTGCTGAAACGGCGCTCGAGGAGAGACAGATCAAGGCTGTCGAGGATTCGGCGCGGTACAGCGCCGTTCTCGCCGCGAAAGTGAAAGCTGAAGCGACGCGCGATTCGCTCTACCGGCAGCTCGCTGTCATTAAATCCATCGACGACACGCGCTATCTCTGGTCGCACCTGATGCAGGAGATCAGCTCGGCGCTGCCGCCGTACACCTGGCTGACTGCGATCACCCAGACGAGCGTTCCGGCGAGTGTCGCGGCAGGGGATACGACGAAGCGGCCCCAGTCCCCCGGCACGAAATCGAAGGCGGCGATCCAAAAGGAAATTGCCGCTCGCTCCGATTCGCTGATGGCTGAGGCGCGCACCGTGAAATTCCGCATCGTCGGCAACACCGTCGACATTCAGGCCCTTACGCGCTTCATCAAGGGCCTCGAAGCGTCGCCGTTCATCCAGAACGTGCAGCTGACGCGCTCGGATCTCGTCGTGAGCGAGGGGAAGGAGGTCACCGAGTTCCAACTCGAGGCGCAGACCGAGACTCCGTCGCCGTACCTGATCAAGACGATTCCACTTGTGGTACCGGCGGGCTAATGGCGATCGGCGCGAACATGACCAAGCGCGAGCAAACGCTCGTCTCCATCGCGGTGGTGACGGTGCTGCTGCTCGGCGCGTTCATATACTTCATCTACAGTCCGAAGAGCACCGAGCTCTCGACGACCGAAGCGCACGTTGATTCTCTCGAGGCGTCGAACAAGCAGGCTGTGCAGGACGTCTCCAAGGGAAGCCTGCAGAAGCTACGCGGCGAGGCCAAGGAATACGGCGCGAGTCTCAAGGTGATGCGCCAGCTCGTCCCGACGAGCAATGAAGTTCCGACGCTGCTCGACGACATCTCGACCTCCGCGCGCCGCGTCGGCCTCGAGATCGCCGGTGTCGAGCCGATGCCGGTGTTGCCGGGAGATCAGTTCGATACGTATCGCTACAAGATGTCCGTGATCGGATCGTACCATGCCGTCGGAAGATTTCTCAGCAACGTCGGCGGATTGAGTCGCATCATCGCGCCGGTCACGCTCGACATCAAGCCGCATCCGGCGGGTGACAAGAGCAAGCGTCAGCCAAGGAAGGATGAATCTCTCCTCGATGCCCACTTCCAGGTGCAAACCTACGTCGCCAGGACTGCGCTCTTCGCTTCGCCGGAAATGAAGTAATGAAGACTATTCGGATAGTGCTCGTCGCTCTCACGATTCCGCTCGCTGCCGGCGCGCAGGCACGGCCCGCGGCGCCAAAGCGCGGGCTTCCCGCAACGGACACGGCTGCGCTCCGGACTCAGAACCCCGCCGATACCGCGCATCAGGTCCTGATCAATCGCGAGACCTTCAATTATGATGCGGCCGGTCACAGAGACCCCTTCGTCTCGCTGATGAATACGTCCGAGCTTAGGCCCCTCCTGACGGAGCTGAAGCTCGTTGCGGTGGCCTACGACCCGGTCGGCGGAAATTCTGTTGCGGTTTTGCGGGATCTCACGTCTAAGGAGCAGTATCGCGTCCGCGTCGGCCAGCAGCTTGGCCGGATGCGCGTCGCCGCAATTCATGAAAAAGAAGTTGTCTTTACCATTGAAGAATTCGGCTATAGCCGGCAGGAAACCTTGAACATGGTCGATACAACGAGAGTGAGGCCGCCCCGATGATAGGCTTGCGGGCAGTTGCCGGATACGTCTCGCTGCTTCTGGTTCCGGCCGCGACGGCCAACGTGCGCTCGGTCAGCGTCATGCCGTCCGCGGGACGCGCCGAAGTTGTCATCGGAGTCGACGCGGCAGTGGACGTCCAGGATTTCACCCTCGATTCGCCGGCGCGTGTCGTCGTCGATCTCAAGGGAGCGCGGCTCGACATGCCGGGCAGCTCGTACGATCACCAGCCGCGCGGCGGCGTGGTGAACGTCCGCTTCGCGCAGTTCCGCTCGAACGTCGTTCGCGTCGTCATCGAGCTCGATGCGCTCCATCCGTACGATGTCACGCGCTCGAACGGCGAAGTGAGAGTCGCCATCTCCGGTGGGCAGGGGTCATTCGCCGCTTGGAAGTCCGGTTCGCCGGCTGCGCGGTATGGGGCTGCGGTCGTCGACGAGCCGACCAGATCTACCCCGACGGCTACGCGCTCGAACACGACCTCGAGCGCTACGGCTGCGACTGTCGCAGCGACTGCGTCCGACGAGATCGAGCCGACGCCGGCTGATCCGCCTCCGATGAAGCTCACTCCGGCGCAGCAGCCATCGACGCAGCCGCCGATTACAGTCAATTTCCAGGACACCGACATCCGCGACGTCATCGCGTCCTTCGCGAGCTTCGCCGGACGCACGATCGTCGTCGGCAAGGACGTCACCGGAACCGTCACTGCCGAGATCCGCAATCAGCCCTGGGACGTCGCGCTGCGCGCGATTCTCCAGGGTCAGGGTCTTGCCGCGTCGGAGGATCCGATCTCCGGAATCATCACCGTCGACAGCTACAGCAACATTCTCGCGCGGCAGTCAACGGAGCCGCTCGTCACGCAGATGGTTTCCATCAACTACGCAAACGCTTCGGCGCTGGTGCCGACGATCAAGGCGCTGCTGCAGAAGGATTGCGTGCAGGGGAGCGCCGTTCCGCAGAGCGGGCCGGCTGCCAACCAGGGCACGAGCTGCGTCGCCCGCGGCGCCGTCGCCTCCGACAGCGGAACGAACACCCTCATCATTACCGAGACCGCGACACGTCTCGCCGAAGTTCTCAGCTACGTCCGCAATCTCGACGTTCGCACGCCGCAGGTCGGCATCAAGGCGAAGATCATCTTCGTCAATCGCACGAACATCGAGGACATCGGCCTCTCATACGACCTCGGCACCGGCACGCAGCAGTTCTTCAATCAACTGGTCAAGCGCACCGATCCGAGCACGCTCAAGCCGATTGACACCGACGGCGACGGAGTGCCCGACGCCCTCGGGGGCGGCACGCCGTTCAACGGCGATCGCATCCTCCTCGGTGGAAACGCGCTGTCGGCAATCGCAAACGCGAACTCGCGCGTCACGAATCCCGCGCTCAGCGTGGTGTTCTCGACGACGCTCGGAAAGTTCCAGCTCACGAGCTTCCTCGACGCGCTTCAGGAAGTGAGGCTCGCCGATCTCCAGGCCGAGCCGAGCGTCGTCACGCTCGACAACCGGGCCGCCTCGATTCTCGTTGGTCAGGAAATTCCGATCCGCGTGCTCGATCTGAGCACTGCCAATGTGCAGCAGACCGGCGGAGCCGCCAGCCAGGTTCCGCGCGCGACGGTGCAGCTCAAGGAAGTCGGAATAATTCTGACCGTCCGGCCGCACATCACCAACAATCGCCAGATCCTGCTCGAGATTCACGCCGAGAACTCCGATGCCCAGCTCGCGTCATCGGACGTCGGGTTCATCTTCGGCAAGCAGCGCGGCGACACGCAGCTGCTAGTGGCCGATGGCGAGACCGCTGTCATCGGTGGTCTGACGGTGACGCAGACTTCGCAGTCCAAGTCCGGCATTCCGATCCTGGTCGATCTGCCGCTCATCGGCCGTCTCTTCGGACAGACCCGCACCGACGACGAGAAGCGCGATCTGCTCATCCTCGTAACACCGCACATCATCGACGAAGGCGACCGCTCCTCCGTCCAGCTCATTCCGCCCGGTCGCTGATCACAGTGAATTATTGCATATCCGCCGCGCGCCGGCAGACGATCATCTCGCTCGCTCTCGGCGCGGCGGCCATGGCCGGAGCTGTCGCGTGCAGCGATACTTCGTCCGCGACCAACGTTACCTCCGACAGGAACCCGCCGACCGTAACGCTGACAAGCAACGGAAGCACCGACCCGTTGGTGCTCGGCTTCACGGTCACCGTGAAGGACAACATCGGCATCAAGTCCATTCATGTCGCGGTGAGCGGCGGGATCACTCAAATCTTCGACACGACGTTCACGAGCGCCGTGACGAACGTTTCCATACCGTTCACTCTCAATGTGCCGGCAAGCGTTCCGGCGGGGACTCCCGTCACGGTGACGGCTTCGGCCATCGACGGCGCCGGGAATCCGTCGGAGGTTGCGACACTCAAGCTCGCTGTCGGTAACCTTCCGCCGCCGGAGATCAAGGTCACGAGCCCCGTCTCGGGCGCGTTTGCCGTTGTCGGAAAATCCATTGTCGTCTCGATCAGCGGCAAGACCGGCCTGAAAGTGCGTGCGCTCGGCTTCAACGCCACCGGCGCAGTCACCGTCGCTGATTCAACCGTCTACAACAGTCCGCTTCGCGATTCGGTTGCGATGCAGGATACGATTGCCATTCCGGCGACAGCCACACCCGGTCCGCTCGTCATCACGCCGTTCCTGATCGACTCGCTCGGACAGCGCGCGACGGGCCCGGCGGTGACGATCACCGTGCAGACGGCTGCGGCGGCAAACTCGGTTCCCGTCGTGACGATGGGACACACGGCCCGCGTCGAGGTAACCGACACGCTTCATGTCGAGGCCACCGACCAGGCAGGAATTTCCGTGCTCGGCTATGAGGTACGCCGAGCGGTTGGCGGTGCGATCGACGTTGCCGATTCCGTTTTATCGAACGGCCAGCTGACGTCGCAGATCAAGACGTTCACGATGCACCTGCCGTACACGGCTTTCCCGACGACGATCTACCTCCAGGCGTTCGCCACGAACTCGAATGGCACGCGCGCCTACGCGAAGCTCGCGAGCGGTGTGGATCGCGTTGACACGGTGCTCGTTGTCGCGGGCGTGACTCGTCCGCTGCCGCTTGGCGGAACTGTCGCCGATGCGCTTTATCACGCCGGAAAGGATCGCCTGTACCTCACGAACATCACGCGAAACCAGGTCGAGGTCTTCAGCGTCACGGACTCGGCGTTCAAGACGGCGATCAACGTCGGCTCGCGTCCGTGGGGAATCACTTCGTGGCCGCGGGATCGCAGCGGGACAATGGCCGACACACTGCTCGTGGCCAACTCCGGCGGCACGGACATCAGCTACGTCAATCTCAACAGTGGGGGGAGCGGCGCAGAAGTCCGGCGATACGCGCTGCCGAACATAATCGCGTACTCGATTACCTCGAAGCTAATTCCCGGCAGCAACATCTCGTTCCAGCAGCGCACGAAATTCGACTTCAGCGACCGGCCGCAGTATATCGGAGCGACGTGTGTCGACGGCGGCGGAGGAGTCTGCAGCGACGTAGTTCTCACTTACAGCACCACGCCGACTCCCGGCCAAAGCAATCCTTTTACTACGCGAAATGGAACGATTCGCTGGGAGAATCTGACCAAGGCGACATCGCATTTCTTCTTCGAGCAGGCGATCGGCCAGACGGAAGGAGCCGCCGACACGCTGGAGATCGTTCGCTACGACGCGAACACCGGTGATTCGACAGTTCTTCTCCCGTACAAGCAGACCGTCGGCAGCGGACTCACCGCGCGGGCCATTTCGACGGTCGTGAAGCTGCCGCTTCTCGGATTCCGCGACACCACATTTCTCCGCAACTCCGGAAACTTCCTCCGTGCGGTGATGGGGGAAGGCGGCGCAATTCAGGGAAGCCGGGCGCTGATGTATGACGTGAGCAAGGGACTGGAGACGACTGCGCTCGATCTCGCCGGCGTCGCACAGCCGCTGCCGACCCCGTACAAGGACCGCGGCATCTCGGACGCGGCGAACGTTTCCGACTTCACGGCCAACACGTTCCAGCAGGTCACCGGAGTCGGAATCAACTTCGACGGATCGCTCGCCGGCATTCGCGGCGATTCGACATACATCATCAATCCGCAGCTTCGCCTTCAGGGAACGCTGCCGACTTCCCTCGCCAACGCCGGCTTCGATTTCCATCCGTTGAACACCGGGCCGAACTCGTTCCCGCTGTCCACGCGCCTCGCATTTGCTGCTTCCTCGCAGCCGGTCATCGAGATCTACGACACTCATTGTTATCAGCTGGTCGGAACGATTCCGATTCGCGATCCGATCATCGGCCCGATCAAAGCGGCTTACCGCTCGCTCACTGGCCAGCTGGTGCTCGTCGGCGCGACGAGCCAAGGGGTTGTCATTGCGGCTCTGCCAAATACGTTTACCACTACGTGTCCGTAGCGGAGCGGTTCAGCAGGCGATGATTTTCACTGAGCCCGGTCAACAGCCGGGCTCTCGCTTTGGAGGGCTGCACGATACTTCGTTTCACGACTGCCGGTGAGTCGCACGGCGCGGCGCTGATCTCCATTCTCGAGGGAATCCCCGCGGGACTCCGGCTCGTCGCGTCCGACATCGACGCCGAGCTCAAGCGCCGCCAGCAGGGCTACGGCCGCGGCAGACGAATGAAGATCGAGTCCGACTCGGTCGAGCTTCTCTCCGGCGTGCGCGCCGGGGAGACGCTCGGCTCGCCGATCGGAATGCTCATCCACAACCGCGACTGGAAGAACTGGCAGGAGATCATGGACACCGCGCCGCGTGAAGGAGACCCCGCTCGCAAGCGAACGGTGACGCGCCCCCGACCCGGGCACGCAGACCTTTCCGGAATGCTCAAGTACGACCGCTCCGATGCGCGTGACATCCTCGAGCGCGCATCCGCCCGCGAGACCACGTCGCGCGTCGCCGCGGGGGCGGTCTGCAAGCGATTCCTCCGCGAGTTCGACATCCAGGTCGCAAGCCACGTCGTTCACCTCGGCGGCGTCGATGCAGCGCGCCCTCGGAAGATGCCGCGCGACATAAACGAGGCTGCCGACAAATCGCAGCTGCGAACTCTCGACGCGAACGCGGAAGCGGAAATGATCCGCCGCATCGATGCCGCCAAGGAATCGGGCAACACGCTCGGCGGAATCTGCGAAGTCATCTGCGATGGAGTGCCGGTCGGGCTCGGCTCGCACACGTCCTGGGATACGAAACTGGACGGTCGGCTCGCGCGCGGACTGATGTCGATTCATGCCGTGAAGGGCGTCGAGATCGGACTCGGCTTCGAGGGCGCACGCCTCCAGGGATCCGAAGCGCACGACGAGATGGACAGTGATGCGAAGAACATCCGCACCGGCGGCATAAGGCGAAGAACCAATCGCGCCGGCGGACTCGAGGGCGGAATGACGAACGGCGAGCCGATCGTCGCCAGGGTCGCGATGAAGCCGATTAGCACTCTCATGAAACCGCTCGCGACCGTCGAGATGACGACACGCGAGCCGGCGAGCGCGGCCGCCGAGCGAAGCGACGTCACCGCCGTACCGGCGATGGGCGTCGTCGCCGAGGCGATGGTGGCCTTCGTCGTCACTGAAGCGTTTCTCGACAAGTTCGGCGGGGACTCGCTCGGCGAGACGAAACGCAACTTCGATGGATACATCGACTACCTTGCCAAGCGCCGCGACCGGTGAGCGCCGCGCTCTTCACGCGGTGCTCGTCGGACTTCCCGGTGTCGGCAAGTCGACCGTCGGAAGGAGAGTTGCGAAGCTGCTCGGCCGGCAGTTTCTCGACTTCGACGAAGAGATCTCGCGCCGGGAGGGCGCGACGATCAATGAGATTTTTGCCGCGAAGGGAGAGCCGTATTTCCGCCAGCGCGAGTACGAGCTCACGCGCGAGCTCTCGCAGAAGAACGCGATGATTCTGGCGCCGGGGGGCGGCTGGATCTGTCAACGGCAGGCGGTAGAACTTTTGGGGGGGACTGGACGTACCATATACCTTAGAGTTACTCCTGAGGCCGTTTTGCAGCGCTTGCATCGTATTTCGGAGCGGCCGCTGCTCGCGGGTGATGACCCGCTTGGGAAGTTGCGCGAGCTGTACTCGCAGCGTCGTGCGTTGTACGAAACCGCCGACGCAACGGTGGATGCTGAAACTCTGACGAAGGATCAACTGGTCGCTGAGGTCGCGCGCGTCATCGCGGCCTTTGAGGACATATAGGAAAGGAAATGGACGAAAGAATCAACGCACCGACGACATTCAGAGTTATGGGACCACACGAGCGGGGGCGATTCGCTCCCGAGGCGTGGGGCCATCTGCTGTCGCTGAACGGGTCGGGTGCGATCAGCGGACCCGAGCTCGAGCACATCATCGAGCGTGCCCTCCTCCAGTTCGACGGCCAGATCGGCCTCGACGATCTGCGCGGACTTCTCGCCGGCAGCGGTCTCGATGAATCGGGAACCGGAACCGACGGCATGGCGGTGCACTAATGGCTGCGACCAAGACCGCAAAGAAGAAGACGGTCGCGAAAAAGCGCGCCGCCCCAACCGCCGCCGCCCGTCCCGCGCGAGCTGCCGCCGCGAAGACCGCACGGCGTCCGAAGAAGGAAGAGCCCGTCGAGGACGCAGCTCCGTCCGGATCAACCTCGCTCGTAATCGTCGAGTCGCCCGCGAAGGCGAAGACGATCGGCAAGTACCTCGGCCGCGGCTATCGCGTGAAGGCGACCGTCGGTCACGTGCGCGATCTGCCGGAAAAAAAGATGGGCATCGACATCGAGAACGGTTTCGAGCCTGAGTACATCACGATTCCGGGGAAGGAGAAAACCGTCGCCGAGCTCAAGAGCGCGGCGAAGGATTCGCGCGAGATCTTCCTTGCGACCGACCCCGACCGCGAGGGCGAGGCGATCGCCTGGCACGTCGCCGAGTCCATCAAGCGGAAGAACGGCGCACCGATCCGCCGAGTTCTCTTTCATGAGATCACCAAGGAGGCGGTGCAGGAAGCGATCGCCAACGCCGGCAGCATCAACGAGCACAAGGTCGATGCGCAGCAAGCGCGTCGCGTGCTCGACCGTCTCGTCGGCTACAAGGCGAGCCCCGTGCTCTGGAAGACGGTGAAGAAGGGAATCTCCGCCGGCAGAGTTCAGACGGTTGCGCTGCGGCTTCTCGTGGAGCGCGAGCGGGAGATCCGCGCGTTCCAGAAGGTCGAGTACTGGAGCATCGAGGCGAAGCTCGAGGAGCACGGCCAGGAGTTCACCGCGAAGCTCCATCTGCTCGACGGAAAGAAGCCCGTCATTCACAACGAGCAGGAGGCGCAGGCGATCGTCTCCGATCTCGAGAAGCGGAAATCTTTCACCGTCACCGAGGTCAAGCGCCGCGAGCGCAGGAAGAATCCCGCTCCTCCGTTCACGACCAGCACTCTTCAGCAGGATGCGGCGAAGAAGTTCGGCTTCGGCTCGAAGCGCACGATGCGGCTCGCGCAGGATCTCTACGAGGGAATCGAGCTCGGGCCTGACGGCGCTGTCGGTCTCATCACCTACATGCGCACCGACTCGACGCGCGTCGCGCCGAGTGCCGCCGACCATGCACGTGATTATCTGAAGACGCTGTACGGGAAGGAGTATCTCTCGGCGTCGCCGATGCTCTACACCGACTCGAAGTCGAAGTCTGCGCAGGACGCGCACGAGTGCGTTCGTCCGACCGATCCGACCCGGCGTCCGGATCAGGTGAAGCGCTATCTGAAGGAAGACCAGTTCAAGCTCTACCAGCTCATCTGGCAGCGCTTCATGGCTTCGCAGATGGCGCCCGCGGTTTTCGATACGACGACAGTCGATTTCGATTTGGGCCGCTATCTCTTCAGGGCGACGGGAAGCGTTATCAAATTCGACGGGTTCCTGAAGCTCTACAAGGAAGTGCGCGAGGAGGGCGAAGGAAAAGCGCTCGAGGACGAGCAGGCGCTGCCGAGCATCTCCGCCGGCGAGAACATTCCGGTGAAGGAGATCATCAAGTCGCAGCATTTCACGGAGCCGCCGCCGAGGTACTCTGAGGCGAGTCTGGTGAAGGAGCTCGAGCGGTTGGGCATCGGGCGGCCTTCGACCTACGCATCGATCGTGTCGACACTCGTCGACCGGCGTTACGCGCATCTCGAGGCGCGCCGATTCTTCCCGACGCCGCTCGGCGAGCAGGTCGAGAAGGTGATGGTGAAGAGCTTCCCCGACATCTTCAACGTTCAGTTCACGTCGCACATGGAGACCGATCTCGACGAAGTCGAGGAAGGAACCGTGAACTGGCGGAAGATGCTGAAGGAGTTCTATGCTCCGTTCGCCGCGTCGGTGAAGGGCGCGGACATCGAAGCGTTGATCGGCGAGGCGCACGATCTGTCGTCGCTGGCCACCGACCGCTGTCCCGAGTGCGGCGGGAAGCTTCAGCCGCGCGGTGGATTCTTCGGCCCGTTCCTCGCCTGCGAGAACCATCCGAAGGCGTGCAAGTTCACGCGTCCGCTGCGGGGCGACAGGAAGCCGGCGGTGATGACCGACGAGATCTGCCACGAGTGCGGCGCGCCGATGGTGATCCGTCACGGGCGCTCCGGCGAATTCCTCGGCTGCAGCAAATTTCCGAAGTGCAGGGGGACGAGATCGATGCCGACCGGGGTGAAGTGCCCGCGCGACGGCGGCGAGATCGCGGTGCGGAGATCGAAGAAGCGGGGGAAGGCGTTCTACGGGTGCCAGAATTACCCGAAGTGCGATTTCGTCGTGTGGGACAAGCCCGTTCCGGAGACGTGCCCCGAGTGCGGGTTCGTCGGCGCGGAGGCGAAGTTCACGAAGACTCGCGGCGATTACAGACGGTGCCTCAAGTGCGCGAATGAGTGGGAAGTCGCACCGGCGGTTGTTGAGGCGGTGCCGGCTTAGAGCTGCGGACTAATCAACTACAAGCCGAGTGGAACGACCCCGGTTTGGTGGACACGTAGTTCAGGCTGCGTTCGCTCGTTCGAGCACCTCAAGAACTTCTTTTTCGTACTGTACGGGCGTTCGGTATCCCAGAGTCTGATGCCGACGCTTGCGAT
>WNGF01005056.1_pt1 | contig 18276 bp, 20 predicted proteins | sample 5400641 | NCBI WGS metagenome assembly WNGF01 (sample SAMN13153371, study PRJNA577476) | soil metagenome | isolation source: 80 cm soil or saprolite under grassland replicate 2 | place: USA:California | collected 2016-06-15
AGAGAACTTGAGCTCGCCCTTGGCGAGGCCCGCCGCAACATCCGGGACCTCCGGCACCCAGATTCCGCGGTCCCAGATCATCACGGTGCCGGCTCCGTACTCGCCCTCCGGGATGATCCCTTCGAACGCGTTGTACTCGATGGGGTGAGGCTCGGTCGGCATGGCGAGCCGCTTCACCTTCGGATCGAGAGACGGTCCTTTGGGAATGGCCCAGGAATGCATCACGCCGGCCCATTCCAGACGGAAGTCATAGTGAAGCGCGGTGGCGCGGTGCTTCTGAACGACGAAACGGAGAGCTCGCCGTTTCGCGGGCTTTCGCGTGCTCCCGCGCGGCTCGGACGTCACCCCGAAGCGGCGCTTGCGGCGGTACTCCGCGAGCGGCACGCGGGCGATCTTAGAATGACCGGCATGGACTACCAGGCGATGCTTCGAGTCGCCATCGAGGAGGCCCGGCAGGGCCTGGAGGAGGGAGGCATCCCCATCGGCGCGGCGCTCTTCGACGGGCAGGGGCGCCTGCTCGGCCGCGGACACAACCGCCGCGTGCAGGAAGGCGACCCTTCGATCCACGGCGAGACAGACGCCTTTCGCAAGGCTGGCCGCCAGCGCTCCTATCGCGACACGATCCTGGTCACGACGCTCGCGCCCTGCTGGTACTGCAGCGGCCTCGTGCGGCAGTTCAAGATCGGGACCGTCGTGGTCGGGGAGTCGGTCAACTTTCTGGGCGGTCTTACCTGGCTGCATGAAAACGGAATTCACCTCGTCGACCTCGCCTCGCGCGAATGCATCGAGCTTCTGGCGAGCTACATCCGCGACCACCCCGACGTCTGGAACGAGGACATCGGCGAGAGCCCGCCGTCGGCTCCCGAACGCAACTGAGGGTCAAGCCCCCGGAGCAGGGACCACGGAACGCAGACGTCCCTTGAGGCTCTTCGAATAGATCCGACCGTCGATCACATACTCCAGCCGGATTTCCGTCGCTTCCAGCGTGCAGGGCCGGCACAGCGGCCCGTGATCCGTCTCCTCGTGCGGTATCACCGGCTTGTGGCACCGGGCGCACACCTCCCGCTTGGTGGTCGGCTCGTGTTCGTCGGATTGGACTGCTGCGATCATCTCCGGCCTCCCTCCTCGAGAACGCCAACGGACCCACAATCGGCTGATGCAAGAACTCGCAGTCGGCTGATGCAAGGCTGCTGCCATCCTCCAGACGCCGCTCCCGGAGGTTGCCTTCGGCACATTTCCTGCAGTTTCGACCGTCATGAGGGTTCTCAAGGCGGGGATCGACCCACGCCGGTTCTTTAGGCGTCTGTCCGGGGCGTCAGCACGCGTGCTCATGCTCGACTACGACGGGACGCTCGCTCCCTTCACCGTCCGGAGGGATCGAGCCCTCCCGTTTTTCAACGTCTGGGCGCTCGTGACCCGCATCGCGCGCGCGGGCCGTTCGCGCGTGGTTTTTAAGAGAAGCCGAAGCCTGGATCGCTCAGCGCGGCTGGGGCCCACTGCTCGAACGAAAGCCCTTCGGACTGGCGGTGCACGGCCGTGGGGAAGACCCCATGATGTTCAGCGCCGTCCGAGACACCGTGCAGGAGGGTCTGGGAGCCGCCGCCCTCGAGGCAGCCTGCGACATCGTCCGGTTCGATGGGGGCATCGAGCTGCGCCCGCGGGCGCACCAGAAGGGATTGGTCGTGGAAACGATGGCCGCCGAGGAAGGCTCAGGCGCCGTCCTGGCTTACCTGGGCGACGACCTCACGGACGAGGATGCGTTTCGAGCCGTTGCCGGCCGGGGTCTCGCGGTTCTCGTGCGGGACCGCGAGCGGCCCACGTCGGCTGACCTCTGGATCAAGCCGCCCGGCGAGTTGCTCTGGTTCCTCGACGAGTGGGAGCGGGCTCAAGCCGCTCCGGCGGGCGCGCGGGAGGCTGTGCCGTGAACCTGATAGTCGTATCGAACCGCCTTCCGTACGCGGCTTCCAAGACCGAGAACGGCTGGACGATCGAGCCGGGCTCGGGAGGCCTCGTCACGGCTCTGCGGCCGGTGCTCTCCAACCGCGGCGGGCGGTGGATCGGGTGGACCGGAGCCGAGGAAGACCTGCCGGGGGCCGAGCAGGCCTTTGCCGGGTCGCGACACCGGTTGGGTTACGAGCTCGTCCCGTTGACTCTGAGGCCGAAGGAGCGGGAAGGCTTCTACCACGGCTTCTCCAACGAGATTCTCTGGCCGCTCTTCCACGACTTGCTTCCGCACTGCCATTTCGATCCCTCGTACTGGTGGACCTACGAGGCCGTAAACCGGAAGTTCGCGGAGGTTGCGGCGCGCCACAGCGGTCCCGAAGACTTCATCTGGGTGCACGACTATCACCTGATGACCATGGGCCGAGAGCTGCGGGAATTGAACGTCCGCAGCCGGATCGCGTTCTTCCTGCACATCCCGTTTCCGCCTCTCGATATTTTTCTGAAGCTGCCGTGGCGCTTCCCCATCCTGCGCGCGCTGCTCGACTTCGACCTCATCGGCTTCCAGACAATGCGCGACCGGCGCAACTTTCTCCAGTGCGTGCGGCTTCTCCTGCCCGGCGCCGAGGTCTCGGGCAAGGGGCCCGTCCTGACCGTGGCGCTGGAGGGGCGCAAGGTCCGCGTGGGCGCCTTTCCCATCTCGATCGACGTCGAGGAATTCGAGCATCGCGCCGCGGAGCCGGAGGTCCGCGCCAAGGCCGCGAGTCTGCGCCAGGACGAACCGGATCGGAAGATCGTTCTCGGTGTCGACCGGCTCGACTACACCAAGGGCATACCGGAGAAGCTCGAGGCCTTCCGCACGCTCTTGACGCGCCGGCCTGATCTGTGCGGCCAGGTGACGCTCTTCCAGGTGGTCGTTCCGAGCCGCGAGTACGTGCCCCGGTACAGCGAGCACCGCATCGCCATCGAGCGGCTGGTGGGCCAGATCAACGGCCAGTTCACGCGCTCGGGCTGGGTCCCCATTCACTACATCTACCGCAGCCTGGAAGGTCCGCGCCTGCCCGCTTACTACCTGGCGGCGGACGTGGCGCTCGTGACGCCCCTGAAGGACGGGATGAACCTGGTCTCCAAGGAGTACTGCGCCACGCGCGTGCAGGAGGACGGCGCCCTCGTCTTGTCGGAGTTCGCGGGCGCGGCGGCGCAGCTCCAGCAAGGAGCCTTCCTCGTCAACCCGTTCGACGTGGAAGGCGTGGCGATGACCCTGGAAAGGGCCATTCGTCTGCCGCCGGCGGAACAGTGGCTGCGGATGCGCAGGCTTCGCCAGGCGGTTCGGGACTACGACATCTACCACTGGGTCGACTCTTTTCTGCGAGCGGCGGTGTCGAAGGAGCTCGCGGACTTCCCGATCGTGGAGGACTACCTGCCGGAGGCAGCCTCGCGGTGACCTATCTGCCGATCGAGCACCACGGCATCGTAGGAGATCTCTACACCGCCGCCCTCGTCGGCATCGACGGCACGATCGATTGGTTGTGCCTGCCGCACTTCGACTCGCCGAGCGTCTTCGCGTCGATCCTGGACGACGAAAAGGGAGGACACTTTCGCATCGCCGCCGAGTCTCCCGACGCGCGCCGGCGGCAGATGTACCTGCCCGATTCCAACGTGCTCCTCACGCGCTTCCTCACGCCGGACGGCGTCGGAGAGATCGTGGACTTCATGCCGATCCACAACGCGGAAGGCCGCAAGAAGAGGGAGGACCATCAGCTCATCCGACTGGTCCGCGGCGTTCGCGGCTCGATCCCCTTTCGTCTGGAATGCCGTCCTGCTTTCGACTACGCGCGGGAGCCGTCGCAGATCGAGCGAACACCCTCGGGTTATCGCTTCTCCTCGAAGCGCCAGGTCGTGGACCTGCTGACTCCGCTCGATTGCCGCGTCGAGTCCGAGGCGCTCGTCTGTGAATTCGTTCTGAAGGAAGGCGAGGAGATTCCGGCCGTGCTGGCGCAGGCGAACGACGTGGCGCCGCCGCCGCTCGAAAAGCTGATGGCGGCGTGCCAGCAGGAGTTTGAAGCGACGCTGCGCTTCTGGCGGTCCTGGATCGCTCGGAGTCGGTACCACGGGCGCTGGCGCGAGATGGTCAAACGGTCCTGCCTGACGCTGAAGCTGCTGACGTTCGCCCCGACAGGCGCCATCGTCGCGGCAGCGACCACGAGCTTGCCCGAGCGCATCGGAGGCGCTCGGAACTGGGACTATCGCTACACGTGGATCCGCGACGCGGCCTTCACGGTCTACGCGTTCCTGCGCGTCGGTTTCACCAACGAGGCGGAGCGCTTCATCGAGTTTCTCGAGGCCCGATGCCGGAAGGCTGAGCCGGGCGCCGGCCTGCAGGTCCTCTACGGAATCGACGGCCGGTGCGAAGTCCCGGAGACGACCCTCGATCACTTGAGCGGCTACCAGGGCTCCCGGCCCGTCCGGGTGGGCAACGACGCTGCCCGTCAGTTCCAGCTCGATGTCACGGGCGACTTGATGGACGCGGTCTACCTCTACAACAAGTATTGTCGGCCCCTCTCGCACGGCCTCTGGGTCTCCGTGCGCGACGTGGCCGACTGGGTCTGTGACAATTGGCGCAAGCCCGACGAAGGCATCTGGGAGGTGCGCGGCGGGCGCAGTCAGTTCACCTTCTCCAAGCTCATGAGCTGGGTCGCGTTGGACCGCGCCCAGCGGCTGGCGGTCAAGAGGAGCCTCCCGGCCGACTTGAATCGGTGGGTCGCCAACCGCGACGAGATCTACGACACGATCATGAGCCGGGGCTTCTCTCAGAAAAAGAGGTCGTTCGTGCAGACGCTCGACTCGGAGCTTCTGGACGCCGCGATGCTCCTGGCGCCGATGGTGAAGTTCGTGTCTCCGTCGGATCCGCGAATGCTCGGCACGCTCGACGCGATCCAGCGCGAGCTCGAGAGCGATCACCTCGTGCGCCGCTACGATCCGCGCGTCTCCCCGGACGGCCTCGAGGGCGAGGAGGGAACCTTCTCGATGTGCACGTTCTGGCTCGCCGAAGCCCTGGCGCGCGCGGGCCGGCTCGATCAAGCGCGGCTGACGTTCGAGAAGATGCTCGGCTACGCCAACCACCTGGGGCTTTACGCGGAGGAGATCGACCTGACCGGAGATGCGCTCGGCAACTTCCCCCAGGCGCTGACGCACCTGGCGCTCATCTCCGCCGCCTTCAACATCAATCGGGCGCTCGAGGGCGGCCTCGGAGGCGTCGACCCGAGCTCCGCACCCGATGAGAGGCGCTCGAAGTGAGCGCCGGCGCGAAGGCCGGACCCCAGGAGTCGCGCGGCACCGATCAGGAGATGCTCGACCAGCTTCAGCGCCAGGCTTTTCACTATTTTCTCGGAGAAGGGAACCCTGAAAACGGGCTCGTGCGGGACAAGACCCAGGAGGGTTGGCCATCGAGCATCGCTGCGGTCGGTCTGGCGCTGGCGGCCTACCCGGTAGCCGTCGAGCGCGGCCTTCTCCCGCGCGAGCAGGCGCGCGCCCGCACCCTGGCGACCCTCTCGTTTTTCTTCGGGAGTCCGCAATCGACCGCGCCGGACGCCATCGGATACCGCGGCTTCTACTACCACTTCCTCGATATGAAGACCGGGCGGCGGGTTTGGAACTGCGAGCTCTCGACCATGGACAGCGCGCTCTTGATCGCGGGGGTGCTCACGGCCGCGGCGTACTTCGACGAGGACGAGAAGACGGAAGCCGAGATCCGCCACACGGCCGACGCTCTTTACAGGCGGGTCGACTGGGAGTGGGCGACCAACGGCGGGCCGACGATGTCGCACGGCTGGACCCCCGAGACGGGATTCCTCTCCTGTCGCTGGGAGGGGTACAACGAAGCCCTGATCCTCTACGCGCTGGCTCTCGGCTCGCCGACGCACTCGATCCCCGCGGCGAGCTACGGTGCCTGGGCGTCCACCTACGAGTGGAAGAAGATCTACGGCATCGAGCTCCTCTATGCGGGCTCGCTCTTCATCCATCAGCTCTCTCATGTCTGGATCGACTTTCGCGGTATCCAGGACGACTTCATGGCCCGATTCGGCCTCGACTACTTCGAGAACAGTCGCCGCGCCACTCTGGTGCAGCGGGAATATGCCGTCCAAAACCCGATGGCGTTCGAACATTACGGCCGGGACTGCTGGGGGATCACGGCAAGTGATGGCCCGGGTCCTGCCACGCTCCGCGTGGGCGGCAGGGAACGTCAGTTTTTTGGGTACTGCGCGCGCGGAGCTCCGTTCGGTCCGGACGACGGCACGGTCTCCCCGTGGGCAGTCGTCACATCTCTCCCTTTTGCTCCGGAGATCGTGTTGCCGACGACGCGCTACTTCATCGAGGAAGTACGCCTCAAGGACCGACAAACCTACGGATTCGAGGCGAGCTTCAACGGAACGTACCCGGAGAAGAGCGACAGCGAGTTCGGCTGGGTGTCACCGTGGATTTTCGGCTTGAACGAGGGGCCCGTCGTTCTGATGATCGAAAACGTCCGTACGGAATTGGTCTGGCGCCTGATGCGGACCTGCCGGTACCTGGCCGAAGGGTTGCGCCGCGCGGGATTCCGAGGCGGCTGGCTGTGATCGCCCGTCGTGGACCGCGGCAGCTTCCATGTGGACCGTAACGTTGGAATGGCTCATGCTGGGCGTGTTGGTTACCTGACAAGGCGCCCCGGACCGCCGCGTGGTCCCGCGGGCAATGCCTCCGGGCCGGGGCGGCTCGATGGGGCTCTGTGTCGCGACCTGTCGAAGCTTCTCTCAAACCAACCGGACTGACGCAGATTCTTCGATCTATTGTCGTGCTCTCCGCCGCGAGGCCAGCAGGCTGGCGCCGAGAGTGAGAAGGACGACGGCGCTCGACGCGACGAGGAGACCCGGAGGCGCGATCGCGGGTAAACCGTTCGAAGCCGTCGAGGAAACGGGCTCCGCCGGCCCGGCGGCCGGGGCTGCGACGGCGACCGTCGTGAGGGAAACGTCTTTCCGGTCGAGGGCCTGCCCGCCCTGACCGCCGGCCACCAGCGTCAGCTTGTGGCGGCCGGGCGAAACGTCGTCGATCGTCACCGAGCTCTGGCCGGCCGGGATCGCTGCCCTTTGCGCACCGTCGAGGAAGACGAGGACGTCGGGTTCGAGCGGACTGCCGGCGGGCCCAGCCGACGCGTTCCTGGCCACGGCGACGCGCACGCTGCGTCCGGGAATGATGGCGCCGTCGGGCGGCTCGGTGACGCGCAAAGGCAAGGGGCTCGCGGGTGCCCGGCTCGACTTCGGAGCCCGTGCGGTCTCCTGGGAGACGCGGCCGAGGGCGAAGACAGCCGCGAGAACGAGCGACGCGGCAGCGAGCCACACGCGCATCGGATGACCAGGTCTGTCGCCTGCCGCCCCTCTCCTCATGACGCCCCCTTGTCCGAAGAGAAAACGAACCGCTTTGGCGTTTTGCAACCGGTGTGCCATTCGGGCAGGCACGACTCTTGAATCAATCTTAAGAATGCCGAGCTAATGGAGGGCCGGCGAAAGGAGAATGAGTATGAAACGGATCCTGTGCGCGGCCGTAGCGGTCGCTCTGGCCTGGGCGGCTCCGACGCTCCTGGCTCAGGAAACAAAGACGCATTCGGAGAGCGTGTCGAAGTCGGGCGACACCAAGGTCAAGACCGAGACCGTAACCGGCACGGTCAAAGAGTACGACGCCGGCAAGAAGATCAAGATCTCGGGCCCCGGCGACAAGACCTACTCTTTTGACCTCGACACGAACGCGCACGTCGAGGGCACGATCGCCGTCGGCCAGAGAGCGAAGGTCGTCTACACCAAGACGGATGGCGTCGAGCGCGTGACCGTCATTTCCTGGGCGCCGCCGGAAGCCGCTGCGGCGGTTTCGGAGCCGAAATCGGAATCGAAGGCCCACATGGAATCGACGACCAAGCAGACCTCTCCCGAGGGAACCACCAAGATCAAGAGCGAAAGCGTCATCGGGAAGGTGAAGGAGTTCGAGGCCGGCAAGAAGATCGTCGTGACCGGGCCGAAGAACAAGGATTACAAGTTCGAGCTGGATGAAGGCGTCTCGATGAGCGGTCCCGTCTCCGTTGGGGAGCGCGTCAAAGTGACGTACACGAAATCGGACGGCCGCGAGAAAGTCACGGTGGTCGCGCCGTACAAGGGCAAGGGCTAAGCAGCCTTTTTTCCGGTTTCCGTGCGCCTCCGCCCAAGTGGCGGGGGCTTTTCTTTTGTTCTGAGGGGGTTAGCCTGCCGGTCTCCCGTGTGTCATAGGATGTTGCTGCAAGTTCTCGGCGTGAAACGACAACGGGGAATCAGCTCTTGAGAGAAATCCGGAAGGCTGCCGGGAGCCGGCGAGAGGATCCGCTGCGCCGCTTTTTCCACGATCTGGCCGGGCCGCTGTCCGCCGCCGCGCTGCACCTGGAAACGGCAACCCGGTCAGCATCGCGCGGAGAAGACCCTTCGGAAGCTCTCGCGACCACGCGGCGGGAGCTCGAGAAGGCATTCGAGCTGCTCGAGCACTGGCGGGTGGCGTTGTTGTCCGAGCCTGAGGCGCGGGCAAAGGAGCCGCGGACGTGAAGGCGCTCATCGTGGAGGACGACCCGGGCACGCGCCGCGGCCTGGAGAGCTCGATCCGAGACTTTGGAGGAGAGACGCACTCGGTCGGAACGGCCAAGGAAGCCGTGCGGGCCCTCGAAGAGTTTCAGCCGCACCTTCTCATCGTGGACATCTCTTTGCCGGACGGCACTGGGCTCGACATCCTGCGCCGGGCTCGAGAGGCGCAGCCCGATCTCGAAGGTGTGGTGATCACGGGATCGAGCTCGCTCGATCACGCCATCGAGGCCCTGCGCGCCGGCGCCTCGGATTACCTGCTCAAGCCCCTCCGGCCCGCCCAGCTCGAGATCGTCTTCCATCGGATCGCCGAGAGGCGTCGTCTCGAGAGCGAGCTGGACACTTTGAGGACCGAGCTCCAGGAGGCCGGCCGGCTCGGCGACATGGTGGGCCGTTGCGACGCGATGCAGAAGGTGTTCGAGCTGATGAGGAAGGTGGCCCGAAGCGACGCCCCCGTCCTGATCACCGGGGCCTCAGGCAGCGGGAAGGAAGTCGCCGCCCTCACGATCCACAAGCTTTCCCGCCGTGCGGGCAAACCCTTCGTGGCGTTCAACTGCGGCGCCGTGTCGCCGACCTTGATCGAGAGCGAGCTCTTCGGTCACGAGCGCGGTTCTTTCACCGGTGCCGACCGGCGCCGCGTGGGCTACTTCGAGGAAGCCAGCGGCGGCACCCTATTTTTGGACGAGATCACCGAGATGACCGCCGAGCTCCAAGTTCGTCTTCTGCGAGTGCTCGAGGAGAAGACCCTGCGGCGCGTGGGCGGAACACAGGATCTTCGCATCGACGTCCGGCTCCTCTCCGCAACCAACCGAGAGCCCCGGGAGGCGATCCGTGAAGGCAAGCTGCGCGAGGACCTCTACTATCGGCTGAATGTCTTTCCATTGAGTCTGCCCTCTCTGAAGGATCGCCGCGAAGACATTCCTTTGCTCGCCGAGCACTTCCGCCGCCAGATCGAGGACGAGGAAAAGAAGAAAGTTTTGCGGTGGGAGCCGAAGGCCATGGAGTTGCTCCAGGGCCACGAATGGCCGGGCAATGTCCGGGAGCTCCGAAACGTCGTTCACCGCGCCTACATCCTGACGGAGTCAGACACGATTCTCGCCGACGTCGTCCGGGAGGTTCTTCTTGCCGGCGCCGTGGACCAGCGCGAGCCCACGCCTCCGCCCAAAAAGGCCCGGCCCAAGCTCAGTCGCCGGTCCTCGGGCCGGTCCGCGAGACGCTGAGCGGCCCTCCCTCTGGCACGGTTTTCGCTCCGAAGCTCGCGCCGGCCAGTATGCCGCCGGTTCGAGAGGAGGGACCTCCATGCTGTGGACGATCTTCGTGGTACTGCTGATCCTCTGGCTGCTCGGCCTGGTCTCGGGCGTGACGCTTTACGGCTTCATCCATGTCCTGCTCGTCATCGCGATCGTGGTTCTTCTGATCCGGCTGATCCAGGGGCGCAGTCCGGTCTGAAGAGCAGCGGCCTCCCAGCCGCTCCGCCTAGCTCGGATTATTCAGGGACACCCGGCCGAAACCCGAGCAGAGAATCGCGCCTAACGAGGTTCTTGGAGAAATGATCTCGCCGAGGCGGTGACTCCTTGTCCGCGACGGAGATCTTTTGTCCGGACAGGGAAGCAACGGTGCTCGGCTCTGGGTTAGGACCTCTCGGCCGCCGCTCGCAAAGCGACCGCCCGCGGCCGAAAGCCGGCTAAACGGCCGCGCAGTCGGGGTGTCCGCAGTGGCAGGGCAGCTCTTTCTGACCGGCCGTCTCGAGGTCGGCGCACTTCTCGCTGCAAAACTGCTTTCCCGCTATCTCGAGCGTCGCGTCATCGCAACGACAACCCGTGTGTCCGCATGCCATGATGTCCTCCTTTCGGTTTCTCCGCGTGGACCAGCGCAGGTTTCTCGACGGGCGGCCGCTGGTTCTCGAGCGCCATCGTGGGTCTCTTCCGGCGCTCGAACTCGTCGAGGGTGACGGGCTTTCCCGTCCGAGCCGATTGCAGCAGGGCTCGGATGATCCGGACATCCGCGAGCCCCTCCCGGCCCGAAGGTTCGGGATCTCGATCCTCGAGAACGCAATCGGAAAAGTACAGCAATTCCGGGCCGAACTGGTCTCTCTTCGAGAAAGCGGTTCGGCGCGTCTTTCCTCCGATCGTCATCTCGTGCTGGAGGCTCTCCGCATACTCGTAGGCAGGGTCGACACAGAGGTCTCCCCTGGTCCCGACGACTTGATACCAGCCGGTGTCGGCGGCTCCGAAGCTGCAGGTGAACGAAGCCAACCTCTCGACGGGGAAGCGCAGCACGCAGGTGATCATCTCGTCGACGTTTCGAAAACGCTTTTCGCCGATGTTGGCGCGGAAGGCGAAGACCTCGGAAGGCTCCGCGCGAAAAAGGTAACGGGCGGCGTTGATGCAATAGATGCCGATGTCGTAGATCGGCCCGCCTCCGAGCTCCGAGGGGTTGAGCCGGATGTTTCCTTCGTCGACCTGCATCGTGAAGACGGAATGGAAGATCCGCGGCTCTCCGAGCTTTCCGGACCGGACGAGCTCGACGGCTTTCAGGTTTGCCTTCTCGAAGTGAAGACGATAGGCCGTCATCAAACGGACGCCGTTCTCTTCGGCTGTCCGAATCATGTCCTCGCATTCCTCTTCGGTGACCGCGAGAGGCTTCTCGCAAAGGACGTGAACGCCGGCTCGAGCGGCCGCGACCGCGTAGCTGCGGTGCAGGTGGTTCGGCAGGGCGATGTACACGGCATCGATCTCGCCGCTCGCCAGGCAATCGCCGTACTCCTCGTAGGAGTATGTCTTCGGCACCTTGTATCGCGCGGCGAGCGTCTTCCGCTTTTCGGGATCGTCGGAGACGAGAGCAGCGAGCTCGGAGTTGCGCCGAGCGTTGCGAAAGGCGGGCAGCACCGCGACCTGCGCGATGTATCCCAGCCCGACGACGGCATAGCGCGCCTTGCCGTCTCGCCCTCGCGCCGGGCCGATGCCTGCCTCTTGAGGACGGGCTTTCTTGACCATCGATTCCTCCTCGCGGCGTCTTCTCTTGACGGAGTCCTCCGATGCAACGCGCATTCCAGATGCCGCGGTTAGGGCGGGAGGTCGGAGGATGGCAGGAGACTTGCTGCGACAAGGATGAAGAGGTCGGGCGGCACATTGCCCGGCGCTCGAGCGAGAGGGGTGCGGATGCGACCAACCTGGAGCGGCCACATCGGCTTCGGACTGATATCGATTCCCGTTTCGCTGTATTCGGCCGTCGAGGCTTCCGAGCACGTTTCGTTTCGCCTGCTTCACCGCAAAGACAAGGCTCCGATCCGCTACAAGAAGTTCTGCAGCAAGGAAGACGTCGAGGTGCCCAACGACGAGATCGTCAAGGGTTACGAGATCGAGAAGGACCAGTTTGCTCTTGTCGAGAAGGAGGAGCTCGAGCACCTGGAGGGCGAGCTCGGCCTCGGCGAGGGCGAGATGGAAGTCCTCCAGTTCGTCGAGTTCGGTTCCTTGAACCCCCTGTCCTTCCAGACGCCCTACTACGTCGCTCCCCGCAAGGGAGGAGAAAAGGCGTACGCCGTTCTGCGGGAGGCTTTGAACGAATCCCACCGCATCGGCATCGTCCGACTCCAGTTGCGCGACCGCCCGATGCTCGCCGCTCTGCTTCCGGGCCCGCGCACGATCGCCCTGGAGTCTCTGCGGCCGTTCGAGGAGATCCGCGATCCCGCCGATCTGCCGGTTCCGGCCTCGACCGCCAAGTCCGCCGAAATCAAGATGGCGCGCCTCTTGATCGATCAGATGGCGACGGAGGAATGGGATCCCACGGCTCATCCCAATCAGTACCGCAAGGAGCTCGAGAAGCTCCTCGCTTCCAAGCGCCGGTTCTCTCTGAAGGAGCGGGAGCGCACCGAGGACAACGTGGTGGACCTCATGGAAGCGCTGCGCAGGAGCGTCGGCCAGTCCAAGGGCCGGGCCAGGAGACCCGCGATGAAGCGCAGCGGCGCTGCCTGAAAGGCACGCTTCCTGCATCCGGACATTGCGGGGCAGACTTGGCAAAAGCGGCCGGTGCCCTGATAAGGTGCCTTGATAAGGAGGAAAGGATGAAGAGGTTCCTGAAGGTTGCTGCCTGCCTCGGCCTGGGCTCAGCGCTCCTGGTGGGATGTCAGAAGAAAACGGAGACGACGACGGAGACCTCCAAGACCGTCGAGGCACCTGCGACGCCGGGCGCCACACCAGCTGTGGCCGAAACGCAGACGACCACGACGACCAGCACGACCACGGCTCCGACGAAGGCGCCCTAACCGGCAGCCCCGGCGCCAGAGGCGCCGGCATGCACAGACGAAAGAGCCTCCTCTGCATCGAGGAGGCTCTTTCTCTTTTTTCCGGCCGCGGCGTCGAAGTTCACATCGATGACAGCCTGCTCGTCGCCGTCATTCCAAGAATGAGGAACAGCAGGAACAGCGCCAGGAACAGGAACGCCAGAATCTTCGCGATCGCAAACGAGGCGCCGGCAATTCCGGTGAACCCGAAGAGCGCCGCGACGAGGCCGATCACCAGGAAGGTCAGAGCCCATCGGAGCATGATTCCATCACCTCCTTCACCTTCTCTCGAAAGCACACGGCATGCCATGACTCGCCCGCGGCACGGGCTTTGCTCCAAATGTCTTTTGGGTGTATGGGACGCGTCGGGATCTGGCTCGCGGTTCTTTTTTTCCTGCGCCTGGCGGCGCCCGCCGAGGAGCCTCTGCGCATCGGGACCGTCACGGTGCAGGTCCTCGACGTCTTTGCGCCGGAGGAAGCGGCGCGAGGATGGGCCTACCGCGCGGCGAACTCTCTGCACGCGACCACGCACGAGTCGGTCGTCCGCCGCTTCCTGCTCTTCGAGGAAGGAGATCCCTACGATCCCGAGTTGCTGACCGAAACGGAGCGGAATCTTCGCGAGCTTCGCTTCGTCAGGAGCGCCACGGTCTTGGCCGGACCGCCCCACGACGGCGTCGTGGATGTCTCGGTCGTCACTCAGGACGCCTGGACGCTGCAAATCGGCCTCTCGCTCGGCAGCGTCGGTGGGCACACGATGGGAGGCGTTTCGCTCGGCGAGCGCGATCTCTTGGGCTCGGGGCGCGAGGTGTCCCTCGGGTTCAAGCAGGACACGGATCGCACGCTCCGCTCGGTGGAAGTCAGGGACCCGACGCTCTTTGCGCAGTACGGGACGGGCCATTTCCTCTACGCCTTGAATTCGGACGGTCAGGCCAAGGTGCTCTCGTACCAGCGGCCCTTCTATTCGGCTCTGGCGCCCTGGGCGCTCGCCGCGGCGGTCCAGGACACTCGGCAACGGAATTCCCTCTGGACCGGCGGCGAGGAAACCTCCGTCTACGTCCATCAGATCCGGCAGCTCTTCGCGGCCTACGACGTGGCCGTCCACAGGACGTCGAGGGAAGCGTTTCGCCTTGGCGCAGGAGTCGACTGGCACGACAACGTGTTTGCTGCGTTCCCCGGACACGAGGCTGACGAGCGGCCATCCGGGCGGAGGTTTCGCTATTTCTTCCTCGAAGGCGAGGCCGTTCGAAACGATTTCGTCAAGCTCAATTACGTCGACCGCGATCTGCGTTTCGAGGACTTCAATCTCGGCCGGCGGGTGGCGGTTCGCTTCGGCGTCTCGCCCGCGGCGTTCGGCTCGCAGCAGACCGGCGAAATGGCAAGACTCTCGTGGGATGAGGGGTGGCGAGTCGGAACGCAGAGCCTTCTCTTGGCCGGCGTCTCGGGCGAGACGCGCCTGGAAAGCGGACGCGCGGCCAACGCCATTCTCTCCGGCCGGCTGCTCTACGTGCGCCGGTTCGCGGCGGGGCTGCCGCAGACGTTCATCTCGCGGCTGGAGCTCACGCGCGGCTGGAACCTGGACCCCGATGTCCAGTTCTTCGCCGATGGGTCGACCGGCCTGCGCGCGTATCGCCTGCATGCCTTCGAAGGCGACAAACGCATTCTCTGGAACGCCGAGTACCGTGTCTTCGCGGGGCAAGAGATTCTCCAGGTGGTGGCGCCCGCCCTCGCGGCCTTCTTCGACGTCGGCGCGATCGCTCCCCGTGGAATCGGGTTGCGCTGGAGCCAGGTCCGAGCCGACGCGGGAGTCGGGCTGCGCCTGGCGATCACGCGCGTGTCCTCCGTCCCGATCATCCGCGTCGACGTCGGATACGCGTTCCAGCGAGATCCTCGAGGCCGCCGCGGCTGGCTGATCTCGTTTTCGGGCGGGCAGACCTTCTGACCGGGACGGCGAGCGGCCGCTTGGCGGGGCACGACCCTTGCAGTCGAAGGACTGTGGAGTCCGCAGCGCGGTCGGCGCCCGACTCGCTGACCGAAAGGAGTCTGAGATGACAAGAGGCATTTCTCCCTTCCTCGGGGGCCTGGGCGCCGGTGCGGCCCTGATTTCTCTTCTGGCGGTGACGGTGCTCAAGAGGGCAGGTGCCATGGGCGCGTGGACTCAACGCGAGACGCGACAGGCTCGGGCCCGGCGCCATTGTCAGCGGGCCGAAAGGCTGGCCCGTCTCTCGCCGGGTTACCTGGATGCCTGCCGTGCCGCCGGTTTGTGACTTTATGAAGGAGCTGCCTGGTGAAGGACGAAGATGGGGGCGGGTTGTCGGCGCCGGTCGCCGACTCTCGTCCTTTTCGGGAGGGCCCGGCTGAGGGTCTCCCGGCAGAGCAGTATCGGGCTCTCGTCGAGAGCTGCCCGCTCATGCTCTGGCGGTCGGGAGCCGACGGAAAACGCGACTACTTTAACGGCGCGTGGATTCGTTTCACGGGCCGTGCCCTCGAGCAGGAGCTCGACGACGGCTGGGTGGAGAGCGTTCACTCCGAGGATGTCGATCGCTGCGTTCAGGTGTGCACCGATCATTCTCGAAGAAGAGAAGAATTCGAGATGGAGTACCGGCTGCGGCGAAGAGACGGTGTGTACCGGCACGTCGTCGACCGGGGCGCGCCCTTCTACGAGGCCGAAAGGTTCCAGGGCTGGATCGGGTCGTGCGAGGATGTTCAGGCGCGACGGGAGGCGGAGCAGGCCAAATACTTGTTTATCCGAATGATCGGCCATGAATTGCGAACGCCGCTCCAGTCACTTTCGATGTTCGTGGAGACGATGCGCCGCCAGGCTCTCCGCGGCGTCGCGGCCCCGCCCGAGAGCTTCTCCAAGGTGAAATCGCAAGTGGATCGCCTGTCCCGGCTCGTCTCGGACTTTCAGGACGTGAATCGGTTGTCTGAACTGCCGGTGTCGCTCGAGCCGCTCGATCTCGAGCGGCTCGTCGGTGAGGTCATCGAAGCGCGGCTGGAGACCCTGAAGGCGAGGCCACCGCCGAAGCATTCGATCGTCTTCGAAGCCGAAGATCGCCCGTTTCCGGTCGTGGGCGACCGGGTGCGCCTCGACCAGGTCTTCACGAATCTGATCGACAATGCGATCAAGTACTCGCCGCGGGGCGGCGTCGTCGACGTGACGATGCGCTCGAGCAACGGATGGCACTCGGTTTCGATCTCCGACCCGGGCATCGGGATTCCCGAAGAAGACCTGCCGGCGGTGGGACGACGCTTCTTCCGTGCGAGAAATGTTTCGCCCAACAACTTCCCGGGCTTGGGTGTGGGCCTCGCTCTCGCCCGCGAGATCGTCGAGCGACTGCGGGGCGCTCTGAGGGTCGAGAGCGAGCTGGGTCGCGGAACTCGGGTGATCGTGACTCTGCCCGCCTGGGAAACGGAGGGGCCGTGAGCCGAATACTCATCGCAGACGACGACGCCTCGATTCTCGATGCTCTCTCGGGTCTGCTCGAGGACCGCTACGAAGTCGTCGTCGCGAGCAACGGCGAGCAAGCCATCGAACGGCTCGCGAGCGAGCCGATCGACCTCATCGTGTTGGACATGCTCATGCCGCTGCTGGACGGCGAAGGCGTTCTCCGCGAAGTCCGCGCTCGCGGTTCTCGAATTCCGATCATCGTCGTCTCGGCTCGAAGCGAGCGTCTTTCGAACTTCAGGAAGCTGGGGGCCGACGACTGCATCCAGAAACCCTTCGATTTCGACGTTCTCGAAGAAAAAATCGAGCGGCTGCTCCACCGCGGTTCCGGCTCGGGCACCTCCCGGGCGGGCTCACCCGGGGCTGCCGGTGGAGCGGGTCGGGGCGGGTTCGGGCCGACACCCGGCAGCCACACCTAGCGCCGGAAAGCCCCACGGAGGCCGGAACAACCTGATAGACTCCATTCTTGCCCTACTCCGTGGCCAACCTACGCAAGACCGTTCCCACGATGCCCGCCGGCGTCGAATTGGATGAGCTCGTCCAAATGTGGGTGCTCGGATACGAGCGTATAGAGAAGCCGCTCGAGCTCGACGGCCAAAAGCTATCCCATATGTGGGTCAAGGACGGAAAACCGATCGGCCTCGGGCAGCGCGACTATTCGACAGGTCTGTCGGCGGCCTGGGTTGTGTTTGACGCCCTCGCTCTGATCAACGTCGTCACCAAGAATGACGCCGGATACGGTTGCGGACACATGGGCGAAAAGGGCTTCGCCGAGAAGGGCCGTGCCCAGACGGTTCCACTCGCGATTTGCCGCGCTGCGATGATGGTGGCGCTCGATCGGGACGGAACGGCTCGGTAGTCCGACTCCGCTTCGATCCGGCAAGGCAGTTACGCGCCGCGTCCGAGTCGATCGATCGTTTGGAGCAGTCTTCGGATATTCACGGGCTTGATGAGGTGAGCGCTGAAGCCGGCGGCCTTGCTCATCTCCAGATCGGAGTTCATCCCGTAGCCTGAGAGAACGATCCCCTGCACGGGCCGGATCTGGCGCAGCGTGCTCATCAGGTCGTGGCCGCTACCGTCGGGCAGCCCGAGATCCGTAATCAGCAGGTCGAAGGCCTGGTCGCGGAAAGCGGCTATCGCCTCGGTGACCGAGCCTGCCGTCTTGACGGAGTGGCCCTCCATACCGAGCAGCTGGGAGAGGGCCTCCGCCGTGTCCACATGGTCCTCGACGACCAGAATGGAGAGAGGCTGCCGCGGCCGCTGCACGCCGCCCGGCAGTCCCGCGGGCGCGGCGAGACGCCTCTCCCGGAAAGCGGGCAAGTCCACGGTGAAGGCGGCGCCCTGTTGAACGCCCGCGCTCTCGGCTCGGATCGTCCCGCCGTGCAGGTCGACGAGCGTCTTGGAGATCGACAGTCCGAGCCCCAGGCCGCTCTGTCGGTGGCTGAGCCTTGCCGTCCCCTGTTCGAAGGGCTCGAAGATGCGGGTGAGGACGGCCGCATCAATTCCCATGCCCGTGTCCGCGATGCGGATCCGCACGGTCCCCGGCGCCGGGTTCTGCGTCGTCACGGTGATGGCGCCGCCCTCGCCGGTGAACTTGATGGCGTTCTTCAGGAGGTTCCAGAGAACCTGCTGCATCCTCGCGGAATCGGCTTCGGCGTGGTGCTCTTCGGCGCACAGGTCTAATTCCAGGCGCTGTCGTTTGGCGAGGACTTCGCTGCGGCAGATGTCCGCGACGCTCTCGATCAAGACGTGGAGATCCGCGGGCTCGCGCCGGAGCTCGATCTTGCCGTGGGCAATGCGCGTCAAGTCCAGCAGGTCGTCCACGAGAAGCGCCTGGAGCTCCACGTTGCGGCGGATCGCCTGCGCCAGCTGCCGCAGATCCTCGGGCAGATCGGCTCGGGCCTCGAGAACCTGCGCGCTCGCGAGCGCCGGCGTGAGCGGCGTGCGAAGCTCGTGAGAGAGGATGGCCAGAAATCGGT
>WNGF01008207.1_pt1 | contig 18273 bp, 17 predicted proteins | sample 5400641 | NCBI WGS metagenome assembly WNGF01 (sample SAMN13153371, study PRJNA577476) | soil metagenome | isolation source: 80 cm soil or saprolite under grassland replicate 2 | place: USA:California | collected 2016-06-15
GTGACGGCCATCTGGACCGACCGCCGCTACCTGGACATGTCCCTGCTGAAGTCGAAGGACGTCGCCGTCGCCAAGGCGGCGTGAAACATCCGAGGAGCTTCACGCGGAGTACGATTTACACAGAGAACGGGACTTGACCTACTGCGGGGCGGGAGCGTACTGCGGGGCGGGCGCGTACTGCGGAGCGGGCGCGTACTGCGGAGCGGGGGCGTACTGCGGGGCGGGCGCGTACTGCGGGGCGGGGGCGTACTGCGGGGCCGGGGCGTACTGCGGGGCCGGGGCGTACTGCGGGGCGGGAGCGTACTGAGCCGGCGCCGCGTACTGAGGAGCGTATTGCGGCTGCTGTGTCGGCACTGGAGACGCAGCCTGCGGCTGAGCGGGCGGTGCAGCGGGCTGCGCCGCCTCCTGCGCGGAGGCGAGCAGCGGCAGCATGGCAACGAGAGCCAACGAGCGCTTCATCATGGAACCCTCCCCTTCCCCCGATGAGCGGGCGATCCCCTAGTACCAGTCGAAGCCGAGGCCGAGCGCCCAGTAATTCGAGCGCTGGGGGCCAGTGGTCCCGCCGTTGTTGTCTCCCCAGAACTGGGCGGAGTAATCGAGGTTCACGGCGAGGTTGAACGTCCGGCCGAGCCACCACGCATAGCCGAGTCCTCCCTTCACGTTCGTTCCCGAGAAGTCGAGCGACTGGAAGCCCGTGACGTCTATCACCATTCGCGAGAGGCCCACGCCTCCGCGCATGAAGAAGCCGTGCTCCGCGGGAAAGAACGTCGCGACGGCGTCGTAATCATAGATGCCGACCGTCGCCGTCGTCCCCGCTTCGGACGCGCTGGAGGCGACGCCGCTCATGTCGAACCCGAGCAGCAGGCGAGGGGTGAGGGTCGCGCCGAGCTTGAAGTTCACCGCCACGGTGGTCGGACTCTTCCCTATGTACTCCTTGAAAGAGAAGGTGCCTGCGGCGTCCGTGATCGTGCCGTCACCGCCGCCGAGGCCGAATCCGATGTACCAGCTATCCCGCTGGTACGGGGCGCGGCGATAGCGCAGCGGCGGAGGCGCGTTCTGCGCCGGAACGTACTGCGGCGGCGCGGCGTACTGCGCGGGTGGGGCGTACTGCGGCGGTGGGGCGTATTGCGCGGGTGGAGCGTACTGCTGCTGCTGCTGCTGCTGCTGCTGCGGCGGAGCATACTGCGGCGGCGGAGCATACTGCGGCGGCGCCGCGTACTGCGGCGGCTGCGCGTACTGGGGTGGCGGCGGCGTGTACTGCGGGGGCGGGGCGTACTGCGGCGGGTACTGCGGCGCCGCCTGCTGCTGGCCCGGCGCGGGCGCGGGCTGAGCCGGCTGCTGAGGAGGAGGCGCGATCTGCGGCTGGGCCGGCGGCGCGGGCGGCTGGGCGGCCTCCTGTGCCACCGCGAACAGCGGGAGCATGGCCACGATCGACGACGCGAGCTTCCTCATGAAGTCCTCCCTCGCCCGATGAGCGAGCGTGCCGGCAAGCGTACCCGAACTGGCATCGGAGCGTCGACCCATCGGGAGAGGACTCACCCGGGCCGCGCTCGGATGCGCGAGAATGCCACGGTCAAGGAGAGCCCATGGACCCGTCCCGCATGACGCTCGCCGCGCGGATCGTCGAAGGATCGTCGGACGCGATCCTCTTCACGGACCGCCGAGGCGTGATCCGGCTGTGGAGTGGCGGCGCCGAGCGGATCTTCGGGTGGACCGCCGCGGAGGCGGTCGGGGCATCGATGGACCTCATCATCCCGGAGCGGCTGCGCCCGCGTCACTGGGAACACTGGGATCGCGTGATGGAGACGGGCGTCACGCGGTACGCGACCGACACGCTGGCGGTGCCCGCGCTGCGGAAGGACGGCGCGCCGCTCTCGATCGACTTCACGATCCAGCTCGTCCGCGACGACGCGGGCACCATCCTCGGGCCGGCGGCGATCATGCGCGACGTCACCTCGCGGTTCGCGCGGGAGAAGGAGCTGCGCGCGAAGGTGCGTGAGCTGGAGGCGAAGCGGGGAGAGTGACGGGGGGAGGGGCGGGCTCAGCGCTTCTCCGCCACCGCGTACACGACGTGGTACGTCGCAGGCACGCCCGACGGCCCGGCGTGCGCCTCGTCGTAGCGGCGCAGCGTCTCGAGCGTCCGCGACCGTCCGCCGAGCCCGGCGCGGCCCGGCACCGCGCTCGCCGCTCCGACCTCCTTCAGCGCCCGCAGCACAGCGCGCGCGTCCTCGTGCCACTCGACGAGATCCTCCTCGAAGATCGACCCTCCCTCGAACCCCGCCGCCGCCAGCGCGCGCGCGACGTCCTCCTTCGAGGCAAACGCGTGAGTGTGTGCCTCCGCCTCCGGACCCGCCGCGGCGCGCCACGCGTGGCGCAGCTCGGCGAGCGTCCGCGCGCCGAAGAGCGCGAGGCAGAGCACCCCGCCCGGCGCGAGGACCCGGTGCGCCTCGGCGACGGCGGGTCCGAGCCGCGGGAGCCACTGGAAGGTCGAGGTCGACACGAAGAGGTCGAACGCGTCCGCCCGGAACGGGAGCGCCTCGGCGTCCGCCGCCGCGACGAGCGCGCGCGGGGCGGCGGCGCGGACCGCGGCGCACATGCCCGGCGCGAGGTCCACCGCGGCGGCGAGGGCGGGGCGCTCCGCGGCGAGGCGCGCGAGCAGCGCGCCCGTGCCGGCGCCGACGTCGAGCGCGCGGCGGCCGCCCGGCGCGGCCTCGGCGAGGAGCGCGAGCACGCGCTCGCGCACGCGGCGCTGGACCGTCGCGCGCGCGTCGTAGCCCGCTGCCGAGCGCGAGAACGAGGCGCGCACGCGGCGCTTGTCGACCCGGTTCACGCCCCGGCCGCCGTGAAGGAGAGGACGGCGTCCGCGAGCGCGCCGGGCCGGGCGAGGAACGGCGCGTGGCCTGCGCCGGGAAGGACGGCGAGGCGTGCCGCCGGGATCGCCGCCGCCATCGCGCGCGAGGCGGCGGGAGGGCAGATGGGATCGCGCTCGCCGTGGACGAGGAGGACCGGCAGGTCGACCGCCGCGAGCGCGCCGCGCAGGTCCTCCCGCGCGAGCAGCTCGAGCCCGGAGAGGGCGGCGGCCGGGTCGGGGAGCGGGATCGCCGCCCGGAGCGCCCGCAGGCGGGCGCGGGCCGCGTCGTCGAGCTCGCCCTCCGCGAACATCCCGTCGAAGAAGCGCGCCATGGCGCGGGCGGGATCGCGCCGGACGCGGTGCGCGAGCACCTCGACCGCCTGCGCCGGGAGCCCGTGCGGCCACCCTTCGCCCTGGGTGAAACGGGGCGTCCCCGCGACGAGGACGAGCGCCGCGAGCCTCGGGCGCACGAGCGGCAGCGCCGCGAGCGCGACCTGCGCGCCGAGCGACCACCCGACGAGCACGGCGCGCTCGAGCCCGAGCCGGTCCACGAGCGCGGCGACATCGCGGGCGAAATCGGCGAGCGAGGACGGGCCGGCCGGCGAGCGGCCGTGGCCGCGCAGATCCGGGGCGATCACCCGCCGGTGTCGCGCGAGGAGGCTCGCCTCGGGCTCGAAGACCGCGGACGACAGCGACCAGCCGTGGAGGAGCACCACCGGCGAACCGGCCCCCACGTCCTCGTGGTGCAGGCCCGCGCCGTCCTCAGGCCCGCACTTCCGTTCGCCCTGAGCGTAGCCGCCGCGAAGCGGCGGCGGAGTCGAAGGGTCGTCCGCCATCGGAGCGGCGAAGGATACCAGCGGGACCCCGCTCGTCAACCTGGTGGCGGGCCCCGGTTGACGACGCGGAAGCGGCCGGAACGACGGGGAAAGGCGGGCGGGGACGCGGAGGCCGGAGTAGAGTCGGCGCGTGATCCCGGAGGCGCGCAAGGCAAACGCCCGGGCCCGGGCGCGCCTGCAGGCGGAGGTGCGCCGGACGCTCGGCGCGATGGGGTACGAGGAGGTGGAGACGCCCTGCCTCGTCCCCGCACCGGGGATGGAGCCGCACATCCAGGCATTCGAGACGGAGCTCGTCCCGGAGGGCGGCGGCGCGCAGGCCAAGCTGTTCCTCCACACGAGCCCGGAGTACGCGATGAAGCGGCTCCTCGCGGCGGGCCTCCCGCGCGTATTCCAGCTCGCCCGCGTCTTCCGGAACGGCGAGATCTCGCCGACGCACAACCCCGAGTTCACGATGCTCGAGCTCTATCGCGCGGGGACCGACTACCGCGGGATCATGGCTGACCTCGAGCGGCTCGTCGAGGCGTGCGCCCGCGCGCTCTCGCCGGACGGGTGCCCGCGCGCGGCGCGCGGCGGCGAGGCGCTCGACCTCGCCGCGCCGTTCGAGCGCCTCACCGTCGCCGAGGCGTTCTCGCGCCACGCGGGCGTGGATCTCGCGGCGTGCGGGAACGACGCCGCTCGCCTCGCCGCCGCCGCGCGCCGCGCCGGGCTCGACCCGGGCCCGCCGGGCGAGCCGTTCGACGACGTCTTCTTCCGGATGATGCTCGCGGCGGTGGAGCCGCGGATCGGCCGGGCGCGGCCGGTCTTCCTCGTCGACTGGCCGGCGCCGATGGCGGCGCTCTCGCGCCTACGCGCGGACGACCCCCGCTTCGCGGAGCGCTTCGAGCTCTACGCCGGCGGGCTCGAGCTCGCGAACGGCTTCTCCGAGCTGACCGACGCCGTCGAGCAGCGGCGGCGGCTCGTCGATGAGCAGGAGCAGCGGCGGCGGCTCGCGAGGCGCGTCCCACCCCTCGACGAGCGCTTCCTCGAGGCGCTCGGGCGCATGCCCGACGCCGGGGGCGTCGCGGTCGGCCTCGACCGGCTCCTCATGCTGCTCGTCGGCGCGGAGACGATCGCGGACGTGCTGCTGTTCCCGGGGGGGGAGCTCGCGCGGTAGGCAGGTCCGGCAACTTGGTCGGCTCTCCCCGGCTCTCATGGCGCTGCTCGGTTGGACTGATCCCGTAAACGCGCCCGCGCCCGAGCCCGCGCCCGAAATAGCCGGGCTCGGACTCGGGCTCGTTCACGGGCTCGGGGCTCAAGCCAACTGGGCACCGCTCTCAGTTCACGACCCGCTCCGGGTCGGAGACGCGGACCGCCACCACCGGGCGCTGCGGCAGCTCGACCCGGAACGACGCGCCCGCGCCCGGTCGCGAGTCCACTCTGATCGTGCCGCCGTGCGCCTCGACGATCCGCTTCACGATGTAGAGGCCGAGCCCGAGCCCGCCGTAGTTGCGCGACGAGACGGCGCGCTCGAACCGCTCGAAGATCTGCGGCTGGTCGGCCGGATCGATGCCGATGCCCTGATCGCGCACGAGGAGCACGGCGTTCGCGCCCTCGAGCCCGAACTCCACCTCCACGGGCTTGGCGCTCCCGTACTTCACGGCGTTCGAGAGGAGGTTCGTCACCACCTGCGAGATGCGCAGCCGGTCCCAGTAGCCGCGCACCGGCTCGCCCCGGACGTCGATGGGCGATCCGGACTGGGTCGCCTCGTCGGAGATGGCCCCCACGGCGTCCTGGACCACCGCGCCGAGCTCGACCTCCTCGACGTCGAGCTCGAGCCGGCCCATCTGGATGCGCGATACGTCGAGGAGCGCGGTGACGAGCTTCTCGAGGCGTTGCCCCTGCCGCTCCGCCGTGAGGAGCACGCGCTCGACGTACGGCTTCGGCAGCCGCTCGATCGCCTCGCGCGAAGAGACCCGCCGCATGTTCTCCAGGGCGAGCCGCAGCGCGGTGAGCGGCGTCCGCAGCTCGTGCGACGCGATGGAGAGGAACTCGTCGCGGGCGGCCACCGCCGCCTGCGCCTCGCCGTAGAGCCGCGCGTTCTCGATCGCCTGGGCCGCCCGGTGGGCGAGGTCCTCGAGGAGCGCCTCGTCCTCGGCGGTGTAGGGCGGGCCGCCCGCGTCGCGCATGAGCGAGATGTGGCCGAACACGTGCCGGCGGTGCTCGAGCGGCGCGATCATGAGGCTCGTGACGCCCTCGAGGTACGGCCAGTACTCCGGCTTCATCTCGGAGTGGATCACCTCCTGCGAGAGGTCCGGGATCCTGAGCGTGTGCCGCCCCTGGAGGACGCGCGCGGTCATCCCCTCCGACGTCCGCTGCGGCGCGGTCTGGAGCACGCGGCGGCGGAGCGCGGCGCGCTCGGGGTCCGGGTGGTAGACGGCGACCGGCACGAGCCAGGCGGAGTCGGGCGAGACGACGCGGATGAGCGCGCCGTCGCCGATGAGCTCGGAGAGCCGGCGCGCCACGGTTCGAGCCCCGACGCCACCACGACCCGCACCTCGCCGCGCTCGTCGAGGAGCGCCGTGTTCGACCAGGCGATGAGCCGGCGGCGCCCGTCCTTCGCGATCCAGTGGTTCACGTGGCGGTTCGGGAAGTCGCGCGCGGTGGGTCGCGCGAACACCGCCTCGACGGCGGCGCGCTCCTCCGGCGGGGCGAGCGACCACAACGGCCGTTCGAGCATCTCGTCGCGGTCGTACCCGGTCGCCTTCTCGCACGCGACGTTCCAGCGGAGGATCCGCCCCTCGCGATCGAGCACGATGACGAGCGCCCCCACCGTCTCGATGACGATCTGCGCGAGGTCGTGGTCCTCGACGGGCAACGGCGCTCCTAGTACTCGAACCCGCTCCCGCCGATGAACTCGCGGACGAGCGAGGTGGGCGGGACGTGGTCAGGATAGATCGAGACGAAGCGGTCGACGAGGTAGCGCAGGCGGTGGGCGGTCGCGTAGGCGGGGTCGTCCTGCGGGACCTCGAGCAGGTAGCGCTCGGCGTACACCTTCAGGACCGCCGGCTCGTACACGAGCGCGCTGTCGAACACCGCGTCCGCCTCACCCTGGAACGGGTAGATGTGCTCCCGCTCGCCGGTCTGGACCGACGGCCAGCGCGCGATGTTCTCGGCGGCGCCGTAGCCGCGCTGGTGGCGATCGCGCACGATGCGGCGGAGGAGGCGGAGGTCCGTCGCCGAGACCCGCGTCAGGCGGTCGAACGGTAGCGTCGTCGCCGGGTGGATGAAGATCCGGTACACCTCGCCTTGCCGCGGGATCGCGCCGAGGAGGTGCGGGTTGAGCCCGTGGATCCCCTCCAGCATGAGGACGTCCCCGGGCCGGAGCCGGATCGTCGGGCCGCCCTCCCGGTAGCTCTTCCCGGTGAGGAAGTCGTAACGCGCCGTCGTGACGGCCTCGCCGGCGAGCAGCCGCCGCACATGGTCCTGCAGGAGCGGAAGGTCGAGCGCCTCGAGCGCCTCGAAGTCCCACTCGCCGCTCGGCCCCCGCGGCGTCTCCTCGCGGTCGACGTAGTAGTCGTCGAGCGAGATGCCGACGGGGTTCACGCCGTCGATCTGGAGCTGGACCTTGAGCCGCTTGATGAAGGTGGTCTTCCCGGACGAGGAGGGGCCGGCGATCGAGATCACGCGGACCCGCTCGCGTGCTGCGGCGATTTCGTCGGCGATGTGCCCGATCCGCTTCTCATGGAAGCCCTCGGCCACGCGAATGAGCTGCGACACCTGCCCGGAGATGCAGAGCTCGTTGAAGGCGCCGACGCTCGACACGCCCATCGCGGCGAGCCAGCGCTGGTGCTCGTCAGGCATGTCGCCGCCGCCGCTGGAGGGCGCGCCGGAGCGACCGCTGCTCGATGTCGGTGCGCCCATCACCGCGTGCAGGCCCGGAGGCGCCGCGGCGGCCGCCGGCGCGCGGTGCCCCCCGCCGTTGCGGGGATCCATCTTGCCGAGCTCGAGCGCGAGCCCGCCGTCGTGCGGCAGGAGCCTGAAGCCGAGCAGCCGCCCCGCGCTGGGGAGGAGCGGCCCCATCGAGAGCGCGTACACCTCTCCGCACGAGACGAGCCGGACCGTCGCTTGCCGGCGGATGCGAAGGAGGCGGGCGGCGTCGTCCCAGCCGTGCTCGCGGAACCACTTCTGCGCCTCGTCGACGGCCCAGTATTCGAGCCGGAACGGCGCGTCGAGCGCCGCGAGCTTCCGCATCGCGTCCCCGATGCGCTCGGCGAGGGCGGCGCGGTCCTGCCCGCCGTCGCCGCGGACGTCCACCACCTGGTGCGTCCCGCGCGACGCCCCCATCCGCACGGTGAGCTGCGGCGCCACCTGGTGGGCCGCCTCGAGGACGAGGAGCCCGACCGAATGCGCGTAGATCTGCCGCCCTTCCCAGTGGCTCACGGTGAGCGGCGCCACGGTCGTCTCGGTCACGATGGGTGTCGAGAGCGAGACCGGCTTCTGCCCGAGGAGCCCCGCGACGACGACCGCGCCGTCCACCTCGGCGGGGAGGAGGTCCGAGAGGCGAGTCCCAGTCCGCACGCGCCGCTCCTCGCCCCCGACGCGGACCACGACCTCCTGCGCCCTGGGCAGCGAGCGCCCGCGCAGGAGCAGCCCCATGTCGCCGGTGAGCTGCGCGATCTCGTCGGCTAGCACCGCGGCGACGCCCGCCGCGACCCTCGCCGCGAGGTGGGGCTCCGCGCGCTCGAGGTCCGCCCAGCAGGGCGCGGACAGGCGCGCGAGCTCGAGCGCGCCGTCCGAGGTGACGATCTCGCCGTGGTGGTGCCCGCCGAGCAGCGCGAGCTCGCCGAAGGAGTCGCCCGGCCCGAGCCTGCGCAGGGCGAGCTCGGCACGGCGCAAGGTCGCGGTCCCGGCGAGGATGAAGTAGAGGTGCTTGCCCGCGTCCCCGTCGCCGTGGACGCGCGTCTTCGGGGGCAGCTCGCGAAGCTCGAGGCAGGCGAGGAGCCGCTGCCGCTCCGCGCCGTCGAGGCGTGCGAGCAGCGGGCTCCCTGCGAGGGGCGCGAAAGGGTCCTCGAGCTGCTGGGGCCGGACGGCCAATGCGCCTCCTTGGCAGGCTTCCGGGTAAGACGCCATCGTACCTCGCCGAGCGCACGACAGGACAGGGGACTCGGGGGGATCGTGGCGGCCCGGCGAGCGCTCTCACGTCACCCTGAGGAACAGGCACTTGAGATAGCGCGTCTCGGGAACCCCGAGCAGGACGGGGTGGTCCCGGCCGGCCCCGCGCCGCTCGAGCACCTGCACCCGGCGCCCCGCGTCGTTCGCGGCGTCGAGGACGATCGCCTCGAGGGCCTCCTCCGGCAGGTGGTAGCTGCACGACGCGGTGACGAGGATCCCGCCCGGCCGGAGGACCTGCAGCGCGCGCAGGTTCACCTCCTTGTAGCCGCGGCGCGCCGCCGGCAGGGCGTCCTTGTTCTTCGCGAACGCCGGCGGGTCGAGCACGACGAGATCGAAGGCGGGCTCCTCCTCGGAGCGGTCGCGCAGGTAGTCGAAGGCGTTCGCCTCCACCACCTCGAGGTTCTCGGACCGGTTGAGGAGCGCGTTCTCGCGGAGCAGCGCGACGGCGCCGGCCTGCATCTCGACGGCGGTGACCCGCTCCGCGCGGCGCGCGAGCTGGAGCGCGAATCCTCCCGCGTAGCTGAAGCAGTCGAGGCAACGGCCGCGGGCGTACTCGCCCGCGCGCAGGTGGTTCTCGCGCTGGTCGAGGAAGGTGCCCGTCTTCTGTCCGGCGAGGAGGTCGATCCGCATCCGCACCTCACCCTCGGTGTACTCGACGGGCCCGGGCGCCTCCCCGCGCAGCACGCCCTTCAGCTGCGCCAGCCCCTCGAGCTCGCGGACGCGGACGTCGTTCCGCTCGACCACGGAGCGCAAGGACAGCGCGCTCGCGACGAGGTCCGCAAGGAGCGCCTTGCGCCGGTCGGTCGCGGGAATGAGCGTCTGCAGGACCGCGACGTCGCCGTAGCGGTCCACGACGAGGCCGGGCAGCAGGTCGGCCTCGCCGTGGACGATTCGAACGAAGCGCTCCGCGCCGAACGCCCGCTCGCGCAGGTCGATCGCGGCCGAGATCCGGGCCGCGAAGAACGCCTCGTCCACCGGCTCCTCGTCGCGGGTGACCACGCGCAGCGCGATCTTGGAGCGGGCCGACCAGAACGCCTTCGCGAGGAAGCGACCGCGGCCGTCGACGAGCGCGACCACGTCCCCCGATGGAAGCGTCCCGGGCGCGTCCTCCACGTCGCCGCGGTAGATCCAGAGGTGGCCTCCCTGGAGCCGTTCCGCGCCGCGACGGGTGATCTTCACCTTGGGCTCGATCATCGATGGTCTCCGCGGACGTGGACGTGGACCTGGACGTGGCCGTGGACGTGGTCCTCGACCTGGTCCTCGTCCTCGACCAGCCGAGATGCAGTCGAGGTCCGAGGTCGAGGTCTAAGTCGAGGACCAGGTCCAAGTCCAGGTCCACGACCACGCTCCTACAGCTCCACCGCCTCGCGGAACACCGGCTGGCCGTCCTCCTCGCGGAGACGGCACGCCGCCATGAGCGGATCGTGCTCGAATACGAGGACGCCGTCGTCCTCGAGCGCCTCGGCCATGAGGACCTTCTTCTCCTCGTACGTCGTCACCGGCAGCGCGTCGTACGCCATCACCCAGCTCGGCCGCAGGTGCGCGTGCGTCGGGATGACGTCGCCGCAGAACGTCACGTGGGTGCCGTCGCCGTGGAAGCGCGGGAGCTGCTGGCCGGGGGTGTGGCCCTCCGACGCGATGATCTCGACGTCGGGGAAGAGCCGGGCGTCGCCCTCGACGAGGTGGAGCTGGTTCGAGCTGTGGAGGAGCTCGAAGTCCTCGGCGCGGAAGCTCCGCGCGTCCTTCTCCGACGGCGCGTGCGCGAGCTGCCACGAGCGGCGCTGCACGTGGTGCGTCGCGCGGGGGAAGGAGAGCTCGAGGCGGCCGCCCTCGCCCCGCCGCGTCGTGCCGCCGGCGTGGTCGAACTGCAGATGGGTGAGCACCACGTCCGTCACCGCGTGGCGCCCGAGCCCGAGGCGTGCCAGCCCCGCGTCGAGCCCGCCCTCCGAGCGGTCGATCGCGTAGATGTCCGCCCGTTTGGCGTCCCACTTGTCCCCGATGCCGTCGTCGACGAGGACGACCCTCCCCGCGTCGCGGTCGACCGCGACGAGGCAGCGGCAGGCGAGCCGGATGCGATTCCGGGAGTCCGGCGCGATCTTGCGCTCCCAGAGCGGGCGCGGGACGACGCCGAACACGGCGCCGCCGTCGAGGGCGAACCACGCGTCCACGACGCTCGCGATCTCGTAACGGCCGACGCGCACGCCGAACTCCTTAAGGGCGGAAGGGGCTCCGATTCTACCGTTTCCACGCACGGCCGGTGGGCGGCGCGCCGCTGCACCGCGCGCGGTCCCGGCCCATTGTTCCCGGAAAGGGGTCCGTATGCGCCATCGCGGCCACTGGAGCGCGCTCCTTCTCGTCATCGCCGGCTCGTTCGCGGTCCTCGGAGGGTTCGCGCCGCGGATCCGCGACGCGGCGCCGCCGATCCCGACGCGCGTCGTCACCGCCGACGGCAGGGAGGTGCTCACGGGCGAGGCCATCCTGCGCGGCCAGAACGTCTGGCAGTCGATCGGCGGGCAGGAGGTCGGGTCGGTCTGGGGCCACGGCGCGTACGTGGCGCCGGACTGGACGGCGGACTGGCTCCACCGCGAGGCGCTCCTCGTGCTCGATCGCTGGTCCCGCGCCGAGGGCGTGGGGGGCTACGCGGCGCTCCCCGCGGAGCGGCAGGCGGCGCTCCGGGAGCGGCTCGGCCGGACGCTCCACGAGAACACCTGGGATGCCGGCACCGGGACGCTCGTCATCGGTCCGGAGCGCGCCGCCGCGTTCGACGCGCTCGCCGCCCATTACGGCGACGTCTTCGCGAACGGCCGCGACGCCTACGCGATCCCCGCCGGCTCTCTCGCGGATCCTGGCCGCCTGCGCGAGCTGGCGGCGTTCTTCTGGTGGACGAGCTGGGCGTCGGTGACGGTCCGGCCGGGCGAGACGGTGACGTACACGCAGAACTGGCCGCACGAGCCGCTCGTCGGCAACCGCCCGACGGGCGGGGCCGTGGTCTGGAGCGTCGTCTCGTTCGTGCTCCTCCTCGCCGGGATCGGCGCCCTGGCCTGGTACCACGGCGGGCGTCAGGAGCCGATCGCGGTGGAGGACCACCCGGAGCGCGATCCGCTCTTCGGGCTCCGGCCCACTCCGAGCCAGCGCGCGACGGTGAAGTACTTCTGGACCGCGGCGGCGCTCCTCGTGGTCCAGATCGCGCTCGGCGCGGTGACCGCCCACTACGCCGTCGAGGGCTCCGGGTTCTACGGCTTCCCGCTTGCGAAGGTGCTGCCATACGCGGTGACCCGCACCTGGCACACCCAGCTCGGCATCTTCTGGATCGCGACCGCCTGGCTCGCGACCGGCCTCTACATGGGGCCCGCGGTGTCGGGCGTGGAGCCGCGCGGCCAGCGCGCGCTCGTGCTCTTCTGCCTGCGCGCGCTCCGCCCGGGAGCGGCGTGGCGCGAGCGCCCGGTGGCGGCCGCCTTCTGGCTCATCAACGGCGGGCTTGCCCTGATGGTCCTCCTCTCGCTGCTCCCCGTCGGCATCCTCCAGACCTGGGCGGCCGTCGAGACCGGGACCTGGTGGGCGAGGAGCTCCGACTTCATGCAGCAGCCGCTCATGAACGTGCTCCGCTGGCTCCGGATCCCGGGCGACACGATCTTCGCGATCGGCGCGCTCGTGCTCGGGTGGTTCGTGCTCGGGCTCGCCACCGGCTGGTCGCTCGAGAAGGGCGGGCGGCACGTCGACGAGGGCTCGACGGAGGTGCGGGACGCGGCGCCTGCGCCGGGGCGCGCCTGAGCCTGGGGGCGATCCCTACTTCGCGCGGAGGTACTGCTTCGGCCACGGTCCCTCCTGGCCGAGCGCCTTCGCGGCGCGGAGCGGGAAGCTCGGATCGCGCAGCATCTCGCGCGCGACGAGGACGAGATCGGCCTGCCCGCTGCGCACGACGTGGTCGGCCTGCTCGGGGGAGACCATCACGCCCACCGCGCCCGTCGCGATGCGCGCCTCGCGCCGGATGCGCTCCGCGAAGCCGGCCTGGTACCCCGGTCCGGCAGGCACGTGGGCGTTCCAGGCGAGCCCGCCCGAGGAGACGTCCACGAGATCGACGAGCGGCTCGAGGGCGCGCGCCAGCTCCACGGACTGGTCGAGGTCCCATCCCCCCGCGACCCAGTCGGTGGCCGAGATCCGGACGAGGAGGGGGAGCGGCTCCGGCCAGGCGGCGCGCACGGCGCCGATCACCTCGCGCGCGAGCCGGGTGCGGTTCTCGAACGAGCCGCCGTACAGGTCGTCCCGCCGGTTCGAGAGCGGCGAGAGGAACTGGTGCAGGAGGTAGCCATGCGCGCAGTGGACCTCGAGGGCGCGGAAGCCGGCCGCCGCCGCGCGGCGAGCCGCCGCCGCGAACGCGGTGACGACCGCGTCGATCGCGTCGCGATCGAGCGCGAGCGGGATGGAGTGACCATCCGCGTACGGGAGCGGGCTCGGGGCGATCGGCGTCCATCCGCCGGCCTCCGGCGCGATCGGGGCGCCGCCGTCCCATGGCGCTCGGACGCTCGCCTTGCGGCCCGCGTGGGCGAGCTGCAGGGCCGGAACCGCGCCGTGCGCCTCGACGAAGCGCGCGATCCGCCCGAGCGGCTCTATCTGCGCGTCCTCCCACAGACCGAGGTCGCCGGGCGAGATCCGGCCGCGCGCCTCGACGGCGGTGGCCTCGAAGACGACGAGCCCGGCGCCGCCCACCGCCCGCGAGCCGAGGTGGACGAGGTGCCAGTCGTTCGCGCGGCCTTCCTCGGCCGAGTACATGCACATCGGCGAGACGGCGATCCGGTTGCGGAGGGTGACGGAGCGGAGCGAGAGCGGCGAGAAGAGGTGCATGGCGGGATTCGACTCCGGGGGGGGTGAGGTTCAAGGGGCCGGCAGGGGGTCGCAGTCGTGGACGTGGACCTCGACCTCGAGCTGATGGCGCGCTGCTCGGTTGGACTGATCCCGTGAACGCGCCCGCGCCCGAGCCCGCGCCCGAAACAGCCGGGCTCGGACTCGGACTCGTTCACGGGCTCGGGGCTCAAGCCAACTGGGCACACCTGTGATGCATGAGACGTGTTCGTGCTTGCCCTGCCAACCTGCGGACGAGCGAGCGAGAGGCACGCACGCAGTATAGCAAGCGCGCCGCGTCTTCCATGCGCATCTCGGAGGAGGAGGGCAGGGCGATGGCGGGACGAACGCTGATGGCACCCCTCGTGTCGTGGCCCACGGCGGCGGCAGCGGCGGGCGTGTTCCTGATCTGGCGGGGCGTCTTTGGCCGGAGCCGCGGCCGGATGTTCGCGGCGCTCGCCGGCATCGCGATCGTGAGGCGCGCGACAGGCGCCGCGGCCCGCGGCGGAGCCGGGATCGGGCGATCCCCGGCGTCGCGACGCTCGCCCGAGGTCGTCGAGGTGAAGAGCCCCGCCGAACTCGAGCCAGGGATCGCCTCTGCCTCGCCCGAGCCGACGTTCGCGAACCGCGTGGATCGCCCGCGGGAGCCCCGGCATTAGGAGCCCGTACGGCGTAGGGCCCCCGCCCCGCGCTGGCGCGCTACGCGGGGGCCCAGGTGGATGCGGCACTGGATGCGGTCGCGGCTGCCGATCCGGCCGCGGTCACGGCCGCCACGGCGAGTGCAGGCGGGAAGCCGTGGCGGAAGAGCTTCAGCAGCTCAGCGAGGGCCGCCGGCGCCAGGGCCGCGTCGCCGCCGGCAGTGCCGATGAGGTCGTCGCCAGCCTGCGCGTCGCCGAGGCCTGGGGCCACGTGGACGCCCCCTCCATCGCGCCGGCGCTCGCGCAGCGCGACCGGGTGCACCGCCGGCGAGGACGCGAACCCGTTCGTCGAGCGGGCTTTGGCAACGACGGAGGCCGGCCGAGGCGTCGCCGCGCGCGGGAGGCGCCGGGACAAGATCGGCTCGCGGAGGTTCGATCACTCACGGTAAACGTATGCCCCAAATGGCCGCGCTTCCAGCTTGACGCGTTCACCCTCGGACGACCGATCCGCGGCGCAGGTCTCCCGCCAACGGTCGCTGGAACGCGCCTGGGCGCGCTGGCGCGCCGCCCGCGGCGCGCGCGAGGGGTCCGCCGCCGCGCCTCGCGTTCTCGCGCCAGAACGCGATCTGGCGCGTTTCAGGAGGTCCGGAAATCGCATGAGAGGATGCGCGCATGACGACCCTCGCACGCGAACAGTCCCTCCACCTCGCCGATCTCCTGCGCCGCGAGCGCGCCGCCCTCGCCGAGTTTCTCGTCGCCCTGGCGGACTTCGATCGGCGGCGGCTATGGCTCGAGATCGGCCACACCTCGCTCTTCTACTTCCTGCACCGCGAGCCTCGGGCTCGCGAAGGGGCCCGCCTTCTATCGGAAGATCGCGGCGGAGCTCATCCAGCGCTATCCCGAGATCGTCGAGCCGCTGCGAGACGGTCGACTCTGCTTGACCAGCGTCGTCGAGCTGTCGAAGGTCATCACCCCGGAGAATCGGAGCGACGTCCTCCCGCGGTTCTTCGAGCTGTCGAAGCGCGAGGCGAAGGCGGTGTCAGCCGCCCTCCTTCCCGACCACGCACCGCCGCGACGGGAGGTGGTGACGGCGGTGCGGGCGGCGGCCGCCCTGCCCGCCGCCCCGTTCGCCCTCAGCGTCTCGAACGGCGGACAGGCTTCGCCCGCCGAGGCGGTCGGAGCGAGCGACGCGCCCCGGGCCGCTTCGGTTCTTCCGGAAGAACCAGCTCGTGCCAACGCGAGCGTCCCAGATGTGTCGTCGCCGCCGCCGTCCCGAGTGCGTCGTGCGCAAGTCGAGGTCGAGCCGCTCTCCGCCGAGCTCCGCCGGCTCCACGTCACGGTGTCGCGCCGCCTCCTCGAGAAGCTCGACGCCGCTCGCGCCGCGCTGTCGCACTCGCACCCGGGCGCCGGCGCGGAGGAGATCATCGAGGCCGGGCTCGATCTCATCCTGAAGCGCCACGCGAAGCGCAGAGGGCTCGTCGAGAAGCCGCGGAAGGACGCGCCGCCGTCCAGGCCCTCCGCGTCCGCACCACCACGGTCTCGAGGCGCACGGCGGCACGAGCACGTCCCTGCCCACGTCCAGCGAACCGTCTGGAGCCGGGACGGCGGGCGATGCCAATGGGCTCTCGACGGCGGTGGAATCTGTGGCTCCACCCACCAGGTCGAGCTCGACCACATCGAGCCGGTCGCGAGGGGCGGCCCGTCGACGACCGATAACTGCAGGCTGCTCTGCAGGCCTCACCAGGACCTCGCCGCGCGGAAGGTCTTCGGCGACGAGTGGATGGATCGGTTCACCCGGCGACGCTCGTCCGGGGAAGGGGCGCGCACCGTCACGCCCTGAGCGCGTCGATGACTTCGCTGCCGCGGGCCATCGGCGCGCCGCCTTCACCGGAACAGATCACGCCCGCGGCGGCGCCGTCGCTCCCCTCGACGCCCCGTACCGCGATCGCATCGGGTACGCGTCCCTATGCCCTACGGGCTCCTAGGCCGCAGGGTGGGGCTCTGCCGCGGGTGAATGCAACCCGGGGGTCGTCCGGGACCCTGGCTCATGAACGGCGCGCAGCCGCTGCGTCGTGACCCACCCCGCTCGCAAGCGCCCGGGATCATGACGGGTGCGCTGCATGCCAAGACGCAAGGTGGAAAACGTTGCCGCTGGTACGCGATTTCCACTCCGGGCCCCGGTCTGCGGAGATCCCCCGTGGACGGGGAGACGGAGGATCCTGGATGAAGCTCGCCCGGTTCGAGAACCTCACCGTGAGGGCCCGCCTGCGGCTCCTGTTCGCCGTCGGCGCGATGGGGCTCGCGATCCTCGGCTGGCAGTCCTTCCGCGTGGTGACCGCCCGGATGCTCCAGGAGCGCGAGGCGAAGCTCCGCGCGGTGGTGGAGACGGTCCACGGTGTGCTCGCGACGTACGGCGCGCTCGCCGCGGACGGTCGGATGACCCCGGAGGACGCGCGCCGCGACGCGCTGCGCACGCTGAAGGCGCTCCGCTACGAGGAGCGCGAGTACTTCTGGGTGAACGATCTCGAGCCGCGGATGGTGATGCACCCGACGAAGCCGGAGCTCGACGGCAAGGACCTCACGAACGACGTCGATCCGAACGGCAAGCACCTCTTCGTCGAGTTCGTGCGTACGGTCCGCCGGTCCGGCGCCGGGTACGTCGACTACCTGTGGCCGAAGCCCGGATCGAGCGAGCCGGTGCGGAAGATCTCGTACGTGAAGCTCTTCGAGCCGTGGGGCTGGGTCGTCGGCTCCGGGCTCTACGTCGACGACCTCGAGGCCGCGGGGCGCGAGGAAGGCACGCGCGTGCTCGGGCTCGCGGCGGCGATCCTCCTCATCCTCGGCGCGGGGGCGACCTGGGTCGCGCGTACGATCTCGCGGGCGCTCGGGGTCGCGGTGCGCGTCGCGGGCCAGGTCGCGAACGGCGAGCTCGCCGTCGAGCTGGACGGTGCACGCACCGGGGAGACGGGGCGGCTCCTCGACGCGATGGCCGGCATGGCAGAGCGCCTCTCCGAGGTCGTCGCCGAGGTGCGCGACAGCTCGGGCGCGATCGCGTCGGCGGCGGAGGAGTCGCGCACCGTCGCGATGACGCTGTCGGAGTCGGCGCAGACCCAGAATGGCGGCGTGGACAAGTCGAGGGAGGCGATCCAGGAGCTGGTCGTCATCATCCAGGAGAACGCGGAAGAGGCACGCGCGACGGACACGCTCGCCCGGCGCGCCGCCGACGAGGCCGTCGCGGGCGGGAAGGCCGTCGAGGAGACCGCCCGCGCGATGCGCGCCATCGCCGAGAAGATTTCGATCGTGAGCGATATCGCGTACCAGACGAATCTCCTCGCCCTGAACTCCGCCATCGAGGCGGCGCGCGCGGGCGAGCACGGGCGCGGCTTCGCCGTCGTGGCGGCGGAGGTGCGGCGGCTCGCCGAGCGCAGCCGCTCGGCCGCGGAGGAGATCTCCGGGCTCGCCGAGGGCAGCGTCAAGGCGGCCGATCGGGCGGCGGGGGTCATCGGCCGCACCCTCCCGTCCATCCGGGAGACGAGCGAGCGGGTCATGCGCATCAGCGACGCGTCTCGCCAGCAGCACGTGAGCGTGATCGCGATCGGCGACGCGATCGCGGCGCTCTCGGACGTGGCGGCGCAGCAGGCCGCTGCGGCGGAGGAGCTGACCGCCTCCTCGGGCGCGCTCTCGGATCGCGCGGAGGCGCTTGCGCACACCGTGGAGTTCTTCCGGACCTCGGTCGATCGGCCGCGGGTAGACCTGGGGCCGGAGCTCGACGCCGGGTCGCTTCCCCCCGTGCGCATGAGATCGCTCCCGTAGCGGGTCGTGGTCGCGGTCGTCGTCGCGGTCGTGGTCGTGGTCGTGGTCGTGGTCGCGGTCGTGGTCGTAGTCGTGGTCGTGGTCGCGGTCGCGGTCGCGGTCGCGGACGTGGACCTGGACCTGGACCTGGACCTGGACCTGGACC
>WNGF01004495.1_pt1 | contig 18263 bp, 17 predicted proteins | sample 5400641 | NCBI WGS metagenome assembly WNGF01 (sample SAMN13153371, study PRJNA577476) | soil metagenome | isolation source: 80 cm soil or saprolite under grassland replicate 2 | place: USA:California | collected 2016-06-15
ACCGCCGATGCGATGACACGTAGCGACCCTGCCGACAACGACGTGGATCTCGATGCCGCATCACCTCTCCTGGGTCGGATCGGCAACGCGCCCGAGAAACAGGATCGTGCCGCTCTTCCGATCGCGGATGGCGAACAGGAAGGGATGGTCCGCTCGGAACATGGAAACTGCCGCCGGCTGCGGAAAGGCGCCTAACCACCTCATGGCCACGCCGGTCGCCGCCGCTGCCTCTGTCCCCTCCTCGTTTACTTCAGCAAAGGCCTTGTGATAGACGGCCGAGATGAACAGAGATTCCTCATCCGGCGGTTCGTGCCCGTTGATCCCGGAAAAGTCCGCCTGCGCGCGTGTGAATGCCCGCGGCATACCGAGCGTGCGCAGCTCGGTCGCGAGGTCAACGGTACCCCACGTCATCCTGAATCTCGGCAGGAAGAGTTCGACCTCCCGCACCAGCATGCTTGCCACGCAATCGCGGAGCAGGCGCGCGGAGAGCTGCGTCTCGAGAGCCCGAAGGCCGTCGTTCCTGTCCGGAAGGAGCACGAGCATGCACAGGTCGCCGCCCCGGTAGGCCAAGTCCACCGCCTGAAAGCCACCGGCCTGCAGGTACCGGACCTCTTCTTGCTGGTGCATCAGCGGCGCCCGCACGTTGCCGCCACCCTCCACGTAGAATGGCTCGTCGCGTGTGGCGGCCTTGCGGAACTGCAGCACCCACTTCCCTTTGAAGTAGACGGCGTTCACCAGGACCAGGCGGGTGTCGGCGTCCAGACCGCCCGAACCGATGAGTTCCTTGATCTTCTGCTTCGTCTTGTCTTCGACCCAGAGGTTGATTCTGGCGCGTGCAGCCTCAACGCTGCGGCGGAAATCGACGACGTTCAGACCGCCGCCATAGTGCCGGGCGACCACGTCGCGGAAACCAGTCTGGAGCGGCGCTCCATCCTGGCACCAGAGCGAGTTTGCCACGGCCATCTCGTACTGGCCGCTCCCAGCTGCATTGAGCCGCTGGATGATCTCGGCAAAGGCGATGTGCAACGTCTCGTCCGCGGGCAGGAAACGGAGCGCCTTGCCCATTTGCGCCGCAGTTTCACCACTGGCCCCGGCGTAGGTCATGGCCAGAGCCGTGCGAACGCTGAAGGGAGAGAGGAAGAGGTTGCCGGGCCGCTGACGCAAATGCGCGTACATCGCGAGCGCAAAGTCGTTGCTGGCCTCGGCGAACAACCCCAGCCGGTTGTGTGGCGGAGGCGCTTGCAGCACCGCGTCGACGGGTTCCTCTTCGCTGCCGAACAAACCGCGGAGCCATGTTCTATGATGTGCCATGTGGTCCTCCGGGAAGGGGCCTCCAGTGCGTCTAACGCGAGCCTTTGGAGTCTCTGATCGCGACGTCCGTCGGGGCCGGCTCGGCCAGCCTCTGCGGTATGGAGAACACCTCGCCGCGGCCCGTTCGGCGCTATTTACCGCCCAGCATAGGATCTAACGGCTCGCGCTTGAGCTGTGGCGCCGACCGCGGCCGCCGCAACGAAGACTTCGAGTAACACCGAAGATAGAACGGATCGCGCTTTTTGAGCTGCGGCGCCGACATTCGTCGGCGCTGCCGGGATCGAGACTACTACGGACCTCCCAGGGGCACAAACGCAACTCTTCCCAAGACCGGGCGCCGCCAGCGTCAAGCGCTTGTTGGGCGGCCACAAGCCCGAGCGGCTCAAGTTCACTGTCCCCAGTTGTCGAAGGGTCCCTGCGAGTGGCGTGGGTCAGCGGCCGAGCGGAATACGCGGGAACGTGAGCAGGCGCTTGAGCGCCGCCGCTCGGTTGCATGCACCATGTGCTCTCAAGGTCGTCATTCCAGGGCCGGTCGCTGAGATGTGCTACGGGTAGCGGAGCTGCCAGCTCCTCGTCCCGCTCCCAATCAGGGCGCCGACGAGCACGCCGCCCAGCGTGATCCCGGTGCTCTCGACGTAAGCCCCGTTGAGGCAGGCGCTGTCGCCCCATTGGCAGGACCTACCGGCGATGGCGGCAACGCCGACGACAGCGCCGATCAGCCCGCCAACGAGAGCGCCGGCCGCGGCGTGACCCCGGCTGACCCACACCGAATCGATGTCGGCGATCGACACCCGCCGATTACGTGGCTCGCCCTGAAGCCAGAGGGCGCCGTCGTGCACGCCAACGGCGGACCCGGTGAGCACGCCGAAGTCGTGGCCCCTGACCCGGACGGTCCGGCCGGCCTGGAGGCTGCGCAACGACAGCAGCCTCAGATCGGGGGACGGCAATGCCTGCCCGGCGGCTGGGGACGCGAGACAGGCGGCCGCAACAAGCGCGACGGCGCAACTCGCCCGTGTAAACATGGGTCCTCCCTGTATGGACTGCCGCAGTCGAGGCGCTCGCCTATTGCGCCAGGATGTGGTCCAATTGCTCGAAGATCGGTCCCGACCAATCGCCCTTGGCGGTGACGTTCGTCGCCAGGCGGCGCTTCGTGAACACGCGGACGACTACCGCGCCCTCAGGAGTTTGTTGGACGACGACCCGCACCAAGTCGCCGTAACTGAAGAGCGACATCCCCTTCTTCGCCATGATCATCCAGGTAAGGGAGTCGGGTTGCGAGACCGCATTTACGTCGAGGCCTGCCGCGAGGACCGCCTGGCGCGCGGCGGGTGCCACGGTGTTGAGGGGCGCGGCGTAGAACTTCGCCTCGCCCACGTCGAGTGGCTGAGAACGCATCCCGCCGCTGCTCGCACACGCCGTCGCGATGAGCGCCACCACCGCGGGCTGAAAACCCTTCCTCACGTGGCTAACCATGGCGACTCTCCATTGGGAGACGCCACGACGCTACACGAGCTCGGTCAAGGGATGGTCAAGCGCTGTTGAGCCCCGGGAGCCGCGGCGCCCGATCACTGTGATTTCGCGGTTGCAGTGCGCGTCACCAACGGCGCCAACGCGAGCCGCACCGCGTTTGCGTTGCGCGCCGGGTCTGCATAGAGCTCACGCCGCGGGATCTTCACCCAGTCCCCACCCGACGGGACCATGTACAGTTGCAGCCCGCCCTTATTGATGTAGAGGTCCTTGCCATGCATATCCTCGACATCGACCCGAAGGGACAGCGCCGGCGTCTTGCCGTACGTCTCGTGACCGAACATGGCGGTCAACAACTTCTTGCCGAACGATTGATAGGTCTGTTTGGCTCCGTCCCACGCCGCGTTCCCTCGGTCGAACTTGGCGCTCGCGAAGACGATCAGGGGGTGGAGCCAAGCGTCCACCTGGAACCGGGTGTGCAGTTCCTCCATTGTGACGGCGCGGGCGGTATTGAGTTTGATCGTATCGCGCCGCCCGGTCGCCGCACTGAACATGCCGCCGAGCGAATCCGTGACGCGCTTCCAGATCGCTTCGCTTTCCTCGAGCGGCACCACGCCGAACCCCGCGGCTTGCAGTTCCGCGGTGATCAGGGAGTCCAATTTGCCGCGGTTCGGGTCCACCTCGGCCAGCTCCGGCGGCGCGAAGACGGGAGTGATCGCGATCCTCTTGACCGAGGCGTAGATCCGATCCTGCGGCACAATGAACGGGTTGTAGGACGTGTGCCCGGCGCAGCCGACGCCGAGACCGGCCACGGCCACCGCCGCGAGCCGCATGTTTCGAATCGTGATCATGAGGCCTCCTGCCTTCACCCACACGTTGACTTCCCCGTCTCGGATCCCGGTTGCACCAAGGTCTCGATCGACAGCAACCGGGAGGGAACGCTCGGCCGCGGCGGTCAAGAGATGGTCAAGCCGTGAGCCGCACGCCATCGCGCCTCGGGGCTCATCGGATCTCGACCGGTTGCTGGCGATTGAAACCTACCGCTGCCAGTGTCACCATCGTTTCCGGGTGTAACACACCCACGACGAGTCGAGACCACGCCAACGTACGCCTCGGATACGAGGCCGGTGAGGGTCAAGGTAGACGCCGAGACAGCGAGATGCCTAGCCGGTGTGAGGAGTGAGTGTGCGCGGTTCTCCTGAACCCTCCGTGCTACAACCCGCTGGGCGTCTAGGCGTCTCGGCGTCTGCCTCGGCGCCTGGGCGTCTAGTCGTCTAGGCGCTAGTGCGCCTCGCGCTCCAGCGTATCGGCCGCCAGGCGTGGTGAGACCATCGGATAGCGGGCGGCGAACCATCCCAGGGACAAGAGGAACAGGCCCCCGAACAGCAGGGTCACGCCGAGCTCGGGCAGCCCGAGCGCGGGGCCCGCGCCGCCGTTGATCGACGGCACGACCTCGAGGTAGCGCTCCAGCCAGATGCCGGTCAGGCTGATCAGGGCGAAGGCGACGAGGGTCCGCGGGTCGCGCTTCGGCTTGGCGCCGAGCAGGCCGATGAAGGGGATCACGAAGACGAGCAGGAACACCCACACGCCCACCGGCCGCCAGGGTCCGATCAGCCGGTAGAACAGGAAGTACGTCTCCTCGGGGAGGTTGCCGTACCAGATCACCAGGTACTGGGCCCACATGAGGTAGGCCCAGAACACCGTGAACCCGAAGCACAGCTTGCCGAGGTCGTGCACCTGCTTGGGGGAGACGAGCCGCTCGAGCCCCATGCGGGGCCGCAGGACGATCGTGAGCACCGCGAGCGCCATGAGGGCCGCGAGGAAGCTGCCCATGAAGTAGAACGCGCCGAACAGGTTGCTCACCCACTTGTGGGCGAGCGACATCATCAAGTCGAACGCCAGCAGGCTGTAGCCGAACGCGTAGCCCACGATGAGGAACGCGGCCTCGCGGGCGATCCGGTCGCGGCCCTCGAGCCGCTCGGCGGGACGGCCGTCCGCAAGCTCGCGCCGATCGGGCGCCATGTCGTGTCGCACGAAGCGCCACGAGAGCCACGTCAGCGCGGCGAGGATCAGCCCGTCCCGCGGGAACACGACCCTCGCCGTGAGCCAGGCCCCCACCTCCGGGCGGGGCTCGTGCAGCCACGTGAAGATGGAGGACCGGCCGACGACCAGCCCGGCGTACAGCACGAGGGCGACCGTCAGGAAGGCCACGCCGGACTCGGCGAACCGGATGATGAGGCCGGACCAGTGTCCCTTCGCGAGCTTTTGCGTCGCGGCGAACACGACGAGCCCCTGGGCGAGCCCGGTCCAGAACATGAAGTTGACGTGGTAGGACTGCCAGGCACGGGCGGCCTGTCCAGTGGTGAGCGCCCACCAGAAGCCTGCCGCGCCGGCGACGCACGCGACCACCCCGTACGCGGCGAACGTCTTCGCCGGGAACTGCCGCGCCCGCTGGGTGAGCTCTTCCCGAGCAGCGGTCGCGGCGCTCACCGCTGCCCTCCCCCGCTCAGCGCCTCCGCCTGGAGGGTGCGGATGTAGTTCACGAGATCCCAGCGGTCGTTGCCCCGCACCTTGTCGCCGTAGCCCGGCATCAATCCGCGACCCAGCGCCTGCGCGTTCACGAGCACGCCGTAGACGTACCCGTCGCTCCTGCGGGCCAGGGTGTCGGTCACGAGCGACCGCACCGCGGGGAACGGGCCGCCGGCGGCCGAAGAAACGGGCCCGTCGCCCCGCCCGCGCGCGCCATGGCAGACCGCGCAGTACGTGTCGTACAGGAACCGGCCGCGGTTGATCGATTCCGACGTGCGGGTGCGCGCGTTGGCGAGCCGGTCCACGGTCGCGAGGCTCACGGCCGGCGGGAGGCCCGTGACCGGCACGGTGCCGTCTACGGGCGGCAGCGGCTTGGCGTACGGCTTGATGCTCCGCTGGTGCCGCATCGTGGAGAACCAGCCGATCCGGTGCACCACGTCGTCCGGGTTGCAGGCCCAGAGTGCGGACGCCGCCAGCACGCAGGCGAGCCGCGCCCGCTCACGCACGCCGCACCTCCTCCGCGCCCGCGCCGCGGAGCAGCGCCTCGATCTGGACCTGGCGGTCCGGCGCGCAGGGGACGAAGATGCCGAACTTGTCGTTGGTGAACCGGACGTCGTAGGCGACGGTGCCCAGGCGGCGCGCCGCGAACACCGCGTTGAACCCGATGCCGAGGATCGTCGAGAGCGCCCCGAACAGGATCGTCATCTCGAACATGATTACGACATAGGGCGGGATCGAGCCGATCGGCTTGCCGCCCACGACGAGGGGCCAGTCGTACGACATGTAGAGCGTGATCCACGCGCCGATCGCGCAGCCCGCGATGCCGCCGATCAGCGTGAACATGCGCACGGGGCTGACGGCCTGGCCGAGGGCGTCCTCGATCTCGTGGCGCGGGATCGGCGAGTACACGGTGAAGTCGGTGTGCCCGCCCTGGCGCAGCTGCCCGATCGTCTCCACTGCGGCGTCGAGATGGGCGAACACGCCCAGCACGCCCGGCGTGGGCGGCGGATGGAACAGCGCGCGCAGCGTCTCGAACGGGTTCGGGAGCTTCATACGTGGGCCGCCCGGCCGCCCCCGCCCCCCCGCCGCGGCGCCGGAAGGACCTCCTTGACCTCGGAGATCGACACGGCGGGGAAGTTCTTGACGAACAAGAGGAACCACATGAAGAACCAGCCGAAGCTGCCGGCCATGATCCCCCAGTCGGCCCAGGTGGGATTGTAGGTGGCGTTCGCGAACCGCTCGTACGGCTCGCCCGCGAGGGACACGACGATGATCACGTAGCGCTCGAACCACATCCCCACGTTCACGAAGATCGAGATCACGAACAGCGCCAGGATGCTGGTGCGGACCTGCTTGAACCAGAGCAGCTGGGGCAGGAACGCGTTGCAGATGATCATCGTCCAGCTCGCCCACCAGAACGGCCCAAACGCGCGGTACCAGAACGCCGCCCGCTCGTTCGCGTTGCCGCCGAACCAGGCGATGTAGTACTCGGTGCAGTAGGCGTACCCGACGATCATCCCCGTGAGGAGACACAGCTTCGCCAGGTTCTCGAAGTGGTGGACGGTGATCAAGTCCTCGAGATGGAACAGCTTGCGGATCGGCACCAGCAGCGTGATCACCATCGCCACCCCGGAGTAGATGGCGCCGGCCACGAAGTACGGGGCGAAGATCGTGGCGTGCCAGCCGGGGACGATCGCCATCGCGAAGTCCCACGACACCACGCTGTGCACCGACAGCACGAGCGGCGTCGCGAGCGCCGCGAGGTACAGGTAGCCGCGGGTGTAGTGACGCCACTGCTCGTTGGTGCCGCGCCACCCGACTGCGGTGATGGCGTACAGCTTCTTGCGCCAGCCGGTGGCCACGTCGCGCACCGCCGCGATGTCCGGGATCAGCCCCATGATGAGGAACACGGTCGAGACCGTGAAGTACGTCCCGATCGCGAACTCGTCCCAGATCAGCGGGGACTTGAAGTTGGGCCACAGCCCGCGCTCGTTGGGATACGGGATGAGCCAGTAGAAGTACCATTGCCGGCCGATGTGGATCAGCGGGAACAGCCCCGCCGTCATCACGGCGAACACCGTCATCGCTTCCGCCGTGCGGTACACCGCGGTGCGCCACCCCGACCGGAACAGGAAGAGGATCGCCGAGATCAACGTGCCGGAGTGCGCGATGCCCACCCAGAACACGAAGCACGTGATGTAGACCGCCCAGTAGACCGGGTGGGAGTAGCCCGCGAGGCCGAGGCCGTAGCGCAGCAGGAACAGGAGGCACACGATCCCGATGCCAAGGATCGCCACGGCGGTGCCGAGCAGGGCGAAGTAGCCCTTGCCTGGAGCCCCTAGAGTCCGCGCGATGGCGCGGGTGACGAAATCGTACGTGACGCGGGGGGCGGCGGCCCCGGCGGGGGCGGGGGGAGCGTGCGTCTCGGCCATCCGCTCAGGCCTCCGCCACGTCGCGGTGCACGACCCGGGCGAGATAGGTGATGGCGGGCCTGGTGTTCAGACTCTCGAGGACGTGATAGCCGCGCGGATCCTGGGCGAGGCGGGCCACGCGCGAGGTGCGGTCGTGCAGGTCCCCGAAGACGATCGCTTCCGACGGGCAGGCCTGCGCGCACGCGGGCGTGATCTCTCCGTCCTGGACGGCGCGGTCCTCGAGCCGGGCGCGGTTCTGGGCGGCGCGGATGCGCTGCACGCAGAAGGTGCACTTCTCCATCACGCCCTTCTCGCGGACCGTGACGTCGGGATTGAGCAGCATGTTGAGCGGATCGGGCCAGCTCTCCCACTCGCCGCCCTGCTCGGCGTAGTTGTGCCAGTTGAAGTAGCGCACCTTGTACGGGCAGTTGTTGGCGCAGTAGCGCGTGCCGACGCAGCGGTTGTAGACCTGGCCGTTCAGGCCGTCGGGCGTGTGGTACGCCGCGTACACCGGGCAGACCGGCTCGCACGGCGCGTTGCCGCACTGCTGGCACAGCATCGGCGCGACCACTGCGCCCACCCGGCCGTGCCCGCCGGCGGGCGTGTAGTAGCGCTCGATCCGCAGCCAGCTCATCTGGCGGCGCCGGATCACGAGCTCCTCGCCCACGCTGGCGAGGTTGTTCTCCGCGTAGCACGCGGTGACGCACGCCGAGCAGCCGGTGCATTTCGCGAGGTCGATCGCCATCGCCCAGCGCGGGTGCTCGCCCGCGTAGTTGCCGAGCGACGCCTGCTTGTGCTGCGCCTCGGCCCACTCTTCCAGCGCCCGCTCCGCATACGCCGGCGCTTCCCGCTCGGCGAACGGATGCCCGCCCGGCTTCAGCTCCCGGGCCGCGGCGAGCGGCAGGACCTCGATGACGCCTCTCCCCTGCTCGCGCGCGTCGCCCTCGACCGTGGCCAGGCGGCGATGGTCGCCCGTCCGCGCCAGCGCGACGCTCACCGTGAACGCCCGGCCGCCGTACGCCGTGGCGGCGTCACCCAGGAGCTCGAAGGCGTTGAAGGAGCGATCCTTCGCGTAGCGGCCGTACGCCGTGTGCCCCTGACCCGTGGGCACGGCCACGACGTCGGGCCGAACCCCCGGGGTGATCCACACGGGGGCGCGCACCGCCCCGCTCGGCGACTTGAGCAGCACGACGTCCCCGGTGGCGAGCTGCCACTGCGCGGCAGTGTCCGGGTGCACCTCGACCCACGCGTGCCACGTCATCTTCGAGACCGGGTCCGGGAGCTCCTGCAGCCAGGGCTTGTTGGCGCCTCGCCCGTCGTGCAGGGCGATCGACGGGTAGACCACGAGCAGCGGCTGACTGGCGGACGGACGCCATCCGAGAACCGGCTGCGCGCCCGGCGCGGGCAGGCGGGTCACATCGGGGCTGAGCCGGACGACCTGCGTCGGGCGGGTGACGTCGCCGTACACACCGCCGTGCTGCAGCGCATCCGTCCAGAACTCCTCGAAGTCCCCGGCACGGTGGTCGTGGAGCCCACGCCAGCGGTCCCGGAGATAGTCCTTGAAGCTCCCCGGCCTCCCGGCGACCTGGAGCAGCGCGTCCCCCGTGTGCCGCGCGTTCGGGAAGACGGGCTGCATCACGGGCTGCTGGAGCGCGTAGATCCCGGCTCGCGGGCGGGAGTCGTTCCACTGCTCCAGGGGATGGAGGTCGGGCAGGAGGAGATCCGACGCCGCCGCGGTCTCGTCCCAGTACGACGAGAAGCTGACTTTGTAGCCGACCTGCCCGAGCGCCTGGGGAAACGTCCCGCGCAGCGAGTGCATCGGGTTCGCCCCGTGCACGAGCAGGAGCGCGACCTTGCCGCCGTTCATGTCGGCGACGAGATCCGTCATCTGCTGGAACGAGCCCGCCCCCTCGAGCGGGTGGTTGGGGCCGAACTGCACCGTCTTGCCGACCTGCCCCGCGACGTAGTTCAGAACGTTCACCGCCGCTACGATCTCGGCGCCGTTGGGGTATTGGGCCGCGATCCCGCCCGCCACCGCGAGGCCGCCCCGCGAGGCGGCGAACTCGCGGGCCAGGCGCTCGATATCCTCCGCCGCCAGGCCGACCGTCTGCGCCACCTTGTCCGGCGCGTGGGCGGCGAGGACGTCGCGCACCCGCGCCACGTCCGCCGGCACCGCCGCGAGCCGCTCGCGCACGATCACCTGCGCCATCGCGAGCGCCAGCAGCCCCTCGGTCCCGGGGGCAGCCGCGATCCACTCGTCCGCGCTCATGCCGGTGAGCGACAACCGCGGGCCGACGTAGACGAACTTGGCCATCGACTCCTCGCCGGCTCCCGTCTGGAAGGCGTGCGCGCGCGTGAAGGCGTTTTGGTAGCCGACCGGGGAGAGCCACGTCTCCATGAAGTCCGCGCCCATCGAGAGGATGTATCGGGCGCTCGCGAAGTCGTACCACGGAATGGCCGAAGTGCCGAACGCGAGGCGGTTCCCCTGGCGCAGCGCCTCGAATGCAAACGGCTCGTAGGTGACGTGCCGGCCGCCGACCTCCCGCATCCAGGAATCGACGAGCTCGCCGAACGCGCCCGTCTCGAGTCCGGTGACGAACACGATCCCCCCGCCACGCGCGTCCTTGACCTTCGCGGCCAGCCGGCCGATCGCGTCCTCCCAGGTCAGTTTCTGCCAGTCGCCGTTCGGGGTGCGCGCCATCGGGTCGGTGACGCGGTCGGGGTTGTAGAGCCCCTGCAGCGCCGCCTGTCCGCGGGAGCAGAGGCGGCCGTTGTTGACCGGGGACTCCGGGTTCCCCTCGAGCTTGATGACGCGGCCTTCGCGCACTTTCGCGTGCAGCCCGCACCCCGCGGCGCACTCGCGGCACGTGGTGGCGTACCAGGTGGCGATCCCCGGCACCTGCCCTTCGGGCGGGACGAGATAGGGAATGAGCTGCTCGGTCGGCTCGGGGCCGATGCCGCACCCCGACAGGGCGGCGGCGCCGCCGCTCGTGGCGCCCAGGACCGTGAGGAACCGCCTGCGGTCCATCGGCCCTAGTAGTGGCACAGGGTGCAGTCGCGGCTCACCTGGCGCTGCAGGTGGCAGGTGGTGCACCACCCCATCTTCAACGTCGCCGCCTGGTACACCTGGGGCATCGCCCGGACGTCCCCGTGGCAGTCGATGCAGCTCTCCGCGCCGAGGACCTTGATGTGCCGCATGTGCGGGAACCGCACGAAGCCGGGCAGCGCGTGGATCCGGATCCACGCGGGCGGCTGCTTGCCGATCCACGCGGCCTGCACCTTCCGGACCTCCGCCGCCTCGGCGGCGCGGGCCGCGGAATCCCGCCCGGCTTGGCCCCCGCCCGCGAACGGCCGTCTCCCGCCCGCGATCAGCTGGTGGCACCCGAAGCAAGTCTGCACCGTCGGGATTCCCGGCTCGCTCGAGACCATGACGGTGGAATGGCAATACAGGCAGGGGACCTGATACTGACCGGCGTGGATGTCGTGACGGAAGAAAATCGGCTGGCGGGGACCTCTGAGTTTCCCCGTGTCGCTGATGACGGGAGCTTGGTAGGCCGGCGCAGGTTGTCCGTTTTGCGCCACGGCGGGGACGCCAATCAGAACGGCGACTGCGACGCCCGCCGCGGCCCGACCACTCCTCTTCGTCATCAATAGCGCGCTCGATGGCGAACGGAACGTTTGTGCGTGGAACGGCTCGCGGGCGCCGGAATGTAGCGACGGCGCCGAACGGCGCACAAGGCCCGCGTCACGTCATTCCGGCCGCGCCAGGAAATGATGTTTCAGCTGGACGACGTGGACGAACGCGTTCACCGCCTCGAGGTCCGGAAATACCATCCAGCACCATCGCACGCCGCCCGAGACCCGACCGTCGCGCATCGCCTCCCGGAGCTGCGTCGGCAGGCCGTCGGTCGTCGCGAACTCGCGCTCTTCCGACGCCGAGAGCACGAACGTGCCGCTCACGCTCGTCTCCATCGGATGGAGGTAGCCGAGCTTGCGCCCGCCCACCTCGTACATCCAGACCCACTTCCAGGCGGTGCCCATGAACACGACCTGCTCGGTGACGTGCTTGAGGGCGCGCAGTTGCTCGCGGGCTTTCTTGAACCGCTGCGCCGCGCGCGGGGGCAGATCCTTCAGCGGCGCCTCGGACTTGGGCCGCTTGCGCGGGTCCTTGTAGAGGTTCGTGGCCCAGTATCCGGCCGGCTGGTGCTCGATGGGAATCACGGTGACTGGTATTGTACAGGGCGGGCTACAGAACGGAAGCGCGTCGCGTCCAGCAGGCGCGCGACCGACACGCCGGGCACGGCCATGCGCCCGTCCCGGCTCATGGTCAACTTGATCACGTCCATATTGCGGCCGTACCACCGGGCGCTGGGCTCCAGGTCGGACGCGTGGACGCAGCGCGGCAGGCAGGCGACGGCGAGGGCCGCCTGCGAGCCGATCCCCGACTCCGGCATGGTCCCCGCCCACAGCTCGGCCCCATACTCGGCCGCGGTCCGGTAGACCCGGCAGACCTCGGCGAGCCCGCCCACGCGGTGCACCTTGATGTTCCAGATCTTCGGTCCCTCGAGCGCCGCCACCTGGCGGGCCCACTCCGCATCCCGCAGCGTCTCGTCGAGGCACACCGGCGTCCGCAGCGCGCGGGCGAGGCGGGCGTGACCAACGAGCTGGTCCGGGGCGAGCGGCTGCTCGATGAACCGGAGCCCGGCGTCGTCCAGGGCGCGCAGGGCCCGCTCGTGCTCGGGCCACGCGTACGCTCCGTTCGCGTCCACGGTGAGCGGCACGTCGGCCCGCGCCATCCCCGCCCGCGCCGCCCGCACCGCGGCCGCGTCCCAGCCGGGCCTCACCTTGATCTTCACTCGGGCGTAGCCGAGCTCGAGCGCCCCTGCGACCCGACGGCTGAGCGTGTCGGGGCTCAGGTCCTCCGGGATGCCGAGCGCTACGCCGCACGGGACGCTGGCCGCGGGCTCGACGCCCAGGCGCGCGGCCAGGAGCTGCGCGAGCCCGACGCCCTGCCGATGGGCTTCCAGGTCCCACGCGGCGGTCTCGAGCCCCGCGCGCGCGAACGGGTTGCCCCGCACGCCCTCCCGCAGCGCGGCATCCAGCGCGTCCGGGGAATCGAAATCGCGCCCGGCGACCCGCGGCATCAGCACGCGCTCGAGCAGCTCGCGGGCGCCCGCGAGCGTCTCCTCGGAATAGAACGGCAGCTCGAACGGGGGCGACTCGCCGTAGCCCACGTGCTGCTCGCCGTCGTGCAGGACGAGGATCAGCGACCGGCGCGCGTCGATCCGGCCGCCCGAGATGATGAACGGCTCGACGAACGGGAGCACGAGCTCGAACAGCTCAACCCGGGCAATGCGCATGGGCGGCGATGTCGAGGAAGCGGAGCAGCCCGCCCTGTCGCCCGAGCTTCCCCTGCGTCTCGAGCTCCAGGAGCCCTGCGATCAGGCCGTCCCGCGGATGGAACACCAGCGCGTGCAGCGCGCGCTGGGTCCGCGCGCCCCGCGCGGCGGGATACTCGGAGAGCGGCAACTGGAAGAACGTGTGGAGCTGGACGCTCTCGCAGCCGCGACGCGCGTACTCGAGAATCATGCGACCGGAGCAGATGTTGCCGGTGCCGCATAGGCCCGGTTCTGACCCCGGGCGCAAGCCCGGCGTCGCCGAGGTCCATCGGCCCAGAACGCGCAGGTTCCGGTCGCTCAAGTCCCAACCCCCGTACGCCACCTTCCGCTCCGCGTCGAACAGGCGGTTGAAGCACACCAGCGCGTCGGCGCCCGTCGTCGCCTCCATCATTGCGACCTGGAAACCGTCATCGAATCGGGCGTTCATGAGCTTCACCGCGATCCGCACGGGCAGCGGCGCGGCCGCCCGGATCCGGCCGGGAGCCTCCCGCAGCCAGCGCAGGATCTGCGCGCGATCTTGGGCGAGCGAATCGCCCGCCAGCGTCGGGGAGAAGTCTTGCTCGAGCAGGAGCGGCGGCTCGCCCCACGCTCCCGCGAGCTGTTCGGTCGTGTACCGGTACTCGGCATCGCGAAACGGCTCGTCGAGACGCGGCAGGTGGTACTTGACCGACGGCACGACGAGCAGCGTCCCCGCCCGGGTGAACTCGCGCCCGGCGCGCACGAGCGCGAGGTACTGCTCCAGCGAGCGGTCCCAGCCCCGGCCCTTCCAGGTGACCGACCATCCCGGGCGTCCATCCGCCGCCGGCCGGCGCTCGAGCTTCATTCTCGTTTCGTGGATCGCCCAGGCGGCCATCGAGCGGCCGCCGGTTTCGTCCTGCGCGATGACGGTCTTCAGCACCGTGAAGGCGAGCCCCGCTGCGGCGTCGTCCTCGAGCTGCGCCGGGTTGAGGGAAAGCTGGCCCGAGCCCTTGCCGATGGGGTGCGGGATCGTCTCGCCGAGACAGCGCGCCGTGAGGTCGATCCGGTAGGTGTCGCGCACGTGGTCGGGAAACGCGCGCGGCCACTCCCGCTGGAACCGCTGGAAGTCCCGCTCGAGCCGGTCGCGCACTACGCCGGGAAGCGCGACAGCCGGAACTCCGGGGCCGGCGCCCCGTCGCCCAGCACGAGCCCGGCGACGAGCTCGCCGACCGCGGGCCCGTGCTTGAACCCGTGCCCGGAGCCGCCGCCCACCAGCCACACGTTGGCCGCCGCCGGATGCCGGTCGATGATGAAGCCCTCGTCGGGCGACTGCTCGTACTGGCACACCCGCGCCTCGAGGAGAGGCGCGTCCTTGAGCGGCGGGAACCGGAACGCGAGGTAGGCGCGAGCCCTCGCGAGGCCCGCGGGCGTGACGACCCGCTCGCCCCCGGTGGGATCGAACGGCGGACCGCGGGTGTCGTCGGCGATCTTGAAGCCGCGCCAGCGGTTCCCCGGAATGCCGTACATGAACGGCGCGCCGCCTCCTCCGTGGTCCGCCCAGACCGGCAGCGCCTCCTCGGTGAAGCGGTCGTCGCCGGCTGGCGGGCCGAAGAAGAACACTTCCTGCCGCGTCGCCGATACGCGGTCGCCGATGACGTCCGGAAAGATGCGCCCGAGCCACGGCCCGCAGGCGAACACGTACGCGTCGGCGACCAGCGTGGCGCCGTCCGACAGCGCGACGTCGCGCATCGCTCCGGCGGCGACCGGCCCGGGCCGGACGGCGCGCTGGCGGTACTCGCCGCCGTCGGCGACAAACCCCTCCAGCACGGCTTCGCAGGCGAGCCGCGCCGTCAGATACCCGGCGTCCCGCTCGCGGATCGCCCAGCGGACGCCCTCGGCGTTGATCTGCGGGAAGAGCCGCCGCACGTCCGCGGCGGCGAGCTCCTCGAACTCGAGGCCCGTCTCCCGCAGGATCGGCAGCGCAGCCTGCTCGTACGCATCGTCCGCGCCCACGAGCCACAGCACGCCGATCGGGTAATACAGGCTCCGCCGCCAGCGGCGCTCGTGCTCCTTCCACAACGCCAGCGCCCGCGCGGTCAGCCTCGTGTAGGTGGCCCGCGGTCCGTACGTCCCGCGGATCACCCGCGTCTCGCCGCCCGAGCTCGCGCGCGCGTTGCCCGGCCCCCACGCGTCCAGCAGGGTCACCCGCGCGCCGCGCCGCCGCAGCTCGAGGGCCGTCCAGCCGCCGAACGCGCCCGCTCCGACCACGACGACGTGTGGCTGCGTGTTCATCGCACCGATGCCCTTGACCAGCGGGAATGCCGCGACGGTCGCGCCGGCCGCGGCGCACGACTGCAGGAACGCCCGCCGCCGAATGCGCCCCGGGGGCGTCACACGGTGCCCGCGCGCGCCGCGCGGACGGCGCGCCCAACCGCCTCGCGCTCGATCGGCGGGAGGCTCGGCCCCCACGGGTCGTCGCATGCGTCGCCCGGGATGACGCCGTCCGCAGCAAGGGCCCAGAGCAGCCGGCGAACGTATCCCTCCACCGGAGGACCGAATGTCGCGACGGCGAACCGGTCGCAGATCCCGGACCGCCGGACGAAGTTCGCCAGGTCGCCGGCGCGAAACCGCTCCATGAGCGCGGTGTGCACGTCCGTGAGCGCGGCACCGATCCCCACCAGGGCCGCCCGGGCTCCCATCGTCAGCGAGTAGCCGAGGAAGCAGTCCTCACCCGTGATGAGGAGCTTGTCGGGGTGATCGCGCACGAGGCCGGCGACCCGCTGAAACGTCATCACCGAATCGAGCGTCGCCACCTTGACGCCGATCACGCTCGGAAGCGACAGGATCCCGTGCAGGGTCTGGTTGTCGTAGGCGATGCCGCCCGCGGCCTCGTACAGGTAGAACGCGATGACCGGCAACTCGCGGCCGAGGGCGGCGTGATAGCCGACCGCGTCGCCGGCCTGGGGAAACGCCAGCAGCACGTCCGCGCCGCCGGCCTTCGCTTCCCGCGCCATCGCGAGGTCGTTCGCGCCGGCGACGATCACGCTGTTCGGCAGCGCACCGCGCCACGTCGCCAGCACCGTGCGACGCTGCTCCGGCGACAGGTGCGGCCCGCGTCCGGTGTGCGCCCACACCGCGACCCCCGCCACCTGGTGTCCGGCCATCCACGCCGCGTAGGCCTGCAGCGCGTCCCGCGCGAGCGAGCCACCGCGAAACGGGACGGGGACCGCGGGGATAACCCCCCAGATCAGACGGGAGAACAAGGCGTCAGGCGGAATGGGCGGCAACCCCCCCGACCCCCCCGCGCACGTTCCCCGATTCGAGCGCCGCGCGCTGCTCGGGGGTCAGGTCCAACAGGTCGAGTTTCGCGATGCTCGTCTCCGGGATCCGGAGCGGCTGCCCGGTGCCGAGCACGAACCGATCGACGCCGATCGTGCCGAGCAGCGTCTCGAGGTGATCCTCCGGCGGGCCCCAGATCCACGCGACGTCCCACCAGATGCGCGCCGCTTCCTCCGGCGTGGAGCCGAAGTGGACCTCCTCGATGAACGCGCGGTCGGCGTGCGTGATCACCAGCCGCAAGTCCGCAGCGCCGCGAATCAGCGCCCGCACCGCGGCGGCGGGGAGCTCGGCCGCGCGGTCATTCGGGTGACGCTGGCGGGCGTCCTCGAGGCGCACCGCCATCGACAGAGGAAGCCGGGCCGCGCCGCAGGCGGCCGCGAGCGCGCGCAGCTCCCTCCCCGACGGGTCCAGCCCGTAATATCCGGGATCGCACCGGGCGGCGGGCGCAGCGCGCTCGGCGGCCTCGCGGAGCGCGTCCTCCCAGCCCGCGAGGCCGGGGTGGACGGCAGGAACGGGCTTGAAGCGCGGCTGCCGCGCCGCCACGTCGTAGAGCCAGGCGTTCCCCTCCCCCGGGTCGCGCCAAAACAGACTGGGCAGGTGACTCACCCAGGCCTCGTCGATGCCCACGCGGTCCATCGCCCGGAGCAGCGCGTCGGGCGACGTGCCAGGCACGCGGCGGTAGGGGTAGGCGCCCAGGAAGGCGTTGACGTCGATGCGCATCAGTCGGATGGGAACGCCCTGCGCGGAAAAATGCGCGCCGCGTTCCTCCACTTGACCCGCTCGAGGTCGTCGCCGGACAGGATCCGCTCGAGGTAGCGCAGCTTCGCCCATCCCGTATCCATCGTGAGGTCCGTCCCCCACAGCAGCCGCTCGACTCCGACTGCTCCGAGGCAGCGTTCCAGCATCCCGCCGTCCACACCGCTCCCCGAGAGGTCCACGTACACGTTGGGGGCGCCGCGCAGCGCCGCGAGCGAGTGGTACCAATCGCCGCCGCCGCCGATGTGCGCGAGAATGAACCGGACGTCGGGGTGGCGCGCCGCGAGCGCGCACAGCTCCGGCGCGTCCGACGCCTCCTGGCCCGGCCAGTCGCGCAGGCGATGCTGCCACACATGCTGGAGCACCGGCATGCCCCGCTCGCAGGCGAGCCGGCAGACCGGGTCGAGCAGGCGGTCGTTGGCCCGCCGGCTCGCGGCGAGCTTGATGCCGATCATCCCCGCGTCGTGACAGCGCGCGATCTCGGCACACGCGTGGGCGGTGTAGTTCGGATTCACCGTCACGTAGCCGCGGATCCGCTGCGAGTGCTCGCGCTGGAGCGCCAGCAGCGCGTCGTTGCCGTCCTCCAGGTCGGCGGGAGAGGGGAAGTACACGGGTGATGTCCTCCCCCAGCTGCCGAGGATCGACGCCACGTGGATGGCGACGCCGATCCGCTCCCCGGCACGCAGCCGGCTCGCGTTGCGCTCCCGCCAGTCCGCGCGGGGCGTCCGGTCGTGGTAGAAGTGCGCGTGCACATCGATCAGCATCCTTTCAATCTGAGTTGGGGGACGCCGTGCGGCCAGTGAAAGAAGGCTTCACAGTTCCCAGACGCCAAGCCGCCAGCCCTCCTCAGCCGTAAGCCGCAAGCCGCAAGCGGTTCACAGCCCGCGGATCCCAGTTGTGCACGGCTGGTGCCGACCGACTATCAACCGCTTGCGGCTTACGGCTTGCGGCTTACGGCTGAGAAGCGCTTACGGCTTGCGGCTGGCGGCTGGCGGCTAGAATTTATGTGATGCGCACGCCACCTCACCCACCCCGAGGCCCGACCCCTCCGCCGCGCGGGCCCACGCCCCCGCCGCGCCAGCCGACCCCTCCC
>WNGF01012133.1_pt1 | contig 18259 bp, 25 predicted proteins | sample 5400641 | NCBI WGS metagenome assembly WNGF01 (sample SAMN13153371, study PRJNA577476) | soil metagenome | isolation source: 80 cm soil or saprolite under grassland replicate 2 | place: USA:California | collected 2016-06-15
CCCTGCAGCCGTGAGGCGATGTTGATGCTGTCGCCGACCATCGTGTAATCATTGCAGTTGGTCGATCCCATGTTGGTCGCGAGCGCCGTCCCCGTCGCGATGCCGATGCCCACCCCCAGAACGACCCTACCGTCGAGTTTGGCGTTGATGTGATCCACGGCCTCTTGTATCCGGAATGCCGCGCCGGCCGCGCGAAGCACATGGTCGTCGTGCTTAATCGGAACATTGAACAGCGCCATGATCGCATCGCCGAGTAACTGGTCGACGATCCCGTGATGCTCTCTGATGATCTGCGCGCTCGTCTTGAAAAATTCTTCTGTGATGGGCGCCACCTTTTCGATCCCCAGTTCATGAGTGAGGCGAGTATAGCCGCGGCAGTCGGCGAAGAGCACTGTGACTTCGGAGAGACGGCCCGTCTCCCAGTGCAACTCTCACCGGTTGCAGAGATTCGGATTCGAAGCGCTGCGCCGCACGCCGCGGAGCCACCAGAACCACCCTGCGGGGCCGCTGAATGGAATACCGTCCGCCAGACACTGGGGCGACAACGTCGATCCGGAAATTCCGTTAAATGAATTCATCGCATTCAATACTCCATGAAGGCGTCATCGGGATAGCAATAGAGCCAACGCTCTCCAGACTCGGCCGAAGCGATCACAGGATGGTTGCTCGTCCGCGCGTGCTCGGTCGCGTGGCGATTCGGCGAGTCATCGCAGCAATGCGTTGTGCCGCACTCTTGACACGTCCTCAAATGAACCCATCGCGCGCCCATTTTCACGCACTTATCGCACTCCCGGCGCTTTGCGTGTTTGACGGTCGTGATAGCGCCGATATGCGAGCAAGTTCCGTCTGCCATTGTCATCGTTCTCCTACTCGGACAGCACCTGATGAACGAAGGAGATCGCGATCGAACCCTCGCCTACTGCCGACGCGACACGCTTGATATTGCCACCCCGGACATCGCCGACGGCGAACACTCCGGGCAGACTCGTTTCGAGAAGGTGGGGAGCCCTAACGAGCGGCCAGTGCGCGGCGGCCAAATCGTCCTGTGACAGATCCGGTCCTGTCTTGATGAAACCTTTCGCATCGAGTGCGACACAGCCACGGAGCCAGTCTGTGCTAGGAACCGCACCCGTCATGACGAAAACGTGTCGGATGTCGTGGTGCTCGATGCTCCCGGCCTGATCGTCGCGCCAGCGCACGCGTTCGAGATGATTGCTCCCTTCGAGGGCGACGATTTCGGTGTTGGTTCTGAGGACAATGGCCGGATTCTGTTCGATGCGACGAATCAGATAGCGCGACATGCTTTCGGCCAACCCGCTCCCGCGCACGAGCATGTGCACGCGTTTCGCGGTCTGGGCCAGAAACACCGCGGCTTGGCCGGCCGAGTTACCTCCGCCCATCACAACAACCTCTTCACCACGACATAACTGCGCTTCCATAAATGTCGCGCCGTAGTACACCCCAACGCCTTTGAACTCCGATAAATTTTCGATCGTCGGCACTCGGTACTCGGCGCCGGTCGCGATAACGATCGAGCGCGCTGGCACGCGCGTATTGTCGTCCATCTCAATGGCGTATGGCTTGCGGTCGCACACGAGGCGTTTGGCGCCTGTCGCGATGATCACCTGCGCGCCGAACTTCTGCGCCTGGGTGTAGGCCCGTCCCGCCAGAGCTTGACCTGAAATGCCTGTAGGAAACCCAAGATAGTTTTCGATCTTTGAACTGGAGCCAGCTTGTCCTCCCGGCGCGTTCGTCTCCAGCACTAAGACGTCCAAACCTTCCGAAGCAGCATAGACCGCCGCCGCAAGACCAGCAGGCCCCGCGCCCACAATGACCACGTCGTGTATTTGAGTCTGGTCGATAACTTCGTTGAATCCCAGGCATTCGGCGATCTCTTGGTTCGTAGGATTCCGCAGAACCACCTCACCGCGACAGATGAGCACCGGCACATCCGCAGCGGTGACCTGAAACCGATCCAGTAAATCCTGAACATCCGTATCGCGGTCGAGATCGATGTAGGAATATGGATGGCCGTTGCGCGTCAGGAACTCTTTGACCCGCAGTGTTCCGGCGCAATGATTCGACCCGACGAGCACGACATCGCCTAGCCCGTGCGCAATCAACTCCACGCGGCGCAGGATAAAGGCCCGCATGATTAGCTCGCCCAGTTCACTGTCGGTCTGCACGAGCGCCAACAAACGTTCCCGATCCACTTCTAATGCTTCCCCCGACTCGCCGACGCGTACACGCAGCATTGCGGGGCGACCGGAAAGCATATTGACCTCGCCGGTAAACTGACCCGGTCCGTAAACCACGACGAGCGTCTCGGCAGTTCCGGACGGCCGAATTATCTCAATCGCCCCTGCCCTGACCACAAAGAACGGCACAATCTGCTGCCCTGGTTCGACGAGCACTTCGCCGGCTTGAATTGGACGCACGCGTCCTTGGGCGGCAACCCTTTCAAGCTGCGCCCGCGTCAGCGTTGGAAACATGCGCTCAACACCTGAGGGAAGCGTCAGCGCAATCGGAAAAGCTGTATCAGTCATGGGCGATGCGTCTTTCTCGATTCAATCCTGTCTTTCAATTAGTGCCCGGTAGTAAGAACGGCGCGAAAACGCGCCTTGCCGCTCATCATGTGTTCGTACGCTTCGGCCGCGCGCTCCAGTGGAAAGAACTCGTTCATAGACCGCACACCGGTGAGCCTGCTGAAAGAAAGCGTATCCTGCGAATCTATGGAGCTTCCGGAGGGCCATCCCATGATCGACCGGCGCCCCATGAGCATGAGACCTCCATTGACTTCGAGCGGCTCATCGGCAGCACCCACCACGATTAACTTCCCGTTGACGCCGAGACCGCCCAAGACCACGCTCATCGCCTTGCCGCTTGTCACGGTCGCGAGGATGATCTTAGCGCCGCCCAACTTGAGAAGTTCCGCGGCGGGATCCTGTGTCCGACTATCAATGTAATGCGACGCGCCAAGCTGCCTGCTGAGCGGTTCCTTATCCATCCCGCGCGCGATAGCAACGGTCCTGAAACCCATCTTCGCGGCGAACTGAATGCCCAAGTGGCCGAGACCGCCGATGCCGAGAATAGCGACCAGATCGCCCGGGCGTGCACCGCTGTTCCTCAGCGGGTTGAAGGTGGTGACTCCTGCGCACATGAGCGGTCCTGCCTCCACCGCTGAAAGCCCTTCGGGAATCAGCGCCAACGCACCGGCAGGAACTATTACGAATTCGGCGTAGCCGCCGTCGTAGGCGATACCGGGCACTTGAAGCGCGATTTGACACGTAACAAAGTCGCCGCGGCGGCACGAGTCGCAATAGCCGCAGTGTCCGCCATGCCAGCCGACGCCGACTCGCTGGCCTGGTGTCCATCCAACGACGCCTGTCCCGACCGCGTCAACAATTCCGGCGATCTCATGTCCAGGGACCCGCGGGTATTGAATGCCCGGCCAGGTTCCTTCCTTTGTGAAAGAATCACTGTGGCAAACGCCACAAGCCTCAACCTTGATGCGCACCAAACCCGCAGCGGGTTCGGTGATTTCACGTTCAACAATTTCCCAAGGCCCATTGGGACCAGTGACTTGCACGACACGCATCTTCGACATAATTCCTCCGATGGTTTGCTTCACGTTTTTTTGCTATCGACCGTCACTTAGCCGCCGCGGTCAACAAAGCTTCTACTTTGGCGTCCAATTCCAGCGCCACCCTCAAGGCTTCCGCGTTGCCGTAGGAAGCGAGAAAGCCGGCCATCCGATCGTAAGAAAGATGTACGCCGTCCGCACGCTCGTCGATTAAAATCGTGACAGGCGCATAGGAACCCGCATCCGGCACGAGCTCGACCATTTGCTTCATGATGAGCGGGTTGCCGACAATCACCCGCAGGCTCTGCGGTGCTTCATCGCTGCGATCCTTTTGCAAGATTTCGCCGAGATCGAAACGAATAAACTCCATGAAACCTGATGGTCCAATCGCCCTGTGCACGACCGTCTCTACGTCGGCGAACGACTTTGCCGACTCGATATTCTTTCGAAACGCGCTCATGTTGGGATGACCAATAGCCGCGTCAATGGCTTCCGTAACTTCGCCGAAGCGCTTCGAAGAAGTGATGCTAAAGCGTTGCACGTTAATTTCCTTTGTCGCCATTGCGCCTCTTCATTATTCGCTGAGCGCCATTGCTTGCTCATGCGACGGGTACAGCAGGCATATCCAACAGCTCGGGCTTGCCGCCTGCGATGCGGGCTGCGGAACCGTTGATCTGTTCGTGCGGCGTGCCCAGCGGAATTGCGCTGGTGGCATCGAGGCGCGCGCTCTGTTCGCTTGACAGCTTCACGTCGAGTGCGCCGAGCGTGCTATCGAGTTGGTCGCGGGTGCGTGAACCGAGAATCGGAATTAAACTTGTCGTCGATCTAGCCGCCCTGTGCAGCAACCACGCAATTGCAACCTCCGTCGCCGATACGCCGAGTTCCTTTGCGATCGCCAAAACAGCGTCGAGGATGGCCGTTTCTCGCACGCTCTTCTCGGCGTGCACCAGCACTGCGAGCCTGCTATTGATCCGTCCTTCGTCGCTTAAACGATATTTGCCGGTGAGAAAGCCGCCGCCGAGTGGCGACCACAGCGGGACTCCTAACCCCAGCGCTTCGGCCATCGGCAAAAGCTCGCGATCCGCCGTGCGCTGCGCCAAGCTATATTCAATCTGGATGCCGGCGATCGGCGCCCAGCCGCGCAATTCAGCCAAGAGATCGGCGCGGGAAACGCGCCAGGCGGGAAAGTTGGAAAGACCGGCGTAGTGAATCTTGCCGGCGCGCACCAAGTCGTCGAAGCCACGAATAATTTCTTCCATCGGCGTCACGCCGTCGGCGAAGTGCGCCCAGTAAAGATCGATGCGATCGGTTTTGAGGCGCTCAAGGCTTTCCTCGACCGAGCGCACCATGTTCTTGCGGCTGTTGCCGGTGCGCGAGATGCCGTAAGCATCATTGGTACCCAGCGTGTACTTCGTCGCGAGAACGAAATAATCGCGATCGGCAGCGATGAAGTCACCGACTATTTCTTCCGACTCGCCGAATTGGTAGCTGTCCGCTGTGTCGATGAAGTTGCCGCCCGCTTCGACGTAAGCATCGAAAACTTTCTTTGCCTCGTTACGCTCGGCCCCATGTCCCCAGCGCGTGCCGAAATTCCCGGCACCCAGCGCAAGTTCAGATACGCGCAACCCGCTTCGCCGCCCGAAAATCTTGTATCGCATGCCTTTGTTCCTTAGCTTCATCCAAAGGTTTTGCTCACCCCTTGATGAACGCGAGCAGATCCGCGTTGACTTGCTCCTTGCTGGTGTCACCGAGGCTGTGTGTGCCGCCCGGATAGATCTTTAGCGTGGCGCCCTTAACGATCTTGGACGACATCAGCGCCGAGGCACCGATCGGAACGATTTGATCGTCGTCGCCATGCATGATGAGTGTCGGTACATCGAACTTTTTAAGGTCCTCGGTGAAATCCGTTTCCGAGAATGCCTTGATGCAGTCATAAGCGTTCTTGTGCGCAGCCATCATCCCCTGCATCCACCATGAGTTGATCAGCCCTTGCGAGACCTTGGCGCCGGGCCGGTTGAAGCCAAAGAACGGGCCGCTGGCCACATCCAGAAAGAACTGCGAACGGTCGGCTAAAAAAGCCGCGCGAAAACCGTCGAAGACCTCGATGGGCAGCCCGCCGGGATTGGCCGGGGTCTTGAGCATGAGTGGCGGCACCGCGCCCATCAGCACCGCCTTGGCCACACGCTTAGTGCCGTGGCGGCCGATGTAGCGCGCCACTTCGCCGCCGCCCGTGGAGTGGCCGACATGGATCGCGTCTTTCAGGTCGAGCGCTTCGACTAACTTCGCCAGGTCGTCGGCGTAGGTGTCCATGTCGTTGCCGTTCCAAGGCTGGCTCGATCTCCCGTGGCCGCGCCGGTCATGGGCGATGCAGCGGTAGCCGCGGGAGGCGAGATAGAACATCTGGTCCTCAAAGGCGTCCGCGCTCAGCGGCCAACCATGGCTGAAGACGACGGGCTGTCCGCTGCCCCAGTCCTTATAATAGATCTCGATGTCTTTGGAATTTTCCTTCCCGACAGAAATAAATGGCATGGAATCCCTCCTTATTAATTACTGCGCATGATTCGCTTCTGGTTTTCAGCTTGAGTGTTGTTCGCGCAGCATCCATTCTCGTATGTAGGGCCAGCAATGGAGCAGTTCGACGCCGCCATCCTCACAGGCCCTCAGAAATCGCACGACCTCGACATCCACGAGCGTCACGCCGTCCAGGTCCAACGCAATCCGTGACTGATCGCCGTCCATTTGTGTTTTCAATTCATCGAGATGCTCCGATCGCAGCCGCCCACTCAGGCGAATGACCGTCTTTCGCCCATCGGAAACTTTTTCAATTTTCAATGTCATCTGCGATTTCAGTAACGTTAACGACGAAACAGAATTGCAATGAGGAGACCATGCGTAACTTTCTGAAATGTTTACAGCGACGACGAAAAACGCTGCCGAATTTTCAGCATTTGCCGAATTGTCGGCAAAAGACCCGGGTCTTTCGACTCGTCGCCTAAATCAGCAGAGCGCTTAAGATAAACGAGCGTCAGGCTGGCGCCGGCCAGATCGCGGCGCTTTACCTAACATGCCATCAACTTTGATATTTTCGTCGTGACGGCTTGTGATCGCGCACACGTTGGCGAGTTAAGACGTCATTAAGCACCCACGACACCACCATGTAGGCGCCGGCTGGCTCACGGATGACCGGCATAACCTCGTCTGCCACCGCAACGATGAGATCACCCAAGGTAGTTTTGATAACTTTTCGCTGCCGCATGTTTTACTCCTCCACGCACAGTCCGAACAGGTATCCCCTTCGGTTACTGGTAATTCTGATGATTGGTTGCATCAAGATGGGAGCAAGCTGCGTACCAGACTCGAGCCAAGCCTGGAAAATATCCGTGTCTTACGAAATCGGGATTTTAAGATTTGCGAGGGAGAGATTGTTACGAAGGAGGATACGTGACTATTTATCGGCAGGTGTCGAAATATCGGCGTTGCCGCGGTGAGAAAATCACAATCTCAACATCCGAGTGTGAAGAAGTTGAGGGCTTCATCGTGAGCCGAGCGGCGTTGACGGAGGATGTGCTGATGATTCATTTCGGGGGTCGTTTTAGGGTCGTCGTTTTGGGACCGTGCTTTCTATTCCATAATCCGTTCATTTCTTGAAACCCTAGTGATTCGACAGATACGCTAGATTAGAAAGCCCGACCCTGTGCCTTCCCCCTCAACCACTCTTCCGGTGTGTATCGTGGTGGCGCGCCAGTGTCGAGGAGCATCCGACACAAGTCACTCTTCCGAATCGCTCGCACAATCGGTTCCGCGATCCGCCGGTCATTCTCGGTCGTGTGGCGCAGCTCGCGGATCAACGGAATCAGGCTCTCTGCCAACGTCACGATCTCGCTCATACTCTCCCTCCGAGGGTTTAATTGCAGTCCGCTGATTGCAATCAGGCGACAGCGCTCGCCCTGACATCCTTCGGACAGCCTAACACTTAAGGGTAACCAGTCGAGGCCAGCGAGCAAAGCGAGCGGGGCCGAAGATCTGTGCCAAGCCGATTGTTAAACACGGATACCGCTCGTTTGGTTATCGTTGGGTTCTTTGTTTAAGGATATCATCCATTTTTAAGTGTGAAGTAGCCATCCTCTTCGATCGAGTTATCCGTCATCGAGAAATCTTTTCGCGCAAGATTACCTAGTTTACGTTCCCTGGCGGCCGTTGGTGCGCGAGGCCGAGAAGATGGGCAGCCGCGACTTGATCGACATCGGCGCGCTCGAGATTTTCTATCACATCAACGCCGCGGTCACGCGCGAGAAAACCGTCAAGGAACGTCGCGATGTCACATCGCGATGATTGAGATGGATCGGGATGCCATTGAAATTATCGCCTCAGAACGAGCATTGCTTGCACCCTTCCTTCCAATCGGGAGCGAACATGAAGTGGTAGACGATCAACTGGGAGCGCCCGTCGAAGAGATCGGGGAGCGAAAGAGCGCCCTTCGGCCCCTCGAACCGGTAAGACTTTGCCACGCGCTCCCACGGCATCGCCATGCGGCGGCGCGTCAGCCGCATCGCGTTGGCGCGTGAATTCCTTCTCGGCGGCGAGCAGTTCAAGGCGCGCAGTTGCCAGTCGCTGTGGTGCAGGAACGAAGTCAGCGCCTGCCGGTTCCCAGGTCGTCCGAATACCCGGCCTTCAGGCGAGACCACTGGGCAGTGGGACGCCCATCGGTACGCATACGCTGCTTGCCTTCCCACCGTTGTGGCCAGCCGGTCGGCGAGTCCTCCCACGTCTCCTGTCGCCCGTAGACGGTCAGGTCGAGCAGCCGGTAGTTGTTGTCCATCGCCTCGACGCCGCGCATCCACGTCCAGTAAGTCTCGAAGACATTGGATCCTTGCCGCAGGTAGCAAACGATGTGCATCATGCCCACCCGGCGTCCGACCAAGAGAGTTTCGAGCGAGTCCTTGGCGGCCGAGTACCAAGGCATCTCCCAGCCCATGAAGTCGCGGTACCGGGCGCTCTCTTCGTACGGACCTTGGCAGAACGTGGCATAGGTGACGTCGCGAGCATGAATATTGGACAGCTCGCGGACCTGCGATGTAAAGAAGGTGCACCCCTCGCACTGCTCCGGCGCAGGGTGGCCGGTGTGCCACATGAAGTAGTAGGCGATGAGCATCCGGCGTCCCTCAAACACATCCAATAGTGTCACCGCCCCGCGTTCGCCAATGAGCGGTGTGGCACCGTCCATCTCGACCATGGGGAGCCGTCGGCGGGCGGCTGCAATGGCGTCGCCTTCTCTTGTGTGAGCCTTCTCTCGAACCCGCAAGGCGTCCAGCTCGGCCTGGAAAGTACCCCGATCAACCACCGCAGGTGCTGAAGGTTCATCTCTCATGAAGTCTTTCATCGTTCTCTCCGTTAGCGCCTGGGGCGCTGTTTTCATTTGCCCTGAGGCCGCGCTCGACCTCACTGTCTCCAGTCATATGCGGTGGTGAGATCACAGTCCGCCAAGATCTCCTCCTGGCTGTGCTCCGCGCACCCTGCGGAAGCACTCGCGCAGCTTCTATGTGAAAAGAGCCGGCTGCTCGAAGGCGGCGCAGTGGTCGCCCTTCTTTAGCTCGTTTTTCGCCTCTGCGTCGCGCTTTCGGAAGGCGGCTTCTCCAGCGTCGGACACCTCGACCCACTTCGGGTCAGGCGAGGCCTCAGCGTCGTAGTTGTCGTGCCAGTTCCACCTGGTGTCAAGTTCCACCTGGTGTCAGACTTGCCTAAGTCTACTAACTCAGGGTAGAGAAAGGCGATGCCGCGCCATCCGCGAGTTCATGCCGAAGGACTGCTCTATCACGTGATGGCGCGTGGCAATGATGGACAGAAGATTTTTCTCAGGCAAAGCGACTATCAAGCCTTCATCGAAGAAGGCGATCGTGTGCGATCGGGACAGCTATCTTTTAGAATTGGTTCGTTACATTCATCTCAATCCGGTCAGAGCCGCGATGGTGAAGCGGCCCGCCGAGTGGCGGTGGAGCGGTCACAGGGAATACTTGGGAAAGCAAAAGAGCGGACTGATCGACTCCGGACCAGTGATGGGAGAGTTGAGGACGGCCGCTCGTTATGAGGCGTTCATCCGGGAAGGGGCGAAGGTCAATTACCGAGCAGAGTGGCATCCCGGAGACGGGGCGCCGTTTTTAGGACCAGAGCGCTTCGTAAAGAAGATGGCCAAAGAAACGATCTCGCCGCCCGTCTCCCGGCGCGCATCGCTGAAAGACCTACTCAAGAGCGTAGCGGCCAAGGCGGGACTTCCCGCCGAGATATTGCTACGCAAAGGCCGGCTAGCAAACGTCGTAGAGGCCCGGGATCGATTCATCCGCGAAGCTGTGTTGAAGCAGGGCTATCTCGCTTCCCAGGTAGCCGCTTTTCTTGCTTGTCATCCGTCCAATGTTAGCCGGGCGCTGCAGAAGAGTTAGTAGACTTAGGCAAGTCTGACACGAATCGCCTCGCGTCTTGCGCAACACGCGGGTACTTGATGCCCGGCCAGGTTCCTTCCTTTGTGAAAGAATCACTGTGGCAAACGCCACAAGCTTCAACCTTGACACGCACCGATCCGGCGCCGGGTTGTGGAATCTCACGCTCGACAATTTCAAACGGCCCATTTGGGCGAGTAACTTGCACAACATGCATCTTTGACACAATTCCTCCGATCGTATGTTTCTTGTTCCCTCACCCGTTTAAGCGACCACGATCTACGCAAACCCGTATGCCGCCCGAAAATTTTGTCTCTCCGAGCACTCAACGTCGGAAAATCTTGATTTGCTCCTTAAAACACATGCCGAACGTCGTCCACCTGTTCACTTGGCTCGAAGCGTAAACCTGAATGAAGAAATCGCCAACAGGTCAGGCGTTGGGCTCTTCGGCGTCGTGTGCGTGACCGATCGCCTGTCGAAGGCGACGCTCCAGCTTGCCGCAACTCAAGATCACCTTCTGCGAATGTACTGCTTCAACCGCAGAGAGCGGCACGACGAACTCGCCAGCATTCTCCACATAGATCACAAGCTCGGGCCGGCCGTTCGGGGAGACTTCCCGAACTGCGCCGAATTCCTCGCCGCCGTCCGAAACAAACGCCTGATATCCTACCTCGATCGCTTCCTGCATAGTCCTGCCCTCCGAACAACTCTATTTTTCACGTCGGTCACTCTAACGGGGTCAACTCGCCGAGCATGGTCGGTATCAATTCTGTAACGGTCGGATGAATGTGCATGGCGCGCTGGATCACGGTATAAGGCGCTTTGGCGTACATCACATCGAGGATAGAATGAATAACTTCATCGCACTCGATGCCCAGGAGCGCCGCGCCGACAATCTGCTTCGTCTCGGCGTCGACCAGAACCTTCATAAATCCCTGTGTCTCGCCCTTCTCCACCGCGCGGCCGACGCGCTCCATCGCGCGTCTTGCGATCAAAGTCTTCCGCCCTGACTTGCGCGCCTCCGTCTCCGTGATTCCGGCCCGTCCCAGCGGCGGATCAATATACAGGGCGTAGGCAGTGATGCGGTCGCTCACGCGGCGCTGGTCACCATCCAAAAGATTGGCGGCGACAATTTCGTAATCGTTATATGAAGTGTGAGTGAAAGCTCCTCGGCCGTTGCAATCGCCCAAAGCATAGATGCCGGGCACGTTGGTGCGGAGCTGATCATCAACCTGGATGTAACCACGCTGGTCCACCGTTACGCCGGCGTTTTCCAGCCCTAGGTCTTCGGTATTGGGGATGCGGCCCACCGCAAGGAGTGCATGCGAGCCGATGACAGTTTTATCGCCACTGGTGCAATCGACATTGACCGCCACGTTGTTGCCGCGCCTTTCAAGGGCGATGCATTCAGCGCTCAGACGGGTCTTGATGCCTTCTCTTTCTAGGATTGTTCTGATCGCTTCGGAAACATCTTCGTCTTCACGCTGGATCAACCGCGATCCCATCTCGACTATCGTCACCTCGCTGCCGAAGCGGCGGTACATCTGCGCAAACTCCAAACCGACATAGCTTCCGCCGATGACAATCAGATGCTCGGGCAGAAAGTCCACGTCCATCATCGTTGAGTTGTTCAAATAGCTGACCTGATTGAGGCCGGGCAGCGGCGGCGTGGACGCCCGTCCGCCAACATTGATAAAGATCCTATCCGCGTCGAGCGGTTCATCGCCGACACGAAGCTGATGCGCCCCTGCGAACCGCGCATGTCCTTCGTAGACCGTGAGGTTTTCAGTGCTTTTCAGCCACTTCTCAACACCCTCATTGGAGCCACGCACCACAGCGTCTTTGCGTTCTTTGACTCTCTTCATATCAACAGCGACCGAGCTGTCGATCACGACTCCATACTCGCTGGCGGTTCGGGCGATACGCGCTGCGCGCGCGCTTGCGACCAGTGTCTTGGTCGGGATGCAGCCCGTATTGACGCAGGTGCCGCCGAACCGCTTGCGTTCGATAATTGCCACCTTCATTCCTGAGTTTGCCAATCGCACGGCGAGCGATGGCCCCGCCTGCCCAGTGCCGATGACGATCGCGTCATAAGTCGTTGCCATTAACGGGGCCCTCCTTATGCCAGCTTCCGTGCTCCTCGAAGGGACGGCAGCAGCGGTTTCCATTTGACTGATCAACGCGGCTTTGCTGGTTACAGATCGTTCTCATTCTTCAATTCGATCTCGTGAGAAATTTCCAGGTGTCAAGGAAAATTCATCAATGCGTAAGTCGTTCCTTTCGGATTTTCTTCGAGCACCACCTGAAACTTGTCACCGACATTGATAGAGATGAGCTTCGTTCGGATTTCATGCAGATTCTCCTCACATGATTTCGAGTACCATCGGTCAATAACCATCGACGTCGATCACAGCTTGGGCGAACGCCTGCGGCGCTTCCTGAGGCAGGTTGTGGCCGATGCCGCCTTTTATAAGCCGGTGCGAATATTTGCCGGAGAATTTCTTTGCGTAGGCACTCGGGTCGGGGTGCGGCGCGCCATTAGCGTCGCCTTCAAGAGTAATCGTGGGGGCCGTGATGATCGGAAATTGGGCAAGCCGCTTTTCCAGATCGTCATATTTCGCTTCGCCTTCGGCCAGTCCGAGCCGCCACCGATAATTATGGATCACGATGCTCACGTGATCCGGATTGTTGAAGGACGCTGCACTACGATCGAACGTTGCATCAGCAAACTTCCACTTCGGCGAAGCGAGCTGCCAAATGAGCTTCGCAAAATCGTGCCGGTATTTGTCGTAGCCTGCCCGGCCGCGTTCGGTGGCAAAATAATATTGATACCACCATTCGAGCTCAGCCTTTGGCGGCAACGGCATCTTGCCGGCCTCCTGGCTGCCGATCAGATAACCGCTCACGGAAACCAGCGCCTTGCAGCGGTCAGGCCAGAGCGCCGCGACGATTGCGGCCGTACGCGCTCCCCAATCAAAACCCGCGAGGATTGCCTTCTCGATTTTGAGAGCATCCATGAAGGCGATCGTATCGACAGCGAGCGCCGACGGCTGTCCGTTTCGGACCGTGTCATTTGCTAAAAAGCGCGTCGTGCCGTAGCCGCGCACATACGGAACAATCACCCTGTAACCCGCCGAAGCCAACAACGGCGCGACATCCACGAAGCTGTGAATGTCGTAGGGCCAGCCGTGCAGTAGTATGACCGGAGGACCACCGCTCGGACCCATTTCGGCGTAGCCAATGTTCAGAACTCCGGCATCGATCTGCTTGAGAGGACCGAACGACTTGTTCGTTCCCGGTTTGATCGCCGGCACACTTGTAGGTTTGGCGTTGCTCGATTGTGCGGCAGAAGAACAGATCATGGCGAGCTCGGCGGATGCAATCGTCATTACCGCGGTGGCAAGAAAGCATCGACGATCGTGGTTGATCTCTTCGACCATTTTTCTACCTCGGATAAATTCCTTCAGGCGAAACGCCTTCATTTGTCACTCTCGTAGGGCGATCATTGCCGGTCATCCTTTAGAACCAGTCGAATCTGTCATCTCATAACGAAGGTCGCCTAACCAGCGGATGACCTATGACGTAGTGCATTACCAGTTCTAGGCCGACGAGTATCAAAGACGCGGCTGCCAAGCCGGCCGCAAGCCGAACCTGGCGATTTTCCTGGGGTGTCATCTCAAGGCACGAGCGACGGGCTATGCAGTCGCGGCGCATGCGGCGTTGACGCTCGAGTGAGACCAGGACGATTGAAGCAATCAATGTCGATACGATTAGCAGGGGCACGCGGGCGGGGCTGCGGTCGAACCAGCGTGCGAGGGCAAAAAGCGCACCCGCCGAGCCTCCACCGAAGGCAAGCATCAGTGCGGCGGCAATATTGCTCCCGGGAAGCCCTTGAGGACGAGTGTCTCGGCTGGGACGCCGGGATAGGCTGAGGCTACCTCTCGATAGACATCCTGTGACACGAGTATTTCGGTGGGCCCGGCTTGCGCCTGCAGGCGCGCGGCCTGGTTAACGACGTCGCCGATGGCCGTATAATCCTTGATGTCATCTGAGCCCAGCCGCCCGACACGAGCAAATCCGGAGGCTATGCCGATCGACGCATGCAGGGGCATTCCCAGACGTCCGGAAAGTTCGGGAAGAATCTCTTGGAGCTTTGCAGCCGCCGCAACCGCAGCCACCGCGTGGTCGGCGCGTTTTATAGGAACGTTGAATAAGGCCATCACCGCATCGCCGATGTATTTGTCGATAAAGGCTCCGTGGCTCATAAGTGTGGTCGAAGCCAAGCGCAGGAACTCATCGATCACTGAGTAGGTTGTCGTTGCCCCGAGGCGGCCCGTCATCTCCGTAAAAGAGGAGAGATCGGCGAAGACCACCGTCATCTCCACGAGGCGGCCCTCCTCTAAGTGGGCGCCGCATCGTGTGCAGCAATTAGGGTTACGCGGGCTTCGACGAATGCCTCGCCACTTCAAGAAAACGGCGGTTAAGCCCACGAGCGGAATGCCGCAAACCAGGCAGTTAGCGGCGAGCCGCGGAGTTTTGATTTCTAAAGGCGCGCTCATTGCAACGCATCCCAAGAGAGCGAGTCGACGACTTCATTCGTGGTCACAATGGCACTTGCGTAGTTCGGGATATTAACCTCAAGAGCGGCGTGCATCTCCTTATCCGAGTAGCTCGCGGTCGCGTCTTTCACCACCGTGACCTCGTAGCCAAGCTCAGCGGCATAACGAACAGTTGCCTCCACACAGGTGTGCGCAATGAGTCCCATGACGATGAGCTTATGGATGCCGTGTTTCTTGAGCTGCAAATCCAGATCGGTATTGGCAAAGCCACTGGAACACCAATGCTCAAGGGCCACGATGTCGCCCGGTTGCGGTGCGAATTCGCTGCGGATCTCGCCGCCCCACGTGCCGTATTCGAAGCTCTTGTGCTCCCACCCTGCCTTCTGAATGGGCGCAATGTACTTCCAAGTCTCGTAGTCGCCCGGACGGTATCGATGATGCAGTGCATAGAAAACGCGAAGCCCCACCTTCCGCGCCGCATTCAGGACTCGCAACATATTAGGAACACACTGATTAGCTTCTGCAACAGCCTTCAAGCGATCCCATACCTTGCCTCCCTCGGAAATGAAGTCGTTATACGGATCGATCACCAGAAGTGCAGTGATGTCTTTGTCAAACTTCAGATTTGCCATGTTGTTTTCTCTAAGCGTTCACCAATTGTTCGCTTAGTGCCGGTAATGCACCATTCCGTCCGCGTCATTGATGCTTTTCGGCCGCATTCTTTTCCGGAACGACAAATGTGACCAAGCTTTCGTCCAGCGTGTGGTGGTTCGCGTCCTCCAGTTCAATAAGCACTTTGTGCGGACCGGGGGGAAGACCCATCAAGATGATGGGTTGACCACTCGCATCCGCCCACACCCAAGAGGCACCGTCAACTCTGACATGAATGTGTCCGACGCGCGGCGAGACAGCCAGAGCATTTGGGCCGAACACCGGCACAGGGTGCAGGTTCTGAACGCAATATTGGATAATCGCCACGCCCCGCGAGGCGAGCGGTTCGGCCAGCGGAGGGTAGGTGACGATCTTCGCCGGGGGCTCTTCGCTCGTGAGCGGGATAACCGGGGTCGGTCCGCAACCGTCCTTTGCGCTTTGTGCCAAAGCGGCCGTTGCGTACAACACGACGGCAGCGACCGATAGCAGAGACGCGCCTTTGAACGTTGTATACTTGAGATGTGGCATGTTCTTTCTCCTAGGTGTTCACCAAAATCGCCTCTTTTACCGACGCGGTGAATATCGCCGCATTCTTCCTGATGAAATCCTGCACGCGCAACGGCCCTTGCCCGGTTAGCGTGCGCACGTCGTCCGACATCCGGTCGTAGCGGCCTGCGCGGTGCAGATCGGCCATCGTCGCGAGGTGGTTCACCAGGTGAACCGGCAAGCCGCGCTCGAGCAGCCCGTCTCGCCACGGCTCGACCGGAATGTCCTGAAAGGTGATCGTGCGGCCAAGCGCCTTCGAATACTCCTGTGCATAGAAATGCATGTTCTCCGACTGCGGACCGGTCAGGTGATAGATCTTGCCGATGTGCGGCTGCGGATTGGCGAGCAGCGCGGCGAGCACACGTGCAACGTCTTCCACTGCGACCGGCGAAGTCTTGCCCTCGCCGAATGGTAGTCTGATCTGATTTGATTCCCTGACCGAATCCGAAGTGAAAATCAGGAAGAAGCCTTCGAGAAGCACTGTCGGCCGCACGTGCACGACCGGCAGACCGGACCAGTTCAGCGCCTGCTCGGCGAGCCAGTGCAGTTTGTGCTGCGGGCTCGGGGTGGTTTCGGTAATGCTCATCTGTGAGAGCGTCATCTGCGACATATTGATGAATGCCTTCACGCCGTGATGCTTCGCCACCGCCGCCGCATTGACCGTCGCGGCCAGATAGGCATCCGAAACCGACATGCCGAAGTACATCGTCTCGCAGCCGGCAATGACCCTATGCATCGAATCGAGATCGAGCAGATTGCCGACCACGACCTCCGCACCCATGTCGCGCAACGCCTGCGCGCGGTCGTCTTCATTTCGGACCATTGCACGCACCGCTTTGCCTTGCTTCAACAGCAGTTCGGTGACCGTGCGCCCTATCCCTCCGACGCGGCCCGCCGCGCCGGTGACCAGAATGGGATTTGCCATGTTTTTTCCTTCTATGCGTTCACCTAAATCGAAAGTCAGATTTGTTGAATGCGAGCGTCCACTAGCAGAATCACTTTCGCCTTACGACGTGACGTTCGATAATTTTTGCGAAGCCAGGCGTCTCCTAGGGTCACCTCACTGAGCGCTCACTTGGCCATCACAACGAGCGGCTTCCCTTTTTCGACGACATACGTGGCGAGTTCCGCTCCGTTGCCGCTGCCGACGTTCTTCGCCGCGTGGATCGTTCCGGCCGGAATGAACAAGACCTCGCCGGCCTTGAGCGTCACCGGCGGCTTGCCCTCGACCTGATACTCCAGTGAGCCTTCGAGGACATAGACGATCTCTTCGCCCGGATGACTGTGCTTACCGAACGCCACCCCGGGGGCGAAATCGACACGCACCTGGACGACCTCGCGTCCCGGAACGCCCAGATCGTGCCGCTGGAGATCGGTGCGCTTGATTCCCGGCTGCTGTGACAGCGCCACGTGCGGCGCCAAACCGCTTGCGACGATCAGCGCCGCTACCGTGATGATTCGAGTCGTCATTTTCATGTGGATCTCCTTACGGTGGTGGTGTTGGTGCTCATGACGAAAGCTTTTTTCCATTACCAGCGGCCGAAATGAGAGCCGCCATCGACGTAGAGGATGTCACCAGTCACCGTCGCGGCATCGGTCAGGTACATCACAGCGTCCACAATGTCCTTGACCGTCGAAGGCCGACCCATCGGTGACTGGCTCTCCATCACGTCCGTCGGAGTGTCCCGGTGAAGCGGCGTGTATACGGCACCGGGCGCGACGGCATTCACGCGGATGCCGTCTTTCGCGTACTCCATTGCAAGATGCTGGGTGATCGTTTCAAGACCGCCTTTGGTGATCATCGGCACGGCCGCGGTGATGGCCCGGATCGGGTTGCGAGCAAGGGCCGCCGTAATCGTGACGATGCTCCCGCCCGTTTTTTGCACTAACATTTGCTTGATGGTGAGTTGGGTGACGTACAGGAAGCCCTCGAGGTTCGTCGAGACAAGCGACTTGAAGTCCTCGGCCGTGTAGTCCGTGAACGGCTTAGTGATAAAGATGCCGGCATTGTTGACCAGTGCATCGATCGACTTGAAGCGAGACAGCGCCGTCTCAACGATCTTAGCGGCAGTTGCCGGCTCGCCGATGTGGCCGTCCACAAGGGCGACTTGGTTGGAAGTCGCGACCTCGGTGGATTGGGTCACCTTTCGGGAATTGGCAACGATGTTGAAACCCCGTTCGACAAACCTTTTAACGATTCCCGCGCCGATTCCCTGCGAAGCTCCGGTCACGATGGCTGTCTTTGGTGGGCCGCTCATGGCTGATTTCTTAGGACATTTTCTCTGTCAATTTGAGAATCCTGGCCAGTTCATCCTTTTAGACCCAAAGGCATCGCGAAGAGGAAAACGCCTCACGCCAACAAATTCTCGATTTTCACTGGCAGTTCTCGAACGCGAACTCCGGTTGCGTGATGGACCGCATCCGTGATGGCAGCAGCTATGCCGGCTAAACCGATCTCGCCGATTCCGCGTGCGCCGACTTCGTTAATC
>WNGF01004500.1_pt1 | contig 18256 bp, 14 predicted proteins | sample 5400641 | NCBI WGS metagenome assembly WNGF01 (sample SAMN13153371, study PRJNA577476) | soil metagenome | isolation source: 80 cm soil or saprolite under grassland replicate 2 | place: USA:California | collected 2016-06-15
GCGGAACTCGCGCGCGCAGAGCGCTGAAGCGCCTGCGCGCGCTCAGACAGTCCTCACGGCGCAGAGCGGCGCCTCGAGCCGCGCGCGCACGCACGGGAGATGGTGGCGCCTCCGCGATGCGGCGCCAGCGGCGCGCGGCCGGCTTCGCTGCGGGGCTGCGTGCGACATGATGTCTCGATCCCAGCGGCTCACGTGCTTCCGCGGACACGCTCATCGCGACCGCCACTTCCCCGGGCGCGCTCGGCCGGGCGGGGGTCGTCTCCCGCTGCGTAGGGCCGGTCGCTGCGGGCGGACCCAATTCAAAGTACGGGACCACGACCCTCCCCGGCCCAGCGCCCGGACGGGACGTCCGTCACCAGCGACTGCGTGAACGAGGTCGCCCTTCGACTCCGCGCCGCCTGCGGCGGCGCTACGCTCAGGGTGAACGGGAGCAGCGCTACTTGCGGAGCAGCTTGTTCGCGACGAGCGGGCCGAGGCTGTCGTTCATGAGCCCCTCGACGAGCCCCTCGAACGCGATCCGGTCGCGGTCGTCGCCCCACACGAAGCGGATGCCCATCCCGGGCTCCTCGGTGGTCGCGCTCGCGTGGACGACCTCGCCGTTCAGCTCGAACGGCTTCGTGCGGCCGGGCACGGTCAGCCGGAAGAGGAAGCGCGTCCCGACGGGGAGCGTCTTCTTCGTCTTGATGAACGTGCCGCCCTTCGAGATGTTCTTCGTGTAGTCGGCGAAGAAGCTGTTGAGCTTCTTGTAGTCGACCTTGAGCTCGATCGGCGCTCGCCCGTGCTCGCGGTGTTCCGGCATCGCGGCGCATGTTATCCCGGTGCCGTCGCCGGGCGGTAGTTCGCCACCACTCCGATATCGAGGCCCACGTGGCAGGTTCGCTCGACATCGCGCGCTCGCTCGCCCGACGCCCCACCGTGCGGGCGGGCGCAGTCATCCTTCTTGCCGCAGGGTTCGCGGCGGGCTCGCTGCCGCTCCTCGACGCGCCCGGGTACGAGCTCGGCGAGGTCGCCGCGATCGCCGCCGCGCTGCTCGCGCCGCTGCTCGGGATCGCCGCGGCGCGCGTCGCGCTCGCGGGTCCCGCGCCTTCGCCGCTCGCCGCCTGGGGCGCGGCGTCGCTCGTCCTCGGCGGGCTCGTCGCGCTCCTCCTCGCGGGCGCCATGGTCCGCGCCGCGCTCGGCCCGTGCGCCGCGTTCGGCCCCGCCGTCGCGTTCCTGCCGCTCCTCGCGGGGCCGACGGTCCTCCTCGGCGCGGCGCTCGCGGTCGCCGTCGCGTTCGTGTCCGGCGGGAGGAGGGCGCTCGCGGGCACGCTCTACGTGCTCGCCGCGCTCGCCGCGCTGGCCTTCTCGCTCCGCGCCGCCTACCGCGGGCCGGCGGCGTTCGTGTTCGACCCGCTGCTGGGCGGCTGGCCGGGGCCCATCTACGACGAGGCGATCGTCCCCGACCTGCGCGCGGTGCTCCTGCGCGCCGCGGCGGCCGCCGAGGCGTTCTCCGTCGCGCTCGTCGCGGAGGCCTTCGTCCGCGCGGGCCGCGGCGGGCTGCGCGCGGCGCGCGGGCCGATCGCCTGGGCGCTCGCGCTCGCGTTCGCGGCCGCGGGGGGCGACACGGCGCTCGAGTCGCTTGGCCTCTCCGGATCGCGCGCCGCGCTCTCGCGCGCGCTCGGCGGCCGGCGCGAGGGAGCCCGCTGCACGCTCGTGCTTCCCGCCGAGAAGCCGGCCGCGGCCGCCGACGCGCTGCTCGCCGAGTGCGAGTTCCAGGTCGCGGACGTCGCCCGCGCGCTCGGGGTACAGCCTCCGGCGCGCGTCGTCGCCTACGTCTACCGCTCGAGCGAGGAGAAGCGGCGCCTCGTCGGGGCCGGGGCGACGGAGTACGCGAAGCCGTGGCTCGGGGAGGTCCACGTCGTGGATGCGCCGCTCCCGCACCCGGTCCTGCGGCACGAGCTCGTCCACGCCGTCGGCGCCGCGATCGCGGGCGGCCCGCTCGGCGTGCCGGCGCGCGACGTCGTCCTCGTCTCGGCGGGGCTCGTCGAGGGGCTCGCGGCGGCGCTCGAGACGCCGCGCGGGCGCTTCACCGTCCACGAGTGGTCGCGCGCCGCGAGGGACCTCGGCCTCCTCCCGGACGTCGCCGGGATCGTGGGCCCCGCCGGGTTCTACGCCCAGCCGCCGGCGCGGGCGTACACGGCGGCGGGGAGCTTCCTCGCGTTCCTGCTCGAGCGGTACGGCGCCGCGCGCGTGCGCGAGGCCTACCGCACGGGCGACGTCGCGGCCGCGACGGGCGTTCCGCTCGCCGCGCTCGCGAAGGCGTGGTCGACGTTCCTCGACGGGATCGAGCCCGCGCCGGGCCTGCTCACGGCGGCGCGCGCGCAGCTCGGGCGGCGGAGCGTGTTCGCGCGGCCGTGCGCGCGCGAGGTCGCGACGCTCGAGGCGCGGGCCGGCGCCGCCGCGGCGGCCGGGCGCGCCGTCGAGGCCTGCGCGCTCTATGAGGCGGCCGCCGCCCGCTCGGGGAGCGCCGCGACGTCGAAGGCCGCCGGCGACGTCCGCGCCCGCGCCGGAGATCTCGGCGGCGCCGCGGAGGCGTACCGCGCCGCGACGGTCGCCGCGGGCGAGCAGGACGGCGCGCTCCGCGCGGCGATCGCGGCCTCCGAGGGCGACCTCGCCTGGCGCCGGGACGAGGTCGCCGCCGCCGTGACCGCGTGGACCGCGGCGCTCGCGACGCACCCCGACCGCGCCGAGGCCCGGCTGCTCGAGGCGAAGCTCGTCGCTGCGGCAGACCCCGCGCTCGGGCCCGCGGCGCGCCCGTACCTGCTCGGCGACGGCGACCCGACCGTGGCGCTCGCGCGCGTCGCGCGGGTGCCGCACCCGCTCGCCGCGTACCTCACCGGGCGCGCGCTCGCGACGCGCGGCGAGGCGGCCGCTGCGATCCCCGAGCTCGAGCGCGCCGCTGCGGCGCGGCTGCCGCCGGCGCTCGCGCGGGAGGCCGCGCTCCTGCTTGGCGAGGCGCGCTGCGCCGGGGGTCGGCGCGGCGAGGGCGAGGCGACCCTGCGCACGCTCGCGGCGCCGCCCGCGTCCGCCGCGGACCGCGCGCGCGCGGAGGAGTCGCTCCGGCGCTGCGCGTTTTCTCGGTAGCTACCGGGCGCCGCGCAGCCGGTCGATCGCCGCCTTCGGGTTCTTCACGCCGTTCCGGATGAGCCACCAGGTGACCTTGAGGCCGCCGATGGCGAGGACGCCGAGGTAGCCGTGCCCGAGCAGGCGCGAGGTGGGCGCGTCGATCGAGACCCTCACCTTGAGCGCGGGGTCGCGCTCGAGGACGAGCTTGAAGAACTCGATCCCGAACTCGCCGACGTCGTCGCTCCCGAGCCCGGTGATGCGCGTGACGGCGCCCTCCGGGAGCGTGAGGGTGAAGTCCGGATCCGGCGCCGGCGCGTCGCGCACCTCCGGCGTCCCGGTCTCCATCGTGAAGCTCGCGGGGCCGCTCGCGAGCGCGAGGTTCACCCGCGCGCTCCGGGCGAGCGGGCGGGTCGCCTTCCGCGCGGGGGCGCTCTCGAAGAACCTCTTCAGGGAGTCGAAGCTGTGGCCGGGCATGACCGGGCGAATCTAAGCACGGGCGCGAGCGAGCAAGGCAGCCGGATGAGGCTGCCCCGGCCCCCAGGGGACCCCGAAGATGAGCGGGGCTTCGCCGCGGGTACGGATCTCCGAGCGAGCGGGGGACCGAGTGTCCCCCCGTTGTAATTGACGTGGGACCGACCTCGGGACAGAGTCCCCGGCATGACGCTCCGGACGACCCTTCTTGTCCTCGCCGCGCTGGCGGCCGTCGCCTGCTCCCCGCGTCGAATCCCCGGCACGGAGATCAGGTCCACCGCCGACTCCCGCGCCGTGTACGACGTCGTGCAGGCGTACCGCCAGGCGATGGAGAAGAAGGACGCCGCGGCCGTGCTCGCCCTCGTCGCGCCCAACTACTACGACACCGCCGGGACGCCGGACCCCTCCGACGACCTCGACCGCGCCCGCCTCGAGACCTCGCTCCCGCAGACGCTCGCGAGCGCCGAGAGCGTCAAGCTCGACTTCACGATCCGCAAGATCGACGTCGAGGGGGACGACGCCCAGGCCGAGGTCTTCTACGACGCCTTCTACCGGGTGACGACGCCCGCGGTGACCGTCCCGCGCCGCGACTCCGACGTGCACCGGATCCGGTTCCACAAGGTGCAGGGCGCCTGGAAGATCGTCGCGGGGCTGTAGACACGGCGGCTACGCGCCGACGAGCGCGCGAAAGCCGCCCTCCCCCATCGCGCGGAGCGCCGCGAGCCGGTCGCGGTAGCGGCGCCAGTCCTTGCGCACGAGGCGGTCTGCGCCGAGCCCGGCGCGGTGGTAGCCGTGGATCCTGGAGACCGCGAAGCGGAGCGCGGCGAAGCGCGCCCACGGGTAGAGCGCCGCGAGCGTCTCCGGCTCGACCTCGCGCCGCGCGCGGTAGCCGGCGAGGAGCGCCACAGCGCGCGCCGGATCGTAGCTCTCCCCGTAACACCAGGCCGAGAGCGCGACGGCGAGGTCATAGGCGAACGGGTCCGTGCAGCTCATCTCCCAGTCGAGCACGGCGCTCACGCGGTCGCCGATCCAGAGCACGTTGTCCGCGAACAGGTCGCCGTGGACGAGGCCTCGCGGCGCGCCGGGCAGGGCCTCCGCCCGCCAGAGCTCGTCCTCGAGGAGCGGGAGGGCCGCGAGGACCTCCGCGTCGCCGCCGCCGTCGGAGCCGAGCGCCGCGAGCCACGCCGCGACGCGCGCGGGGCCGTAGGGATTCGGCCGCTCGCCCGCGAACCCGGCCGAGAGGTCGTGCAGCCGCGCGAGCTGTTCCCCCACGCGGCGGCAGCGCTCCGGGGTCGCGGCCGCCGGGAGGACCTCCTCCCCCGCCGCGTAGGCGAAGAGCATCGCGGGGCGGCCCGCGACGGGGACGAAGGGCCGTCCGTCGGCGGCGAGGACGAGCGCCGCGACGGGGTAGCGCGCCGCCTCGAGGAACCGGAGCACCTCGGCCTCGAAGCGCACGTCCGCCTCGGCCTTGCCCTCGTTCACGCGGAGGAAGAGACGCCGGCCGCCGGACCACACGTGGTAGTTCGTGTTGACCCCTCCCCTCGGCTCCGGCCGGACGCGCTCCGGCGCGGGAAGGCCGAAGGCGCGCAGGGCCGCCGCGAGCTCCGCGTCCGAGAGCACCGTGTAGAGCGCCATCCGCCGCCTCCCCTCAGGTGACATCGATCCCGTCGGGCGCCCGGCCGGCCGATGCCGGGCCTGGCGCTCCTCCGTTCCGCGGGCGGGGCGAGCGGCGCCGGTTAGATCCCGGGACCACCGCGAGCGTCGCCCCGCGCGGGGCGACAGGCAGTAGACTCCACGACCGTGAGCCGGGACAAGAAGGACCACATCGCGCTCTCCGACGCGCACAACTCGCGGGGGATCGAGCTCGCCGACCGCGGCTGGCTCGACGAGGCGATCAAGGAGTTCCAGAAGGCGATCGAGCTCGACCCGACCTCCGCCCACGCGCACGACAACCTCGCGACCGTCTTCTCCGAGAAGAAGCTCTACCGCGAGGCGCTCCAGGAGTACCTCACCGCGATCCGGCTCGAGCCCGACAGCGCCACGGCGCACTACAATCTCGCCTGCTTCCTCGCCTCCCACGGCGGGGACATGGCGATCGCCGAGTACCAGGAGGCGATCCAGCAGGATCCCGAGTACCCCGACGCGCACCTGAACCTCGCCCTCACCTTCGCGGACCAGGACAAGCTCGAGGAGGCGACGAAGGAGCTGCGCCGCGCCATCGAGCTCGCCCCGAAGGACCCGTTCCCGCGCCACGAGCTCGCCGCCATCCAGATGGACGAGGGCGACTACCGCGCCGCGATCGGCCAGCTGAAGGAGGTCGTGCGCCTCGAGCCGCAGAACTTCGAGGCGTGGCTCGATCTCGGCATCTGCTACGCGCAGAAGGGGTTCTACGCGGAGGCGGAGCGCGCGTACGAGAAGGCCCGCGCGCTGCAGCCCGAGGACCTCCTCCTCGACTACAACACCGCGGCGCTCTACGCGCTCTGGGGGAAGACGGCGGAGTCGCTCGCGTCGCTCGCGAAGGCGGTCGCGACGGATCCCGTGAAGGTGCGGGGCTGGCTCCAGTCCGACCCGATGTTCAAGGCGCTCGAGGGGACGGCCGAGTTCGAGTCGCTCGCGCGCGCCTGACACTGCCGGGTAGGACATTTCGCTTCACGCTCCACTCTCGGTCCGCTAGGGTTTCGGGCCATGCCCGAGCTCGCGTTCTTCCGCCACGGCGAGGAGCTCCTCCGCGTGGCGCTCGACGATCGCACCGCGATCGGTCGCGACCCCTGCTGCGACGTCACCCTCCCCGATCCCGCCCTGTCGCGCGTGCAGGCGGTGGTCGAGCGGCGCGGGGAGTCGTGGCACCTCGTCGACCGCTCCGGGCGAGGGACGCGCGTCGCCGGCGCGGACGTCCCCGAGGTGGTCCTCGTCGACGGCGCGGAGATCGCGCTCGGCACCTGGCGCGCGCTCTTCCGGGCCGCCGCGACGGGCGCGGGCGACGAGACGCGCGCCTCGGGCGGAACGCAGCTCCGCGCCGGCGAGGCGCGGGTCGGTCCGCCGCCGGCGCGGCTCAGGGTCCGCGCGGGCGGCCGCGAGCGCACGGTCCCCGTCACCTCCGCGGGCGTGGTCGTCGGCAAGGACCCGACGTGCGACGCCCCCGTCGACGACGCCTTCGTCTCGACGCACCACCTGCGCATCGAGCCGCAGGGGAGCGCGTGGGCGCTCGTCGACCTCGGCTCGACGAATGGGACGTTCATCTCCGGGGCGCGCGTCGCCCGCGCCGAGCTGCCGCTCGGCGTGCCGGTCCAGCTCGGGGACGCGGAGATCGTGCTCGAGCCACGCGAGGCCGAGGAGGCGCCGCGCGCCGAGGTCTTCGAGGGGATGATCTCGCGCGATCCCTCGATGCGGCAGGTGTTCGAGCTCATCGAGCGGGTCGGGGCGTCGGACGCGGCCGCCACGATCCTCGGCGAGACCGGCACCGGGAAGGAGCTCGTCGCCCGCGCCCTGCACGCCCGCTCGGGCCGGCGGGACGGCCCGTTCATCCCGGTCAACTGCTCGGCCATCGCGGCGTCGCTCATCGAGTCCGAGCTGTTCGGCCACGAGAAGGGCGCGTTCTCCGGCGCGGAGCGGATGCGCAAGGGGGCGTTCGAGGAGGCGGACCGCGGCACGATCTTCCTCGACGAGATCGGGGAGCTGTCGCTCGACCTCCAGCCGAAGCTGCTGCGCGTCCTCGAGCTCGGCGAGGTGAAGCGGGTCGGGGCGTCGCGCCCGATCACCGTGAACGTGCGGATCGTGGCGGCGACGCACCGCGACCTCCGCGCGCAGGTGCGCGCGGGCAGGTTCCGCGAGGACCTCTTCTACCGGCTGTGCGTCGTGCCGATCACGGTCCCGCCGCTGCGCCAGCGCAAGGGCGACGTGCTCGCGCTCGCGGAGACGTTCCTCGCGCGCGCGTCGCCTCGCGGGCTCGCGGTCCGCTGGTCGCCGGAGGCGACGGCGCGACTCGAGGGGTACGACTGGCCGGGGAACGTCCGGCAGCTCCGCAACGTCGTGCAGCGGGCGCTCCTGTTCCGGGGCGAGGGGCTCGTCGTGCCGCCCGCGGCGGTGACCTTCGAGGATACCCGCACGACCCCGGCCGACACCGGGGACGACGACACGATGTACGTGCGCGGCCTCACGCTCGAGGAGATCGAGCGCGAGGCGATCCGGCTGTCGCTCCGGCGCAACCGCGGCAAGCGCGCAGCGGTCGTGAAGGAGCTGCAGATCGCGAAGAGCACCGTGATGAAGCGGATCGGCCAGTGGGGGCTGCAGACGGAGGGGCGCGTCGCGGGCGTGGCGCCCGAGCCCGAGCCGGACGACGCGGACGACGGTCACTGAGGCCGCCGAACACCGTCAGTGAGCGCCGCCGTCGCCGCGCGCGGGATCGCGCAGCGCGTTGAGCGGGTTCGTGTCGGCGGGCAGCTCGATCCCGTCGGCCCGGCCGCGGAACGTCTGCGCGCGCGGGGGGGCCGCGATCCCGAAGTGGCGCTCGATGGCCCGGTCGAGGTCGGCCTCGCCCGCGAGCGCCGGCCTCACCTCGAGACCGGTGACGAACGCGATCTCGTCGATCACTGCGAGGTCGGCGGGGTCGGCGAGCGCGACGACGAGCGGACCGCGACGCGTCTCCGCGCGCAGCTCGAGCGGCAGGACGCGGCGGGCCGCGACGAGCTTGCGCGGGACGAGCGCGAGCACGTTCGGCGCGATCTCGCGATCGCCCACCTCGACGAACGGGACGCCGAGCTGCGCGCCGAGCACGTCGAGCACCGCGCCCTCGCCGAGGAACCCGAGCTGCACGATGGCGTGGCCGAGGCGCCCGCCCCACTGCCGCTGGTGCGCGAGCGCCACCTGCAGCTGATCGGTGTCGAGCCGACCCATGTTCACGAGCATCTCGCCGATCCGGATCCGGCCCATGTGCTCCCCCTATCTCCTGGACCAGGGACGTTGCGAGTCCCGTGCCGCGGCTCGACCTCAGTGCGGACGGCACGTTGCGCCGCGCGGGCGCCGGCGGGAGAGGTGGAGCGTGCGCATCGGGCGACACGCCTCGTGAACCCACCGCATGTGGGGAAACGGCGCCCCCTCACTTCTTCTTCTGGTCCGCCTTCTTCTTCTCGACGGCCGGGCGGACCTTCTCGGCGGCGGGCTTCTGCGCCTTCTCGGGCGCCGCCTTCTGCGGCTTCTCCTGCGGGGCAGCCGGCGGCGCGAGCTCCTGCAGCCGCGCGCGCGCCTTCGCCGCCGAGTCCGACTTCGGGTACTTCTCGACGAGCTGCCCGAGCACGGCCGACGCCTCGTTCCTCATGTCGAGCCGGATCATCGATTCCGCCGCCCCGAGCATCGCCGGGGGCGCGCGCTCGGAGCGCGGGAACTCCTCGGCCACGCGCCCGTACGAGAGCAGCGCCTCCCGGAAGCGCTTCTGCCCGAAGAGGAGCTCGCCCGCGCGGAACCCCGCCTCCGCAGACTTCGGATCCGACGGCCACTTGCGCGCGTACTCCTCGTAGAGCTCGCGCGCGACGCCCTTCTCGCCCTTCTCCTCCTGCTGCTGCGCGAGCGCGAACACGGCGGCCTTGTCGTCCTGCTTCGGAAGCGAGGCGAGCTTCTGCCGCGCCTCGTACGCGTCGAGCGCGCCCTGCCCCTTCAGCGCCGTGAAGCGCGCGTCCGTCTCGGAGCGCAGGCCGCCGACGGAGCGGTCGATCTCGGCGAGCCGGTGCTGCGCCACCTCGAGGTCGCCCTTCACCCTCGCGAACTCCTCCTGGAGCCGCGAGAGCGTGACGCCGAGGTCGGCGCCGCTCCGCCGGGCCGCCTGGTTGAGCTCGTCGATCTTGGCCTGCACCTCGCGGATCTTCTGGTCGACCTTCTCGACCCGCTCCTTCACCGCCTGCCGCTGCTCCTCGAGCGTCCGCTGCTGCTCGACGTTCTGGACCTCGAGGCGCTGGATGCGCGCCTCCATCTGCCGCCCGGCCTCGAGCGGCACGAAGCACGCCGCGAGCGGGAGCGCGAGGAGCGCGGCGACCGCGGGGCGGAGCGGACGAGCCGTCACCGGTCCACCTGGAACTCGTCGCGGCGGTTGCGCGCCCAGCACTCCTCGGTCTGCTCCGTGCAGACCGGCTTCTCCTTGCCGAAGCTGACGGTGTCGAGCTTCGTCGCGACGCCGAGGTCGGAGAGGTACTTGCGGGCGGACTCGGCGCGGCGGGCGCCGAGCGCGATGTTGTACTGGGTCGTGCCGCGCTCGTCGGCGTGGCCGGAGACCGTGATCTTCTTCGCGGGGGCGCGCTTCACGCACTCCGCGAGCTTCTGCAGGGAGCCCTGGGACTCGGCGCCGATCGTCGCCTGGTCGAACCCGAAGCGGATGGTGAACGCCGCGCCGTCGCCGCACTCGGGGGGCACCGCCGCGGCCTTCTGGCGCTCCTCCTCCGCCTTGCGGCGCGCCTCGGCCGCCTCGTCGCGGCGCGGCACGCAGCGGTCCGCCTCGCAGCGCTGCCCCTCGGGGCAGTCGGCGTCCTTCGTGCACTGCGGCTTCGGCACGCACTTGTTCTCGCGGCAGACGAAGCCCTCCTTGCAGTCGGAGTCGGCCGCGCACTCCTGGCAGCGGCCCTCGACGCAGACCTTCCCGAAGCCCTGCTGCTCGAGGCAGTCCTGGCTGGACTTGCACTCGCCGCTCTTGGGCTTCGCGGGACACCCGGCGAGCGTGGCGAGGGCGGCGGTCGTGACGGCGAGGAGCAGTACGCGGCGCATGAGTCCTCCGGAAAGGGATCCCGCGCGCGTGCGCGGACGCCGTCTTGTCTGGCTCCCTTCCGAACAGGTGTCAAAGGATTTCCTTCCCGTGCGCCATCCGGGAAGACGCGGTGCGGCGACCCGGGCGTCGCCGCTGTAACATCCGGCCATGCCCGCCACGGTCCTCGTCGTCGACGACGAGCGCAACATCCAGCTCACGCTGTCCCGCGCCCTGTCGATGGAGGGGTACGCGGTCGAGGTCGCCGGGGGTGGCCGCGAGGCGCTCGAGAAGATCGCCGCCCTCCCGGTGGACCTCGTCCTGATGGACGTCCGGATGCCCGACCTGGATGGGTTGTCGGTCCTCGAGAAGGCGCGCGAGACGCGGCCCGAGCTGCCGTTCGTCATCATGTCGGGCCACGGCTCGATCGAGACGGTGCGGAGCGCGTTCAAGCTCGGCGCGTTCGACTACCTCGAGAAGCCGATCACCGAGAAGGAGAAGCTCGTCGTCGCGGTGAGGAACGCGCTCGCGATGCGGAGCCTGCGCGAGGAGAACGCGGCGCTCCGGCGCGAGGCGGGCCCGCTCGAGATGGTGGGCGGCGGGCCCGCCATGAAGAAGCTGTTCGACGTCATCCGCCGGACGGCGCCCTCGGAGGGCCGCGTCCTCGTCACGGGCGAGAACGGGACGGGCAAGGAGCTCGTCGCGCGCGCCCTGCACGAGCACTCGCGGCGGAAGGCGGGTCCGTTCGTGAAGCTCAACTGCGCCGCGGTGCCGGCGGAGCTCATCGAGAGCGAGCTGTTCGGGCACGAGCGCGGCGCCTTCACCGGCGCGGTCGCCGCGCGCCGCGGGAAGTTCGAGCAGGCAGACGGCGGGACGCTCCTGCTCGACGAGGTCGGGGACATGCCGCCCGCGATGCAGGCGAAGGTGCTGCGCGTGCTGCAGGAGGGCGAGTTCGAGCGCGTCGGCGGCCAGCAGACGCTCCGCTGCGACGTGCGCGTCGTCGCCGCGACGAACAAGGACCTCGTCGCGGAGGTGAAGGCCGGCCGGTTCCGCGAGGACCTCTACTACCGGCTCAACGTCGTGCCGATCCACGCGCCGCCGCTGCGCGAGCGGCGCGAGGACGTCCCAGAGCTCGCGGGCCGCTTCCTCGCGGAGGCCTGCGACCGCAACGGCCGCCGGCCCATGTCGCTCGCGCGCGAGGCCCTGCTCGCGCTGCAGGCGCACGAGTGGCCCGGGAACGTCCGCGAGCTCAGGAACCTCGTCGAGCGGCTCGCGATCCTCAGCGACGGTCCGGAGATCGGCGCAGCGGACGTCGCCGCGGTCCTCCCGGACGCGCGCCGCCCGCGCGTCGACCGCTTCCGCGCCGGCGCGTCGTTCCACGATCTCGTCGAGGAGGCCGAGCGCGAGATCATCCTGTCGGCGCTGGACGCACACCACGACAACGTGTCGGACACCGCGAGGGCGCTCGGGCTCGAGCGGAGCCACCTCTACAAGAAGATGAGAGGGCTCGGGATCAAGCGCGGGGAGGCGGAGAAGAGCTAGGGGAGGCGGCTCCGAAGGGGAGAGACCGGTCACGGTCACGGTCACGTTCACGGGGAAAACCGGTGAGGGGACACGGGAACCGGGGACGGACGTCCGTTCCCGCACCCGTTTTCCGTCTTCCGGTAGTTCCCGTGACCGTGACCGTGACCGTGACCGTTCGTTGTTCTCTCCTGTGTCCCCCCGTCCACGCGACCCGGAATGTCCCGCCAGTCCGCGTGTTTCCGAATGGCACGGCGCCTGCTCCCTCCCCTGCCGGACCCCTCATGCCCAACCGTGAAACGACCGCTTTGCCGGACGAGGCCCCGGGCGCTATCGTTCGCCTCCCCATCGTGCGCCGACTCTCGAGAAAGACCCGCCGCGCCCTGCGCATCCTGGCGCTCGCCGGCCTGGTCGCCTCCGTCCTCTTCGCCGTCCTCGGCTTCGCCTGGACGCGCGAGCTGCCCGCGTTCGACGGCCTCAAGGACTACGCGCCGCTCGTCGCGACGCGGGTGTACGGCGCCGACGGGTCGGAGATCTTCACGTTCGCGCGCGAGCGGCGGACCGTCGTGCCGATCGAGCAGATCCCGGCCGTGCTCCGCAAGGCGGTGCTCGCCGCGGAGGACGCCCACTTCTACGAGCACGAGGGCGTGAACTACCTCGCCATCGCGCGCTGCGCGGTGAAGGGGCTCCTCTTCGGCGGCGTGAAGTGCGGCGGCTCCACCATCACGCAGCAGGTGGTGAAGACGTTCCTGCTCTCGAGCGACTGGCGGGTGAAGCGGAAGGTGAAGGAGCTCATCCTCGCGCCGCGGCTCGAGCAGAACCTCTCGAAGGACGAGATCCTCTACCTCTACCTGAACCAGATCTACCTCGGCCACGTCCGCTACGGCGTCGAGGAGGCGAGCCGCTTCTACTTCGGCAAGGGCGTGAAGGACCTCTCCCTCGGTGAGGCCGCGACGCTCGCCGGCGTCATCCAGTCGCCGATGCGCCTGTCGCCCGTGAACCACCCCGCGGCCGCGAAGCACCGGCAGGAGTACGTGCTCCGGCGGATGCGCGAGGAGGGCTGGATCACGGACAAGCAGTACGAGGCGGAGCTCGCGCGCCCCATCGCCGTCCACCCGCCGGAGGAGAACCCGCCCGGCGAGTGGTACGCGGACGCCGTCCGGAAGGCCCTCGACGAGCGGTACGGCGCCGAGGTCGTCGAGACGGAGGGGCTGCAGGTGGACGTCGCGATGGATCCCCTGCTGCAGCGCTACGCCGAGGCGGCGCTCGAGGCGGGGCTGCGCGCCGTCGACAAGCGGCAGGGGTTCCGCGGACCGGTCCTCCACCTCGAGAAGGCGCAGCTCGAGGCGGCGCTCCCGCTGTGGCGCGCGCGGCTCGCCCGCGCCGAGCCCCGCCCCGGCCAGGTGCTCGTCTGGGACCTCGGGCGCGTGAACGCGAAGGAGATCGACCCGGAGGACGCGGAGGAGAAGGGCGTCGGCCGGATGGCGCGCGCTAGGCCGCTCGAGGCGGGCGCCGTCTTCGCCGGCCTCGTGACGGCCGCGGACGAGAAGAGCGCCACGATCGACCTCGGGAACGCGTCCGGCACGCTCGCGCTCGCCGACGTCCAGTGGGCGCGCAAGTGGAACCCGACCCAGGCGACCGCCGCGCCGAAGAAGGTCTCGCAGGTGGTCGCCCCGGGGGACGTGGTCCTCGTCCGCGTGCTCTCGGGCAAGGTCCCCGTCGAGCGGGCCGCGCGCGAGCGGAAGCCCATCGCGCTCGCCCTCGAGCAGACGCCGCTCGTCCAGGGGGCGCTCGTCGCGATCGATCCCGTCACCCGCGGGGTCCGCGCCCTCGTCGGCGGCTACGACTTCCAGGCCTCGCAGTTCAACCGGGCGACGCAGGCGAAGCGGCAGCCGGGCTCGGCGTTCAAGCCGTTCGTCTGGGGCGCCGCGATCGAGTCGCGGCGGTACACGCCCGCGACCGTCGTCTACGACACGCCCGACCTCTACCGCGACCCGTGGACCGGCAAGGAGTGGAAGCCGAGGAACTTCGAGAAGGACTCGTTCGACGGACCGATGCTGCTCGGGGCCGCGCTCGCCCACTCGAAGAACACCGTCTCGGTGAAGCTCGTCGACTCGGTCGGCGCCGACACGGTCGCGGCGTTCGCGCAGCGGATGGGGATCTCGACGGACCTGCCGCGCAACCTGACGCTCGCGCTCGGCACGGGCGAGGTGATCCCGATCGAGCTCGTGAACGCGTACGCCTCGATCGCCGCGCGCGGGTTCGTCGCGAAGCCGCTCATCGTGCTGCGCGTCCGGGACCGGACGGGCAAGGTGCTCGAGGAGACCCGGCCGCCGCTGCCGTGGGACGCCGCGCCCGACGGGAGCCCGGCGCCGGTCGCGGATCCTTCGGCCGCGCCGTCGAGCGCGACCGCGACCGCTGCACCGCGCCCGATCCCTGCCGCCGCCCCGGAGCCGACCGCGGCGATCCCGAGCGACGGGGGCCTCCCCGCTGCCGAGGCGCCGGCGCCGCCGACCTTCACGCTCCCCGCGTCGGGGACGCGCCCCGACGTCGCCTTCGTGCTCGCCTCGATGATGCGGCAGGTCGTCGAGAACGGGACCGGCGCCGCGGCGAAGGCGCTCGGCAGGCCGACGGCGGCGAAGACCGGCACCGCGCAGGAGCACCGCGACGCCTGGTTCGTAGGGTTCACGCCGGAGCTCGTCGCGGGGGTCTGGGTGGGCTTCGACGACCACACGCCGCTCGGACCGCGCGAGACCGGCGCCGGCGCCGCGCTGCCCTCGTGGCTCTCGTTCATGCAGGCCGCGCTCGGCGCGCGCCCGCCGGCCGAGTTCCGCGCGGTCCCCGGGGTGGAGCTCGTGCGCATCGACCCGGCGAGCGGCCGCCTCGCGTCGGACCGCCAGGCCGACGCCCCCTTCGCGGCGTTCCTCACCGGGACCGCCCCGGGCGCCGCCGGCGGCGCGGGCTCCGCGCCGCAGAACTTCTTCATGGACGATCGCTGAGGTCGCGATGTCCGCGACGGCCGCGCCGATGCGCCTCGCACTCCTCGCGCTCGCCGTCTTCGCCGCGCCGGCCCGCGCCGCGCCGCCCCCGGCCCTCGACGCCGTCGCCGCCGCGCTCGCGCGCGAGGTGGGACCGCCCGTCGAGGGACGCCGCGCGCTCCTCCTCGACGTGGAGGCCCGGGCGCCCGCGCTCGCCGCGCCGCTCGAGACGGCGCTCGACGCCGCGCTGTCGTCGCAGGGCTACGCGGTCACCCCCCTCCGCAGGGGCGGCGAGCCGGAGCGCAGCGCGCGCGCGGCGGGGCAGGACTGGCTCCTGCGGGTGCGCGCCGGGCTCGTCCCGGGCCGCCGCGAGGTCGCCCTCGTCGGCGAGCTCATCCCGGCGTGGGCCTCGTTCTTCCTGCAGCGGCGCCCGGAGGCGCGCGCGATCCCGCCCCGGCTCGTCCAGGCCCGCGCCCCGGCCGATCCGGAGACGCTCCTCCTCGCGCGCGAGGCCGCCCGGACCGGCGCGCCGTTCGCGACCGTCCGGACGCTCGCGCGCCTCACCGGGCGCGTGCTCGCGCTCGCGATCGGCGAGCCCGGCGAGCCGGGCAGCGCCGCGATCGTCGCCGTGACGCACGACGCGGTGATCGTCCTCTCGCCCACCGGCGAGCGGCTCGCCGAGCGGACCGATCCGCCCGGCGCGACGCGGCCGGTGCGGGATCCCGCCGCGACGGTGGCGGTCGGAGACTTCGGGGGCGGGCGGATCGCGCTCCAGCGGGCCGGCGCCGCGCGCGGCGAGGTGCTCGCGCTGCGCGGCGCCTCGCTCGAAGCCGCCGGAGCGCTCGACGCGGCGCCGCTCTGCGCCGGCGAGGCGGGGCGGCTCTTCGGCGCCTTCGAGCCCGGCACGGGGGTCCTGCGCGACGTCCTCGGCCCGCTCGTCGATGCCGCCGCGCCGCCGCGCTCGGCGCGGACGCTGTACGGCGCGGCCTGCGCGGCGCGGGGCGGACGGCTCGCTCACGCGGTCCTCGGCACGGACCTCGCGCTCGAGCTCCTCGGCCCGGACCTCCGGCCGGTCCCGCTGCGCGCGCCGGTCTCGACGGGCTGCGGCTTCGCCCTCGCCGACCTCGACGGCGACGGGACCGCCGAGCTCGTCGTCTCGGCGGCGGATCCCGGCGCCCCGGAGCGGCTCCGCGTCCTCGCGCCGCTCGCGGAGGCGCCCCTCCTCCTCGAGTCGCCCGTCGCGGGCACGGTGCTCGCGGCCGCGGGCGGCGACGTCACGGGCGACGGCGTCGACGACGCGGTGCTCGCGGCGATCGTCGCGGAGGGCGGGGCGATCGCGACGGAGCTCCTCCTCGTCACCTCCGACCCGCGGGAGGCGCGGTGACGCGCGCCCTCCTCCTCTCCCTCGCGCTGGCGCCGGCGCTCGCGGCCGCCGGAGTCCGCCCCGCCTACGGCGGCGCGATCCGGGTCGGCGTCGCGACGGCGCCGCGGCTCGCCGACGGCGCGCAGGGGCCGGGCGACGCCTTCGTCGAGCGCGCCACGGCGGCGCCGCTCCTCGAGCTCGACGCGGCCGGGGCGCTCGCGCCCGGCGCGCTCGCCGAGGTGCCGCTCCCGGAGGCGGGCGGGCGTGCGTTCCGGCTGCGGCTCCGCCCCGGCCTCTCCGACGCGGCGGGGCGGCCGCTCGGGGCGGCGGACGTCGCCTCCCGACTCGCGGCGCTCCTCTCCCCCGACGCGCCGACGCCCGACGCGTGGATCGCCCTGCCCGTGCTCGGCGCGGACGCGCTCGCGGAGCGCCGCGCGCCGCTCCTCGCCGGCGTGCAGGTGCTCTCGCCGACCGAGCTCCTCGTCACGCTCGCGTTCCCGCTCCCGGAGTTCCCGTGGCTGCTCGCGGCGACGCCGCTCGCGCTGCGCGGCGCAGGGCCGTTCGTCGCGCAGCCGCGGCGGGCGCCGCAGGATGCGCTCGTCCTCGTCCGGAACGACCGCCACCACCTCGGCCGTCCGTTCGCCAACGAGGTCCGCGTCGCGCCGGTGGATCCCCGCGCCGCCGCGCGGCTCCTCGCGCAGGGCGGGCTCGAGCTCGTGGTCCGGCCGGAGGCGGCGGGCGGCCGCGCGGGCCCCGTCATCCCCGCGCTCGCGGCGACGGTCGCGCTCCTGAACCCGACCCGGCTCGGCGCGGGCGCCGAGGCGGCGCGGAGCGCCCTCGCCGCGCTCGACCGGACGGAGCTCGCGCGCAGGTTCGTGCGCGGGCCGGCGGAGCCGCTCCGGACGCTCGTCCCGCCCGCGATCCTGCCCGGCGCGCCGCGCGAGGACGCGCCGGCGCCGGTGGGCGCCGCCCTCCCGGCGCGGCTCGCCCTCCTCGCGGACTCCTCGGCGCCCGACCAGCGCGCGCTCGCCGAGCGGATCCAGGTGAAGCTCTTCGACCGCGGGATCCGCGCGACGGTGGACCTCGCGGACGCCGCGCGGTTCCGCGCCCGTCTCGCCGCGGGAGACTACGACGTCGCGCTCCTCCTCGTGCCCGTGCAGGCGGTCCGCCCGGCGCTCGCGGCGGGCCAGATCGCCTTCGCCGCGCGCGGCGCGCAGGCGGCGCGGCGCACGATGGCGGCGCTCGCGGGGCTCGAGGGGGACGCGGCGCTCGCTGCGGCGGCTCGCGCCGGCCGCGCCCTCGACCTCGTGCCCCTCGTGGCGTCCGGGGTGCGCGTCTCGGCCGGCCCCGCGCTCCAGGGGCTCGCCGCGCGCGCGGACGGCGCGCTCGACCCGGGCGCGCTGTGGCTCCTCCGCGGAGGCGCGCCGTGACGCTCCGCGCGAAGCTCTCGCTCACGTTCGCGCTCTTCGCGGCGGTGCCGCTCGCCGCGACGCTCTGGCCGGTGTCGAGGGCGCTCTCGCGCGCGCTCGAGGCGGAGCACGCGGCGCGGCTCGAGAGCGCGGCGCGCGCGGTCGAGGGCGAGCTCGCGCGGCTCGCCGGCCAGGCGGCGGTCGCGGTCGCCGACCTCGCCGCGAGCCCGGAGGCGGAGGCCTTCGCCCGCGAGCACGGCGCCGGGGGCGCCCCGGCGGAGGAGGCGGCGCGCGCGGGCGACTGGAGCGCCAGCCGCGGCCTGCCGGTCCTCGCCGTCACCGAGCCGGACGGGCGCGTCGTCTCGTCGGCTCACCTGCCCGGGCGGGCGGGCGACCTCGACCCCGAGCTCGCCGCCCTCTTCGCGGCCGCGCCCTCCGGGCGCGTCGTCGCGCGCGTCGTCTCGCGCGCGGGGCCGGACGGCGTCGAGCCGGTGCTCGCGCTCGTCGCCTGGCGCGAGCTCTCGGGCGGCGCCGCGCCGCTGCGCGTCGCGGGCGGCACCGCGCTCGGCCACGAGCTCGCGGCCCGCCTCGCCGCGCTGACCGGCGGCGCGGTCGCGGTGCGCCGCGCGGACGGGGCGCTCCTCGCCGAGTCGCGCCCGGAGGACCGTCCGGGCGGCGCGGAGGG
>WNGF01007379.1_pt1 | contig 18252 bp, 13 predicted proteins | sample 5400641 | NCBI WGS metagenome assembly WNGF01 (sample SAMN13153371, study PRJNA577476) | soil metagenome | isolation source: 80 cm soil or saprolite under grassland replicate 2 | place: USA:California | collected 2016-06-15
CGAGGCGGGGGTGGACCGCGCTTGCCACGCTCGTCCTCATCCTGGCGATCACGGCGACGTGGTGGGCGGTCGCCTTGTGGCCGATCGGTCCGTCCGCCCCGGCCTGGTTCGTTCGAACCCGGGCGGTGTGTTTCGGCACGACGTCCAGCGGCCTGCCGAATGCGGGCGGGTGGCTGCTGCTGGTCGGGCAGCCGCTTGGCATGCTGATCCTGCTCGCGACGGTGTGGGCCGCCGAGTTGAGGTCGGGTATCGGGCTGGCCATGGCCCGGCTCACGGGCCAGGTCGCGACGGGCGTCGTGATGGCCGCCCTTGTGGCCGGCCTCGGCGCGGTCGCAGTCCGCGTGGCGACGGCGGGCGACCGGCCGTTTTCAGCCGGCGCGGATCGTGAGATCGTTGCGCAGCTCACGCGGGTCAGCGACGAGGCCCCCGCCCTCGCGCTCGTCGATCAGCACGGTCAGACAGTGACGCTCGCCGCATTTCGGGGACGTCCGGTCCTCGTGACGTTCGCCTACGCGCATTGCGAGACCATCTGCCCCGTCATCGTCGCGGACGTGCTCGCAGCCGGGCGCACGCTGACGGAGCGTCCGCCGGCGATCCTCATCGTCACGCTGGATCCGTGGCGGGACACGCCAAGTCGTCTTGGCGCGATCGCGGGCTCGTGGGATCTGAGTGGAGACGCGCGCGTGCTGTCCGGCTCCCCGGACGCGGTCGAGCACACGCTGAACGCGTGGCGCGTGCCGCGCGTGCGCAACGAGCAGACGGGCAATCTTTCGCACCCGTCGGTCGTGTACGTGATCGGACTTGACGGACGCATCACGTACGTCCTGACCGGAACAGCGGATGCGATCGTCGCGGCTGTCCGAGCGCTGTAGCGGCAACCTTCGTGGCTTGCCAAGCCGCAGGTGCGCTTTTTAGCACGCGTGAGCGAGAGCTGGCGCAGGGTGTTCCCTACCACACGCGGCAGCGGTCTTCTTTCACCATCGGCTGCCCCGCTTTGCACGAAAACGATTTTTCGAACTCCGGCATGTTCACGACGAGGCCGTTGACGCGGTATTTCCCAGGCGAGTGCGGGTCGGTGATCGCATTGGCCCGCAGGTTTTCGGCGCGATCGTTCGTGCACGCCCACTGCGCGTAACCCACAAAGAACCGCTGATCCGGCGTGAGTCCATCGCGAGGCGTCAGCTGCTGACCGCTCGTCTGGTCTTTCCACGCCATCCACGCCAGGATCAACCCGCCCAGATCGGCGATGTCCTCCCCTTCCGTCAGCTTTGAATTGATTTTGATGTCGTCCACGACGGTGTACTGCGCATATTGATCCACGACGCACTGCGCGCGCGCCGTGAAAGCCCTGGCGTCCTGCTCCGTCCACCAGTCTTTCAGGTTCCCGTGCGCATCGAACTGCCGGCCCTCATCGTCGAATCCATGCGTCAGCTCATGGCCGATCGTGCCGCCCGTATTGCCATAGTTCGGCGCATCATCCATTTTCGGGTCGTAGAGCGGCGGCTGAAGCACGCCTGCCGGGAAGTTGATGTCATTCATCTGCGGATCGTAATAAGCATTCACTGTCGGCGGGGTCATGCCCCACTCGGTGTGATCGACGGGCTTGCCAATCTTGTCGAGCTCGTAGCGCGCTTTGAATTGCGTCGTCCGTTCGACGTTGCCGAGGAAGTCCATGGCCTTCACCTGCACGGCCGCGTAGTCCCGCCACTTGTCCGGGTAGCCGATCTTGTTCACCATGCGGTGAAGCTTCTCCAGCGCCTGCTGTTTCGTCCGCGGGCCCATCCAGGTGAGCGACTCGATGTCTCGCGCCATCGCCTCCTGGATCTGCTTCGTCATCGTGAGCGTCTTCTGTTTGAGTTCTGGACTGAACGCCCGCTTGACGAACTCCTGCCCCAGCGCATCTCCCAGTTGCGCGTCAACGAGGGAGACGCAGCGCTTCCATCGCGGGCGGAGTTGCGGCACACCACGCAGCGTCTTGCTGAAGAAATTGAAGTTCTCCAACACGAACTCGCTGGAGAGAAATGGCGCCTCTGCGCGCACCGTGTGCCAGCGCAAATAGGTCTGGAGGTCAGCCATCGGGCGCGTCTTGAGCTGGTGCTCTACCTCTTTATAAAAGGCCGGCTCTGTGACGTTGAACGCGGTCTGCGGCGCCAGCCCACTCGATTTCACGTACATCGCCCAATCGAAGTCTGGCGTCAGCTCCTGCAGTCCCTTGAAGTCGACCTTGTGAAAGAGGTTGTGCGGTTCGCGGCGTTCAACGCGCGTCAGCGACGCCTTCGCCAGCGCTGCCTCTACGTCCATCACCGTCGCAGCTTCGCGCTTCGCGACGTCCGGCGTATCGCCGAGCAGTTCGAACATGCGCTGCACGTGCGCCACGTACTTCGCACGGATATCCTTCGATCGCTCGTCGTCTTTTGTGTAGTAGTCGCGGTCGGGTAACCCCAGCCCACCTGCGCCGGCGAAAGCGATGACCGATTCCGAGTTCTCGAAATCCTGGTTCGCCGTCAACCTGAAAAGCAATCCACTCGTTTCGATCGACGTGTGCAGAAACGCCAGCACCGCCGGCAAATCAGCGACTGTCTTCAATCCGCCGATCCGGTCCATATACGGTTTGAGCGGAGCTGCGCCGAGTTTGTTCACCGCGGCTTCATCCATGCACGCGCCGAAAAAGTCGCCAATCTTCTGCTGATTCGGGTCGCGGCCCGCCTTCTGCTTTGCCAGCTGGTCGAGGATGCCCCAGAGGAATCGCTGGTTGTCCTGGTAAAGCTTGCCGTACACGCTCCAACGCGCCTGATCGGCAGGTATCGGGTTGTTCTTCATCCATCCGCCGCAGGAGTACTGATAGAAATCGACACAGGGATCGATTGTCTTATCCATCGACAAGACGTCGAGTCCGGGCGTGTACGGAAATGAGGTGATGGGCTTCTCGTCCGACTGTGCCGGCGGCGCAGGGGGCCTGCTGTTTTGCGCCGGCGCGCTAAGGGCCAGGAATGATACGGCGAGAACAATCGTTCGCATGTCGTCTCCAGACAAAGCTGCTGTGCGCGGTGCGAAGAGGATATCGCGTAAGATCGTTCAATTGTTGGCGGTCAAGGGCCCCGCGATGCAAGCCACGGCCGGAACGGAGCGAAAGCGAGTGAAGGCCGCCAGGCGGGGTGCCCGCCTTCGCAACCGCGTGATCTGCACGGTTGCTACGCCGGGCAAGCAGGAGTCCCGCCGATGTAGCCGCCGCCGGAACGGAGCGAAAGCGAGTGGAAGGCCGCCAGGCGGGGTGCAGGGGACCCCGCCGATGTAGGGCGCGGCCGGAACGGAGCGAAAGCGAGTGGAAGGCCGCCAGGCGGGCTAGCAGGGGACCCCGCCGATGTAGGGCGCGGCCGGAACGGAGCGAAAGCGAGTGAAGGCCGCTAGGCGGGGTGCAGGGGACCCCGCCGATGTAATAAACGGAGAGGTGGCCGAGTGGTCGATGGCGGTGGTCTTGAAAACCACTGTACCCGGAAGGGTACCGGGGGTTCGAATCCCTCCCTCTCCGCCATCCGCCTCCGCTCGCGCTCGATCACGTGCGAGCTATGGCGGGATGGCTTCGCCGCCCGATGAAGTCGCGCCGTAGCGACCTTGGTCGCGGAGGCGGACGAATCCCTCCCTCTCCGCCAGCCACTGTTCGAGGGTCGCTGGGAGTAACGTGACGTCGAATGCCCCGGATCGTGCTCCTGCTCGCCGGCGCGCTGCTCCTTGTCGTCCTGCTCTGGCATCTTGGACCATCGAAGATCCTCGAGACGCTTCGAGGGATCGGCTGGTACTTCGTCCCGGTGCTGCTGCTCGGTGGAGCTCACCACGCGACACGGGCGCGCGCGTTGCATTTGTGCGTCCTGCGTCCTGGTGTACTCCGTTATCGCGACGCGCTCGCGATCAGGCTCTCCGGCGAAGCCATCCACTCGCTGACATTCACAGGACCCGTGGTCGCCGAACCCACAAAGGCCTGGCTGCTCCAAGCGCGTGGCCTGACGCTCAAGGAAGGCTTCGCGGCGACGATCACCGAGTACCTGATCTACACGCTTGTGACCGCCGCGATGTCGATGATCGGTCTCCTGTCTCTGATCGCGCGTTTTCAGCCAACGGCGCCGATCAGGGGACTCGCGATAGGCATCGTGTGCTTGTGCGGCGCGTTTCTCGTCGCGTCCGCCATTGCGATCGCGCGCCGCTTCTATCTGATTGGAACGATTATCGCGGGTCTCGCCAGCATCGGTGTCCTGCGTGGACGACTGACGCCCGACATGACATGGATCAATCGGATGGAGGATCTGTTGCTGATCCTCCTCCGCGACTCGCCCGCCCGGTTTCTGGCGGTTGCAGTGACGGAGATCGCCGCTCAGGCCCTGCTGGTCTGGGAACTGTTCTGGCTCTTGCGGGCGTTGGATGTGATGACGCCGGCATCGTCGCTGTTCGTGATCGAGGCGTCGGCCAAAGTGTTCGAATTTGCGTTTGTCTTCGTCCCGCTGCGGTTGGGCGTCTCGGAAGGTACGTACGCGCTGATCTTCGGTGTGATGGGTCTACCGCGTGCCGCCGGGTTCGCGCTCGCTTTTGTGCGTCGAGCCAGGAGCCTCACGATTGCGAGCGTCGGTCTCGCCATGTTGGCGCTCATGACCCGACATCGCGATCGCGCGGCATAAGAATTGAGGTGTCTCCGTGGCGACCTGGCTCACCCTTCTCGCATCATGGCGCTTCACGAAACCAGAGGACAACGTAAATTGGGTGTATTCCCGTCGCGAGGAGATTCGATCGCCGCGGACGCGCGCCGGCTTTGTGTTGCTGCTGATGATATTGATCCCGCTCGCATGTCATGTGCCTGCGCACGTCCTGTTTTCGAACTATGGCGGCGATGTGGCCGTCGCCGCCCCCGGCGAAGCGCTGCTGACCACGTATCCAGGGCCGCTCACGCCGGATGAACGCGCCACGCTCCAGAAGCACGCAGAATACGGGTGGGCGATCCTGCGGCGCATCCCCGGGTTTGAAACCGTGGCGCTCTACATCCTTCATCACCACGAACGTATCGATGGAAAAGGATATCCGTCCGGGATCTCGGGCGAACTGATTCCGATCGGCGCGCGGATTGTCGCCGTCGTCGATGCGTTCGATGCGATGGTCTCGGAGCGCTGCTACCGCGGGGCGCTGCCGATCGACGAGGCGCTCCGCCGCCTGCGCGAGTCGGCCGGCACCCAGTTCGACGCAGCGATCGTCGAAGAATTTGCCTGGATTGCGGAGGCACACGCGCGCGAAATCCAGGCGCTCACCGCGATTCCGCTCCACTCCTGACGTGTCCTGGCTTTTGACGCCCGCGCATCGCGGGCGTATTCTCGTGGGAGCCGAATCCGCGCGCGGCGCGCGCGGAGCGGGGGAACCAGCGATCGTCGTGCGCCAGCAGCCATCGCTGCAAGGCGCGGGCGGTCCGGGGCATATCCGGCCTCCGCCGGAGGAGGACCTTCAACCTCCAGCCCGTCAGCTAACCTCGCAGGCGACATTGGAGGATTTTCGGATGCCCGCCTCGTCTTCCTCACCCCCCATGCACGCCGGCCAGTCGAGCCATGCGGCTACGGGGATGCGGGTGCTCACCCTCGGCGCGCTCGGCGTCGTGTACGGCGACATCGGTACGAGCCCGCTGTATGCCCTTCGGGAATGCTTTCACGGACAGCACGGCGTCGCCGCGACGCACGACAACGTGCTCGGCGTCCTGTCGCTGATTTTCTGGTCGCTGACGCTCATCATCTCGATCAAGTACATCCTCTTCGTGATGCGCGCCGACAACAACGGCGAGGGGGGCATCCTCGCGCTGCTGGCGCTCGTCGCGCAGTCGCCCGGTGCGCGCAGGAAGAGCCGCGCAAGTCTGATCGCGCTCGGCTTGTTCGGCGCCGCGCTCCTCTATGGCGACGGCATGATCACGCCCGCCATTTCGGTCCTCGGCGCGGTTGAAGGGCTCGGCGTCGCCACCCACATCTTCGAGCCCTACATCGTCCCGGTCACGCTGCTCATCCTCGTGAGCCTGTTCATGATCCAGTCGCGCGGCACGGCTCGTGTCGGCATGTTGTTCGGGCCCGTGATGGTGGTGTGGTTCCTGACGATTGCGACCACCGGCCTGACGTGGATCGTCCGCGAGCCGCGGGTACTCACGGCGTTCAACCCGCTTCACGCGATCATCTTCTTCCGCGCGAACGGCTGGCACGGCTTCGTCGTGCTCGGCGCGGTGTTCCTCGTTGTCACCGGCGGCGAGGCGCTGTATGCCGACATGGGGCATTTCGGGAGACGACCGATCCGCCTCGCATGGTTTTCGATGGTGCTGCCCGCGCTCTTTCTGAATTACCTGGGACAGGGCGCGATGATTCTGCTGGACCCCCGAACCGCGTCGTCTCCTTTCTATCTGATGGCACCTCGATGGGGCCTGTATCCCCTCGTGGTCCTCGCGACGATGGCCGCGATCATCGCTTCGCAAGCGTTGATTTCCGGCTCCTTCTCGCTCACGCGCCAGGCGATCCAGCTTGGCTACTCGCCGCGGCTGGACATCGCCTACACCTCGGAGCATCACCAGGGGCAGATCTACATTCCCCAGGTGAACTGGACCCTGATGATCTGCACGCTCGGACTCGTGATCGGGTTCCGTTCGTCCAGCGCGCTCGCCGCGGCCTACGGCATCGCGGTCACGCTGACGATGTTGATCACGACGATGCTCGCGTATCTCGTGGCACGCGGCGCGTGGGGCGTACGGAGACCTGTCGCCGGATCGATTGCGCTGTTCTTCTTCCTGATCGAGCTTGCCTTCTTCGGCGCGAACCTGACGAAGGTCGCCCATGGCGGCTGGTTCCCGCTCGTGGTCGGCGGCCTTGTGTACACCGTGCTGTCCACGTGGAAGCGCGGGCGTGCGCTGCTCGCGGAGCGGATGCGCGAGCGGCTCTATCCGTTCGATCGCTTCCTGAACGACATCGAAGCGTATCCGCCGCAGCGGGTCACCGGCACGGCGATTTTCATGACGAGCAACGTGCAGGGCACGCCGCCGACGCTGCTGCACAACCTGCAGCACAACAAGGTGCTGCACGAGCGCGTCGTCCTGCTGACCGTGGTCACGAGCGACGTGCCGCACGTGCTGCCGGAGAAGCGTGCCCAGGTCGAAGAGCTGGGCCAAGGGTTCTATCGCCTGACGCTGCGTTACGGCTTCATGGAGGAACCGGACGTGCCGGAAGCCTTGAGCGAAGCGTCGAAGCGCGGTTTCCCTATCGATCTCGCGGAGACGACGTTCTTCCTCGGGGTCGAGACGCTGCTGGCCACGAGACGGCCTGGCCTTCCGCTCTGGCGCGAGCGGCTGTTCGTCCTCATCGCGCGCAACGCCGTACGGGCGAACGCCTTCTTTAAGATTCCACCCGAGCGCGTCGTGGAGCTCGGCATGCAAGTCGAGCTGTAATTCGCCGCAACCTTCACTGTCCAAGAGCAAACAGAAGAAAGGGAGAACATTCATCTTTTGACAGTGAACGTCGTGGACACGTGGCTAGATCGCCTGGAGGAACGTCATCTCGCGGACCTGACGGCATCAGAAGTGGCACGTGCGCTTCGTGCGCTGTCGTCGTGCTACGTCGAGCGCCGCACGAAGCTTGCGCAGGGAGGCGCACTCGATAGCGCAGGCAAGCGCGCCGCGTTCGCCCTTTTCTACGGCCCGCTCCATTTCTGTGTGACGCGCGAGATCGTGCGCGCGATTGAGGGGGCGGCGCTGGTGGCGCAAATCGTCGACCTCGGGTGCGGGACCGGCGCCGCGGGAGCGGCATGGGCCTTGGAACGAGGTCGCGGGACGATTAACGGGATTGATCGTCATCCCTGGGCGGCGGTAGAAGCCAACTGGACGTACCGCACGCTGGGCCTCACGGGCCACGCGTCGCAGGGCACGATCGACCGCGCGCCGATTCGCGGTCACCGTGGGCACGGAATTCTTGCCGCATACGCGGTCAACGAGCTCTCCGATTCGTCGCGCGCCACGCTGCTCACGAGGCTGCTGGATGCTCACGCGCAGGGCTCGCGGATCCTCATCATCGAACCGATCGCGAGACGCCTGACGTCGTGGTGGACGGACTGGGAGCACGCGTTCGCGGCCGCGGGCGGGCGCGCCGACGAGTGGCGCTTCCCGGCGGAACTGCCCGAACGCCAGCGGCAGCTTGCACGCGCCGCGGGGCTGCAGCCGCGCGGGCTGACCGCGCGATCGCTGTGGCTCGCGTGACCACCGCGCGCGCGCGTGATGTGCAGCGCGCGCACACGCCGCACACACTCGCAGTGTTGCGATTACTCTATGGATGGGAGCGGCTGACCGACGTCGCCTGCGCGCACTGGCCCGCCGGCAGGCTCGAGCACGTGGCGGATTTTGTGGCAGACATCTCCATGCACGAGGAGGCGGGCTGCGAGGGTGTCGAGCACGACGGCTTCGCGTGCTTCGCCATGCGCCTCAGCGACCGGGTCGCCGGCGTCATCGGGCTGGACGCGGTGAATCAACAGGCGCGCCAGAGCGTCGGCGCCACGGCGACGCTGCTGGCGATCGCCGTCCAGAACGCGCAGCTCTTCGCGGACGTCCGCGATCACAGCATCAAGGATGCGCTGACGGGGTGCTGCAACCGGTCGCACGGCAGCGACGTGCTGGACGCGGAGCTCGCGCGGTCCCGCCGTTCCGGGCAGCCGGTGTCGGTGATCCTGTTCGACGTCGATCACTTCAAGCGGATCAACGATCGGCACGGTCATTTGTGCGGCGACAACGTGCTCGCGGCTGTGGGACAGCGCATGCGCCAGGTGCTGAGGCGCAGCGACCTGCGCTGCCGGTTCGGAGGGGACGAGTTTCTCGTCGTGCTGCCGGAAACCCGCGAGGCGGGCGCGGCTCGCGTGGCCGAGTGGCTGCGTGGAGAGATCGAGCAGATCGCGGTCACACCCTCGGGGCAGCGCGTCACCATCACAATCAGCGCCGGCACCGCGACCTCCAGCGGACATACGAAGCCGGACGACCTGATCGCCGCCGCCGCCCGTGCGCTGTACCGCGCGAAGGCGAACGGCAGGAACTGCATACAGGCCGCAGAACCTGCAGGCGCTTCGGCTCCGACGTACGACTCGATCAGGCTCGCGCCCGCGCCGGTCATGACGCATTAGGCCGCCTCTGTACCAGGCCGGGACCACCGGAGTGTTCGGATAGAATTTCGGAGTGCCAGAGGCCCACACGCCGTCGACCCCGCGCCGCGGGTTGACGCTCACCCAGCAGATATTCCTCGGCCTGCTCGTCGGCATCGTCGCCGGGGCCATCGTCGATCACTACAACCCGGCGTACGCAATCTACTTCCGGCCGTTCAGCCAGCTGTTCCTGCGGCTGATCAAGATGATCATCGCGCCGTTGATCTTCGCGACGCTGGTGGCAGGCATTGCGGGCGCCGGACACTTCAAGGTCGTGGGCCGCATGGGCCTGCGCGCGATCATCTACTTCGAGGTCGTGACGACGCTCGCGCTCGCCATCGGGCTGGTTGCGGTCAACCTCACGAAGCCGGGGGTTGGCGTCAACCTGCCGATTGGTCAGGCGTCGGACGTCACTGCGAAGGCGCAGACGTGGGACCAGATCCTCCTGCACGTCGCGCCGGATTCGGTGATCGACGCGATGGCACGCGGCGACGTGCTCCAGATCGTTGTCTTCAGCATCTTCTTCGGGATCGCGCTGGGCATGATCGGCGACAAGGGACGGCCAGTGCTCGCGTGGTGCGAAGCCCTCGCAGAGACCATGTTCAAGTTCACGAACATCGTCATGCACTACGCGCCGTTCGGCGTCGGTGCGGCGATCGCCTACACCGTGGGGCACGGCGGCCTCGGCGTTCTCTATAACCTCGCGTGGCTGGTCGGCACGCTCTACTGCGCGCTCGCCGTTCTGATCCTCGGCGTGTTCCTGCCTGTTGCCCTGCTGTTCCGCGTCCCGCTGCGGAAGTTCGTGCGCGCGGTCAAGGAGCCGGCCATCATTGCGTTCTCCACCACCTCCAGTGAGGCCGCGCTCCCGCGCGCGATGGAGGTCCTGGAGCGGCTCGGCGTCCCTCGCCGCATCGTCTCGTTCGTGCTGCCGCTCGGGTACAGCTTCAACCTCGATGGGACAACGCTGTATCTGTCGCTCGCCTCCGTGTTCGTCGCGCAGGCCGCGGGCGTGCATCTGTCCATCGGCCAGCAGATCACGATGCTGATCACGCTGATGCTCACGAGCAAAGGGGTGGCGGGCGTCCCGCGCGCGTCGCTGGTGATCCTCGCCGGCACGCTTGCGAGCTACGGGCTTCCGCTCGAAGGAGTCACGCTGATCCTCGGCGTCGACGAGCTGATGGACATGGCGCGCACGATGACGAACGTCATCGGCAACTGCCTCGCCACTGTCGTCGTCGCGAAATGGGAGGGGGAGTTCGTCGAGGCGACCGACCAGCAGCTCGAGCTCGCGGCGGCACGCGGCGAAATCTGATCCGGGATGCGGGATGCGGGATGCGGGATCCGGGATGCGGGATCCGGGATGCGGGATCCAAGGTACGCGCTGCGGGATCCGGGACCCGGGATCCAGATCAGGCGATGATGAACCGATGCTGATTTTGGTCGCGCTTGGACTCGGACCGCACAGCCGACAATCACGATCAACGGTCAGGAATGAGCGAGACGGCGCACTCGTCGACGCCGTGTCCCTTCACCGCGGTTACCTCGAGCTGCAGGCGGTCATAGCGGACCGTGTCGCCGACAGCCGGCGGACGTCCGAGCAGCATGAGCACGATCCCGCTGACGCTGTCCACGTCCTCGTGCTCCAGGTCGAGGTCGAACTGCTGTCCGAGCTCGTCGACGCGCATGGTGCCGGGCACGTGCAGCCGGCCCTGCGCGTCCCGGTAAACCTCGGGCGCGGTGACGGGCCCTTCGTCGATCTCTCCCACGACTTCCTCGAACAGATCCTGCAGCGTCACGACACCGGCGGTGCCGCCGTGCTCGTCGATGACCACCACCATCTGCGAACGCTCGCGTCTCATCGTCGCAAGGACGGCGTCGAGCGGTGCGGTCTCCGGCACGAGCGGAAGCGGCCGCGCGTGCGGGCGCTGGATTGACTCCTCGTTGAGGAGCGCGCGCAGAAGATCCTTGATGTGCACCATGCCGACGATGTGATCGAGATCGCGCTCGTAAACGGGGAAGCGCGTGTGGGGCGTCTCGCTCAGAAGCTCGCGAATGCCGGCGGGCGCTGTGCCGAGCTCGATGCCGATGACCCGTACACGCGGCACCATCGCTTCGCCGGCGGCGAGGTCGCCGAACTCGAAGAGATCCTGGAGCATCTGGCCCGACTCGGCCCGTAGCGCGCCAAGGTCCTCGCTCTCCTGCACGATCAGCTGCAGCTCCTCGGGCGTGTAGTACTGGTCTGCATTCTGCGCCTGTCGATTGACGCCGAACATCTTCAGCACGAGATTTCCGATCGCATTCAGCGCGACGACAAAGGGGAACAGCGCGTTGCGCGTCCAGATCATCGGCGGCGTGATCCAGAGCGCCATCTGCTCGGCGCGCTGCAGCGCCACCGATTTCGGGACCATCTCGCCGACGACGATGTGGAAGTAGGTGAGGATCGCCACCGCGAGCGTGCTCGCGACGCCGTGGGAGATCAGCCAGGCCGGCAGGGCCGTGCCGCCGAACGCGTGGTACAACGCGTCCGCGAGGACGTGCTCGCCATACATGCCGAGTCCGAGGCTTGCGACCGTGATCCCGAGCTGCGCCGTCGCGATGTAGCGATCCTGCTGGCGGGGATCATCGAGCACGCGCTGGACGAGATGCGCCAGGCGGTTTCCGGCGGCGGCGCGGCGGTCGATTGCCGCTCGCGGCGCACCGACGATCGCGAACTCGGCGGCGACGAAGATCCCGTTCAACAGGATCAACGCAGTGATGATCAGGAGCGGGATCACGACCGCGTCTCCTTGCCATCGTTGGCTTCGGTCTGCGGCCGCCTGCCGGCGATCACCGACGTGACCGCGCCCGCCTCCACGACTTCGATCTCGATGTGCGTCCCTTCCAGATCGATCGCTTCACCCGGCTCGGGCAGCCGCTTCAGTACACGCCGGATGTAGGTGCCCAGCGGCTCCGGCGTTGGACGCCAGCGCGCCCCTGCGAGCGGCGCGGCCTGATCGACACGCATCGACCCGGGAAGCCGCAGCCTTCCGTCCGACAAGTGCAGCGGGCGGCTCTCCGCCGACTTGAACTCGTCGGCCACCCCCCCGAGCAGTTCCGCGACGACATCCTCGAGCGTGATCAGCCCGACCACCTCGTCCGCGGTGTCGACGACGAGCGCCTGGTGACTGCGCCGCTCCCGCAGAAATGCGAGCAGCCGATCCGCCGCCATCGTGTCCGGCACGCGCACGATCGGCCGGAGGAGGGACGCAATGGACAGCGTGCCCGATTGCACGTAACGCGTGACGACGTCCTTGATGTGAAGGATGCCGACAATCGCATCGAGCGAACCGCGATACACGGGCAGACGGCTGTAGGGGCTGGCGGCGACGACGCGAAGGACCTCGTCGAAGGGGAGCGTCGCGTCAATCGCGGCCAGCCGCGCGCGCGGCACCATGAGCTGACGCGCCGAGCGGAGGCCGAGGCGCAGCGCGCGGTGCAGCCGTACCTGCTCCTGCGGCTCCAGCAGGCCGCCGTCGCGGCTCTCCGCGATCAGCAGATCGATTTCCTCCGGCGAGTGGACGTGCCGGTGACCGGTGGAAGGCACTCGCAGCAGGCGCAGCAGCAGCACGCCGCTGCCGTTGAGGAGCGCGATCGACCACGAGAACGCGCGCATCGACCACTGCATCGGGAGGACGGTGAAGAGTGCGGTGCCCGTGGGGTTCTGCAGCGCCAGCGACTTCGGGACGAGCTCTCCGAGGATGACTGCCAGCGCCGTCAGGCAAATGAGCACCGTCGCGGCCGCCGTGGACTCGGCCGTCGCCGGCTCCATCCCGCCGACGCGCACGAGCAATGGCTCGATCCGCGGCGCCAGCGACGCCTGTCCGTAGGCGCCGAGAATCAGGCTGGAGAGCGTGATGCCGACCTGGGAGGCGGCGATGTAGCGATCGAGCTCGCGCGGATCGTCGAGGACGGGCAGGATCCGCGCGGCCAGCGCATGGCCGTCCTCCGCGAGACGCCGGAGCCGGCTTCGCCGTGCGCTGACGGCGGCAAACTCAGCCGCAACGTACAGCGCGGTCAGCAGGATTAGCAGGGTGATGACCACCCATGCCAGCAACATGCAGCCGGATCGTACACGATCCGGCGCACCGTGTAGCTGATGACCCCGTACAGTCCCATCGCCGCCAGGACAAGCGCCATGCCCGCAAAGATCCCGAGCAGCATCGACGACTGTGAACCCGGGCGTGCGCACAAGCCATCGCGCACCATGCCTGAGATCCTGGAGAAGTACGGTCAGCATTCATTCGCTCCGAAGTGTCACGACGGGGTCAAGCGACGCGGCGCGGCGCGCCGGCGCGATGGTCGACGCTGCTGCTACCGCGAGGATGACGGCCGCGACAATCGCGAACGTCGCCGGATCCGTCGCCCTGACCCCGAACAGCTGGCTCGCGAGAAACCGCGTGAGCGCAAACGCGCCGGCCAGGCCTGCCACCAGTCCCGCGCCGCCCAACGTGAGCCCGTCGCGCGCAACGAGCGCGACAAGGTCCCCCGTCCGTGCGCCGAGCGCGATGCGAATGCCCAGCTCGCGCCGGCGCTGCGTTACCGCGTAACTGAGCACGCCGTGCACGCCCACTGCCGCGAGCAGCAGCGCAACACCCGCAAACAGGCCGAGCAGAAGCGTCGTGAACCGGCGCTGCCCGATCGATCGCGACAGCGTCGTCTGCAGCGGCTCGACGCCGAAGACCGCGAGGCCGCGATCGATTTCGTGAATCACTGCACCCGCCTCTGATTCGAGCGCGACAGGGTCGCCGCGGGTCCGCAGCAGCAGCACGCCGGCGCCATTTGCCGAGGGCGCCTGTGCGAGCGGCATGTAGGCGGCTATGGGAGGCGCCTCGATCTGGCCATGGGACCGTTCGTCCGCGACGATCCCCACGATCCGTCGTGACGTGCCCCAGAACCGTATCGACGCGCCGATCGGTTCGCGATTCGGAAAGAACCGCTGCGCCGCCGCGGCGTTGATGATGGCGACTGGCGCCGCCGCGGTGCTGTCCGTGTCCTGAAACAGCCGCCCGCGTGCCAGCTGCAGGCCGACGGTTGAAAAGTACGAAGGCGTGACGCGACGGATCGAGATTTCGGGCCACGTGCGCGACTCCGCCTCTCGCCCGACGATAGTGAACGAGTTCGTGAAGCCGCGATCGAGCGGATGATTGCCGGCAATCGCCGCCGACGTGACGCCGGGGAGCGCCGCCGCGCGCCTGAGCAGCGCCGCGTTGAACGCATGCTGTTCCTTGAAGTCGGGCCAGCGCCGAAAGTCGACGGGGTATCGCGCCGCCGGCAGCTGGTATTCCGCCTTGAGAACGCCCTGCGCCTGGAATCCGGGATCCACACGCTGCAGATCGCGAAAGCTCCGGATCAGGAGCGCTGCGCCGCAGGCGAGCAGGACGGCGAATGCGAGCTCGATGACGACGAGCGCGCGTCGAAGACGGGTGCGCCCCGGGCCCGCGGAGGACCTCGTGGATGCTCCGCTCAGCGAGGATTGCAGGTTCATCCTGCGCCCCTGGAAGATCGGGGTCACGCCCACGACACAGCCGACGAGGAGGGCGATACCGAGCGTAGTCACGAGCACCGACATGTCGACCAAGCTGCGCACGCCGAAATAGGCGACGCCAGTTCCGCCGACTGCCGCAGTCAGCGTCAGCAGCAGCGCCTCGGCGAGCATCTGCCGCACCATGCGCCACTGCGTCGCCCCAAGCGCGCGGCGTATCGCCGCCTCCCGAACGCGCGCGCTTGCGCGCGCAAGGAGCAGGTTCACCACATTGACGCAGGCGATGAGGAGCACGAGCGCCACGGCCGCGAGCAGGATGAAGAGCGATGGCCGCACGGGCCCGAACACGACCGCTTCGAGCGGTTCGATGTGAACGCCGCGCGCGGCATTCTCCCGGTACGTACGCTCCAGATCGGCGGCTATCCCGGTCATCTCGCTCTGCGCATCCGCGTGCGTCGAGCGTTCGGCCAGCCTGCCCAACACGAAGATCGGGTGCGTGGACCGGGGCAACTGCTGCACGTCACCCTGCAGCGGCGCCCATACGTCCACATCTGTTTTGATGCCGCGATCCGCAAAGCCCCTGGAGTACGCGGCCGCCGAGAGGATCTGCAGGACGCCGAAGTCTGCGCCGGACGGCATGACGCCGACGACGACGTTCGGGCGATCATCGAGGCGGATTGTCTCTCCTACAATCGACGCGCGCCCGCCGAACGCGCGCCGCCACAGCGACTCGCTGATGAGAACGACCGCGGGACCGGCCGCCCGATCTTCGTCGCGCGTGAACGGGCGTCCCGCGAGCGGACGAATCCCCAGCACCGTCAGCGCGTTCGCCGTGATCTGCAGCGTTGGCAGCCGAACGGGATCTCCCGTGTCGGGCGTCAGGTTGGCTTCGCCCGTCGCCATCGCGGCGAGCGACTCGAATGTGCGGCTTCTCGTGGTGAAGTCGAGGTAATCGGGGAGCGACGCCGGCTCGCGTGTGGTGCCCGTGTTCCGATCCGTTTCCCACACCATCGCGAGCCGCTCGATATCGCGTACCGGCGCGGGTCTGAGGAGGACGGCATTGACGACGCTGAAGATTGCGGTGTTCGCGCCGATGCCGAGTGCGAGTGTGAGAAGAATCACGGCCGCGAGCGCTGGAGTTTTCAGGAAGGAGCGGACCGCGTAGCGAAGGTCGTCAAGCATTTCATCAGCATCACTTGCCGATTGCGCCGATGGCCCACGCGGCCTGCTTTCTGACACCTGCATCGGCATCCTTGAGCGAGGGCAGCAGCCCGGGGAGCGCGCGCGCGTCGCCGATCGCTCCGAGCGCCCAGGCCGCCTGCTGGCGCACGCCGCTGCTCTTGTCCGACAACGCGCGCACGAGCGCGTCCACCGCTCGAGTATCGTCGATCGCCCCCAGCGCCCAGGCGGCCTGGCGCCGCACGCGATCGCTTGAATCTTCCAGCGCTCGAATCAATCCAGGACTCGCGGAGTTGTCGTCGATCGCGCCGAGGGCCCAGGCTGCCTGCTCGCGCGTGCGGTCGTCGGCATCGGAGAGTGCCGCGCTGAGCGGCGCGGTGGCGCGCGCATCATCGATCGCGCCGAGCGCCCACGCTGACTGCCGGCGAACGCGGGAGTCGTCATCCTTCAACGCGCCAATGAGCGGGGGCACGGCGGCGTTGTCGTCGATGGCGCCCAGCGCCCATGCCGCCTGCTCACGAACTCCCGGCTCGCGATCCTTCAACGCGTCGACGAGCGGCGAGACGGCGCGTCGATCGTCGAGCGCGCCGAGCGCCCACGCGGCGTTGCGGCGCGTGACCCAGGTGGACGCGTGCAGCGCATTCAGTACCGGCTGAAAGGCACGCGTGCCTATCGATACGAGGGCGCCCGCGGCCTGCTCGCCGGGCGTGGTCACATCATCCAATCCCCCACGCCACCAGCGGCGGTCGCACACCGGCCCCTGCACCGGCGAGGCGTCAGCGAGCAGCGCGATCAGCGGCTGCATGGCATCGACGGCGTCGTCGCCACGCGCCGCCAGCTCGCAGGCGCCCTTCGCGCGGGCGGCCGGATCGGACGCGGAGAGCTGCGCGATCAGGTCCTTCACCGGTGGCGATGTCTGCTGCGCGCCCGTTTCGTACGAGATCGCGGGCGCAAGCGTGAGGAAACCGGCGACGGCAAAAGCGGGGGCGCGCATGGCGGTCACTGGGCCTGGGGTTCGATGCCGCGCATGCGCGGCCCGGGATTCGGATTCGGATTCGGATTGGGATTCACGTGCGGATGCGGGTGCGGATGCGGATGTGGGTGCGGACGCACGCGCGACGCGATGTTGTGCCGGAGGTGGTCGTCGCCGTCGCTGATTTCAGCAATCGCCTGCACGGCTGCGCGGCGGACGGCCGCATCTTCGTCCTTGAGCGCCGCCGTCAGTACGGGAAGCGCACGTGCGTCCGCGATCTCGCCGAGCGCCATCATCACCTTGCGCCGGACGTCGGCGCTCGAATCGCGCGCGGCGCCGACCAGCGCATCCACGGCGGCCGCATCCCCGAGCTCCCCGAGCGCCATGGCCGCGTGCGCGCGAATGGACGGAGAGCTGTCCTTGAGCGCGCCGGCGATCCCGGTGACCGCGCGTCGATCGCCGATTTCGCCGAGCGCGGAGATCACATGCTGCCTGACGTCCGCATCGGCGTCTTTCAGCGCGTCAATCAGGGCCGGGACGGCGCGGGTGTTCCCCAGCTCGCCGAGGGTCGAGGCGACCTGCCGACGTACGCCGGCGTCGGTGTCCTTCAACGCGCCGATGAGGCCGTCGATCGCCTGCTCCGCGGGACTCTGCTGAGCGGTGACGCCGCGCGATGACGCGGTCCACTGCAGCGACGGGTGCAGCATCACGAAAGTGACGCCGATGAACATCGCGCTCGTTTTCATCAGCGTGCGAACGAAGACGGTGAGGGGAGTCATGCGCATCTCCTGCTAAAAATTCAGCATCACGAAACGTGAGTCATGGCTGGCCGGGTCTGAAGACCCGGCCCTGCGAGCCGTTGTAGGCCTACGAGCGGTTGTAGGGCGGGGTCTTTAGACCCCGCCTGCAACCCCGATTGTTACTGCCGTGCGAGCTGGCCGAGCGCGAACGCCGCCTGCTGACGGACGTCCGCGTTGGGATCTTTCAGCGCCGAGGTGAGGCCGTCGATCGCGCGCGGGTCGCGGAGTTGCCCCAGCGCGAACGCCGCCTGCTGCCGCACATCGGCGACGCTGTCCTTCAGCGCGATGACCAGCGCCTCCACTGCGCCGCGATCGCGAATCTGTCCGAGGCCGAATGCCGCCTGCTCACGAACGTCCGCGTCGGTGTCTTTCAGCGCCGAGATGAGCGGCTCGACCGCGCGGTGATCGCGAATCTGTCCCAGCGCGAAGACCGCCTGCTGCCGGACGTCCGCCTTCGCGTCGTGCAGTACCGACATCAACGCGTCGACCGATCCGGGATCGCGCAGCTGGCCGATCGCAAACACCGCCTGCTCGCGCACGTCGGCGTCGCTGTCCTTCAACGCGGCTGTCAGCGCCGGAAGCGCGCTGCGATCGCGGAACTG
>WNGF01005106.1_pt1 | contig 18250 bp, 17 predicted proteins | sample 5400641 | NCBI WGS metagenome assembly WNGF01 (sample SAMN13153371, study PRJNA577476) | soil metagenome | isolation source: 80 cm soil or saprolite under grassland replicate 2 | place: USA:California | collected 2016-06-15
GAACCGTGCAGATGCCCTCGTACGAGGAGGATCTCTCCGAGTTCGAGCGGCGTGACGCCCAGGTCCTGGGCATCAGCACGGATCAGGTCCCGACGAACGAGGCGTGGGCGAAGTCGATGGGCGGGCTGTCTTACCCGCTGCTCTCCGATCACTGGCCTCACGCGTACGTCGCCGCGAAGTATGGGGTGCTCCGCGGCGAGAGCGGCATCTGCGAGCGGGCGATCTTCGTCGTCGACAAGCAGGGGAAGATCGCCTACGTCGACGTCCACGACATCTCCGAGCAGCCACCCACCGACAAGATCATGGCGGCGCTCGACAAGCTAAAGCGCTGACGGGAAGCGGATGGCGCAGCCCTCGGATTCGAGGCCCCTCGAGCTCTCCCGCTACTGCGTGCCGTTCACGCCGTTTCAGGGGAAGCTCGAGGACGCCGCCGTCTGCCTCGTCTCGACCGCCGCGGTCCGCATGAAGGACGACACGCCGTTCCAGCTGGACGGCGACACGACCTGGCGCGTCATCCCCGCGGAGGCCGAGGCGGCCGATCTCCGCTACGACGACTCGCACTACGACCACGACTGCGTCGACCGGGACATGAACTGCGTCTTCCCGATCGACCGCGTGCGCGAGCTCGCGCGCGAGCGGCGCGTCGGCGGCCTCACCGCGCGGCACTTCTCGCTCGGCTACAGCCAGGCGCTCCGCGAGCTGCGCGAGAAGACGATCCCGGCGCTCGTGCGGGAGGTGGATCGCGAGCGGCCGGGCGCGGTGCTCCTCACCGGCGGCTGACGGCTCTGCCACCGCACGGTGGTCACCGTGCAGCGGGCGATCGAGATGGTCGGGATCCCGACGGTCGTCGTGACCGTCGAGCCGGAGGAGACGCGCCAGGCGCGCCCCCCGCGCGCCCTCGCGCCGCGCGGGTTCATCGCCGGCCACTCGCTCGGGCGGCCCCGCGACACCGCGCTGCAGAAGTGGATCCTCATGGACGCGCTCGGGCTGCTCACGGCCCCGCCGCAGCCGGGAGAGATCATCGAGCGGGACTACACCGGGTAGCGTCCGTGGACGTGGACCTGGAGCTGGACCTGGACCGAAGCTCTCGTTCAAGCTCCCTTCCCGACCAGGACTAGGTCCAGGACCAGGACCAGGTCCAGGACCAGGTCTTCCACGGAACCCTGCCGTTCTCACGGCCCCGTGTAGATCGTCACGCCGCCCGAGCCGAGGCGGCTCGCCGCCTGCGCGACGTAGACGATCCGCGGCGACGCCCACCGGTCGATCTGGATGTTCCGCGTCGGTGCAGAGGTGGCGTACGACGGCGGCGACTCCTGCGCGATCGTCCACCACCCGCCGTTCCAGCGGCCGAACCCGCCCCACCCGAACCCGACCCACACCGACCCGTCGCGCGCCGCGCGAGCCCGTGCAGCGAGGACGCGATCCAGAGCGTGCCGTCGTCGCAGAACGAGAGCGACGAGACGGCGTCCATCCAGGCGGGATCCATCGCGTCGAACTGCTGCGGGTCGGCGGGGTGCGGGTCGGGCCAGACGTCGAGGAACGAGCCCAGCTCGTCCGGAGTCCACGGCGGCCACATCGCCGCCTCCCAGCCGGCGGTCTCCGCGCCGTACCCGCGCTTCGACGCGAGGCGCGTCTCGTTCGCCGCCCACGGGTCACCGGTGGTCGGGTCGATCGCGATGGCGGTGCTGTTTCCCGTGAGGAACGCGAGCTGCTTCACGCCGTTGATCGTGGCCCACGCCGTCATCGCGGGGTGATCGTGCTCCCACACGAACTTGCGGTCCTCGATCCGGGGGAGGGTGGCGAACTGCGAGGAGAGGTCGTTCCAGCCGCGCGCCGCCGGGTTCGCGACGAGCACGTTGAACGTGCCGTGCGTGCCCGCCATCCAGACGTCGCCGTACTGGACCCGCCCCGCCGCGTGGTTCACGGCGATCCGGAGCACCTGGCGGACCTTGCGCCGCCCCTTCTCCCACGTCGCGTCGCCGATCGAGCACGGGCCCGGCGAGTGATCCATGCAGAACTGGTGCGGCATGCCCGAGACCTGCACGTGCCGGACGCGCGAGAGCTTGTCGCCGTCGAACCTGAGGACGTCGGCGCCGCCGGAGTCGAGCCACCAGTCGGGATCGGAGTCGCCGTCCGTGCCGAGCCCCTGCAGCCCGAAGACCGCCACGCCGGCGGCGGCCCCGCCGACCGAGACGACCGGGCACGCCCGCGTCCTCCCCTCGTCGCAGTTGGGGGTGATCCCTGCGCTCGCCGCGTCGAAGCGGTGGAACGCGTCGTCGGCGCGCCGCTTCGCGAGGATCGCGTCGCCTGCCGCGGCGTACACGTTCCCGGCCTCGTCCGCCGAGATGTCCCAGACGTCGGGCGCCATTCCCTGCGCGGCCGCGTAGTACGTGAAGCCGTTCCGCGAGAGCGTCGCGGTCGCGAGCGCGGGGGCCTGCGTTCCGGGTGCCGCCGCGCTCCCCCCGCCGCTGCCGCATGCCGTCGCGAGCGCGCACGCGGCGGCAGCCCCCCAGCCGAGCTTCGCCATCCCCGCCTCCCGCGGCGCCGAGCGCGCCGCCCCCGGACGGAAAGCTGGTCCGGTCGAGGGTCGCCCGCCAAGCCGCACGCGGGGCGCGAGTCCGGCGGATGGCCGGACTGCTGGGGGGGCGCGGCGGCGCGCGCCCCCTCGAGCGGGTCGCCGCTGGCGACCGCCGGCTCCATCGTTCGTTCGTGGTCGAGATCCTGGAGCAGGGGGCGGTGTCCTTCCTCGCGGTCCCCCGCTCGGGCGGATCGGCCGGGGGGCAGGACGTCGAGCGGCTCTTCGTGGTCCTCGCGCCGGAGGGGCGGCGGCCGCTGCGTCGCATCTCGGTCCGGCGACGGCGGCTGCCGGATGCCCGGCGAAGCCAGCGGTTCTTCGCGCACGTGGACCGGATCGCCGCGGCGCCGGGACGGCTCACCGAGGACGTCCGCGCCCCGGCGAGCCACGGGCGCGACGCGCACGTCCTCGCGGTCGGGCGCTACGCGCTCGCGCGCCACAGCGACCACGTCCACCTCGCGTACGCCCTCGCCCGCGCCTGCGCGCGCGGCGCGCTCGCCGAATCGCTCGGCGTCGCGGCGGGGGCGAGCTTCGTCCTCTCGGTGTTCCGCCGCAGCCTGCCCCCGACGCGCCGGCCGCGCGCCGACGCCCCGCTCGCGCCTGCGACGCCGGAGCGGCTGGACGTCCTCGGCGCGGAGGTGGCGCTCGTCGCGGGCGCGCGCCCGGGCGACGGGCGGCTCGGGCTGCCCACCGGGCGCGACCACGTCGGCGACGCGCTCGTGGGCGCCCTCCTGCGGCGGGGCCCGCGCCCGCGCGTGGCGTCGTTCGAGCGCGCGGCGGCGGGCAAGCGCGCGAAGCCCGGCGCCGCGGCGCGGAAGCCCTCGCCTCGGTAGCGCGCGCGCCTACTCCGCGAGGAAGTCGGCGATCGTCCCGAGGCGCGGGACGTACTTGCACGCGATCCGCATGGTCGACAGGACCGGGACCGCGACGAAGAGGCCGATGGGGCCCCACAGCCAGAAGAAGAACAGCGAGCCGATGAAGACGACGAGCGCGTTCAGCCGGAGCTGCTTCCCGAGGAAGATCGGGTCGACGACGTTGCCCTGGGCGGAGACGAGCGCGAGGTACACGCCGCCCGCGATGAGCGCGTGCTTCAGCGTGCCGTACTGCAGCACCGCCATGAGCACCGGGAACGCGAGGCCGGCGGCCGGCCCGACGTAGGGGATGAAGTGGAGGAGCGCGGTGGTGAAGCCCCAGACGGCGGCGTGGTCGAGCCACGCCGCGTACGCGAGCCACGTCACGATCCCGAGCAGCGCGTTGAGCAGGATCCGGTTCCACATGTACTGGGAGACGTCGCGGTGCAGCTCCTCCAGGGCGAGCCGGGCGCGCGCGCGGCTCTCGGGATTCTTGCCGGCGTGGGCGAGGAACTTGCGCCGATAGTGCGGGCCCTCCGCGAGCGCGAAGTAGAGGACGAACACCCCGACCGCGACGGCGGCGGCGATCGCGACCGCCCCCTGGGCGGTGCCGACGACGAGGGCCGTCCACGGGACGCTCTCCTCGACGCTCACGGTGCCGGGCTGGCGCGGCGGCGCGAGCTGCTGTGTCTGCGCTCTCAGGTGGAGGAAGCTCCGCGTGACCTGGTCCCACGTGCCGCGGAGCCGGTCCTCGTACGCAGGCAGCTCGCTCGCGAGGTCCTGCGCGCGACCGTAGAGGAGGACGAAGACGAGCACGACCGCGCCGGTGGCGAGGACCGTTCCGGCGAGCGCCGCGAGGACGTGCGGCACGCGCCGCTGCTCGAGCCAGGCGACGAACGGGTGGACCGTGAAGGCGAGCACGAGCGCCGCGACGGTCGGGACGAGCAGCTCGCGCACGACGTAGCAGAACGCGAGCACTGCCCCGGTCGCCAGGACGGCGAGGGAGCGCTCGGTGACGGTCGATCTCTCCAGGGCGCGCGTCTCGTCCACGCCGACAAGGTGGTCACCGGGGGCGCGGCGGACGCGCTGCGCGCGGGGCGTGGCTCCTCGAGCACGGCGTTGACGCGGGAGGACGGAACGGCGAAAAGGGCGCCATGTCGTCGCCCACCCTCACGTTCGCAGACCGCGCCGCGCACCGCGCCTGGCTCGAGTCCCAAGCCGGGCTGCCGGCGGGCTTCCGCGTCGGCACGGCCTCGCTCGAGTTCGTCCCGGTCGAGGTGCCGAAGCCGTCGCGACTGAACGTGACGCTCATCGCGCTCGACCGGCCGACGCCCGCGTTCGCGGCCAAGTTCACCCGCAACGCCTTCCCGGGCGCGCCGGTCATCATCGGCCGCCGCCGGCTCGAGGGCCCGACGCTCGGCGCGATCGTGGTGAACAACAAGGTCTCGAACGTCTGCGCGCCGGGCGGCGTCGAGGCGGCGGAGCGGGTGTGCGCGGAGACGGCGCGCGCGCTCGGGATCGCCGCGGAGGAGGTGCTGCCCTCGTCCACCGGAGTCATCGGCTGGCGGCTGCCGGTGGACGCGATCGTCGAGGCGCTGCCGCGCGCCGCCGCGGCCCTGCAGCCGCGCTCGGTGCTCTCCGCGGCCGAGGCGATCATGACGACCGATCTCTTCCCCAAGGTGCGGCGCGTGGAGGTCGGGGAGGGGAGCATCGTGGGCATCGCGAAGGGCGCGGGGATGATCGAGCCGAACCTCGCCACGATGCTCGTGTACCTGCTCACGGACCTCGACGTGCCGCGCGCCGCGCTCCGCGCTGCGCTCGACGAGGCGGTCGAACCGTCGTTCAACTCGATCACCGTCGACTCCGACACGTCCACCTCCGACACGGTCGTGCTCCTCTCCTCCCGCCGCCGCGCGACGCCGCCCGCCGGCGAGTTCGCCGACGCGCTCGCGCGGCTCTGCGGCGCGCTCGCCGAGGACGTCGTCCGGAACGGCGAGGGCGTCCACCACGTCGTGCGGGTCACCGTCACGCGCGGCCGCACCTACGACGAGGCGCGCGGTGTCGCGAAGGCGGTCGCGAACTCGCCGCTCCTCAAGGCCGCGGTGAACGGGAACGACCCGAACGTGGGGCGGCTCCTCTGCGCCGTCGGCAAGCACGCGGGTGCGCTCGGCCTCCCGCTCGATCCCGCCAAGGTCCGCATGAAGGTCGGCGGGGAGGTGGTGCTCGAGGCGGGGGCGATGCGGCTCGATCCCGAGAAGGAGCGCCGGCTCGTCGCGCACATGAAGGCGGCGGAGCTGTACGCGAGCGTCGCCGCGGCGGACGGCGTCACGTTCAAGCCCCCGATCGACTTCCCGGCCCACGCGCGCCGGGTGGAGATCGAGATCGACCTCGCCATGGGTCCGTCGTCGTGCGCCGTCGTCGGCGCCGACCTCTCGCACGAGTACGTGACCGAGAACGCGGATTACCGCAGCTGACGGACCCCCCGAGGGCTCGGCGGTTCCTCCAGCCCCGGAAGGGGCTGCCGAGCGGCGGGGCGATCCGCCCCGGGGGGAGCGGGCAGGCGTCCCAGATTTCCCCGACGGCGCGGACGGCGCGACGGCGGTGGCGCAGAGAAGTCCATGGAATCACCGGGCTTGTTCTCGGACGGCCCCCCGGCACGCCCGATGCTGAACTCTGCGACCAACCGGCCCGTCCGACGGGCCCCTGCCAGACGGAGTCAAAACCATGAAGCTCATCTCCACGCTCGTCGCTGCCGCGTTCCTCTTCGCCGCCTCGTCGTCGTTCGCCGTCGAGGGCGCTGCCGCCGCCGCTCCGGTCGCCCCGGCCGCCGCGCCGGTCGCTGCCCCCGCCGCTGCCGAGAAGGCCCCGGAGAAGAAGGCCGAGGCGAAGCCGGCCAAGAAGAAGGCGGCCGCGAAGAAGGCCGACAAGAAGGTCGAAGAGAAGAAGTAAGGAGTACTCGCGGGAATCCTGCGACAGTCGGGCCGGTTGCGCGAGCAACCGGCCCGCTTCATTTCGTGAGGAACGTGTCCCTCCGCCTGCAGCTCACCCTCCTGTTCGGCGCCATCCTCGTCGTCACGATGACGGTGGCCGCGACGCTCGGCGCCGCCACGGCGCAGCGCGCCGTCGAGCAGGTCGTGCAGGAGCGGACGGTGGAGGTGGCCCGCTCGGTCGTCGCCGACCTCGACCTGGCGCACGGGGCGCTCCGGACGCTCGACCACGAGGCGGTCGCCGACCGCCTGGCCGAGGCGATGCCGCTCCACCGCGGCCTGAAGAGCGCCGAGCTGGTGTTGCTGCGGAACGGCAAGCTCGAGGTCTCCGGCATCGAGTTCGGCTCGGGCGGGCTGCAGGTCACGCTCGACACGCGCGCCGGCCCGCTGCCCGAGCCGCAGGCGGTCCGCATCGAGGAGGACGAGGGTGGGCGCGTCGCGACGGCGGAGGTCTCCGTGCGCGACCTCGCGAAGCGGCAGATGGGGCTCCTCCACGTCGAGGCCGACGTCTCGTACGCGAAGGAGATCGCGGAGCGCGAGCGGAGCGTCTTCCTCTGGGTCACCGCGGCGAGCGCGCTCGCGCTCGCGCTCCTCTTCGCCTTCGCGCTCGGTCCGATGCTCGCGCGTCCGCTGTCCCAGCTCGCCGACGTGATGGAGCGGTTCCAGTCGGGCGGACCGAGCGCGCCGCCGGTCCCCGGCGCCGCCCGCTCCGACGAGATCGGCATCGTGGCGCGCGGCCTCGACGCGATGCTGGCCCGCATCCGCAACTTCAACGCCGAGCTCCAGTCGCGCATCGACGACGCCACCGCCGACCTCGCGCGCAAGAACCGCGCGCTGGGCGAGCTGAACGACCTGCTCGTCGCGGCGCGGCGCGACCTCACCGCGAAGGAGCGACTCGCCGCGCTCGGCCAGCTGTCCGGCACGATCGCGCACGAGCTCGGGAACCCGCTCAACGCGATGAGCGGCCGCGTGCAGCTCCTCGCGCGCGACCCGGCCTGCCCGGCCGGGATCCGCAGCGAGCTCGGGGCGCTCGACGGCGAGGTGAAGCGCATGACCGCCATCATCCGGCGGTTCCTCGACTCGGCGCGCGCCCTCACCCCGGCGCCCGAGCCCACCGACGTCGGCGCGCTCGTCGACGAGGCGCTGTCGCTCTCGCTCTCCGCCGAGGCGCGCGACCGCCTCGCGGTCGTGCGCGCGGTGCCGGAGGACCTCGGCCGGGCCGTGACCGACCCCGGGCTCGTCCGCCACGTCCTCACGAACCTCATCTCGAACGCGGTGGACGCGATGCCGAGCGGCGGCACGCTCACGCTGCGGGCCGAGCGCCACGGGGCTCAGCTCGCGCTCGCCGTCGCCGACACCGGCGTCGGCATCGGCGCGGAGGAGCGGCGGCACATCTTCGAGCCGTTCTACTCGACGAAGGCGCCCGGGCGCGGCACCGGGCTCGGGCTCGCGATCTGCCGCGAGATCGCCGGGGCGCTGAAGGGCCGCATCGAGGTGGAGAGCGAGCAGGGGCGCGGCTCCACCTTCACCCTCCTCGTGCCGGCGCCCGCGTGGCGCGCGGCCGGTTAGACTTCAGGGGCGAGCGCAGGGCATGACGACGATCTGGGTCATCGACGACGACGCCTCGAGCCGCGAGCTGCTGGCGCGCGTCCTGCGCGAGCCCGGCTGGAACGTCGAGCAGCTCTCCGACGGGCGCGAGGCGATCGAGCGGCTCGCGGCGGGGAAGACGCCCGACCTCATCGTCTCCGACATCCGCATGGCCGAGGTGGACGGGCTCGCGGTGACCGAGGCGTTCCACCGCGACGCGCCCGCGACGCCGGTCATCCTCGTGACCGCCTTCGGCAACGTGGACGGGGCGGTCGAGGCCATCCGGCGCGGCGCGTTCGACTACGTCTCGAAGCCGTACGACGTGGACGCGGTCCAGCACACCGCCGCGCGCGCGCTCGAGCAGCGGCGCCTCGCGGAGGAGAACCGGGCGCTGCGGCGGCAGCTGCGCGACAAGTACCGGCTCGAGAACGCGGTCGGCCGGAGCGAGGCGATGCTCCAGGTCTTCAAGACCGCGGCGCGCGTCGCCGCGAGCGACGCGACCGTGCTCATCCTCGGCGAGTCGGGCACCGGCAAGGAGCTCGTCGCGCGCGCCCTCCACCAGGCGTCGCCGCGCGCCGCCGGGCAGTTCGTGCCGGTGGACTGCGGCGCCATCGCGGAGGGCGTGCTCGAGTCGGAGCTCTTCGGGCACGTGCGCGGCGCGTTCACCGGCGCCCAGGCGGCGCGCCGCGGCCTGTTCGAGGAGGCCGGCGGCGGGACGATCTTCCTCGACGAGATCGGCGACGTCGGGCCGGGGCTCCAGGCGCGGCTCCTGCGGGCGCTGCAGGAGGGGACGATCCGACGGGTGGGCGCCAACGAGGCGATCCCCGTGGACGCGCGCGTCGTCGCCGCGACGAACCGCGACCTCGAGGGGGCGGTGAAGGCCGGCAAGTTCCGCGAGGACCTCTACTACCGCCTGAACGTCGTCACCCTCCGGATCCCGCCGCTCCGCGAGCGGCTCGAGGACGTGCCGCTCCTCGCCGAGCACTTCGCGGCGAAGCACGGCCGCGGCGAGGGCGCGACGGTGTCGGCGGAGGCGCGCGAGCTCCTGCAGGCCTATGACTGGCCGGGGAACGTGCGCGAGCTCGAGAACGTCATCGCACGCGCGCTCGCCCTGAACCCGTCCGGCGTCGTCGTGCCGGCGGACCTGCCCGACCGCCTGCGGGACGGGCCCGCCGCCGAGCCGGCCCGCGGGCTGCTGCTCCCGCCCGGCTTCCGCCCGACGCTCGACGACCTCGGGCGGCGCTACGCGGCGCTCGTGCTCTCCGAGTGCCAGGGCAACAAGACGCGCGCCGCCGAGCTGCTCGGGATCGACCGGAAGACGCTCTACCGGATCCTGGGCGAGGGCGAGTGAGCGCGGCGCCGCGCCGCCCTCAGGGCTTCGCGGCGTCGAGCACCAGCTTCGCGAGCTGCTCGTAGCCGCCGTCGAAGTGGTGCCCCCCGGGCAGCACGATCCGCTTCACCCACGGCAGGTCGGCGAGCGCCGGGCAGAGGCTGTCCTTCTCGTCCGAGCCCATCACGCAGAGCATCCGCGCGCGGCCGGCGGTCGCCCGGACGGCGTCCTCGGTTGGCAGCGCGGAGGATCGCCGCACGGACGAGAACAGGTCGATCGCGTGGACCTCGAACTCGGCGAAGGTACCGGGGCCGAGCATCGCGACGAGCCGGAGCCGCTCCGCCGCGGCGGGCGGCAGCCGCCCGGCGATGAAGGGGACGAGGTCGGCGCCGCGCGAGTAGCCGACGAGGATCACCTCCGTCCTCCGCCAGGCCGCGCCGTAGTGCTCGACGATGCGCGCGATCGCCCGCGCGGTCTCGTCCGGCGTCCGCCGCTTCCAGAAGAACTTGAGCGAGTCGAGCCCGACCGTCGCGACGCCCGCCTGGGCGAACGCCCCCGCGAGCGCCTTGTCGATCCCGACCCAGCCGCCGTCGCCCGTGAGGAGGATCGCGAGGCGCGGGTCGTCGCCGGCCGCCCGGACCTCGACGATGGGGAGATCCGCGACGCCCGCGGGTGCGGGGGGCGCGGGCTTCGGCGCGGCGGCCGAGAGCCGCTCGAGCGCAGCGCGCAGCGCGGCCGCGATCGCGGGGTCCGCGTCGAACGCCCCCGCGGCGGGCGGTGTGCGCTCCACGCTGCCGAACCGCGCGCCGAGGTCGCGCGCGAGGCGCGCGGCGCTCTCGACGGGGCACGTCCCGCGGGGGTCCGCGATCACCTCCATCGGCGAGGGCGACGGCTTGAGGACGGGGAGGTCCCCGCCCTGGAGGTGCCGCGGCTTCGGGCCCGATCCCGCGCAGAGCTTCACGCGCAGCGGGCGGTCCGGGCACGGGCGCACCGCCACGCCGCCCGCGAACGTGCCGGCCGGCGCCTGCGCGATCGCCGCCCACGCGACGAGCGCACCCTCGTCGAGGCCGACGACCGTCGGCCGCTGGTAGGCGTCGAGGCCGCGCTCCTTCTCGAGCTGCTGCGCGAGCACCTCGAGATCGCCGGCCGGGTACGCGCAGCGCGAGCCCGCGCGCGCGGCGAGCCAGCCCCGCGTGTCGAGCACCGCCACGAGGGCACCGCCCTTCGCGAGCTCCTCCGCCCAGCCGGCGACGTCCTTCCCGCCACCCGCCTGGCCGGGGAGCAGGAGCACCACGCGCCGGGGCGCGCCCTCCGGCGCGAAGAGGCGCGGGCGGCCAAACCCGCCGACGGTTCGCGGGCCGGCGGGCGCGGCGGTGGCCGTGCCGGCGGGATCCGCCGCGGGCGCGCCGGTGGCGGCGCCGGAGGGATCCGCCGCGAGCGCCGCGGCGACGACGAGCGCCGTCCCGATCACCTCGAGACCGCGCCCTTCAGGCCGCGCGAGACGAGCGCCGCCACGTTCGCGAGGACGAACGGCAGCCGGAGGCCGCCCGGCGCGGCGAGGTAGCGCGGGCGCCACTCCGGGTCGAACTTCTCCTTGTACTGGCGCAGCCCCTGGAAGTTGTAGAAGTACTCGCCGTGCCGGTAGAGGCGCGCGCCGACGCGGGTCCAGAGCGGCGCGAGGGTCCGGTCCTCGAGCCCCGAGAGCGGCGCCATCCCGAGGCTGAACGTGCGGAACCCCTGGTCGCGCCCCCACAGCATGATCGAGGCGAACAGGAAGTCCATCGTGGCGCTCGGGACGGCCGGCGCGTGGCGCATCAGGTCGAACGACAGCTCGGAGCGGCTGGCGGGCGTCCAGAGGTTCGCGAACGCCGCGATCCGGCCGTGGAGCCGCCCGACCGCGAGCGGTCCTTCGCACAGGTAGCGCTCGTCGAACGCGCCGACCGAGAAGCCCTTCTCGCGGACGTTCTTCTCCCCGAGCCAGCCATCGGAGATGCAGCGGAGCTGCGGGAGGAGCGGCGCGACCGACGCGGCGGGCACGACCTCGAACGTGAGCCCGTCCCGCTCCGCGCGGCGGTACGAGGTGCGCAGCGGCCGCCGCGACCCGCCCTCGAGCGAGAAGCCCTCGAGGGGAACGATCGCCTCCTCTCCGAGGCGGTAGAGCGAGAGCCCCATGTCGAGGTAGCGCGGCAGCGCGAACGGCCCGACCTGGTAGAAGCAGGCCCACCCGCCGTGGTGGTCGGCGAGCTCGCGCAGGGTCCAGGCGAGCTCGGTCGCGGCGCGCTCCGGGCCGGCGGGATCGCCCATGGCGACCCAGCTGCGCCGCTCGACCGCGTAGGAGAGGAAGGCGTCGCCGGCCTGCGAGAAGAGGAGCGCCTTGTCCCCCGCGAGCGCGAGGTGCGGCAGCGACTCCGGCGCGGCGTCGATGATCGGCCGCGCCCGCGCGAGCTCGTCCGAGGTCGGCAGGTGCGGCTCGGGGGGACGTGGGCGCAGGAGCACCGCGACGCCGTAGAGCGCGAGCGCCGAGACGCCGAGCACCGACGCGCGCAGCGCGCGGGGCGCGTCGGCGTGGAACGCGAACCGGAACCAAGACGAGCGCGACCAGTCCGCGTGCTCGTACGCGAAGAGCCCGATCCAGACGGAGGCTGCCAGGATCGCGGCGACCGCGACTGCCCAGGAGGCATTGAGCGGCTCGTCGAGGAGCGAGCTGCGCCGGTAGAACTGGCGGCGGAACGGGACGAGCGCGAGGAGGATGACGCAGAGGATGATCGCCTCCTCGTAGTCGAGCCCCTTCGTGAGCGACGCGACGACGCCCGCCCCGAGCAGCCCGAGCGCGAGCATCCACGCGCCGTCGAGCCGGCGCGAGAGCCCGCGCGCGAGGACGAGGAGTCCCGTCCCGACGACGCTGCCGATGAGGTGCGACGCCTCGAGCACCGGGAGCGGCACGACGCGGCGCAGGATGCGGAGCCGCTCGTCTACCGCCGGGAGCGCGCCCGACACGAGGAGGACCGTGCCCGCGAAGATCGCGCCGAGCGCGGCGAGCCACGGGACGACCGGCGCGAACGAGGCGTGGGCGCCGCGGAGCACGCGCCCCACCTGCTCGCGCCGCACGACGACCTCGTTCCCGACGAGGAGCACGATCGCGACGAGGAACGGGACGAGGTAGTAGATGATCCGGTACGCGACGAGGCAGGAGAGGGCCTCGCCCGCGGGTACCGAGGGCGTCAGCGCCGCGAGGACGATCGTGTCGAACACGCCCACGCCGCCGGGGATCTGCGAGGCGAGGCCGCCCACCTGCGCGGCGATGAAGAGCCCGAGCAGGGACGGGAAGGAGAGCGCCGCCGCCGCGGGCAGGAGCAGCCAGAGCACGAACGCGGCGAGCGCCCAGTCCGCGGCGGAGACCGCGATCTGCGCGAGCGCGAGCGGGAGAGACGGCGGCTTCACGACGAAGCCGCGGATGGTGAGCTCGCTGCCGCGTGCCGCGAGGACGAGATAGCCGCCGACCGCGGCGAGCGCGAGGGCGCCGACGGCCCGCGCGGCGGCGGGCGGGAGCGGGCCCGGCGCGCCGGTGAGGAGGGCGATGCCGAGCAGCGGCAGCAGCCCCGCCCAAAGCTGGACCGCGGTGAAGGCGACGATCCGCGTGATGTCGGCGGGCGCGAGGCCCCACTGCGAGTAGAGCCGGACGCGCACCGACCCGGAGGAGAGGAGCGAGAGCCCGACGTTGTTGCCGAACGCGTAGGCGATGAACGAGGTGAAGACGACGCGGCCGGTGGGCAGCCTGCGTTGCGCGTAGCGCAGCGCGAGCAGGTCGTAGCCGGACAGGAGCAGGTAGTCGAGCGCGGTCGCGATCGCGGCGGCGACGATCCAGCGCGTCGGGATGGCCGAGAGCCCGCGCTCGACGTCTCGCGGGTGGAAGCCGTCGAGCTCGCGCGAAAGCGCCCATGCGGCCGCCGCGAGGACCGCGACGGGCAGCAGGACCCGTGCGGCGCGCTTCAGGCCTTCCACCATGCGCTGCGAATAATGCCCGAAACGAGGCGGCGGTCCACGATCGAGTCGAGGTAAACCGTCGCGAACACGTGGACGTGGACGTGGTCGTGGTCGTGGTCGTGGACGTGGTCGTGGACGTGGACGTGGACCTCGACCTCAACTTCGACTTCGACTCAGTCCGGTCCGGTCCAGGTCCAGGTCCAGGTCCAGGTCCAGGTCCAGGTCCAGGTCTGTCTCGCAGATCAGCGAATGCGAAAAGGATCTGCCGGACGAGGGGCGGTGGCGGTGCGTGCCGCGGCCGCCGGGACCGAGGCTGGGACGCGCGAGCGCTGGATTGAGGCCTGATTCCGCCGCCCCGCGCCGGTACCGGGGGTGCAGGCAGGGGTCGCGGCTGCACGGACACGTGACCGTTCGTCCTGAGCGTAGCCTCGCCACAGGGGAGGCGAAGTCGAAGGACGGGACCGGACTGCTGGCCCACCCCGCATGTCCCCCTCTCCCCCACGGGCGGAGAGGGCAGGGGTGAGGGGCTCGCAGTCATCACGGAGCCGAGGAATGGGGAACAGGATGCGCGTGAACGAGAGGGCGGAGCGGCGGCCGGCGACGAGCGCCGAGGCAGGTCGGTTCGCGGAGGCGCTCCGGCGCGCGCGCATCGCGGCGACGGCGCGAACCGCCGCGTGCGGCCCGGCGGCGCGCGAGAGGCCGATCGAGGCGCGCAAGGCGGCGTTTCGCGGCGCCGCGGCGGAGGTCGCGCGGCGGGAGGCGGCGCGAGACGAGGAGCGGGCTCTCGCGGGTGCGGCCCCGGACGCGCCCCGCGACCTCCGGGCGGACCCGCCACCGGTGCCGGAGATCGCGGCGCTCGTGCGGGCGCTCCCCGCTGCGGTGGACGCGGCGCGCGTCCGCGACGGCGCGCCGCTCGCGCTCTCCTTCGGACGCTCGCTCGACGTCGAGCTGCGTTCGTCGGGCGCGGGCGTCGAGGTCGTCCTGCGGCCCGAGCCGCGGCTCCTGCGCGCCGCCGAGGCCGAGCTGCCGCGGGTCGTCGAGGCGCTCCGGCTGCGCGGCGTGGAGGTCGCTCGCGCGGAGGTACGGCCTCGTGGAGGCGGCCGGCGTCCGCGTTGACGGGCGGGGGTGCGTCCGGTAGAAACGCACCCGGAACGGCACCGTCGCCAAGTGGTAAGGCAAAGGTCTGCAAAACCTTTATTCCCCGGTTCGAATCCGGGCGGTGCCTCCAACCTCTCTCCGCGCGCGCGACAAGCGGCTGCCCGTCATCACCGCGCCGGCCACGCCGCGCCGAGCGGCTCGCCCGTACCCTGAACCGACCGCCATCGCGCGAGCGCCGCATCGGCGAGCGCGCGCTCCGCCTCCGTGAGCGGCGCGTAGAGCCGCCCGTAGCTCCTCCACCCGTAGGCCCACCGGTACCAGGTCGGGAACACGGCCGCGCCGCCGGCGCGCACGCCCCGGAACATGAGCTCCGCCAGGCGCGTGTCCCCGGTGCGTTGGGCGACGCACGCCCGGAGGGCCTCGTCGGCGTGGAGCCGTTCCGCCTCCGTTCCACCGCGCCAGTACGCCATGTCGTGCGCGACGCAGCACTCGCGCCATTCCACGTGCCGGACCGGGTCGCGATCCGGAAACAGCGAGCACCCGTCGGTCGTGAAGGGGCGCAGCGTCCGCGGCGGAGCGGCGCCCGCGAGCGGGATCGAGACGAGGAAGGCCACGGCCGCCGCGAGCAAGCGCACGCGCGCAGTCTAGCCGTTCGAACGGGCGCGCGACGCGCGGCGGATCAGTACCACGGCTCCGCGGCTCCGCCCTCGATGGCGTACGCCGCTCTCCGAACGTTTCACATTGAGTGTGGTGATCGCTCGGGGACGCCACAACGCGGAGCGTCGAAGGCACCGTCGCACCCCCGAACTTCCTCTCCCCGGCGAAGCGGGGGAGAGGGTTGGGGTGGAGCGGGCCGGCTAGTTGTGCGGAGGGAACGCCGCGGGCTCGTCCGGGAGTTGGCTGTTCCCGACCGGGCGGCGGGGCTTCTCCTCGCCGGGCGTCCGGTCCTCGGCGATCCGCTTCTTCTTTCCCTGGGGGGGAGCGCCGGGGTGCTTGGCTTCCTCGTCGTCGCCGATGTTCGGGTCTTTCTGTCGTCCAGGCATGGTCCAAAGGTGGATCCGGTTGAGCCGTCGACGCCCGCACGTTAGCCGAGGGACGTGGCGAGCACGATCTGCCAGTACTGCGGCGTGGACCTCGAGGAGACGCCGCCCACGACGGAGGTCGGCTACCTCTACGGCGTCGAGTGCAGCCGCTGCCCGCCCGGGCTCCGGCGCTCGCAGATGCTCGCCCGCCTCACGCGCGTCGCCGAGCTGACCTGCCCGACGTGCGGCGTGGCGATCGCCCCGGCGGAGGCGCATCCGGACGTCCTCGTCGTGAAGGAGATGACGTACGAGGTCTGCGCCGCGTGCGGCGAGCGGAACGGCGTGGTCGCGGTGCGGCGCCTGCGCGACGTGTCCGGCGGGACGATGTAGTCAGCGGCAGAAAGGGCGTGTTTCGACTCCGCCCCGCTGGCGCGGGCGCACGCTCACCACGAACGCGTTTCTCTGTTCAGATCCACCGATGGTCGACGTACCAGCGCGCGGCGCGGCCGATCGAGTCGGCGAGCGGGGTGGTCGCCTCGAACCCGAGCTTCGCCTTCGCCTTCGCCGGGTCGCACACCCAGCCCGGGGCGAGGAGCTGCGCCGCGAGCTTGCGATTGAGCGGGAGGCGTCGGCCGGTCGCAGCGCTGACGACGTCGGCGAGCGCCGCGGCCGCGCGCAGCGCCCGGGACGGGACCGGGACGCGCCGGACGCCGACGCCGAGCGCGCGCGCCGCCTCGCGCATGAGCCCCGCGGCCGTCGTCGTCTCGGCGGACGCGAGGAAGAAGGCCTCGCCGCGCGCCTCGGGCCGGTCCGCGAGCAGGAGGAACCCGCGCGCGCAGTCGTCCACGTCGATCCACGAGAGCGGCCGGTCGCCGAAGTCGAGCGCGAGGTGGGCGCGCGCGATGCGGAAGAAGAGGAGGTTCTCGCGGTCGCCGGGCCCCATGATGCGCGGCGGGCGCGCGACCGCGACCGGCAGCCGGTCCGCATACGAGAGCGCGATCGACTCGGCCTCCGCCTTCGAGACGCCGTACGGCTCGACCGGCGCGAGCGGCGCGCTCTCCCGCAGCGGCGTCCGCGACGGTCCCGCCGCCGCCATCGAACCGGCGAGCACGAAGCGGGCGAGGCCGGGAGCCCCGGCGAGGCAGGCGTCGAGGAGCGCGCGCGTCGACCCGGCGTTCACGCGCAGGAACTCGGCGGCGTCCGTCGCGCGCCGCACGCCTGCGAGGTGGAAGACGAGGTCCTGCCCGCGCACCGCCGACCGCAGCGTCGCGGGATCGGTCGCGTCGCCGGTCAGGACCTCGACCCCCTCGAGGTCGAGCGCCGCGCCGGGCCGCCGCACGAGCGCGCGCACCCGATCGCCGCGCGCGGAGAGCGCTCGCACGAGCCTCTTCCCGAGGAAGCCGCCGGCGCCGGTGACGAGCGCGCGCATACGCCGCACCGGACCACGCGGACGGGCGAGCGGTCAACGGCGCGCCCGGGGGCCGGGCGCACCCGTCCGCCGGGTGAGGGCTCGGGGGCTCTGCTCCCGCCCGTGGCGCGCCCGCCCGGCCGGGTACACCTTTTCCTTCGACGAACAGTCCGGGAGGGGACCATGCGACGAATGCTCGTGCACGCGGCGGTTGCGACCGCGCTGCTCACCACCATCGGCCCGGCTCGCGCCGCGGACGTTTCGCTCGGAGGCGCGCGCGACCGCTGGCCGACCGAGATCACGCGCCGGCCGCTCACGCTCGGCGCCGGCATGATCGAGATCTGGGGGCCGGTGCAGCTCAACGCGTCGAAGGACGCCGACTGGAAGCCGGTCACGCTCAACCCGAGCCTCGCCTTCGGCCTCACCGACCAGTGGCAGATCGGGGTGCGTCACCTCACCGGCCTCTGCCTCGGCGGCGCGAACAACGGCTGCGCGAACGTCTACAGCGACGTGGGCGCGTTCACGCGGATCAGCGTCGTGCGAGGGGGCGGACTCGACGTCGCGGTGCAGGGCGGCGTGGACGTCGTGCGCCTACAGGAGCCGCGGAACTACGCCGGCTGGGCTGGCCTGGTGTTCCGTGGCGGCGGCGGCGCGGTCTCGCTGACCGTCGCACCTGCGGTGAACTTCGGCCTCAAGGACCGGGACACCATCGCATCGCGCAGCGCGCCGATCTCGTGGAACCTCGGCACCTACGACGTCGTGACGAACCAGGCGACCGTCGGGAACAAGGAGCACCTCTCCGTGCCCGCGACGCTCCAGCTGCAGCTCGGGCCCGCCCTCGCCGTAGCGGTCGGCGCGTCGCTCGAGGGGCCGCTCAATCCGGTCACCGGGTCGTTCTCGGACTTCTACCGGGTCCCGCTCGGCGCCGCGGTCGTCGTGACGCCGTTCCGCTACCTCGACCTGGGAGCCGCCTTCACGTTCCCCGCGTTCGCGGGAAAGAACGACACGCGCGACCTCCGGTTCCTGTCGGCGTTCGTCGCCTTCCGGATCTGAGCCGGCGCGGTCCTCGCTCGCCCTTCGACTTCGCGGCGCTTCGCGCCGCTACGCTCAGGGCGAACGGGGGCCGTTCGGATCCGAGCCGGCGCCGTCCTCGTTCGGCTTCGAGCTGCGCTCGGGGGCGAACGGGGGCCGTTCGGATCCGAGCCGGCGCGATCTCCTTCGCGCTTCGACTTCGCTCGGGGCGACCGGGATCCGCGGATTTGCCCGGTCCCGCCGCATCGCGTCGGAGCGCGGCTATCTCGACGAGGCGCTCGCCCGCCGGCCTGCGCGGCGCATCGCATAGCGCCAAACACCGCGCGCAGGCTGGCTTGGTTCGGGCTTCGCCCCCTCACCCTGGCCCTCTCCCCCG
>WNGF01004511.1_pt1 | contig 18234 bp, 4 predicted proteins | sample 5400641 | NCBI WGS metagenome assembly WNGF01 (sample SAMN13153371, study PRJNA577476) | soil metagenome | isolation source: 80 cm soil or saprolite under grassland replicate 2 | place: USA:California | collected 2016-06-15
CCAATCGATTGTCGAACGAGACGACCACGGTGGTGAACGACGTGTCGGCCGCGGCACCCAGCAGGTGTGGCGGTTGGGGATTAATGATGGTCAAGGTGCCACCGCTACTGATCGCCGTGCTGAATTCGTTTGCCACCACTACGCTAAACACCGCGCCGTCATCGGCCGGCAGTGTGACCGGGATGGTGTAAGTCGAGTCGATTGCTCCAGCGATGGCCGTCCCGTTGCGCCGCCACTGATAGGTGTAGCGCGGCGTGCCATCGGCCCGCACCCGGAACGTGACCGGATTGAGCGCCGTTACCGTCGTGTCGGCTGGCGGGGTAACGATCTGCACCGGACCCAGGTTATAAACCGCTCCATCCGACAGCCGAGAGGGCGCGAAGGCAGACTCCGGAATTGGAGTTGACCCGTTGACCACCGCCGCACCGCCAGGCGGCAGCCAGGTTGCCGAACCGTTATTGCCGCCGCCACCTTCCGTGTTGATCTCTTCCAAGTAGTATTTCTTGCCCGCTTGCAGGGAAATGGGCACAGAAATATTCGCCGGCGGAGTACCCCGGGTGCTCTGGTTGCCGCCATTAATGTATTCACGCACGCCGTTCCAAGCCGGTTCACGCGCAATTTGCACCTTGTTGGCCGGATCATCGTCGGTGCTCAGATAGAGGTAGCCGTTGTCATCGGAACTCATGTAGAAGATGTAGTTCCCGGTCGTGGTGATATTCAACTCGCCGGAAATCCTGGTCGAAAACCGTTCATTGCTGCCGCTATCCGGAATCGGGTCTTCGAAGACGGTATTGCCTTCCACCGGTGGAAAAGTGCCCGCCCCCAACGCGACCACGTCGCCGATGCCTTTGCGCACGGCGTCGCTGACCTGGTAATAGCCCGGGTCGTCCGTTTTGTTGTGCGAGACTCGAATGGTTCGCGCCTCATATCCCGCCCCATGAACAAAGTCGTAGTTATCGTTCGCCAAAGTGGCTCCGCCGGCCGTGACCGGACCCAGCACGAGCACGTTATACGATGTGCCCTCCGTCAACGTGTCGGACGTATTCAGCCAGACGGTGCCCGGCTGCAGGCCAGGCGTCACGCTCGTGATGTTGACCGCTGGAGTGATCACGTAGCTCGTCGGGTCGAGATGCCCGCCATCGGGCGGGAGGCTGTAGGTCACCCGAATGCCGTTCGGATTACCGCGGCTGGAAGCCTGTACCAGGGTGAAGGGCACCGGGTGGATTAAGAAATCGCGATACTCCGCCGTCGCGGTCGGCCCGCCACTATGGCGTGAGGTGGCTAACCCGACATACAATGTTGCCGGTAATGCTCCGCCGCCCCAGGTCGCGGTGTCCTGCGTGGCCACGTCGGTCCAGGTGGTGCCATCGGTGCTCATTTGTCCCGTGAAAACGCTGCCCGTTCGGATCAGCCGCAGCCACGCATTCGGATAAGCCGGGGTCCCGGTGCCATCTTCGTGCTGGCCGCCGTTGGCCCCATTGACGTTGTCGATGCCGGTTCGATAGGCCAGGTGCACGTCGTTGGCGGTGCCCCCCGCCGGCGTCACGCGCTGGAAAACCATGCGGCTATACTCGGACAATGACTCGCGGGCCATCAGGCCGGCCTTGCTCCAATTGGCGGTGAACTGGAGCGACTCGACCCGCACCTGCACATCAAAGTCCCCGGTGAGCTCCGTGAACGCATAGGTAAACTCGTCTCGTTGATCCCAAATGTCATTGCCGCCGCCCACCACCGTATACGAACCGCCCCCGTGGGGAGTGACCGTCCCGATTTTGTTCCCACCAATATTAAGGACATTGGGCAACACCGTCTCGGGGGCCACTTGGAAAAACATCCCCACCTGGGCCGCCGTCACATCCGAGAAACCCATGCGCAGATGGAAATTGGCGCCGCCATGCACCGAGGGATCCGGGTTGCCCGTGTGATTGTTGCCATCGCTGGTCCAGTCCCCATTGAAGTAAGTGATCTCGATCGGGTAAAGACCGGCGCTGAGAAAATTGACGTCTTGATCCTTGGTTACATCGCCGTGGCTGCCGTCGTTGTTGACAATGTCCAGGCCACCGATCTTGATGCGCACGCCGTCATCGGAAGTGGTGCCGATGTTCAAAACCCCGGCCGAGCCGATGTTGATGTATCCGCTGAAGCGAAATGCACCGTCGTCCAGATTGCTCGTCGAACCGGAGTAGGACGCGGCGTCCGTGGACAGCCAGTCTCGGACGGGACTGAGGTCGTTGCCCAGGTAAACAAACTTCGTGGCGCGAAACGTGCCATCGGGCGGGCCAAAGTTGCGGATTTGGGCGTCGATCCGATCGGCCTCAACCGTTGCACCATCGACCAGAATCGTGTTCGGCGTACGCTTCCAGTACTCGCCCTTGAGACCGTCGCCCGGGACGCCGATGGGACCGCTTACCGCCAGATTTCCCGGCAGATCGATTGGCTGCGCCTGGGATGAGAAGCCAGACAAGCCGAGCGCCGCGACCAGCCCGGCGAGCGCCTTCGGTAAGGAGAGGGTTAAATAACGCATAGAAGTTGCCTTTGATGAGATACACACACGGTTTTGTGGGACGGTGATTGTGGTTTTATATCCCAAACGTAGTGTTCATGTCAACATTTTTGTGACAAACGACGCGCATTGTCGTGATCCATTCCTTGTCGCACGACTCCAACAGGCGTCCGTCGTGCCGTCACGGGCCTGGGCGAGGCGCAGTTTGACTTCACCGTTGGTCTCTGGTTCGCTCATGACCAAACTTTTGGCCATCGTTTACATGCCACGCCGCGATCTGCTGCTGCGAGTCCTCGTGAGTCTGTGGGTCGCCGGGACAGGCTGCCGCAAGCCCGCCGAATCCACGCCCGTCTCTGCCGCACCGGCGGCGCCCCCCGCCCAGACCTGGCTCGAGGACGTCACGGACAAAGTCGGATTGAACTTCGTCCATGATGTGGGCCCAATCGGGACCTATTTCATGCCCGAGTCGGTCGGCTCCGGCGCAGCTCTCTTCGACTTGGACGGCGACGGGCGGATGGATGTCTTGCTCTTGCAAAATGCCGGCACCAATTCCACCGCCAGGCATCAATTGTTTCATCAGGAGAGCGACGGCCGATTCCGTGATATCAGCGCCGGCAGCGGGTTGGATCTGCCCGGGCTGGGAATGGGCGTGGCGATCGGCGACGTGGATAACGACGGTCAGCCGGACGTGTTCATCACCGAGTACGACAGGGTGCGGCTCTTGCGCAATCTCGGCGGCGGGAAGTTCCGCGAGATCACCAGCGAGGCCGGGATTGCCAATCCACACTGGGGCACCTCCGCCGCCTTCTTCGACTACGACCGGGACGGCTGGCTGGATTTGATCGTGGTCAACTACGTCGACTACTCGCACACAACCAAGTGTCTGGATCCGCAAGGCAAGCCGGCGTATTGCGGTCCGTCGGGCTTTCCCGGCACCGTCTCGCGCCTGTTCCACAACCTGGGCGCGCATGCCGGCGGGAGCCGGTTCGAAGATGTGACGATGTCGGCGGGGTTGGGAAAACTGGCCGGACCCGGTCTGGGGGTGGTCTGCGTGGATGTCAACGGCGATCGCTGGCCGGATCTGCTGATCGCCAACGACGGGCATGTGAACTGGCTGCTGATCAACCAGCACAACGGTACCTTCACCGAGGAGGCCGCCCGACGCGGCATCGCCTACAATGAAATGGGGGTGGTCCAGGCCAACATGGGCATTGCCCTGGGCGACGTCGATGGCGACGGTCTCTTTGATGTTCTCATCACCCACCTCAGCACCGAGACGCATGCGCTCTGGAAACAGGGGCCGCGCGGGTTTTTCCAAGATCGAACGTCGGCTGCCCGGGTGGCCGCTTCGGCCTGGCGCGGCACGGGCTTTGGCACGGTCATGAGCGATCTCAACAATGACGGCGCCCCGGACTTAATCGTGGTCAATGGCGGGATCAAGCGACTGACCGTTGATTCGGCGCCGCAGGGGAAGGCCAACCGCGATCCCTTCTGGAACGGTTACGAACAGCGCAGCCAGATCTTCGCCAACGATGGCAGCGGCGCCTTCACGGACCGGTCCGCCGCCGACCTGGACTTCAGCGGCACCGCCGCCGTCGCTCGTGGTCTGGCCGTGGGCGATTTGGACAATGATGGAGGGCAGGACCTGCTCGTCACGCGAATCGCCGCACCCGCGCGCGTCTACCACACCGTGGCCCCGCGCGGACATTGGCTGACCGTGCGCGTGGTGGACCCGGCCTGCGGGGGCCGCGACGCCTACGGCGCGGAAGTCACGGTCAGCGCGGGCGGACGCCGCCGGACCGTCTGGGTCAACCCTTCGCAGAGCTATCTCTGCAGCAGCGATCCCCGCGCCCACTTCGGCCTGGGTCCAACCCTTCGCGTCGAGGGTGTCAACGTGGTCTGGCCCGACGGGAGCGAGGAGCAATTTGACGGCGGGCCGGCCGATCAGATCGTCACCTTGCGCAAAGGCTCCGGAAAAGCCGTGCCGACCGCGACGACGGCGGGCCGTGCTCCCTAATCATGAAACGGAAAGCCGACCCGCTCAAGACTCCGGACCAGCGCGTTCCAGCGGTCAAGAGTCAGAAGAGCGCCGGCAACCCGGCCTCGCCCAGGCGTCGCTTTCGGTCGCGCTGGGGAAGGTGGCTCGGGATTGGAGGTGGGATTGGTCTGTGGCTGGTCGTCGCCTGGGGAATCCGCGAGGTTTGCCGACCCGCTCCGCCACCGCCGCCGGTGGTGAACACCACCGGGTTCGATCCCTTAATCGCTTCAGCCATCGCGAAGGCACGCCAGGCGGTGCTGAGCGCGCCTCGCTCCGCCACGGCGCGGGGCCGATTGGGAATGGTCCTGCTGGCCCACGAAGTTCGCGCCGAGGCCCGCGAGTGTTTCGCGCAGGCGGCCGCCCTTGCCCCGCGCGAACCACGCTGGCCCTACTTTCTCGGCATGGCGCAACTGGTGGACAATCCGATGGCCGCGGCCACCAACCTCGATCGCGCGGTCGGCTTGTTTCGCGGAAACGAGTTCGCCCCGCGCCTGCGCCTGGCCGATACGCTGCTCAGCCTGGGACGCCTGGAGGAGGCGGAGACGCACTATCGTCAGATTTGGCAGCGCGACCCAAAATCGCCGTTCGCCGGGTTGGGTTTGGGGAAAGCGGCGAACGCGCGGGATCGCCCGGTGGAAGCCCTGGAATTTCTGGCTGTGGCCACGCAGCACCCCTCCACGCGCAAAGCCGCCCATCGCCTGTTGCTTAACGTCAATCAACGACTGGGCCGCACCAACGAGGCGGAACAATCAGCGCGCCGCCTGGCTGAACTGCCCAATGACCAGCCATGGCCCGATCCGTTCATGGCCGAAGTCGAGAAACTTCAATCGGGAGAGAAGGCTTGGATCGACCTGGCCGATGAGTGGATCAAAACCGGCCGGGTGGCCGAGGCCGCCCGGTTGCTCGAACAAACCGTCCGGACTTATCCCAACTCGGATCGCGCCATGTTTTTCCTGGGCCGGGCGCGTCTTCGACTCGGCGACGCCGCTGGAGCGGAGGCGATCCTGTTGCAAGCGGTGCGACTCGCTCCCGAATCCGTCGAAGCCCAAATGCAACTCGGGGTTACCCGCCTGAGTCGGGGCCACCCCAAGGAAGCCCAAGCCTGTTTCCGCGCAGCGATCCAGGCCAAACCCAACCTGGGTGAAGCCTGGTTTAATCTCGGGCTCAGCCTGGGCGGGGAGCAGGATCGCGCGGATTCCCTGGCCGCCTTTCGCGAAGCCATCCGTTTGAAGCCGGATTTGATCGAGGCTTACCTCGGACTGGCCGTCGTCCTGCGCGCGGACGGACAGAAGCAAGCCGCCGTTCACGAATTGCAACGCGCCCTCGAGTTTGGACCCGAAGAACCACTCCGGCGCAAGCTGCTCGACCAATTGAGGCTGGCCCAGCAGCCGTGATGCTTTGCAGGAGCCTCGTTTGTAGTCCCGCCTTTAGGCGGCTCCGCGGCGCCCCAATCACCTAAAAAATGCGGGACTACAAACGGTCCACGAGCCGTGCAATCTGCCGACAGGTCTTGGACTGCGGCAATCCTCTGCCGCAGTGCAAGACGCTGACGCGGCGAGTCTGACGGAATTTGCGATTTGCGATTTGCGATTCGAAATCAGTGCCTTCCCAGAGCGGCACCCAATCCTTCAATTGGCGCATGTTTGCTGGCAAAGGCGCCCTCTGTCGGAAGAATGGCGTTAAGTATTTTTGACAGAATGAACATAATGGACAGAAATGGTTTCACCCGCTTTCCTTGGAAATTCTGTTATTTCTGTTAATTCTGTCCACATTCTGTGCGATGTCTTTGATTTAAATCGCCAATCGCCAATCGCAAATTCCCGGTCCGAGTTCAACGGATGACCTTGGCCGCGCCTTGCTCATCCACGGAGATCTCGCGGCTGCCAGCGGGCACTTCTGCTTGCACCGATTTGCCACCGGCCCAGCGCACGGAAAGCCGCCGTGGCGATTGCGGCGTAGCCACCACCAGGATCGCGCTGTCCTGCGACCAGTAGCCGGCACCGGCGTGAATCTCCTGGGCCGGGCCGGCCGCGTTTTCGAAAATCACCCGCACGACGGCGCCGATGCCGTCCGGATTGCCGCGCGGCCCACGCAATCGCACGCGCAGACCGGGCGCGCCGCCCACATTGCGGAACAAGCGCGTGCTGGATCCGTTCTGTGTGACGACCAAATCCATGCGGCCGTCTTCATCAAAATCGCTGGCCGCCGCCCCGCGCTGTTCGCCATAGACGGCCAACCCCGAGTCCTGGCCGGGCACCGGCTCCAGTTGGCCACCGCCTCTCCCGCGCAAGAGCAGGCCGCGGCCCGCGTCCAGCCGCGGCACTTCCGGGCGCAACGCGAAAAAATTCTGGCTGAGAAAAACGTCCTGCTGTCCATCCCCATCGAAGTCCGCCACGGTGATGGCGAAGACCGGCGCCCACTGCGCTTGAGCCGGCAGCGGCACCGCGTCGAAGTGGTCGCCGCGGTTGAAGAACACCAGCGAAGCCAGCGTCGTCGCCTGCACTTCACCTGGTCGAACGTTCAGGCGCCGGAACACTTCATCGACCGAGACCGTGCTGAACGACGCGTGCGTTGGAAATTGTTCGGCCAGCCGCGGCGCGGCCTGGGACAGCGCGGACAAAGCACGGCGCGGGACAACGGCATCCAGTTCACGAGCAAAGTACGCCTCCACCAAATCAACCGCGCCACCACCACCGCCGCCTCCTCCTGCCCCGAGGTCGCCCCAATAAAGGCGCACCGGCTGATTCCCGGTGGCATGGTAGGGAGAATTCAAACCCCAGTTGCCCGCGATCAAATCGAGCCGGCCGTCGCCATCGAGATCGCCAGCCGTCACGCTGTTCCACCAGCCGGTCAGTTGGCTCAACGTTTTTGATTGCGTGTCGCCAGTTCCGAGTTGTGACGCCGCCCGAGCGGCGGGGGAGAGCGTGACCATCGGGTCCCAGGGAGTGAGTTTCCCGCCCTCGTTGCGGAAGATCTTCACCGGACCCCATTCGAGGGCGAGGATCAATTCCGGAAAACCGTCGCCATCCAAATCACTCCAGACCGCGCCACTGACCAGGCCGATGTGGTCCAGCACCGCCTGGCTGGAGGCGTCGAGCACCAAACGGCCTTGCCGCTGCCGGTACACCCGGGAAGTGGCCGGCTTCGGATACTGCCCGGGCACGAGCCGACCGCCGACAAAGAGATCCAGTTCTCCGTCGCCGTCGTAGTCCGCCACCGCGAGCGGACCGGACGAGATCCCGAAGGCCGGGACGTCGCGCGCGAGCGCGTTGGTCAGTTGGTCGGAGGCCCGGTCGAAGGCCCAGGTCCCAATCGCCGCATGGACGGCGGAGCCCTCGTAGCTGGCGATGCCGGCGAGCATTCCGCGCCGCCCGTCCGGCAGCACCCAGGCCGCGAGACCGGTCACGTCGTCGGGGGCCGGTGTCGCGCTCGTCACGCTGAGGCTCGTGAAACGACCACGGCCATCGCCTCGAAACGCGGCGACCTGACCGCCCTTGCCCGAACCGATCAGCAAGTCGTCGTGGCCGTCGCTGTCCAGGTCGAGCCAGGCCACGCCCGGTCCCAACTGGCTGAGTTGTTTCATCAACAGTGGCTGCCGCGCGTAGTCATTGAAGAGCTCCTCATGGTGACTGTGGGCGAGGAGAGAGGAGACGTCGGTGAAGCTGGCGGCCGGCCGATTTGAGATTTGAGATTTGAGATTTGAGATTTGCCTGGCCGGGCCGGGTCCTTCGTCGAGTTCATAAAGACAGTTGGGCTGTACCGGGTCGACCACGCTGCGCCGGCCACTGCGCCAGGTCACCTCGAGGCGCAGGCGATTCGTCGCCGGGCCGGCGGCGAAGACCCGCATGGGATCGTCCCCGGACAGGTAGCGCCCGCCGCTGATGATTTCCTGGCATTGCACAGGGACGGCGCCACCGAGCAGTTTGATTTTCGCGCCGAGGCCTTGGACGTTGGGCGCGTTGCCGCGCAGCCGCACCGCCACACGCGGCGCCGGCGAATCGTTGCGATAGACCAGCGGCGACGCGTAGAGACAGTTGACGACCACGTCCAAATCGCCGTCCTGGTCCAGGTCCGCCAGCGCGATGCCGTGGGAGATCCGGCGGGAATCGAATCCCCACGCCTGGCCTGTTTCCTCGAAGGTCAAGTCGCCGCGATTGCGAAACGCCAGGTTCGGGGTCTGCAGGCGCGGATAGAGCAGAAGGTTCGAGCGGGTTTGTTCCGGGGTCTGCTGGCCCAACGCGCGCACCTGCCGGAGCACGTCGCGGTCCTGGACGTCGAAGGCATTCCCATTGACCACCAGCAGATCCTCGAAGCCGTCCAGATCCACATCGAGGAACACCGGTTGCCATGACCACTCCGAAGCGTCCAGCCCGCTGAAGTTCGCGATCTCCGCATAAGTGCCGTCGCCGCGGTTCCAGAAGAGCGTATTGCGCGCCACCTCGGGCCGGTTCTCAAAGCGGCCCGGGAAGGGGAACGAGGGTTGCATCCCCCCTACCTGGCGCAGCCGGCGCGAGTGTTCGCGGCTCAACATCTCGACCACGAAAAAATCAAGGCGCCCGTCGCGGTCTACGTCGGCAAAATCGACGCCCATCGAGGCGAAGCTTTGCTCGCGCATCGCCAGTTTGGGCGGCAGGTGGAAATGGCCCGTGCCGTCATTGATCCAAAGTCGATCCACGGTCTGAAAATCGTTGCAGACGTAAATGTCAGGGAAGCCGTCCTCGTTGATGTCACGCATCTGCACCGTCAAACCGAAGTCCCACGGCGGCGGCATTGGTCTGCCCTCTTCATCGAGAAACCACTCGGAATTCCACGGCACGGGTTTGAAGTGCCCGCGGCCATCGTTCCAGTAAAGCACGTCTGGCTCGCCCACTTCTTCGAGCCGTCCCTCGACCATGCGCAAACGATCCGCATACGGACCCGTCAAGCGCCATTGTCCGTTCACTTGCTTCATCTCCGCCCGCCCGCCGGCCCGCAGAATCGCCTGCGTCCCATAGTTGGCGACATACAGATCCAGATCCCCGTCACCGTCGATGTCGGCCAACGCCAGACCCAAACTCCCGGCCTGCGAAGTCAACCCGGCCTCTTCCGTCACTTCGCGGAAGCGACCCTGGCCGAGATTCAAGAAACAATGCGTGCCGCGCCCCAGGGTATTGACGAGCAGGTCCAATCGGCCGTCGCCATCGACGTCCGCGAACACCGCGCCGGTCGAATGCCAGCCGCCCGCGCCCACGCCCGCCATGGCGGTCACGTCGGCGAAGGTCCCATCCCCGCGGTTGCGGTAGAGCGCGTTGGTTCCGTCGATCGCGCAGAAATAGAGATCGCACCAACCGTCACGATCAAAGTCCCCCAACGCCACGCCGGCGCCCTCCATGAAGTTGTTGTTCTGCATGACCAGCCGGTCGTCGAGCGCGTTGGTGAAATGGATGCCTGTTTGGGCGCCGCCCAGCAATGTGAAACCGGTCTTGCCGGCGGTCGAAACCCGGAGCCGGGCGAAACGCCCGCCGTCGATGGGCTGCCATTCCAAGCCGGCGGCCGCCGCGGTCCAACCTGAGGCCGCCAGAAGAATCAATCCTGCCGCGAGCCATCGGGGTCGTTCAATTCCAAGGGCGCTGGTGGATCCACGCGTATTCATGGAAAGCCGCCATGGTTTGTTGACCGCGTTTTGGGACCGTGAGCCGCCGCGAGCATTCTTGCCCGCAATGAGCAATAAGCAATGTGCAATATCCGGGGACATTCAGATTGCTCATTGCTCATTGCTCATTGCTCATTGCTCATTGGCCATTGGCGCCTGCGCAACGGACGGTTCATGGGGAGCCGCCTTGCTTTTCGCCACGCATTGGGACCATGAACCGCTTAGACTTGTAACTGGTAACTGGTAACTGGTAACTGGTAACTGGTAACTGGTAACTGGTAACTGGTAACTGGAAATTGAAAACGGCTTCACATTCGGGATAAGCTTCTCCAAATCCCCAGTTACAAGTGACAAGTTACCAGTGACAAGTCGGTTCATGGGGAGCTCCCTGTTCCTTTCGGACCTGCGCACCGGCCATGAACCGTGGCGGAGCACGCAATCCGCAATCCGTAATCCGCAATCCGCAATCAGGAGCTTCATGGAAATCCTCCACGGGCATCGTGCCACGGATCGCGACCATGAACCGCTAATCTTCGCTAATCTCCGCTCATGAGAGACCCAATCACTCTTCATCCTTTTTGTTGTATTAGCGTGGATTAGCGTAGATTAGCGGTTCCGAAAAGAGGTTACAAACTGGATGCTTCACGCCGCGGGAGCAATCCACGCCCGTTTTCGACCAACCAGGAGGAACGATGAAGCCCTTCCCCCATGATTGTGTTGCGCCGAATCGGCCCCTGCGGCATAAGGGGTCCAGACTGCGGTGGCCTCGGCCACAGAAGACAATGAATGCCCTGGCGTTGCTGCTGACGCTGACTCTGCTCGGAACCATGACCCCCACTCTCCTGGCCGCGGCCCGCGATGCCGACTGGAAAAAAGTGGAGGAAGCCATCGGCAAGGGTCTGCCTAAGACCGCCATCGAGGCCCTCGAACCCATCATCGCCGGCGCGCTCGCCGACCAGGCTTACGGTGAAGCCGCCAAAGCCATCGCCCGGAAAATCGTCCTCGAAGGAAACATTCAGGGCAATAAGCCGGAGGAGAAAATCACGCGCCTCGAGCAAGAGGTGGCCAAAGCACCAAAAGAACTGGCCCCGCTGCTCGAGACCATCCTGGCCAACTGGTACTGGCATTACTTCCAAAACAATCGCTGGCGCTTCCTGCAGCGCACCGCCACCAGCCAGGCGCCAGGCAAAGATTTCACCGCCTGGGACCTGCCGCGGCTGTTCGCCGAAATCGATGCGCATTTCACCAGGGCGCTCTCCGCCGCGGACACGCTCAAGCAAACACCCATCAGCCGCTTCGATGACCTGCTGGAAAAAGGGACCCTGCCCGACACCTATCGCCCCACCCTCTTCGACTTCATCGCTCACGAGGCCCTCAGGTTCTACACCAGCGCCGAACAGGCCGCCGCCAAACCGCAGGACGCCTTCGAACTGTTCGCGGACAAGCCGGTTTACGGGATCGTGCCCGTGTTCGGCACGATGGACGAATTCTGCGCCGGCAAAATCGAGCGGCACGCCGACGAGTCGCCCGTCGAAAAAGCCTTCTTCCTTTTCCGCGACCTGCTGACGTTCCATCGTCACGACCAGGATCCTTCCGCCCTGGCCGACGCGGACCTGGCGCGGCTCGGGTGGGCCTACAACACCGCGTTCGGCGAAGACAAGACCACCCGCTACAAGACCGCGCTCGAACTCTTCGCCGACACGTGGGCCGGCCATGAAATCTCGGCGCGCGCCCTCCACCAGTGGGCGCGCGTGCTCCAGGGCGAAGGCGATCTCGTGCAGGCCCGCGCCCTGGCACGGCGCGGGGAAAACGCCTTCGGCAACAGCGCCGGCGGCCGCTTGTGCCATAACCTGATCGCGGAGATTGAGAGCAAATCCGCCAGCATCACCACGGAACGGGTTTGGCATTGTCCGACAAATTCCCAGCCCGCCGCCCTTCGGCGCGCCCCGGGCGCGCCGGACGGTCCGGACGTTTGTCCGACCATCACGGTGCGCTATCGCAACCTCGACAAGGTGTATTTCCGCGCCGTGGCGTGGGACTGGAATGCTTTCCTCGACAAGCGGCATCGTCGCCCCGAATTCCTCGACGAGCGGGAGCGACGGGAACTCCTGGCCAAAGCACCGATCCTCGAATGGTCGGCGGACCTTCCTCCCACGCCCGACTTCCAGGAACGGGTCGAGGAATTGCCCGCTCCGGTCGCGCTCAAGCCCGGTTTCTATTTCCTCATCGCCAGCCACGACGAGCATTTCACCGACACCGACAACCAGGTTTCGTTCACCGATGTCTGGGTGAGCGAACTGGCGCTCGTCGTCCGCCCGCACGATCTCGAGATCGAAGGCTTCGTCCTGGCGGCCGATTCCGGCGAGCCGATCCCGGGCGCCGAAGTGATGGCCTGGCATCTCGATAATAATGGCGATCGCCGCCCGAACGGCCCGGCGACGCGCACGGATGAAAACGGCTTCTTCTCGATCGCCGGGACCGAAAATCGCGGCAGCCTGCTCCGCGTGCAGGCGCGCGTCGGCGAGGTCCAGCAGGAACTCGGTTCGATGCAGGAATACTGGAGCCATCGGGCCAACCCGCTCGAGCCCTATTCCCAAACCCTCTTCTTTACCGACCGCGCCCTTTATCGGCCCGGACAAATCGTGCAATACAAAGGGATCTGTCTGCGGGTGGATGCGGCGCAGGACAACTATGCCGTGCTTGCCGGGCAAAAGGTGAGCGTGGTGTTCTCCGATCCCAATGGCAAGGAAATCGCCCGCGCCGAACACCAATGCAACGACTACGGTTCCTTTAGCGGCAGCTTCACCGCCCCGCGCGATCGACTCCCGGGCCGGATGCAGATTTCCGTGGCCAGCGGGCCTTCCGGCTCCGCGTCGTGCAACGTCGAGGAATACAAACGCCCGAAATTCCAGGTGACGCTCGACGCCCCCAAATCCGCCGCCAGGCTCAACGGCACGGTCAGCCTGCAAGGCAAGGCCGAGAGCTATAACGGGGCCGCGGTGGACGGCGCCCTCGTCAAATACCGCGTGGTGCGCGAAGTGCGCTGGCCGTATTGGTTTGGCTGGTATTCCTGGCGCGCTCCCAGGGCGCAGGGCAGCCAGGAAATTGCTCACGGCACCGCCCAAACCGACCAGGACGGAAGATTCACCATCGAGTTCTCCGCCAAGCCCGACCCGGCGGTATCGGAAAGGGACGAAGTGTCCTTCAGCTTCACCATCCACGCCGACGTCACCGACACCGCCGGCGAAACCCGTTCCGCCCAGCGCGGCGTCAACGTCGGCTTCACCGCGCTCCAGGCCGCGCTGAGCGCCGAGGATTGGCTGACTGACGATCAACCGATCGTCTTGCGGATCCGCACGACCACCCTCGACGGCGAACCGCAAACCGCCGAAGGCAAGGTGAAGATTTATCGGCTCAAGGAACCCGCGCAGGTGCAACGCGCCCCGCTCACCGGCCGCAACGATTATCGCAACAATGACGGCCCGGCGGGCGGAGCAGGCGCGCCCGGCGCCGATTGGTCGAATCCGAATCATTGGGATTTGGACAGCGTGGCGGCCGAGCAGGGTTTCAGCACCGACGCCGAAGGGAACGCGAAACTGGAGTGGCGCCTCGGCGCCGGGGTCTATCGCGCCTGGCTCGAAACAGAGGACCGCTTCTCCCGGAAAGTCACCGCGCGCCTGCCCCTCCAGGTGCTCCGCCCGGCCGCGACAAAGCTTGCCATCAAGATTCCGCACCTGCTCGCCGCGCCGCGCTGGTCCTTGCAGCCCGGGCAGGAATTCATGGCCCTGTGGGGCACCGGTTATGATTCGGGGCGGGCGTTCATCGAACTCGAGCACCGTCAGCAAATCGTCGAGCGTTACTGGACCAGACCCGGCCAGACGCAGCAACAAATCAGGCGCCCCATCACCGAAGCGATGCGGGGCGGCTTCACCCTCCACGTCACCCAGGTGCGACAGAACCGGGCTTACCTGACCTCGCGCCATGTTGACGTGCCTTGGAGCAACAAAAACCTCCAGCTGAAGTGGGAGCACTTCACCTCCAAGCTCAGTCCCAACCAGAAGGAAACCTGGACCGCGGTGATTTCCCAACCGCGCCAGGACGACTTCCACCAACATGGTAGGGACGACTTCCACGTCGTCCCTGATCCCCCTCCCGGCTCCCTCGAAAAGACCATCGCCGAAATGGTCGCCACGCTCTATGACGAGTCGCTCGACCAGTACCTGAGCCACGACTGGATGCAACGGTTCGGATTCTTCCGGCAGGATTACTCCAGCCGCAGTGCAGACTTCGCCAACGTGGTGAAAGGCTTTCAACTCCTCCAGGGCCACTGGCGCCAGAACGCGCTCGCCGTGGACTTGCGCTATCGCCAATTTCCGCCTGACCTCGTCGCCAACTTGTGGGGATACCAGTTCTCCCCCCGCCTGCGCGGCGGAGTGGTTAACCGGGCCGCTGCCGCCGCCACCGAACTTTCCCCCGGCGCGCCGATGGCGGCGGCGTTGGCTCCGGCCGAAGCCCTGGGCGATCGACAGAACGGCGATTTGGACAAACGCGCGGAAGCAGCCACCAAAGCGCCAACCGCCGGAGCTCGATCCCAGGCCGGCGACACCATCGCCCAAGGCCCCGACTTGAGCCACGTCTCCGCGCGAAAAAACCTCAACGAAACCGCCTTCTTCTTCCCGCAATTGATCTCCGACCGGGACGGCCTGGTGAAACTCCAGTTCACCATGCCCGAGGCGCTCACCCAGTGGCGCTTCCTCGGTTTCGCCCACGACCAACAGCTTCGTTCCGGCTACCTCGAAGGACACGCCTTCACCGCCAAAGACCTCATGGTGCAGCCCAACCCGCCGCGCTTCCTGCGCGAAGACGACCGTTTGGAGTTCACGGTGAAAGTCTCCAATCAGACCGCTGTCCGCCAGCGCGGCAAAGTGCGGCTGACCTTCCACGACGCCCAGAGCGAACAAAACGTCGACTCGCTGCTGGGCAACGCCACCCCCGAAATCAGCTTCGATCTCCCGGCCAAGGAATCGCGCAGCTACTCGTGGAGCATCAAAGTGCCGGATGGCGCGCCGTTTCTTGTCTACAAGGCCGTCGGCTCGACCGGCCGCGTCTCCGACGGCGAAGAAGGCTTTTTGCCGGTGCTCCCGCGGCGCATCCTGGTGACCGAATCGATGCCCTTGCCCGTGCGCGGCCGAGCCAACGGACCGGTGTCGAAGCGGTTCGAGTTCGCCAAATTGCTCCACTCCGGAGAATCGAGTTCGCTCGCCCACCAGAGCCTGACCGTCCAGATGGTCTCGAATCCCTCGTGGTACGCGGTGATGGCCCTGCCCTATCTGATGGAGTATCCGCACGAATGCACCGAGCAGACGTTCAACCGGTTTTACGCCAATGCCCTGGCCCGCTTCCTCGCCAACTCGGACCCGAGGATTCGCCGGGTCTTCGACCAATGGAAGGACAGCGCCGCCCTCGACAGTCCGCTGGAGAAAAACCAGGATCTCAAGAGTGTGTTAATTGAGGAGACACCCTGGCTGCGCCAGGCCAACCGCGAGAGCCAGGCCCGCCACAATGTCGGCATCCTCTTTGCTGCGAACCGCCTCGACCAGGAAACGGAGCGCACGTTGCAGAAGCTCGCCGCCATGCAGTTGCCCGACGGCTCCTGGCCCTGGTTTCCCGGCGGACGAGGCAACGATTACATCACCCTTTACATCACCACCGGCTTCGGCCGTCTCCGCCATCTCGGGGTGGACCTTAACGTCGAGGCGGCGTTGCGCTCGCTCCACCGGCTGGATGCCTGGATGGACGAACGTTACCGCCAGATTCTCAAAGGACCGAAGCCGGAGGATTACGTCCCCAGCGCGACCGACGCCCTCTATCTTTACGGCCGCAGCTTTTTTCTGAAGGACCAGGCAATCGCCCCGCCGCACCGGAAGGCGGTCGACTTTTTCCTCGCGCAATCACGCGCGCATTGGCTCAAGCTGGCCAATCGCCAGTCGCAAGGCCACCTGGCCATCGCGCTCAAACGTTTCAATTCCTCCAGCGCCCGGAACGATTCCACGCCACGCGACATCATGAAATCGATCCAGGAACGCAGCGTGACCGACGAGGAACTCGGCATGTTCTGGCGCGAAACCGAACTGAGCTGGTGGTGGTATCGCGCGCCGATTGAGACGCAGGCCCTGATGATCGAAGCCTTCGACGAGGTGATGGGTGACGCCCGCGCCGTCGAAGAATGCCGCGTCTGGCTCCTCAAGCAAAAGCAGACCCAGGATTGGAAGACCACCAAAGCCACCGCCGATGCCGTCTATGCGTTGCTGCTCCGCGGACGCGACCTCCTCGCGAGCGACGCTCTCGTCGAAATCTCCTTGGGGGGCAGCCAAATCCGAAATCTGAAATCCGAAATCCGAAATCCCGTCGAGGCCGGCACGGGGTTTTACGAAAAACGTTTCCCCGCGGCCGAAATCAAACCCGCGCTCGGCGAAATCAGCGTGAAGAAAGTCGACCCCGGCATCGCCTGGGGCAGCGTTCATTGGCAATACTTCGAAGACATGAGCAAGGTCACGCCGCACGAAGGCACCCCGCTCAAGCTCAAGAAATCGCTCCAGACCAAAGTCAACACCAAGCAAGGCCAACGACTCGAGCCGGTGCAAGGCCCGGTCCGCGTCGGCGACGAACTGGTCGTCCGCCTGGAATTGCGGGTCGACCGTGACATGGAATATGTCCACCTCAAGGACCAGCGCGGCAGCGGCACCGAGCCGGTCAATATCCTCTCGCAGTACAAAGAGCAGGACGGTCTGGCCTACTACGAAAGCACGCGCGACACCGCCAGCCATTTCTTCATCGACTATCTGCCCAAGGGCACTTACGTCTTTGAATACTCCACGCGCCTCCAGCATCGCGGCCAGTACCACAGCGGTATTGCCGAAATCCAATGCCTGTATGCGCCGGAGTTCAACAGCCACTCCGAGAGCCTGCTCCTCATCGTCAAGTAGGGACCAGCCGCTGATTTCCTGTGCCAAGCCGCCTCATGGTCGGGTTTTCAATTTCATCGCGGAACGAAAATCCTCGACAGAATTTCACTGTTCCGCTCTTGTGGGCTCGAAGTTCGAGCCTGAAGTACGAGAGACGGTCCATTTGGGCAGGGAGGCCCTCTCTATTGTTCCATGAGATGGGTAAGCGCTTATCAATTGGTGGTGTCACCGGTTCACGCTGCATAACCGCAAAGTTCTTATGCCAGTCGCGCAGGCAGATGTCGTAGACCTTGTTTCGCATAACCCGAAGACAAATGAGGTGACACTAATTATGGTTGAGGCGCGGGATTGGAACTTCGCGCCGGAGGCTGTTCACCAACTTGATGCAAAGCTGGCCAGCTACACCGAATTCATTTTGTCCGGGACACTGACACGGCGGCATCCTGAGTATTCCAATTGCCCAGTTTGCGTTCGACTCCACCATTTCAGTCCTGTTACTGCCGACGTGGCCTCAGTTTTACGGGAGTGGGCGGGAAAACTCTCAACGATCCCGGTGAGCGTTTGGACATGTTGCCATTCCAGGAATCGCATAACTGAGATGTTCCGATGGCTCATGACATGGCTCACCAATTCCGACCGCGGTTTGGTGCGTTGGACGGATGAGGCTGGTTCCAATCGGGGCTTATTGACGGCGGCTCGATTCACCGAGGAATTCTCCAACGCCCTACGGGAGGCATTACCAGGACTACAGATTCATGTTGTTCAGGATTTGGAAATCAAAATCGTAGACCTCAACGGCAAAGCGTCCAGAGGCTTCTTGGAGAACGCTTACAATCTCTTCAAGTTGGCTCCAGAGAATAAGCGGGAAATCATGGAGAAGTTCGTGACAGCCATGGCGGAGGAAAAAAGTTCCAACGACGATTTGGTAGACAGGACTCGCATAGTACCCATCATAAAGGACAAGGATTGGCCGCACGACGTCAATGCGAACTGCAAGAACGGAGAGGGCGAAAGATCTCTCGAGCTTTATTACGAGGACTACAACGAGGAATTGATTGTGATGTACGCGGAAGACACGCCCAAGAACACCCGTTAC
>WNGF01009839.1_pt1 | contig 18231 bp, 21 predicted proteins | sample 5400641 | NCBI WGS metagenome assembly WNGF01 (sample SAMN13153371, study PRJNA577476) | soil metagenome | isolation source: 80 cm soil or saprolite under grassland replicate 2 | place: USA:California | collected 2016-06-15
GCGCGTGGTCAGCCGCTTCGGGCTCATCCCAAAGAACGACGGCGGCTGGCTGGCGGCCGTGGGGAGGCACTGGAACATCGACCGCGCAGAGCCGCGATGATCCTCAGACGGCCTTGTCCCAGCCGTCCTCACCATCGGACCACGGCACGGCAGAGCCGCGCCTGAAGACGAGCTCATCGGCCTCGTTCCCCGGCCACACGCCGATCTTGTCGCTGTCCGGATAGACGGAGACGGCCGGTGCGGTCGAGCTGGAGAACATCAGCGTCCTCGCCGGCGCCTCGCCCCGGTTCATGATCTTGTGTGCTCCGGCGGGACCGGGCGCGAAGCGGACAAGGTCGCCCCGCCCCAGCGTCTGCTCCCCGTCGGGCGTGCGGACCACGACGGCGCCGTCGAGGACGAGCACCCATTCCTCTTCGTACTCGTAGTGATACGGGGAGGAGCTCTCACCGGGCGGGAGGCCGTAGAGGTACATGGCAGTCGCCTCAGAGCCGAGAGCGCGACCCACGTCGATCCTGCCCTCGGGGTTCGCGGCGCTGAAGATGTTGAGTGCCGTCATCGCTACGAGCCCTCTGATTGAGGGAGCTCCTGCGCGACCTCCCAGATATGGCCGTCGGGGTCGGCAAAGGCAGCAGTGCGCATTCCCCATCCGCGGTTCACCGGACCGTTGAGCAGCTCCACCCCACGGTTTGCCAGCTCCTCGCAGGCCGCATCCGCGTCATCGACCCAGATCGTGAGCTGGAAGCGGGATCCGTCCCGGTCTGCGACGGTCCCGGGATCGATCAGGTCGCGCGCCGCCGAAATCTCGAGCAGGTTGATAATCGTGTTCTCGAACTTGAATCCGGCGGCGTCCTCGAACTCATATGCGACGCGAAGGTCGAAGGCGCGCTCGTAGAACGATTTCGACCGTTGCGGGTCGTCGACGAACAGGGTTATGGCGCCGATGCTCTTCAGGGGCACGGTCATATCCGACTCCTTTCATTAGTCGAGCTCCTCGAATTGAGGCAGGTCGTCGGTGATCTCGAACCACCCTGCCTTGGATCCGACGTAGATGTGGCCGGCCGGCCGAATGCTGGGCGCGTCCACGAGCGACCCCATCGCGACGTGCACGTAGGCGCCGTCCCGCACGACGGAGAAGAGGAGGGAGCCGCAGGTGGCGCAGCGTGTGTCGTTCAGGTTGTCTTCTCCGAAGACGAGGAGCTCGTCCTGGCCGTCCGTGATCTCGAGCTTCTCCCGCTCGATGCCGGCAAACGGTTTGAACGCCGAACCGGTGGCGGCGCGACAGCGCGAGCAGTGGCAGTTCGCCGCGTACAGGAATGCGTCCGCGACCTGGTAGCGAACCGCGCCGCACCCGCACCTCCCCAGAAGCTGGGGCTCACCCGCGTCTGCCGCGCTCATCTGGACTCCCTCCTCCCCGTCTACTGAAGGGGCTTGACGACTCCGATCAGGTGGCCCTCAGGATCCTTCAGGTGCCCGATCTCGACCATGTCCATGATCTTCTCCGGGCCGAACACCCGTGAGCCGCCGAGGCTCTCCGCCTTCGCAAGCGCCGCCTCGACGTCGGGCACGGCGACGTAGAAGGTGACGTGGCCGTCATACCCGTCGGGGCCGTGGCCGATCCCGCCGCCGATCCCGATGCCCTCGGGGCTGAGGTTGCCTTCACGCTCCACCATCCCGTAGTTCATCGGGTTGTTCGAGTCGATCTCCCAGCCGAAGAGCTCGGAGTAGTACGTCTTCAGCTTCTCGGGATCCTTCCCAACGATCTCGAAGTGAGTTACAGGCTGTCCCACGATCTCTCCTTTCGTCTGGTATCGATCGTTAGACCGAGCTGCCGGAGGAAAGTCATCGGCGCCGATGACTTTCTCTCGCGGAGAAGGTCCATTTGTGGGCGATGGCCTCGCTCGGAGAGATCGATCTGCTCGCTCGGCTCCAGCTCGCGGCGCGGCGCTGCGGAATCGAGCTCAGGCTCCGCTGCTTCTCGGACGAGGTGCGAGAGCTGATCGCCTTCGCGGGTCTCGAAGAGGCCCTAGGCCTCGAGCCGAGGCGGCAGCCCGAAGAGCGGGAACAGCGTCTCCGTGTCGAGGAAGAACGTGAACTCGACGATCCGCCTGCCTGAAAGCTCGAGCACCTGCAAGGCCCACGGCTCGTAGCCCCCTCCCTCGGCGGGCTTGTACTGCCCGAACGCCGGCGAGCCGTTCGCGCTCACGGTCGGGATCACGCGCGAGCCCTTGCACGCGATCCCGGGGCCGAACCACCAGGTCAGGATGTCTTCGCGCCCGCGCAGCCAGAGGTCGTACGGCGGCATCGACTGCGTCGCATCCTCCCGGATGAGAGCGGTGAGCGCGTCCACGTCGTAGTCCTCGAAAGCCTTCACGTACCGGCCCAGCAGCTCCTGGTCGACCGCCCTGTCCGTCTCGCCCAGGTCTACCTTCGAGAGTGTGGCGCGCGCGCGCTGGAGCGCGCTGTTCACCGAGGCGACCGTCGTGTCGAGCAGCTCCGCAGCCTCCGCCGCCTTCCAGTGCAGGACCTCGCACAGGATCAGCACGGCGCGCTGGCGCGGCGGGAGCTGCTGCAGGGCGGCGACGAGCGCGAGCCGGACCGTGTCGCGCTCGACGGTCTTGTCGGCGGGATCGGGGAGCGGCTGGATCCACGTGGCCTCCGGCAGCTCACGGAGGTTGTCGAGCACGGGAGCGCCGGAGGGGCCGAGATCCATCGGCCGAGCGCGTCGCTCTTTCCCGTTCAGCAGGTCGAGGCACACGTTCGTGGCGATGCGGTAGAGCCACGTGCGCAAGCTGGCGCGGCGGTCGAAGCCCTCGTAGGCGCGCCAGGCGCGGATGAACGTCTCCTGGACGGCGTCCTGGGCGTCGAAGGGCGACCCGAGCATGCGGTAGCAGTACGCGGTCAGCTCAGACCGATGCTGCTCGAGCTGCTCCTCGAGCTGAGAGGACGCGATCGCCACCAGGCCCATGCTATGTACTGAGACACCTGCGCCGCGCAATGCCGTGCTTTCGCCGGGGCGCCTCTAGGGCGTGTCGTACTCGTCGCGGCGGCGGAACCAGATGCCGGTCTCGTTGCGTCCCTTCGGTGCGCGGTCGAGCCACTGGTACATCGCCCAGAGCCCGTCGACCCCTCGGGCGTAGGCGGAGTACGTGTGGTAGACGACCCCGTCTTCGAGCGCGAAGGCGCTCATTCCAGGCCCAGGGAAAGGTCCACCCCATCCGGCGCTTGTACTGCTGCAGCTTGGCGATGGGCGCGCGCGACACGGCCGTCAGCACGACGTCGTGGTTTTCAAGGTGGACGTGGGAGCCGTTGAAACCGTCCGCGATCGCCGAGCAGGCCGGACAGCCGGCCGTGTACTCGGGCCCGAACATGAAGTGGTACATGAGGAGCTGCGATCGGCCTTTGTAGAGGTCGGCCAGGGAGGCGCCGCCTTCGTCCGTCTCGAACCGGTAATCCTTCTCCACCCGGACCCAGGGGAGCTGTTGACGCCGCCGCGCGAGCTCGTCGCTGCGCCGGGTCAGCTCCTTCTCGGCGTCCAGCAGCTCGAGCCGTGCCGCGAGCCACTGCTCACGCGTTCCTGTCGTATGTTCCGCCATTGCTTTCTCCTTCCTGTCGTTACATCTGGGCGTGAGTTAGTCCGGGAACCGCGGCCGGCGCGACCACGACCAGAATCCCGATGCCGACGAGCGCCAGCGCCAACGGGACGTCGACGGACGCTCTCGGGGGCAGGAGCTTCTGGGCGAGGACGAGGACGGTGATGACCGACATCCAGGTCACGCTCATGACGCCGAGTGCCACAAGGACCACCATCAGGCCGATGCTCGACCCGACGCAGTAGAGCCCGAAGTCGAATCCCGAGCGGAAGCTCTCGCGACATCGCCGGCGGCAGTGACGCTTCAAGGGCGTGAGCTCGTAGATGCCGGCCGCGATCACGAGCGCGCCCGCGGCGGAAGAGCCGTGCGGATCGTACAGCGCGTAGACGGCGAGGCCGACTACCGTCCAGACAGCGAGGTACGAGCCTGTGAAGAGCGGCGCAGCCAGCACGCGACCCTCGACACGAATCCTTCTCAAGACCGCGGGCACGGCGCCGGGAAGCATCATGGCCGCCATCATCGAGGCCCAGACGACGACGAAGAACGTGAACGAGCCAAGCTCTGTGGCGACGCCCATGTCCATCCCGTTCATCTGACGAACCGCGACCACCCAGGACGCCGCCGCGAGCCCGACCGTCCCCGTCAGCGCGGCTGCAGTCTTAGTACTCGTCATGGCGGCGCAGCGGGAAGTCCGCGTCGCGTCCGTCCGGGACCTGATCGAGCAGCTGGTAGTAGAACGGCGCCAGCAGGAAACGGTCGGGCGCGGTGCGCGAGTACGTGCGGTAGACGACACCGTCCTCGAGCTTGAAGACGTTCCAGCCCGGCGCCTCGGCCAGGCCGTGCGGTAGATCGGTCCCGACATCCTCGGCCCAATCCTTCAGCCAGTCGTCTGCCTCGTCGACCGTCTTCTTCAGCTCGCCCGACGCCATCTGCTCCTCGGTGAACGAGAAGTCGAAATCGAAATTGAAGTCGTTCCCGTACGACGAGACATAGGGAAACTTCCAGCCCATCCGCTGCTTGTATGCGTTCAGCTTCTCGATCGGCGCGCGCGAAATCGCGATCAGCGTGATGTCGCGGGCGTTCATGTGCGGGAGAGCGCCGTCGAAGTGGTCGGCCAGGCCCGTGCAGCCGGGGCACGCAGCCTCGTAGGTAGGCCCGAACATGAGCTGGTAGATAAGCAGCTGCGAGCGCCCGTCGAAAACCTCGGGCAACGTCTTCTTCCCATCCTCGGTGTCGAAGGTGTACTCCTTCTCGACCCGAACCCAGGGCACGTCTTGTCGCTCCTTCGCGATCTCCTCGTCGAGCTTTCCCAACTCCCGCTCGCGCTCGTGCACCGCCTGGACAGCGGCCTTCCATTCCTCCCGCGTTCCGACCTCGTGCTTTGGCATCGCGCTCCCCTCCTTGCGGTTGTCGTGAACTAGGGACCGGCCGGGGCCTGAAAACTCATCGCCGGCCGCGGGCGGCAACGGAGCCCAGAAGACCGTGCTCCGTAAAACGACGACCTACACGTGCGTCGGCGGGGCGGCAGCGGCACCCGCGAGCGACAGCTTCGCGGTGCTCAACGCCCGCAAGGGCAAGCTGATGGCCGAGGTCGGGCTCCGGCACGTGATTCCGAACGCGACCTCCACCGTCTGGGGTCATCCAGACCCCGAGCGGGGCCTATTGCGGAACGCCGAACCGCGACAGCCCGCCGGAATCCCCGCCCGGCGGGCTGTCCGGCACATCGGGACGAGGGTTGTTCTTAGCGAGGTCTTAGGGCGCTCTCAGGTGGCTCTCACACAGCGGTGGTTTCCTGGAGTCGTCAAGACATGTCCCGAGGAAAGGAGACACCATGAACCGCACGCCCGTGAAAGCCGGTCACCGCACGATCTTCGATGCCGACCTGGTCAGCTGCGTCCCGCCCACGCCCGCCGAGGCGGCTGTCGCCTCAGTTCGTTGGGAGCGGCGCGGGCTGATCGGCCGGCTTGTCCGCTCCGACCGTCTCGGAGCCGACGAGGACGAGCCTGCAGGCGGGGTCGCGCTGTAGCTCGACTGGAGTGCGGCCGCGAAAGCGCGATTCCTCCTTGCCTCCTCGAGCAGGAGGTCGGCGATGAGGGCGGGGAGATTGCGGGCGAGCTCGACGACTGCCCGCCTCTGTTCCAGCGTGAGGGACGCGAGCCGGCCGTTCACACGCTCGAGTTGGTCGGCGCCCACGATCTTCGCGTGTTCGCGGACTGCCGCCGTCAGTCGGGTCACCGTGCGAGCACCGCCTTCTCCAGGCCGGGTTCACGACGCTTGGCCGTCCGCTCGGGCGGCCTCCGGCCCACGAGGGTGAACCCGGCGAACATGAGGGCGATCCCGAGCAGCTCCCCAACGTAGACGAGCGAGTAGTCGCCCGCGCGGGACATGCCGGTTGCGGCCGCGACGACGAGCGCGCCGCACACGATCCAGACGTTCTGGGGCACCCGCTGGCGGCGAAGGATCGACCACAACGAGCCGCCCACGAGAAAGAGTGTGCCGAGCGAGTTGAGGGCGATGGCCCACAGATACGCGTACCCGCCGAGAGCATTGTTCGCAGGTGGTTGGCCGCTCGTAGTCGCCGCGAGCGCATTCGCATCGACGGGTGCGAGCAAGACGGCGGCGATCGCGCTCACTATGCCCGCGCCCAGCACTGCCAACACGAGCTTTCGATGACGTGGAAGCAAGAGCCAGGCCGAGCCGGCGCCCAGGAAAGCAACGGTGAGACAGCCGCCGGCGAGGTAGTAGGTGCGAAAGAGCCCCGGGCTCCAGCCAGCGCGCTGCGCGGCCGCCTCGCAGGCAGTCGCGACTGCGAAGCATGCGAAGCCGGATGCCCATAGCGCCTTCTGGGCGGCCGGGCGGGCACGGAACGACCGGAGGAGCAGAAGCGCAAACAGCAGCGACACGAGCGCGGCTGCGACCGGGAGGAGCGAGCCGGCGACGGCCGGGGCGCGATCACGGGTGTCGGTGGAGACGTCGGTCACGGGCACGGAAGGCCCGACGATGCGCACGTACGAGAAATCCTTCCCGCCGAACATGCCCTCGTGCGTACTGACGAATACGTAATGGCCACGGGCGAGATCCCGCGCCGGCGCAAGAGCAAGCGTTCTCGGCGACCTGGCCTTGACGGTAAGCGGAACTCGGTTTCCCCGAGTCAGATCGAAGAGCTGGTACGCGGCGGGCTTGTCCACCGCCGCCGCTCGAACGAGCAATGAGCCCGCCTGCCGCGAGTGGAGGCGAAGCGCGTCGGGAGGATAGGGATTCTGGGGGTCGCTCCAGGCGAACAGCTTGATCGTGCCTCGGGGAGTGCGCAAGAACTGGCCTGTCGTCTCACGCGTGAGCCTGGGCTGGTAGCTGTAGCGGACGGAGCTCGATCCCACTCCCGCCACGGCGGGCACGAACGGAAGCGTGACCAGAAGAAGCAGCATTCCTCCCACGGCGACACCGACCCGCGTGCGGTAGCTGCTTCTGCTGCGCCGTCGTCGGCCTCGCGGGGGGCGTGGGCCCTGCAGGCGCGCGCGCCGACGGGCGTGCGCACGGTAGAGCAGCGCCGCAGACAGGAGCGTGGTTGCGGGGAGCCAGATCAGCTCCAGGCGCCATCCCAGCGACCGCAGCGGGCCGTCGCCGAAGGGGGAGAAGAAGGCGGGGATCACAGCCCAGGTGAGAGCCGGACCGCAGGTGAGCAGGATCGACGCGGTCAGCGGGAAGCCCGCGAACAGCCACCCGAGGCCGGGGAAACCGAGAATGCCGAGCGGCAGCTCGTACGCTGCGACCGACGCGGGACTGCGGCGCCGGACCCGCTTCGGCACCGGTCCCGAGAAGCGCCGCGGCAAGCCCGCCAGTGTGACCCGGGCTACGCGCCGGTCCGACTTCGTTGCCGTCCACGCTGTGCGCGCATAGAAGGCGAAGCCGACGAGCACCGCCGCGGCCGCCGGCACGAGGACGAACGCCGGCCACGGGTCGAGCTTCGACACGGCCGCGTGAAACGTCTCCCCAGCCGCGACGCCGTGCGCCTCGACGGCCGAGAAGACGATGCCGGCGGCGTAGTACACGGCCATCCCGCCGGCGACGCCCGTCAGTGCCAGAACGGCCCACCGGCGCGGGACTCGGTCGCCTCGCCCGGCGAGCACCGCCGCGGCCGCTCCCACCAAGATCACCATCAGGCCGCCGAGCATGTTGAGTTGTGCATGGAGGTTGACGATCACCTCGCCGGCTTCTCCGCCGCGGTCGATCAGCTCGTGAACGGCCGGGAGAGCCTGCATCGGCCCTTGCCAGGTCCCCACCGCCAGAGCCACGCAACCGGCAAGGACGAACCAGCGCAGCGGCCGGCGCGCGTCGCGAAAAGCGTCGGCCAGCGTCACGAGCAGGAACCAGAACGCCGCCATCATGGCCAGTCCGGCGCCCATCAGCAGGTAGGGATGGAGGGCGGTCGCCTCCTCGGCCTGCTCCGGGGTGAGGTCGCCGGAGACGACAAGCCTGCCCTCGTGGAAGCCGAGGTAGAGACAAACGGCGTAGAAGGCGAGCGAGGCCCCGAGCAGCGAGAAGAAGCACCAGTTGGCCCGCCGCCGTGAGGGGGCCTTGCCGCCGACCACCGGGGCAAGCCAGAAGAGCGCGCCGGTGACAAGCATGGTGAGGCCGGTGACGAGGTTGATGTGCGCGTGGCTGATGGGGTCGATCCATTCGCCCGCCCGGCCCGCCTTGTACAGCCAGTCCGCGTTGGCGGGCTGGACCTGGATCACGCCTTGCACCGTCCCGACCGTGAGCGCCCCGACGCCGGTCGCGATGTATTTCCACAGGTGCCACGACGGCTTCGGCACCCTGACCAGCCGCGCCTGGAAGATCGTGAGCGCGACGCCGGCGGCGAAACACCAGTACCCGACTCCCATCACTCCCGCGCCGGCTCCGACCGGCACCTTGTACCACTTGCCCAGGCTCGCCTTCGCAGTCTCGTAGTCCCACCCGTGGGAGACGAGCCGTCCGATCGCGATCCCGTTCGCGACGAAGCCGACGTAGAAGACCGCGAGGCCGAGAACCGTGAACCAGAACGCGGCCTGTGCAAGCGCATCGCTGGCGAGCGGGCGCCCGACGATGCGCGGGAGCACGTACCAGCAAAGACCGGTCGCGATCAGCGTGCCCCCGCCGACGATCATGAGATGGGTGTTGGCAAGGTCGCGGACGAGGTGGCCGGCGTAGCCCGTTCCTGCCAGCCACTCCGCTGTCCAGGGCAGGTTCTTCACGACCATGTGCAGGGAGCCGAGGACGAGGAAGAGGCCTCCGGCGACGAAGTACTTCCCCGTTTTGGGGTCGTGGGCGCTCAGCTGCTCCTTCGAGTAGGGCTCTGTGCGGACCGGAGGCTTCTTTCCCGGCAGGAACCGCATCAGCGCCGCGATGACGACCGCGAAGAACGCCGCATAGCTCAGGAACTGGAGCGAGGTGAGGTGCTTGATGTACGTGGCCCGCTCCTAGCGGAGGCCGGGCTCGAGAAAGTAGACGGTCAGCGTCCAGCCCAGGTAGAGGAGCCCGATGACGGCGAGGATCACCCAGGCGCGGATGACTGCGGGGCGCGTGGGGCGGACCTCCTCCCCCACGTCGCGATAGCCGTACAGCGGACGGGCCGGGAGGAAGCGGCGGCGAGGAGTCTCGGTCATCAGAACACACGCTCCATGATCAGGCTCCGGTCGGCTTCGAGCCCGTCGAAATCGGCGAGCAGGCGCTCGAAGGTGTACCCGCGCTCGAGATACGCCTCCAGCTGGGCGGGTGTGTCCCAGATCGTGTAGCAGTGCAGGAGCACGCCGTCGGGATCTGGCCGCACGTACACCTCGAGCTTCTGACAGCCTGGGTATTCCTGCACGTGCCCTTTGAGCGCCTGCAGGGCCGGATAGAGAGCCGGCCACGTGTCCGCGGGAATCGTGGCCTCGGCCATCGTCGCGTAGGAGACGAACGGCGGCGCGGGCTCGAGAGGAGGGAGCTCGCTCGTTTCACCGCGCGCCGCCATCAGAACTTCTGTCCGAAAACGATGTGGCCCACGATGATCGCGACCGCGAACGCCGTGAGAAAGACGGTTAGGAAGATGAAGAAGAAGGTGGCCGGCCCGGCCATCTCGCTCGTGTAGCCGCCGAAGCTGTCCACCGGGTAGATCCCCGTCCGCTGCCGGGTGGTGCGGTACTGGCGGACCCACCAGAGGAGACCGATGACCATTACGATGAGAAAGCCCCACAGCCACGCGATAGAGACCCAATCCACGGTCCAGGTGACAACGCGCGCGTCGGTCTGGTGGTGGCCCTGCAGGTAGAGGTAATAGTCCTGAGCTGTCTGCGGCGAATCGCCGCTCGGCATCGACTCGGGCGTCGTCAGGCTACTCATCCCATTCCTCCTCGTCCTCCGCCCACTCGGGCGTGTAGTAGTCCTCCTCCTCCACCAGCAGCGGAATCGAGCCCTGCTTGTCCAGCTCGTGGAAGTGCCCGAGCTTCCACGCGGCCAGGAAGGCGACGAGCGCGAGGCCAGCGAAGACGAAGAAGGTGTCCATCATCCAGTCGGCCATCACCCACTTCGACTGCTTGTTCTCCGGCGCCTCGTGGGCGAGCGCGGCCGCTGGTAGCCACAGAGCGGCGAGCGCGACGGTGACGAGGAGCAACAGGCGTCTCATCCCTGCCCCGGCAACGTCGGCGGGATAGCCTTCTGCGACTCGGGCGGCAGCTTGTCTCCGCGGGCGCGCGCCTCGGCCCAGGCCTGGTTCAGGAGCCGCTCGTAGATCGCCTTGATGCCTGCGGCCGCGTCGTCGAGCGTGAGCGGCGTCTCCAGCCCGTTCACGACGATCTTGTCCCCGGGCGCGAGACCGGCGAAGACGATCCTCGCCTCCCGGTAGAAGGGATCGGTTCTCTGCTTCTCGGTGAAGGAAGCGTTGTTCCAGATTTTTTGCCTGGTCTTGACCCAGGCGAGCAGCTCCTTGGACGGCTTCCAGACGATGTAGTCCTTGGGCGTGGGAACGACGTTCTTCTTCAGCGTTCCGTTCGGGATCGTCTTCACGAACAGCACGACCCGCCAGATATCGTCAACCGAGAGGCGTTCCCCGAAGTTCTCCATCCCGGTGCCCCCCCAGCCCCGCAGGATGCGGTAGTAGAAATCGCCCGGGCCGGTGTCGCCGCCGCAGCACTGGTCGTCCGCGTCGTCGAACGGAAGCGGAGTCGGATCCAGGAAGCTCGCGGCCTTTCCCTTCCCGTCCCCGTTCACGCCGTGGCAGCCTACGCAGCGGTCGAGGAAGACGTCCTTCCCGCGATTGAGGTTCTCCTTGGTCACCGGGAGAGGATTCCCGGCCAGCCAGTAACTGCGGTCGATCTGGGCCAGGTTCGGCGCCTCCTCGAGCTGGTTCGGCGGAGGCTCGACCTCCTTCGGCTCCAGCGGGGGCTTGTGCGCCCCCTGGAAGCCCTTATACGGAGACGGAAAGCCCTGAACCGTGAGGACGACGTGCTTCGCGTAGAGCTGGCCGGCGTAGCGGAGGAGGCCGGACTTGCCACTCCGTCCCTGTAGGAAGGCGGTTATCTCTTCGACCTGGTTGTCCGAGAAGAGCGACTTCATCGGCGGCATGAGCGATATTGGATCGATGAACCGCGGGTCGTAGAGGTGCGCTCGGTGCCAGTCGTCGGGGTGCCAGCCCGCGTCCTGGGAGAGGTCCGGGCCGGTGCGCTCGGTACCGAGCAGATTCGGAGTCTGGTCGCTGCCGTAGAAATCGCCCGGCTGTGAGATCTTCGGGTACAGGAAGTAGAGCTGGTAGCGCACATCCTGAGGGCGCGAGTACGCGGAGTGGCACACGTAGCAGTTGTTGGACGCGAACAGGTTGCGTCCTTTCAAGGCGACATTCGAGAACGGAGCCCAGTCGGCAGAGGCGGGCGGATCGAAGGTGTGGATCGGAAGCCAGACGACGATCGCGACCACGATGAAGAAGGCGATCAGGCCGCCCAGCCCGGCCATAATCGGTGTGATCAGCATCCGCTCGGCGGGATGTCGCGCCCAGCCGCGCGGGACCTTCGGAGTCGCAGGGTCGCGGCCCGCTTCCATCTACGCTTCCACCGTGGGCGCGACCGCGTCCGCGACGTTGAAGGTCTCGCGCCTGCGCCGCTCGATCGTGTTCGTCCAGATCGTCATCCCGACGTTGACCATCTGGATGATCCCCGACATGACGATCATGCCCCCGAAGATTCCGCGAGCGATGTAGTAGGCGTGGAGCTGCGGAAGCACGTTGACCTCAGGGATGCCCTGCTCCCAGCTGAACCCCTGCTGGAATCCGGCGAGCGTGAGCACGCTGAAGAAGCCGGTGAAGCCGACGGTGACGAGCCAGTACTGCCACTCGCTCAGGCTCCGGCTAAACAACGGACGTCTGTACACCTGGGCGACGATGTAGTCGATCACCCCCATCCCGAGGATCGTGAAGGCGCCGAGCAGGGCCAGGTGGGCGTGGGCGACGACGAAGTTGGTGAAGTGGGTGAGCTTGTTGAAGGGCTGCAGGGCCTCGAACGCCCCCTGGATGTTGGTCAGGAAGTAGAAGAAGAAGGCTGTCAGGGTGAAGCGCAGGGGTAAGTTCGTGAAGAACTTGTCCCAGTTGCCCTTCATCGTCCCGAGGATGTTGATCGTGAAGGCGAAGACCGGAACGAGGAGCATCCAGGAAGACACCGTGGCGATCGTCTTCAACCAGGCCGGAGTGGGCGACTGCAGGATGTGGTGGTCGCCGACGCCCGTGTAGAAGAAGGCCATCCCCCAGAAGCTGATGAGCGAGAGCGTGTAGCTGTAGAGAGGCGTGTTCGTGACCCGCGGGACCATGTAGTACGTCAGCGCGAGCAGCATCGGCGTCAGCCACAGCCCGAACAGGTTGTGGGCGTACCACCAGTTGAGCATCGCGTCCGACAGGCTTCCGGTTAAGGCGCCGGAGGGTGAGCTCCAGACGTGCCCTGGGTTCCAGATCACGTTTCCGATCGCGTAGTCGGCGAGCAGCCACAACGGGCTGGCGATGAAGAACCAGACCGAGACGTAGATCGGCCGGATCGTCCGCTGCGAGACGGTGGCCAGGATGTTGAAGACGTTGAGGCCCCAGATCACGACGATCGCGATGTCGATCGGCCAGATGAACTCGCCGTACTCGCGACCCTGGCTGTGACCCGTGAGCAGGCCGACGACCGCCAGCAGGTAGGCCGCGTTCCAGGCCCACGCGCAGAAGATCCCCAGCCGCTCGCTCCACATCCCGCGCGTTCCGACCAGGCGCGGCAGCATGTAGAAGAGCGCGCCGAAGTACATCATCGTCAGCCACGCGAAGATGACGCCGTTGACGTGCGAGGGGCGGACGCGGCTGAAGGAGAGCCAGGAGATCCCGCCGAAGGCCTCGGGCGTCACGAACTGGGTTGCCAGGACGAGGCCGAACAGGTCGACGACGGTCAGCCAGATGATCGAGGAGAGAAGCCAGTGCTTCGCGGCGCCGTCCGGGAACGTCCACGGGCGCGCGGCGGGCACGCGCGTGGGCGAAGGCGCCTCGGCCACCGACGTGCCAGGTGAAACCGTCCGCTCCGCCACGGCGGAACCGTACGAGCGGCGCGGGGCCGAAGCTGCCCTAAATGACAAACGTGTCACGCGGCCGTCATCTCGGCGTCATCGCCGTTATTGTCCGGGCCGCAGATGCGGATTCTCGTCGTCGAGGACGAGTCGCGGATCCTCTCCTTCCTCGTCCGCGGGCTCGAGTCGGAGGGCTTCACGGTCGACTCGGCGTTCGACGGCGCCGCCGCGCTCCGAAGCGTCGCTCACGGCCGCTACGACCTGGTCGTCCTCGACCTCCTCATCCCCCGCGTGGACGGCTTGAGCGTGCTGCGGGAGCTCCAGCGCGGGCGCCCCGAGCTGCCGGTCGTGATCCTGTCCGCCCGGGCCGACCTCGCCACCAAGCTACGCGGATTCGAGCTCGGCGCGTGCGACTACCTCTCCAAGCCCTTCGCACTCGACGAGCTGATCGCACGGATCCGCGCTCAGCTTCGGCACACCAGTCTGGCCGCGGCGGAGGGAAGCGTGCTGCGCGCGGGTGCGCTCGTCCTCGACCTCGCGCGCAGGCAGGCCCGGATCGGGACGCTCGTCTCCGACCTCTCCGACCGTGAGTTCAGGCTCCTGCACCAGCTCGTTCTCCATTCCGGCGAAGTGCTGAGCCGCGAGCGTCTGCTCTCCGAGGTCTGGGGCTACCACTTCGATCCGGGCTCGAACGTGGTCGACGTCTGCGTCCGGCGCTTGCGCAAGAAGCTCGGCCCCGAGGCCCCAATCGAGACAGTTCGGCATGCCGGCTATCGTTGCGGGCGCAAACGTGGCCGCGATGGTGCTGTGGCCCGACTGGGAGACCATCCCTTTCCACTTCATCTGGGTCAGCCTGACCCTGTTGTTCGGATTCAGGCTCTGGCGACCGCTCCGTACCTATTTCCTGCTCGGTCTCGTCGGCCTCGCGACCGGGAGCCTCATCCTCGTCGACGCCTTCCACGGCGACCAGCCCTGGGGTGAGTTGTTCGAGGTGCCGCTGATGTCGGCGATGTTCCTCGCGATGGTCTGGCATGCACGGCGACGTCAGCAGGCGCTTGCGATCGTCGAGGAGCTTGCCGAGGAACGGGCCTCCCTGCTCGAGCGCCAGGAGCAGCTTCTGCACGACGTCTCCCATGAGCTGCGCACGCCGGTCACCATCGCCCGTGGGCACCTCGACGTCCTGCGCAGGCTGGACGGAAACTCGCCCGAGATCAACGTCGCGCTCGACGAGCTCCAGCGAATCGAGCGGATCGTCGATCAGCTCCTGGTGCTCGGAAAGTCCGGCCAGCCCGACTTCCTTGCCCCCGTGGAGATCGAGCTCGAGCCTTTCCTCGAGGACGTGTTCGTACGCTGGTCCGAAGTCGCCCCGCGCGCGTGGAGGCTTGGCGACCTCCCTCGGGGCACGCTCCGTGCCGATTCGGAGGCGGTCCGCAATGCGCTCGATGCGCTGATCGAGAATGCCGTCAAACACACGGACGGACCGGGGAGCATCGAGCTGAGCGCGCGGACGGACGGACACCAGGTCGTGATCGAAGTCGCCAACGAGGGCGCGGGCATCCAGCAGGAGCTCCTGGAGAGGATCTTCGACCGCTTCGCGCGCGCAGACGCAGCCCGTACTCGGGATGACGGCGGCGTCGGGCTCGGCCTTGCGATCGCTCATGCGATCGCGAGTGCTCACGGCGGCAGCTGCACCGTCCGCTCGTCCGCCGCCGGCTCGACCTTCGCTCTCACGCTCCCGGGCTTCAGGACCTCCGATGTTGCGATGGCTACGCCGGTCGGCGCCGCCCGCAGTGATCGCGACATCCGTGCTGCCGCTGAGTCGTCCGGTACGGCCTTTCCGTAGCAAGCTCCCGAGCAAGCACCGATGCAGCACGGGCGGCCGGCGCGCATTTTTTTGGCGTACACGCGAGATCGCTACCGTTCAGCGCGCATGAGTTCTGGCGCATGCAGCTCTTGGACGAGTTGTATGGAAAGCTGCAGGCGATCGACTACGAGCCCCACCTCGACCCGGAGGGCCGACGCCGTGCGGCCCTCTTGGACCTCATCCATCGCTTCGAGGAGATCGGGCGGCAAGAACTCACGAAGAACAGGCGGTGACACTGATTTCGACGATCGCGAGTAACGCCTAGGTGGAGGAGGCAAATGACTGAAGAACGAACGCTCGGAGAGGAGCAGAGGAAAGAGAAGCCGCTCGATGCCGACGAGCTGAGGCTGGTCGATGCGTATTGGCGTGCCGCGAACTACCTCTCCGTCGGCCAGATCTACCTGCTCGCCAACCCGCTCCTCAAGGAGCCGCTCCGGCCTGAGCACGTCAAGCCGCGCCTGCTCGGGCACTTCGGAACGACGCCGGGGCTGAATCTCGTGTGGACGCACCTCAATCGAGCCATTCGCGAGCGCGAGCTGAACGTCCTGTACGTGACCGGCCCCGGCCACGGCGGGCCCGGGATCGTGGCGAATGCGTACCTCGAGGGAACGTACAGTGAGCTCTATCCCCACATCGGGCGGGACGAAGCCGGCCTGCGAGAGCTCTTCCGTCAGTTCTCCTTCCCGGGAGGCATCCCCAGCCATACCGCGGCCGAGACACCGGGCTCGATCCACGAGGGCGGCGAGCTCGGCTACGCCCTCGCGCACGCCTTCGGCGCCGCCTTCGACAATCCCGAGCTCATCGTCTGCTGCGTGGTCGGGGACGGAGAGGCGGAGACCGGGCCGCTCGCAACGAGCTGGCACGGGAACAAGTTCCTCAACCCGCGAACCGACGGTGCCGTCCTGCCGGTTCTCCACCTCAATGGCTACAAGATCGCGAACCCAACCGTGTTCGCCAGGATCCCGGAGGAGGAGCTCGTCGCGCTGCTCGAGGGGTACGGGTGGCGCCCGCTCCTCGTAGCAGGCGCGGACCCGGAGCCGGTTCACGAAGCGTACGCGGCCGCGCTCGACGACGCCTTGGACGAGATCGTGCGCATCCAGCGCGAGGCGCGCGAGGACGGCGAAGGCGGCAGGCCGCGCTGGCCCATGCTCGTCCTACGAACGCCAAAGGGCTGGACGTGCCCGAAGGAGGTCGACGGCGTTCCAGTGGAGGGCACCTGGCGCTCCCATCAGGTGCCGGTTGCCGACGTGCGCTCGAATCCCGCCCATCTCGCGCTCCTCGAAGAGTGGATGCGCAGCTACCGCCCGGAAGAGCTCTTTGACGAGACCGGCGCGCTCCGTCCCGAGCTCGCCGACCTGCCTCCTCGAGGGGACCGCCGCATGAGCGCGAATCCGGCCACGATCGGTGGAGTTCGCCGCGACCTCGTCTTGCCCGACTTCCGTGAGTACGCGGTGGAGGTGCCGGCGCCCGCAACCAGCTTCAGCGAGGCGACACGCGTGTTGGGCGGCTTCTTGCGGGATGTCGTGGCCCGCAACGCGGACAACTTCCGGCTGTTCGGGCCGGACGAGACGGAATCCAACCGCCTCTCCGATGTCTTCGAGACGACGGCGCGCACGTGGGAAGCCGAGCTGAAGCCGACCGACGAGAATCTCGCGCCCGACGGACGGGTCATGGAAATTCTCTCCGAGCACCAGTGCCAGGGCTGGCTCGAGGGCTACCTCCTCACCGGCCGCCATGGGCTCTTCAATTGCTACGAGGCCTTCATCCACATCGTCGACTCGATGTTCAACCAGCATGCGAAGTGGCTGAAGGTGTCTCGTCACGTGCCGTGGCGACGCCCGATTGCGTCGCTCAACTACCTGCTCACCTCCCACGTCTGGCGCCAGGACCACAACGGCTTTTCTCATCAGGACCCCGGGTTCATCGACCACGTGGTGAACAAGAAGGCGGAGATCATCCGCGTCTACCTCCCCCCGGACGCCAACTGCCTGCTCTCCGTCGCTGATCATTGCCTGCGGAGCCGCCACTACGTGAACGTGATCGTGGCCGGCAAGCAGCCCGCCCTCGACTACCTCACGATGGACGAGGCCATCGTCCATTGCACGCGCGGGCTCGGGATCTGGGAGTGGGCCTCGAACAACGACGACGACGCCGAGCCGGACGTCGTGCTCGGCTGCTGCGGCGACGTCCCCACGTTGGAGACGCTCGCCGCTGCCGCACTCATACGCGAGCGCTTCCCCGAGTTGAAGGTCCGGGTCGTCAACGTCGTCGACCTCATGCGGCTCCAGCCCGAGCGGGAGCATCCGCATGGGCTTCCCGACACGGAGTTCGACTCGCTGTTCACGACCAGCCGCCCGATCGTGTTCGCGTACCACGGCTATCCCTGGCTCATTCACCGGCTCACCTACCGGCGAACGAACCACGACAACCTCCACGTCCGCGGCTACAAGGAGGAGGGAACGACCACGACGCCGTTCGACATGGTGATGCTGAACGACCTCGACCGGTACCACCTCGTCATCGACGTCATCGACCGAGTCCCCGGTCTCGGCGAGCGGGCGGCGGAGGTGCGGCAGGACATGGTCGATCGCCGCCTCCGCGCGCGGGCGTGGACGCGGACGTACGGCGAGGACGATCCTGAGATTCGGAACTGGGTCTGGCCGTACTAGTCGTCAACGCTGGCTCCACCAGCCTCAAGCTCGACCTCGTCGCCGAGGACGAGACGAGCCGGCGCCTGTCAGCGCTCTCTGAGGCCCGGGGAGAAGCGCAGGCGGTCGGCCACCGCGTCGTCCACGGCGGCGATCGCTTCCGCGATCCCATCGTGATCGACGAGGAGGTCGAGGAGGCTATCCGGGAGCTGGCCGAGATCGCCCCGCTGCACAACACGCCGGCACTCGACGCGCTCCGACAGGCGCAGACTCTGCTGCCGGACCTCCCTCACGTGGCCGTGTTCGACACGGCATTTCACGCCGGAATTCCGGAGGAGGCGGCCGTCTATCCGATACCCGGCCGCTGGCGCGAGGAGTGGAGCATCCGCCGCTACGGATTCCACGGCCTCTCTGTCCGCTGGTCGGCCGAACGCGTCGTCGCCCCCAGGCTCGTCGTCTGTCACCTCGGCGGCGGCTGCTCGGTGACCGCGGTCGGGGACGGCCGGTCCGTCGACACCTCGATGGGGTTCACGCCCCTCGAGGGCGTGCCGATGGCGACCCGGTCCGGCTCAATCGACCCGGGCATTCTCCTCTA
>WNGF01004515.1_pt1 | contig 18229 bp, 16 predicted proteins | sample 5400641 | NCBI WGS metagenome assembly WNGF01 (sample SAMN13153371, study PRJNA577476) | soil metagenome | isolation source: 80 cm soil or saprolite under grassland replicate 2 | place: USA:California | collected 2016-06-15
CTGGACCATCCGTTGCTCGGCCCGCCCGAGCAGTTGTTCTGGCGGCGCGAGATCGTCGGGGCGACCGAGCCGTCGCGCTCCCGGGTGCCCGTGGTGGAGGAGGAGCTGGCGCAGCAGGTCCGGGTGGGTGAGGCGTTCCCGATCCGCCGCCACGGGCGTCAGCCGAGCGGGGAGGTGGCGCAGGCCATCCTGGGCGAGATCGGGCTCGCGCCGAACGGGCGCGCGTGGGACTGCGGAGCGTGCGGCTATCCCACCTGCGCGGCGTTCGCGGAGGCCGCGGCGCTGGGACGGACGACGCTGCGGTCCTGCCCGCCGTACCTCGACCGGCAGGTGCGCCAGGCGCAGCTCCAGGCCGCCGAAGATGGGCTCACCGGGCTCGCCACCTTCCGGGTGCTGCGCGACCGGCTGGCGACCGAGGTGGCGCGCAGCGACCGCGGGGGCGACCCGTTCGCCGTGCTGTTCGTGGACCTGGACAACTTCAAGCAGGTGAACGACGAGTTCGGGCATGAGGCGGGGAACGAGGTCTTGCGGCAGGCCGCGCGGGAATGCGGCACCCACATCCGGTCCACCGACCTCGCGGCGCGCTACGGCGGCGACGAGTTCGTGCTCGTGCTGGTGCGCACCGGGATGAACGGGGCGCTGGGCGTGGCGGAGAAGGTGCGCGCCGGCGTGGAGGCCCTGGGGGAGCGGCTCGGGTACCCCCGCGGCCTGGTGACGGCGAGCATTGGAGTGGCGGAGTTCATCCCGGGGCCCGGTCCCGCACCGGAGGACGTGCTGGTGGTGGCGGACCGGGCGTTGTATCGTGCTAAGGCGCAGGGACGGAACCAGGTCGCCACAGGAGAGAGTCCAGCGTGATCCCTTCCAAGCCGGCCCAGACACCGGGCGAGTCGGTGGGCGAGTTGCCCGGCGACGAGCGCGAGCCACTCACCCCTGGCGGCCAAGCGCCCGACCCCTGGGGGGTGAGGCGCGCGGAGAACCTGATCGCCAGCCTCACCGGCGTGCTCTCCGCCCGCGTGGTGCTGACCCCCCTCGGCGAGGTGAGCGAGATCCACGTGCTCACGACCGGCGACGTCCAGCCAAAGCTGGTGGTGCGGAACATCGAGTCCGCCCTGATGGCCCAGCTCGGCGTCAAGATCGACCACCGCAAGATCAGCATCGCCCAGACCGCCGACGTGGCGCCCATGGAGCAGCTGCAGGAGGAGGCCGTCCGCACACGCGCCAAGAAGCGCGTGGTGGTGTTCCAGGGCCTCGAGGTGCGGCCGTCGGAACGACCCCAGCGCGTCGTGGTGCACGTGCGGTTGGCGTTCGAGGGGCGAGAGGCGGAGGCCGAGGAGCTGGGGACGGACACCATGCGCAACCGCGTGGAGGCGGCGGCGCGGGCCGCGGCCCTGTGCCTCGACCAGCTCCTCCCGGACAACTCCATCGCCCTGGAGGGTGCTCAGATCATCGAGGCGTTCGAGCGCAAGTTCGTGTTCGTGGCGGTCCACGGGCTGGGCGGCCGGGAGGCCCAGTTGCTGACCGGGTCATGCGAGCTCCGCGAAAGCCCGGAGCGCGGCGCCGTGCTCGCCGTCCTCGACGCGACAAATCGCTGGGTTGACGCTCGCCGATAACCTATTGTAGGAACAAGGCTTAAATCTGTCGCCTCGTTTCATGTTGCACTCATGCGACATGTGTACTTGCGCCGTTCCGGTTTTGGTGCTATTTGGGGTTCTGTGGGTCCCACGACATCCCAGCGGTACTGGGGTACTCAACGCGTAGCGCGTGTCTGTCAGGTATCGCCGGCGACGGTTGCGAGTTGGATTGACCAGGGCCTGCTGAAGGGGCATCGCACGCCCACCGGGCGGCGGCGGGTTGTCGTGGCGGACCTGGTGCAGTTCCTCAAGACGCACCGCATGGCAGTGCCACCGGAGATCCAGGGCGGGGACGAGTCCGATGTGGTGGTGGTGGTGGAGGACGATCCCGGCTATCTCCAGGCGCTGGTGCTGACGATCGACAAGGCCGAGCTGGGTGTCGAGGTGGTGGAGGCGACCACCGGCGTGGACGGGTTGCTCGAGATCGGGCGGGTGCAGCCGGCGGTGATCGTGCTGGACTACTCGTTGCCCGACCTCAACGCCGCCCAGGTGATCCGGCGGCTGCTCGAGCCGGGGCGCCGGATCAACGCGGAGGTGATCGTGGTGTCGGGGGGCATGCCGGAGAAGGGCGCCGACGAGTTGCGGAAAATGGGCGTGAAGGTGATCGTCAACAAGGCGGACGGGATGCCGGCCGTGCTCGAGGCAATGCGCCAGGCGTTGCGGCGGAGGAAGGTGGCGTAGGTGAGCCCACAAGACAGCGTTTCTCGGCCGCCATTCGGTGCGATGCGGCCGCAGACGGCATACAGGACCATTTAGGGAACAGGAGGGAAGGGGCCCCGGGTCGCAGTTGCCCGAGCGGAGTCGAGCGAAAAGCTGACGAGCGGAGCGTCGGGTGCGCCGTAGCGAGGCGTGCCACTCTAGGTCTGACGAGGCAGCTACTCGTAGGTCCTAAGGAGGTGACGCTCAATGTTCGGAATCAAGCTTCTCGCGTTGCTGTTCGGTGCGCTTTTACGCGTCCTTATGTCGGACGCGACGGGATCTTGGTAACGGTTACTTGGGGCCGCCCCTCTCCCACTTCACGGGAATCCTAAGCGATGGAAGTATCCGCGTCTCGCAGGTCCCGGCTGCTCAGGTTTTACGTCTCCGTGATCGCAGTGGGGGCACTCGCCGCGCTTCTCGTAGCGAGCGACGTGCAGGTCTGGGATTGGTCCAGCTCGTTCCTGAACGGCCTGATTGCGATTCTGATACTTGCGCTCGCGGCTGAGATCAGCTCTGTCAGCGTGCAGCTTGGGACGGCCGCCGTTTCCGTGGCGTTCATCCCCTTGCTGGCAGCCACATTCCTGTTCGAGCCGTTCTGGGCGATGACGCTTGGCGGCGTCACGTTCGTTTTCGTCGATCTTTGGGTGCGCAAGAAGCCCTGGATCAAGGTCGTCTTCAACGCGTCAAAAGAGATTCTGGCGCTCGGATTGGCTGCCTCAGCATATCGGTTGTTCGGCGGGCACCCGTCGGTTCGTAGCTTCGAACTAGTGCCCTTAGCTATCCTCTTCTCCGCCCTGGCCTATTCCGCCGCCAATTCGGTCGCGGTCAGCTTTGCGGTTTCTCTTTCCGAGCGTATCGATTTCGCCGCGGCTTGGGGGAGGATGTACGGTGGCTCCGTGTTGTACGACCTGTTTGCCACGCCACTACCAGCACTCCTCGCGTACCTGTATGTGAGATGGGAGCTAGGCGGCGTCGTGGCAATTGCCGCCCCCCTCTTTATCGTCCGCCGCGTTTACGTGCAGAACTTGCGGCTCGAGCAGGCGAGTCGCGAGCTGCTGGAGCTGATGGTCAAGCAGATCGAAGCTCGGGATCCCTACACATCGGGACATTCGCAGCGGGTTTCACGGTACGCCAGGGTGCTCGCCAAGGAAGCGGGCGTACCGGCGAGGCAAGTCGAGCAGATCGCAACCGCCGCGCTGCTTCACGATGTGGGGAAGGTGTATGAGGAGTACGCCCCCTTGCTTCGAAAGCCCGGCGGGCTGACGACTGAGGAAAAGGGTCTGCTGCAGACGCATCCGGAGCGAAGCGCGGAGATCATAACCACGATTTCCAGCCTGAGGGGTTCGGTGGAGAAGGCCGTCCGGCATCACCACGAGAGCTTCGACGGCACCGGATATCCAGGTGGGTTGGCTGGTGAGGACATTCCCATCGGTGCCCGAATCATCATGATTGCGGACACGCTCGACGCGATGACGACCGACCGGCCCTACAGAAGCGCCCTCCCCTTGGAGAGAGTCACGGAGGAATTCCGGAAGTATTCGGGGAGACAGTTCGATCCCCGTCTTGTAGACATCGCAACGAAGTCGGCAGCGATTCGACGCCTCGTTGCTGCATCTACTCCGTTGCCGATCCGCCGCGCTCCGACTCACTGGCAGCACCCAGCTGGCCAGCGACCCGTCGCCTCCAGGGGGATTCCATCGCCCGGTGCTGTGAAAGAGGGCTCGTTTCTCGTCAATCCAAGCGGCCCTGCGCTCTGATAATGACGTGTGGTCTGGAGGTTAGTCCAGAAACCCCTGAGCTTTGAGTAGGGCCCGCTTCCCGATTACGCCGAGCTTGTCGAACAACTCCAGCTCCTTCTCCGTTTCTGGAGTGTACCTGCCTGTCTGACGCCGCTCCAGCCAGGCCACCGTCCCGAGCGCATTGAGGTAGTGCATCGGATGCCGCCCTCGAAAGCGTTCTCTGACTTTGTTGGCTATCGCCGTGGCGCTCTGGTCACTGTCGACATGGGCAGCTCGGAACGCCGTGAGCTTGGCGTACATGCTGGGATCTGAGAGCGCAGGCTCTCTCCCCCGAGCGGTCTGTTCTACGGACGCTATGAGATCCAGGGCGTGACCCACGTTCCCGAGCATCAGCGCAAAGCTGGCGGATTCGAGGAGGTAGCTGATTTGAACTTGCCAGTTTCTCTCGCGCTCCATCCACTTGCGCGCCTCTTCCAGCCACAATAGCGCATCGCTTGTCTGGCGATTCAGCACGTAGGCTTCGGCCAGGTTGATGTACGATATGACGTAGTCCGGCTGACTGAGAGCTTTCCTGCCGTATTCGACGCTTCGAAGACCCAGTTCAATCGCCTCAGCGTAGGCTCCGCGCATGGTCGCGACCTGACACAGCTTGCTGGCCAGTATTGAAGCCCTACAGTCGTCCCCAATCTTCCTGGACAGCTCAAACGCCTGCGAGTACACGTCGTGAGATGTGCGTAACTCGCAGAGGCAGTATTTGCAGTAAGCGTAGCCAATTAGCGCGGTGATCAGCTCAGATGGATTGGTGGGATCCGCTTCCTGCGCGAAGGCCCGCTCGAACGTGCACGTAGCCGACCGTGGGTCGCTGAGGAAGTGCCTGCAGTACGCGAGGGTATGCAAGACCGAGGACGGTTTTTTGGCATGCGGTTCTTGAAGGAGTTGTTGCAGCTCCAGCTCCGCAGCGTGCACCCTCGCGACGTCTCCCGCCATGATGCCCGACCTCGCGAGTTGAAAGAGCGCCTTGGCGAGAAGCTTCTGATCCCCAGCCGTCCGGGCGGATCTCACGGCCAGGTCGGCTGCTTCGCAGTAGCGCGCTCCCTCTTCCCGGTTCAGCAGGAACTCCGCGGCTGCCCGCATGGCCGCTGCCTCGGCAAACTGCTTCGCCGACAGGGCGGCGTCGCACAACAGCCTTTCGAGCGTCGGTAAGGCAGCCTGGGCTTTGGACTGGTCCAGCAGCGCCCTGGCGTACAGCAAGCTGATGACCTGGCTCGAATCCGCGGCGCACGGCTCTGTCACGAGGACCCCCAATATCCGTTCCGCCTCGTAGGGCGCTCCCACTGCGATGGCCGCTTCCGCCCCTCCGAGTCCGAATGCCAGGGCGCGCGCGGGATCCGAGCCGCGCAAGAAGTGCCAGGCGATCTCGAGCTGACCTGACCGTTCGCTACCGCCTTGAGCGACTCGTGTCGCCAGCCTCTCCCCCACCTCCCGATGCAAATGCTGCCGAGCCGTTGCCGTGATCGCGTAATACGCCTGCGCTCGGATCAGCTCGTTTCGGAACTCCAGGCCGCCGTGGATCTCCCGCAAGAGTCCCTCCTCGCGAAGCCGCGAGAAGGCCTCCCCCGCCGCCGTTGGTGACAGGCCGACGACCTCGTAAAGCAGGAGATCCGCCAGCCTCCGGCCGAGCACAGCCGCCAGATCCAGCGCCGCGCGGGACGGGGCGTCGAGCCGATACCTCTGGCGCTCGAACACCGCCCCGATGGCCCGCGGGATGCCCAGCGTCGCCACCGGCTGGGTGTTCAGCGCCTCGAGATCCGCCAGCAGCGAGCCCGAGCCGTGCGCCACCCACTCCCGGGTGAGCAGCTCGAGCGCCAGCGGATTGCCGTTGCCCGCCCGGAGAATGCGCTCGCTGGGCAGCTCCCCGGCCCACCCCTCCCGCTGGGCCGCGACCGCGCTCACGAGCCGTTCGGCCGCGTCCGGTGTGAGGAGGTCGAGCTCGAGCGGCTGCAGCGCCGGCACCGTCGCGTCCGACACGAGCGCGCCCGGCGCCGCTGTGGTGCGCAGCTCGTTGGTGCGCCCCGTGAGAATCAGCAGCAGGCGAGTGCGGGACAGCTTGCGGGCCACCATGTGCAGGATGGCGGCGCTGGCATTGTCGGCGGCATGAATGTCGTCCACCACGAGCACCAGCGGGCTCTCTTCGGTGGCTGCCTCGACCGCCTTGAGAAACGCGTCCGCCAGCCGCAACGGGATCACCTCCGCCGCCCACTCGACGGGCTTCGGCACCCCGGGAAAGGCGTGCAAGATCTCGGCGGAGATGCGCGACAGCTCGCTCAACGCCTCGGGCTCCGCGCCGCCGATGGCGCGCTGGAGAGCGAGCTGCTTGATCAGCTCCGCCAGCACCGCGAACGGCAGCTCCCGCTCGGCATCGTACGCCTGCGCCCGCGCGACCACCGCACCCTCCATCTGACAGGTCGACGCGAACGCGTTCACGAGTGTCGTCTTGCCGACGCCCGGATCGCCGGTGAGCACCAGGATCCGCGGCGTGCGGCGCCGCACGGCGAGCCACGCATCGTACAGCTGCGCGAAGTCCTGCTCCCGGCCGATCAGCGTCTCCGCCTCGAACCGCTTCTCCTGCCGCTCGGAGACCTGGGAGACCTGGGCTTCCCCTGACCCCGCGGGTCGCGGCGGCCGCGCGGCCGCCCGCCGCCCCTCCCGCAGCAGATCGGCGATGCGGACGAGATCGGGACTCGGCTTCGCGCCGAGCTCCTCGGCGAGCCGCTGCTCGAGCCGGGTGTATGCCTGGAGCGCGTTGCTGCGGTCGCCCACCCAGGCGCGCGCCTCCATCAGCCCGCGCACCGCGTCCTCGGACAGCGGATCGACCTCGTGCAACACCTGCGCGTGCCGCTCCACCGTCGCGAAATCGCCGAGGCGGCGGCCCGCGTCCATCTGCCTCACGAGGCAGTCGCGGATGCGCGGACCGAGCTTGCCCCGCCACTGGTCCTTCCACTGCTCGAACCCGGCCGCGCCTGGGACCTCAAAGCCGTCCAGGAACGGCCCGCGGATCGGCACCTCGCGGGCGTCGAGATGCAGCACGTCCGCGTCCACCGTGCCCTCGGGCAGTACTACCGCGGCCCGCTGGATCAGCACGCGCTCCCGGCCGACCTTCTCCCGCAGAACCGTCAGCGCCTGGGCCAGCGAGTGGCGCGCCAGGTGCGCCGGGGCGTCGCCCCACAGGAGGTCCATCAGGTAGTCGCGCGTGAGCCGGCGGCCCGCCTCGACGGCGAGCCGGATCAGCAGCGCGAAGTGCTTGCGCGTGCGGAATTTGATCTGCTCACCGGAGGTGGTGAGCAGCAGGGGAGCTCCAAGGGTGAGCAGCTGCAGGTGCGGCGCCACAGGGGCGGCCCACAACGTTGCCGAATGGTAGTATTAGGCGGGCGCATCAACGGCGTGTCAACCCGCGGAGTTGGACGGCGTTACGATGAACGGCCCCGCGGCGACCGGCAGATCGGGCACGCCTGCATCCTGGGCTCCTGGCCGTAGATCAGCCGGACCGGGCCCAGATGTGCGGTCGTGTCGGCGGTGGTGTCGCTCACGGTGACCTTGAGCGTCATCACGCTGCCGAGGACCGAGCCCTGGAATCGCGCCGGCAGCGATGGGCCGACATAGACCGGGTAGGCGCGGAGGACGTATTCCCCCGGCACGTCGAACCGGCCGGCGGCGTCGAGCACGATTGCCCCGGGCACGTTGCCGAAGGTGCAAGCAATGTGAACGTGGGCGCTCGAGTCGTCGGCGATCAACCCCGCGTTCTCGCCACCCCACGTTCCCTTGACCACACCCCCGCCCGGCCGCGGGCCCGCGACGACCTCGCAATCGCGGAGCAGGAGGAGTGTGAGACCGGCGAGCACGACCTTGTTCATGGAGTCCTCATCAATACCCGCTAATACCTACCCCGGGAGCCACCGCCCCGTCACAATCAGCTCCTCGACCAGGTCCGGCGCCGTCCGGCCTGCGGCTTCGGCGGCGAAGTTGATGACCAGCCGGTGGGTGAGGACGCTGGGCGCGACGGCCTTGAGGTCATCATAGTCCGGCATCGGCCGCCCGTCGAGCGCCGCCCGGGCCTTGGCGCCGAGGATGAGGTACTGCGACGCCCGGGGTCCCGCCCCCCACGCCACGAACTCCTTGATCAGGGGCGGCGCCTCGTCGTCCGGCGGCCGCGTCATCCGCACCAGCGTCACCGCGGCGCGCACCAGCGGCTTCGTGACCGGAATCCGGCGCACCAGGTGCTGTAGCGCGAGCACGTCCTCGGCGGTCAGCACCGGCGAGATCGTCGCCGAGAGGTCGCCAGTCGTCGCCTCGACGATCTGCTCCTCCTCATCCTTCGAGGGATACGATACCCGCAGCTCGAACATGAAGCGGTCGAGCTGCGCCTCCGGGAGGGGATACGTCCCCTCCTGCTCGATGGGGTTCTGGGTGGCGAGCACGAAGAAGGGCGGCGGGAGCGGGTGGGTCTGGCCGGCGGCGGTGACCTGGTGCTCCTGCATCGCCTGCAGCAGGGCGGCCTGGGTCTTGGGAGGCGTACGGTTCACCTCGTCCGCCAGCACGATATTCGCGAACACGGGCCCGCGCGCGAACCGGAATTCGCGCTTGCCGGTGGTTTGATCCTCTTCGATGATCTCGGTGCCGGTGATGTCGGAGGGCATCAAGTCGGGCGTGAACTGGATGCGTGAGAATTTGAGGTCGAGCGCCTGGGCGACGGTCGACACCATCAGCGTCTTCGCGAGCCCGGGCACCCCCAGAAGCAGCGCGTGGCCACCGGAGAAGATGGCGGTGAGGATCCCATCCAGCACGCCCTGCTGGCCCACGATGCGGCGACCGACCTGCTCGAGGAGATCGGCGCGCGCGGCACCCAGGCGCTCGAGCAGCTCGACGTCGCCCTGGGGTGCGGATTGGGAGGGGGGCCGGGGGAAGGGGGAGGGGTTGGGTGTCATGGCTCCCAAGGTTACAACATCATACTCCCAAGCGCCACATGGGGTTGCATACAGCCCGGCTTGCTTGCGAATTTTTTCACAAGCCGGTAGCTTTGGCGCCGTGCACAGCCCGCTGCGCTACGCCGGGCTCGGGATCCAGCTGGCCGTAACGGTCGTCGTCTGCGTGCTGCTGGGGCAGTGGGTGGACCGCAAGGTCGGGACCGACGGCGTGTTCGCGGTCCTCGGGGTCTTGCTCGGCTTCGGTGGTACGTTGTATTCCCTGGTTCGAGAGCTCTCAAAGGCCGACAAGGACGGGCGGTGACGGCCGGCCGCCGCTACCTGATCGGGCTGGGAGCGATCGTTCTGGTGGCGCTCGCGCTCTGCCTCGTGCTCCCGACCCAGGAACGCCCCGCGATGGCGGTCGTGCTCGGGCTCGCGCTTGCGGTGCAGGGCGCGCTGGGCTGGTGGCTGGTGCGGGTGATCGGGACCGAGCGGTTCTTGCTGGCCTGGGTGATCGGGATTGGCACGCGCCTCGGCATCGTGGGGCTGTGCGCTCTCGTCGTCGTGCCGGCCCTGGAGCTTTCCCTCGCGCCGGCGCTGTTCGTCCTGGTCGGGGTGTTGCTTTCGTTGCTGGTCGTCGAGGCGGTTGTGGTCGTGCTCGGGCCGGCGGGAACGGAGGCGCGATGAGTCGATTCGGCCGGATCTCGGGCATGGTCGCGCTGCTCGGGGCGCTCATTGGACGGGCCATGGCGGCCCAGGAGCACGCGCCCGCCGCCTCGCGGAACGAGATCGACATCATGCACCACCTGGGCGACTCGCACGCGATCGAGCTGCCGTACTGGAAGGCTCCCTACTCCGTCGAGGTCGAGCTGCCCCGGCTCCCACCGATCCATGTCGGCGGCATCGCGATCGATCTCTCGCCCACCAGGCATGGCGTCTTGCTCGTCATCGCGGCGGTGATCGTGGCGCTCGTCTTCCTCTATTCGTCGCGCGCCGTTGCCCGGGCGCAGGCGGCCGGCCGCCCGCCGCGCGGCTTCGCGGCTGCGATGGAGGTGATGACGCTGTACATCCGGCAAGAGGTGATTTTGCCGAACGTGGGGCCCCACGGCGAGGGCTACGTCAACTACCTGCTGACGGTCTTCTTTTTCATCCTGACCTGCAATCTGCTGGGGCTCCTGCCCTGGAGCGCGACGCCGACATCGAACATCGCGGTCACGGGCGCGCTGGCGCTCGTGTCGCTCGGCGTGATCGAGATCTCGGGGATGCGGGCCCTTGGCCTCAAAGGCTATCTCGGGACGATCTTCTATCTGCCGCCCGGGCTGCCGGCGCTGCTCAAGCCCGTGATGCTGGTGATCATGACCCCGATCGAGATCATCGGGAAGCTCGCCAAGCCGTTCGCGCTCGCCGTCCGGTTGTTCGCGAACATGACGGCCGGGCATGTGGTGGTGCTGGCGCTGATCGGGTTGACGTTCTTCTTCCGGAGCTATGTTGTGGGCATCGCCGCGTCGGTGATGGCCACGGGGATCATGCTGCTGGAGCTGTTCGTGGCGTTTCTGCAGGCGTTCGTGTTCACGCTGCTGACGAGCGTGTTCATCGGGCTGATGCGCGCCGAGCATTAGGGTGTTTGCGGACCGACGGCTTCGGGGGGGGGCGCTCGCGCCGCCGTCGGAGGTAGACCGCCGGGAGGCGGACGAAGCTCACTGATCGCTCCGGCGATCGAAGGGAGCCACCGCGGCGACGCCGAGCCGGGAGAATCGGCGCACGCGCGGGCGAGCGCGACGAGACGGGATCTCCCGCTCACGCAACGGAGTGCGACATGCTGAACATGCTCGCTCTGCTTCAGGAGCCCGGGGTGGCGAGTGCCGCGGGCAAAGGGTACGCGCTGATCGGTGCCGGTCTCGCCGCCGGCCTCGCGGTGCTCGGCGCCGGGGTCGGCATCGGGCGGATCGGCGGCCAGGCCGTGGAAGGCATGGCCCGCCAGCCCGAGAACAGCGCGCGGATCCAGACGGCCATGATCATCGCGGCGGCGCTCGTCGAGGGCGTGGCGCTGTTCGCGGCAGTGGTCGCGTTCGTCATGCAGGGCAAGGTGACCTTCTAGCGGGCGACGGGCCGGGGCGCGCCCCGGCCCCTCTCTCGCGTCGCGAGGACGCTATGCGGAACTCGACATGGCTCGCGCCGCTCGCCGTTGCCGGGGCGGCGGCGCCGGCGTGGGCCGAGGAAGCGGGCAGCGCCAGCCCCCTCACGGTGGACGGCGGCCTGGTCATCTGGACGCTGGTCGTGTTCGCGTTGCTGCTGTACGTCCTGCGGCGCAGCGCGTGGCCGCTCTTGCTGCAGGCGGTGCGGGAGCGGGAGCAGGTGCTCGAGCGCCAGCTCGCCGACGCCGCGCGCGCGCGCGAGGAGGCCGCGAAGCTGCTCGAGGAGCAGCGCCAGACGCTCGCCCGCGCCCAGGCCGCGGCCCAGGAGATGCTGGCCCAGGCCAAGGCGGTGGCGGAGAAGGAGCGCGAAACGCTGCTCGCCCGGGCGCGGGAGGAGTACGAGCAGCACCTCACGCGCGCCCGCAAGGACATCGAGGAGGAGAAGGCGAAGGCAATCCTGGCCCTGCGGCGCGAGGCGGTGGACCTCTCCATCGCGGCGGCGTCCAAAGTGCTCGCGGAGAACCTCGATACCGAGGCCAACCGGCGGCTGGCGCTGGACTACCTGGCGACGCTCGAGCAGCGGTCGTGAAGAGCATCACGATCGCCCGCAACTACGCCGAAGCGCTGCTCCTCGCCGCGGAGCCGGAAGGGGAGGTGGAGCACTATGGCCGGCTGATCGACGCGGTCGCGGGTGCGATGCGGACGGACGAGCGCATCGCCGTCGCGCTGGAGTCGCCGCGCGTCGCGAAGGCCGCGAAGGCGCGGCTGCTCGAGAACGCCTTGCGCGGCACGGCGCCGCAGCGGTTCATCCGGTTTCTCCAGGCGGTCGTGCGGCGCGGGCGGCAGGCACTCATCGGCGAGATCGCCCAGGAGTACCACGCCCTCGTGGACCTGAAGCTGAACCGCGTGCACGCGGGGGTCACCCTCGCGTGCGAGAGCGACGCCCCGCTCGAACAGCAGATCGCCGACCGGCTGACGCGGGCCCTGGGGAAGGAAGTCCGCGCCCACTTCCGCGCCGATCCGGCCATCCTGGGTGGCGTCGTCGTGCGCGTAGGGGACCGGATCTTCGACGGCTCGCTCAGGCGCAGGCTCAACGCGCTGCGGCGGAAGATGCTGGGGGGGGAGTGAAGTAGAGGGTGGTAGAAGGCGGGAGCAGGCGGTAGAGGGCGGGAGACCGCCCTCTACCGCCTGCTCCCGCCATCTCAGAGACGGTACCGCAGGCCGACCGATGCGGAGCGGCGCCAGGTGGCGCGCCGCTGGAAGCCCGCGGGGAGGTCGTCCTCCTCGAACACGGCGCCCGTAACCACCGCACCGGCGTGGACCGATCCGGCCAACCGGCTGGCGATCGGCCATTCGACGGACAGCGCCCCCCGGGCTCCGATGAGCGTCCGGCTGGTGCTGCCATCTGGGTGCCACACGTCGGCGACCGGCCCCACGTGCAGACGAAGGGCCGCGCCCGAATCCGTCCGGGCGAAGCGCCACGACACCTCAGGGGCGACCTCTACGAACGTCAGCAGGTCCTTCTGCACCACGGCGAAGTCGCCATTCTCCTCCGTGACCCCCACGCTCGCGTACAGCACGCTGACGCCGACACCGGCGCTGCCGGATCTCCGGTCGACGCGCAGCGCCAGCGTCGTCGGATGACCGGGGCCCGCCGTGGCCGGGCCCGCCGCCGACGTGTCGCGCGCCGTTCCGCTGAAGCGCGACGCACCGAGGTCCAGCCCCAGGCTCCACTGCGCGGCCGCGCGCGGGGGTGTGACGCCCGCAGCCAGGAGAGACAGCGCAATTGCGCAATGACGGGTCATGGCTTCGCTCCTCTCGTGGATGGTCAGCGCATCTCGAGCTTCAGCCAGCCGTTCGTGACGTTGTTCTCGCCCTTGACGATCCAGTTGAAGCCGTCGTGGAACTCGCCGGCGACGCCGTCCTGGACCGCGTCGCCGACCAGCTCGTCGTTCGTGTTGATCACCGATGCCAGGGCGCTCACCAGCTTCTGGAACGCGTGCGCGACCTTCCAGACCTTGTCGGCACCGCTGGTCGAGTCGTTCCCGGCCGTGAGCGCTGCGAACGCCGAATCCACGGCGTGGAGCAGATTGGCGAAGCGGTTCGGGTCGTTCTTGATCTCGCATGCCGTATCGTCGTCCTCCACCACGAATACCCGCACGTTCTGGCCCGGGTGGGCGGCGTTGTAGGCGTCTATCTGGCTCTGGCCGAACAGCAGTACGCTGCCGCTCCAGTCGAGGTCGTTCTGGTCGAAGTAGTACGGCACGGGCTGGCGCTCACCCGCGCATTGATAATCGGTCAGGGAGTCCGTCTGCCCCTTCTGGCCGAGGATGTGCACTTCAAACTCGGGCGAGCCCTTCAACCAACCCTCAAAATCTTGCGTGAAATGGGATTGGGTCATGTACAGGCCCAGCGCGGGCGGCGCAGGGGGCGAGGTGCCCCCGCCCCCGCCCCCGCCCCCGCTGCAGTCGTCGTAGCACAGCATGACCGACGGCCTGGGGGCGAAGTCCGTTTCCACCGGGACGAGCGCGATCACCGGCGTCGCGGGCGGCTGGTCCGGGCTCAGGACCAGGCGGTTCCCCCGGGCATCGAACGCCACGGGGGGGTCGTGGTCGCGGATCGCGGTGGCGACGAGGACACTCGCGTCGCCCTGCCAGGCGCGGCGGTGGGCCGGCACCGGGAGGTACATCTCCAGTTCGGGCGCGGCTCGGGCCTCGTCCTCCACGTCAGCGGCCGTCGCGCCGCTCCGCCCGGCCAGCACCGCCACGGCGCGCCCGCCGTCGGCGCCCAGGAACCGTTGGAAGTGGAGCTTGTGCTCGCGGACCGGCGACGCGTCGAGTTGAGTCTTGACGTACGCTCGGAACGCGGGATTCTGCAGCGCGAGCGCCATGCGGCGCGCCAGCGCTTCGGACTTCGCCTGCCGGGCGGCGACGGCGGGGCTCGCGGCTGCTTGAGGCTTCGGGGGAGCGGTCGTCGGGGGACGGTCGCTGCATCCGATCATTCCTGCCAGTGACGCAAGCGCCACGAGGCAGCGGGTGACATTTGCCATGACTGACTCCTCCTTGTCGAGTTGGCGCGCTCAACATGCAGAGCCAGTCTCGGAAAACCGTCGTCCGATTCGCGCGACGCCGGCCGAAATCCCGCGTGGCGTCTCCCCGGCGCGGCCTGCAGCGTGTAGTTTCCCGATCCCATGCTGCCGGTTTTTTTCGTTCTTGTGGCCGGTGACACCGCTCCCGCCCCCGCGGCCCTGCACCAGTCCCTCCGGGCCGCGGGCTACTGGCAGCAGCACGTCGCCTACCGGATCAGCGCGTCGCTCGACGAGCCGTCGGGCGTCCTGACAGGCCGCGAGCGGATCACGTACGTGAACCGCTCACCCGACACCCTGCGCGACTTCTCCGTGCACCAGTACCTCAACGCCTTCCGCCCGGGCTCGCGCTGGTCCGCGGCCGACAGCGCCGAGCGGCGCGACCGCTTCCAGCACCTCAAGGATCCCGACTACGCGTTCGAGCGGATCACCGAGGCGACGCTGATGGGGAGCGCGCTCGCGCCGGACTACCCCTACGCGCCGGACTCGACCATCGCGCACTGGGGGCTCCCCCGGCCGCTTGCGCCCGGCGACAGCATGACCGTCGAGATCGCCTGGCAGGCCCGGCCGTCCACGCTGCCGCGCCGGCAGGGCAGGGCGGGCCGGCGCTTCGACTTCGCGCAGTGGTATCCGAAGGTCGTCGTGTACGACCACTACGGCTGGGAGAGTCACCCGCTGTATCCCGCGGGCGAGTTCTACGGCGAGTTCGCGACCTACGACGTGACGCTCGACCTCCCCCTAGATCAGGTGGTCGGGGCGACCGGAGTCCCGGTGGAGGGCGACCCGGGATGGGAGCGCACGAAAGCCGATCCGAGTCTCGTCATCGACTACCAGCGCGATTTCTACGGGCGGCCAGGCGGTCAGGCGGACAGGCGGTCGGGGGATTCGCTAACCGCCCGTCCGCCGGTCCGCCTGACCGCCCGGTGCGGGGCGGTGGGGCCGGGTCGCAAGTGCGTGCGCTTCTATGCCGAGCAGGTCCACCACTTCGCCTTCTCCCTGAACCCGGAGTACGTCTACGAGGAGGGCCGCTGGGGCGATGCCGTGATACGAGTGCTGTACCAGCGCCGCAACGCCGCGCGTTGGGGGAAGGGCGTGGCGGTCGAGCGCACGGTGGCGGCGCTCGCATGGCTGGATTCGTTGTACGGGAAGTTCGCCTGGCCGCAGCTCACGAACGTGGACCGCATCGAGCAGGGGGGCGGCACCGAGTTCCCGATGGTGATCATGAACGACTCACCTGACCTGGGCCTGATCGTCCATGAGACGGGGCACCAGTACACCATGGGGATTCTCGCCAACAACGAGTGGCGCGAAGGGTTTCTCGACGAAGGGTTCTCGAGCTTCCAGGAGGCGTGGTTCTTCGAGCACCAGGGGGATCCCCGCAGGTTTCTCGCGAGCGAGGCGACGGTGCTCGATCTCGACCTCGAGCGGTGGAGCGAGCCGGTCGCGACCGTGAGCGAGCGGTTCCGCGATTTCTTCACCTACAACCGGATGATCTACACGAAAGGGCAGCTGTTCTACCGCCAGCTCCGGTACGTCGTGGGCGATGCCGCGATGGTGCGGATCCTGCGCACCTACTATGACCGCTGGAAGCTCAAACACGTGGACGAGACCGCGTTCCGCGACGTGGCGCAGGAAGTCTCGGGCCAGGACCTGCAGTGGCTGTTCGGCCAGTGGCTGCACGCCACGGTGCTGATCGACTACCGGCTGAAGCGGGTCCAGCGGCGGAGGCTCCCGGACGGGCGGTGGCGAACGACCGTGACGATCGAGCGCGCGGGCGACGGCCGGATGCCGGTGGAGATCGGGGACCGGGACACGATCTACGCCCGGGCGACCGGCGAGCCCGAGGTGGAGCGCGTGGAGTTCACGAGCCCGCGCAAGCCGGGCCGCCTCATGCTCGACCCTCGCGTGGTGGCCCACGACTGGAACATGCTGAACAACCGGGAGCGAGGCTGGCCGGAATTGCGCCTCGACGACCCGACCCGTGAGGTGGTGCGGCGCGACCGGGCGGTCATGGCCTGGCTGCCCGTCGCCTGGGCGAACGACCACGGCGGCTTGACCCTCGCCCTGCGGGACAGGGAGAACTACCTGGGCCGCTTTAGCCGGAATCTGTTGCTGGGCTCGGTCGGGGTGCGGGGTGGCGCGACCCACCGGTTCGGATTCTACGAACGATTCCGCAACCCCGTGTCGCGGCCGCTGCCGCGCACCGAGACGAGCATGGCCGCCTGGGCGATCGAGGGCCGGGCGGGAGCGGCGTTCTCGATGGACCGCTCGCTGCGCCGGCATCTCACCTACGGGCCCGACCCGCACGCCGGGTTCGACGCGATCTGGATGGCCACGACCGATCTCGGGTACTTGGACGGTAGGCTGTGGGAGGATGCCGGCACGATCGAAGCAGGACCCTGGGTGTCCACTACGGTGCGCTCCGGCCGCGTGGTGTTCGGGGCGAGGGTCGCCGCGCGGGCGGGCGCGGTGTACCGGAACCCGGGGCCCGGGGTCGTATCGGCGCACCGGTACGACTTCGAAGGGTTCGGGCGGTTCACGGGAGAGGCGAGCGCCCGCGCGCCGCTCTCGCTCGGGACCACGCTAGGCGTGCGGGTGTTCGGGGGCGCGTACGCGGGCTCGTCCGGCCCGGTGCGGCAGCGCCGCATCATGATCGCCGGCGCGGACCCCTACGAGACCTTCACGAATCCGTTGCTGCGGAGCCGCGGCGCGCTGTTCGCGCGGCCCGACTTCCACTATCACGCTCCGGGGGGCGCGAACCTGCGGGGCTTCCGCGGCGACCTGGGCGGCCGCTGGGTGGTCGCCGCCAACGTGGAGGTGAGCCGCTCTCTCGTGCGCCGCGACGGGGGTATCTTGCGAGGAGCGGCGCTCTCAGTGTTCCTAGACGCCGGGCTGGTCGACACGCTGGCCCTGCCCTCGGCGCGGCCAGGGAAGGCGCATACGACGGTGTACGACGCCGGGGTCGGCCTCGTGACGCGACAGCGGATCAAGGACCTGGACTGGACGATGCGGTTGGAGCTGCCCTTCGTGGTGAACCGGTGGGACGAGGCCGCCGACCGCGCCCCTGGAGACGAGCGCTTCGCGTTCCGGTGGCAGGTGAGCCTGAGCCCCAGCTTCTGATGGACCTGCAGGCAAGCGACCGGCGCGGGTTCTTCCGCGAGACCCTCGGCAAGCTGCTGCGCGAGGTGACGGCGCGGACCGAAGCGCGGGTGGCGCCGCGACGCTACTTCCGGCCTCCGGGCGCGGCGGACGAGATCGCGTTCCTCGCCTCGTGCACGCGCTGCGGCGACTGCATCGACGTCTGTCCGGTGCACGCGATCATCAAGGCGCCGCCCGCCGCCGGCCTCGCCACGGCGACGCCGATCATCGATCCGGCCATTCAGGCGTGCGTGGTGTGCGACGACATGCCGTGCGCCCGTGCTTGCGAGACCGGCGCGCTGGTGCCGCCACCCGACGGGTGGGCGGGCATCCACATCGGGATCCTGGAGCTCGATCCGGGGCGCTGTATCACGTTCCAGGGCGCCGCCTGCGGCGTGTGCGCCCGCGCCTGCCCCGTGGGGGAGCGGGCGCTCGCGCTCGACGGGGGCGGGCATCCGGTGCTGAAGCCCGAAGGCTGCGTGGGCTGCGGCGTGTGCGTCACCGCGTGCGTCACTTCACCATCTTCGTTGCGGTTGAAGCTGCCACTTGAATGAGGAGATTGCGGATTGCGGATTTCGGATTGCGGAATTGCAAGGAGGTGTCGTGCGTCTCGACACTCGCCCTGCCAATCCGCAATCCACAATCCGCAATCCACAATTGACCGCTCCCATGACCGACCTTCCCTACCGCGTCGACAAGCCCTGGGGCTACGAGCTGATTTGGGCGCAGACCGACCGCTACGTCGGGAAGATCCTCCACATCGAGCCGGGGCACGTCCTGTCCCTCCAGTACCACAACCGGAAGGACGAGTCGATATACGTGCTGGCGGGCGAGATCATGC
>WNGF01004516.1_pt1 | contig 18229 bp, 15 predicted proteins | sample 5400641 | NCBI WGS metagenome assembly WNGF01 (sample SAMN13153371, study PRJNA577476) | soil metagenome | isolation source: 80 cm soil or saprolite under grassland replicate 2 | place: USA:California | collected 2016-06-15
GCCCGCGAGATGACGAAGAGCAGAAGCGCGGCGTCGAGAGCGGAGTGGAAGCGGTGCCGGAACCCGGCGAGGCTGTCGCGAGCGAATTCGGAAAAGTCGCCGATTTGATCGAGCTCGGCAGCGGGCCGTGGCCCGAGTGCCGCCAGGATCCGCTCGACGTTCGCCTGGATTGTCTCCACCCGTCCGTAAGAAAACGCAGACGCGACCCAGCCGACGACCTCGACGTCTTCGGGCCGTCCGTAACGCCCGAGAAACATGATCGGGTCGGTGTCCGCGGTTTCGGGTCCGTAGGCGCGGTAGAGGCGTTCGAGTCGGTCGCCGAGGAGACGCTCGCGCGCGGAGAGGTTCACGAAGCAGATTGTAGGACATCGCTTGACCGTGTTTCAGGTTTCAGGTTTCAGCTTTCAAGAAGGAGCCGTTCAGGAGACCTGAAACTTGAAACTTGAAACCGACACCGGTTGGAATGAGTCATCCGATGGTTAAATGGGCGTGATGGCTGCCAGGGGACGAGAGAAGGCGATTTTAGTGGGCGTGGCTTCGCGGGCCATTCCTCGCGCGGTGACCGAAGAGCAGTTGGACGAGCTGGAAAGGCTCGTGGACACCGCCGGTGCCGACGTCGTGGCTCGGTTCGTCAAGGAGCGCCCGGCACCCGATCCCACGACTTACATCGGGAAGGGTTCGGTCGGAGAGGTCGGTGAAACCGCCCGCGAGAAGGGCGCCACGCTCGTCGTGTTCGACGACGAGCTGACCCCCGGCCAGGCCCGCAATCTCGAGGAGGCGTGGGGCGAGGGAATCCGCGCTCTCGACCGCCCGGGAGTCATCCTCGACGTGTTCGCGTCGCACGCCCGCACGCGGGAAGCGCGCACGCAGGTGGAGCTCGCCCAGCTCCAGTATCTGCTGCCGCGCCTGGCCGGACAGTACGGCCACCTCTCGCGCCTGGGTGGCGGCATCGGTGGCCGGGGGCCGGGGGAGCAGAAGCTCGAGGTGGACCGCCGCAAGATTCGAAAGCGCATTGCGCGCTTGCGCGAGGACCTGTCCCGGATCGAGAAGTCCCGGACGGTCCGGCGCCGGGGCCGGCGTGGCCTCCTCCAGGTCGCGATCGCCGGTTACACCAACGCCGGCAAGACGACCCTCTTCAACCGCCTGACGCGCGAATCGGCCTATACAGCCGACCGGCTCTTTGCGACGCTCGATGCGCGGGTGGCGCGGGCCGTCTCGCGCAGGCTGCCCAACGTCGTCTTCATCGACACGGTCGGCTTCGTGCGCAAGCTGCCGACTTCGCTCGTCGCGTCCTTCCGCTCGACCCTGGCGGAAATCCGCGAAGCGAACCTCGTGCTGCACGCTGTGGATGCCTCCTCCCCACGAGCCGAGGAGGAACGCCGGATCGCCCTGGAAGTCCTGGAAGAGCTCGGCGTCGGAGAGGAACGCATCCTCACGGTCTGGACGAAGCGGGATGCTCTCGAGGGAGGGGGGCGGGCCGCAGCCTTTTTCGGCGCGCGACGCGGGGAGCAGGGACTCTTCGTTTCCGGGCGGACCGGGGAAGGGATCGAGAATCTCGAAGAGGAGGTCCGCCGGCGGGCGCAGGCGCGAGGAGAAGAGTTTCTCGTGCGGATCCCTTACGCGGACGGCCGGTCGATCGCCGCGGCCAGGGCGGCCTTCCGCGTCGTCGAGGAAAAAGACTCGGGCGATGCTCTTCTGCTGCGGCTCGAAGGAGAGCGGCGGGCGGTCCCTTCTCTCCTGCCTTACGTGGAAGAGGAGACCTGGCAAGTCCAAGGGCTGCGCAAGCGCGGCTCGCGACGTTGAACCCCCGCGCGCCCAACTGCCTGCCGGGTCTTCGAAGTCGAAAAATAAATGGGGGAGCTCGAGTCTCCCCCTCGCGCCGGAACTCCCTCGCCGGCCCTCTTGCCATTCTCCTAGCTCAAATCCCGTACCAGGTCACCGCTCTCGTCTTTTCCCTTGCGTGACAAGAGTTTGGCTCTGATGTCCGCGCGCCGGCGCACCAAACTCGGGCATAATCGCAGCAGCGAAAATGACAAAATCTGTCTGATGAGGGCGATGCTCAGCACGTTGACAGGGCTCTTCAAACGGAATCGAGACTTGCTGCCAGCCGCTCTTCTGCTCGCGGCAGCTAGCCTCGTGTTGATCGGCTGCGGCTCGAAAGCGGCAGGCCACGGCCGCCGTGAACAAGCCGCGCAGGCGGCCGGGCCGGCGCCGCCGACTCCGGATACGACGGCGATCGAGACGCTGCGGACGCCGGCGGGCCTTGTCTTGAAGCTCGCCGAAACCCCCGCCGCCGTCACGCCCTCGCCCTCGCCCGCAGCACAGCCGGGCAAGCCCGCGTCATGAAATCACAACCCTCGATGGACCACGAACCTGAGGAACGCTCGGGCCCCGGTCGCCCGGCGCCGCGGCAGGAGAGCCGCCCCGAGCGCGTCTGCCCCACGTGCGGCGCAACACTCGTCGAGCGCAAGTGCAAGCTCCTCTGCCCCGATCCCGCCTGCGGCTATTACATGTCCTGTTCGGACTACTACTAATCAGCTCCGCTAAGACTCCTCTGACGGAGGCCCCCGTCTCCCGCGAGTGAGTAGAATCCGTACAACCTGATGACCCTTGCTGTCGGCACTCGCCTCGGGCCCTACGAGATCCTTACCCCGCTCGGCGCGGGCGGAATGGGTGAGGTCTACCGGGCGCGGGACACGCGACTGGACCGCATGGTCGCGATCAAGGTTCTTCCGGCGCAGCTCTCCTCTTCGCCGGAGCTGCGCGAACGCCTGGAGCGCGAAGCGAGAACGATCTCGCAGCTTTCCCACCCCCACATCTGCGCTCTCTACGACATCGGGCGAGAGGGGGACACGGACTTTTTCGTCATGGAGTATCTCGAGGGCGATACGCTGGCCGAGCGGCTGGAGAAGGGCCCGCTTCCCTTCGAGCAGGTCTGCCGATATGGCGCGGAGATCGCGGAGGCACTCGGCACGGCGCACGCCGCCGGAGTCGTTCACCGGGACCTGAAGCCCGGCAACGTGATGTTGACGAAGTCGGGCGTGAAGCTCATGGACTTCGGACTCGCGAAGGTTTTTGCCGCGCCCGCACCGATTCCGATCGAGGCCCTGACCTCGGCGCCGACGCGCACCAAGGACCTGACGATCGAGGGCACCCTGCTTGGTACGGTTCCCTACATGGCCCCCGAGCAGCTCGCGGGCAGACAAGCGGACGCGCGGACGGACATTTTCGCCTTTGGCGCCGTACTCTACGAGATGACGGTAGGCCGGAAGGCGTTCACGGGTGTGACCCAGGCGTCGCTCATGTCGGCGATCCTGACCTCGGAGCCTCCGGCGGTTTCGTCCCTCCAGCCGATGAGCCCGCCGGCCTTCGACCGACTCGTCAAGACATGCCTCGCTAAGGATCCGGCCGAGCGCTGGCAGTCGGCGCACGATATCGGCCTGCAACTCGCATGGATCGCACGAGGTGGGACGGACCAACCCGGAAGGCCGGCCAGAGCCCTGTCTTCCGCTCCTCGATGGCTGGTGGGTGTTGCCGCCGCTGGCGTCCTGGCCGCCGCCGCGTTGATGGCGCTCTCCGTGCTTCGACGTCCGTCGAGCCCTCCCGCGGCGCCCATACGGTTTGCCGTGCGAGCGCCGGTCGGGACCCAGTTCACGTGGATCCCGCAGCACCATCTTTTCGCCGTTTCGCCGGATGGCCGGCGCCTCGTCTTCGTCGCGCGCAGCGCCGACGGGCGGGATTTCCTGTGGCTGCGTTCGCTCTCCGAGCCGTCGGCGGTGACGCTTCCCGGGACGGACGGCGCCGCGTTTCCCTTCTGGTCGCCGGACAGCCGCTTCATCGCTTTCTTCGCGGACGGAAAGCTCAAGAAGATCGATTCGTCGGGAGGGCCTCCGGTGGCGCTTTGCGATGCTCAAGGCGACTATCCGTCGGGCTCCTGGGGGAGCCAGCACTCGATCCTCTTCGCCCCGCTCACCGGAGCGTTCATGAGCCTCGTCGCGGAAGGAGGAGGCGCTCCCAGGGTCGTTCTAAAACCGGATGCCTCGCGGCGCGAGAAGTCCGTCTGCTGGCCGACCTTCCTTCCCGATGGCCGCCACTACCTTTATCTGGGGCGCAGCGCGACCGAGAAACAGACTTATCTCCGTCTGGCGAGCAGCGACGACGGCAAGACGGCGCCGCTCCTGACAAACTGCTCGCGGGCGCAGTACGTGCCGGGCGACCCGAACAACGCCGCCGGGGGACGATCCGGGTATCTGCTCTACGCGCGCGACGGGAGTTTGCTGGCACAGCCATTCGACAGCCGGCGGTTACGACTCGTCGGTGATCCCATTCCCGCGAGGCAGGAGATCTGGCAACACGTGCTCATCGGCATCGCCACCTTCTCCGCGTCAAACAACGGTCTACTGGCGTCCCGGGGCGGTCGAACCCCGGCGCGGCTGGTCTGGATCGACCGGGCCGGCAGGGAGACGGGTTCCGTCGCCTCGGCAGGCGGATTCGAATCGGTGAGGCTCTCTCCCGACTCCCGAAAGCTCGTCGTCAGCCGTGCCAACCCGCGCACGGGCTTAAAGGATTTGTTGATCGGTGACCTGTCCCGAGGCGTGCTCGCGCGCCTGGATCTCGACTCGGAGGACGACCATGCGCAACCCGTCTGGTCGCCGGACGGCACTCGCATCGCCTTCAGCGTGAGATCGATGCGTGATCCTCGCGTACTGCACTGGCTTGCCTTGCGCGGGTCGGGCTCCCCGCAGCCGATCCTTCCGCCGGGCGGCGCGCAGCGCCCGGAGGACTGGTCACCCGACGGCCGTTTCCTCCTCTACTTCGGTGCGCGGGGCAGCGGTCTCTGGGTCGTGAATCTCGAGGGGGAGCCGAAGCCGCGCAAGCTTGTGTCGGAGACGACCGCCGACCCAACGGCCTACGCCCAGTTCTCCCCCGACGGCCACTGGATCGCGTACTGCTCGCCGGAGTCCGGCCGCTCGGAGGTGTTTCTCACCTCCTTTCCGGAGCCGGCAGAGCGAATCCGCGTATCGGTGTCCGGCGGGTCGCGGCCGCGCTGGAAGCGGGACGGCCGGGAGATCTACTTCGTGTCAGCGGACAACGAGATGATTGCGACTCCCGTCCGGCTGGCGGGAGGCGTCGAGATCGGCGAGGCGCGGCCTCTCTTTCGAATCGATCCGGCGGGCTGGAGCGACTACGACGTCACGCCCGATGGGGCGCGATTCCTCGCCGCCGCTAAGATTCCGGTCCAGGACGCGGACGCCATCTCCGTGACCGCCAACTGGCTTTCCCTGCTCCCGCGCTGACCCGCCGCGACGGGCGAGCGGATTCTTCCGAAAGCCTAGAACGAGATCCGGACCGCCACTCGGATGAGCCTCGGCTCCTGCCGCTCGAGGATCTTGCCGAAGTTGACGTGTTGGATGTCGTTGCCGTTCGCGTCGAAGTCACCGTTGGGGTTGAAGTCGTCCTCGATGCGCGTCTCGCCCTGGCGGTTCAACAAGTTGAAGACGAGGAGCCGCGGCGTGATCGAGAGAGGGCCGATCCGGAGCTGATATCCGACCGCGACGTTGATCTCGTATTGCGTGGCGGCCCGGCCAAAGAAGCCGCGACGCACTCCGTAAAGCTGCCCGTTGTAGCCGTCGTTGAAGAAGAGAAGCTGGTTCCGGGGCGGTCCGCTGCGGACGAAGCCCGTGAAGCCCGCCACGAGGCCGAACGGGGCGAGGTAGGTGGCAGAGAGCTGGAAGGCGTGCGGCCGGTCGAGGTAGAGCTTCCCGGACGAGTTCGAGCGATCGAATTGCCAGTAGTCGAAATCGCCGTTGATGCCGGGGTCGGTCTGCCCTGACCGGAGACTCGCGGCGCCGTCGTAGTTTCCGCGGAGACTCGAATAGATGTACCAGGCCTGGATCCAGAGGCGGTCTGCCACGGACTTGCGGGCGGTGAGCTCGATACCGCGATAGAGGCGCGAGGCCCGTGGGACGGCCGGCCCGCCATTCTCGTTGCAGAACGCGTTGTCCGCCGGCCCCGGATAAAGCACGGCGTTGTCCGGTCGATCGTTGCCGTTCAGGCAGGGGAGCTTGCCCGAGGCAATCGGCTCGGAGGAGCCCGGGTTGATGATGCCGCAGAAGTTGAATCCCGTCAGCGGGCTGTTGTAGTCGAGATCGCAGCGGTCCTCGATCGCGCTTCCGAGGCGCTGATAGTGCCCCTTCAGGCCCACGACGAAGGTCGGTTCGAGAGCCTTCTCGACGCCGATCGTGAACTCGTCCTGATACATCCCCTTGAGATTGCGATCGACAGGCTCGTCGCCGGAGGGCGGAGAAAAGGAGAAAAACTGCCTCGGGGCGAGCGGGTCGTCCTTGAGCGAATTCCGGTCGTAGTTGACGGTGCTTGCGTCGAAGAAATCCGAGCGGCCGAAGGCGCGGGCGTTGAGATCGGTCGGATATCGATAGTAGAAGCGGCCGTAGGAAGCGAAGGCCTTGGATGTTCCGTCCCCGACGAAGTCCCAGACGACACCGGCGCGCGGAGCCCACTGGCTGTTGAGATCGACCCGGTCCTCGCCCTTCCAGTTCGCGATCTGCTCGCGCTCCCAGCGCAGGCCTGCGTTGATTGTCAGGCGCGGCGACAGCCGCCAGTTGTCCTGGAGATACGCCGAGTAGGCCTTGATCGGCGTCTTGCCGAAGATCTTCGTGACGGGGTTGCCCTGCGAGTCCGTCAGATAGCCGTGCACGAAGAAGACGCCGCCCGTGACGTTTTCCCCACGAAAGTTGACGTACGGCACGCCCATACCGCCCCGCGCGGCGCAGCGGTCCACAGAAACGGGATTCGCGGGGTTGGCCTTGCAGGGCTGGATACTGAGAGTGGCGGCTCCCGAGCGAAGCGTAGTCGCGGCCGTTTCGTCCCTCTCGTACTCCCCGCCGAGCTTGAGCTCGTGGTTGCCAAGATAGGAGGTGAGCGAGGCTGATGCCGTGTCGCGCCGCGAGCTCTGGTTCTGAATGGGTCCGTTGATGTTTCCAAATCCGCCCGAGAAGACCCTCAGCCCGGGAACGGTGGCATCGGTCACGCGAGGGAAGTTCGCCTCGGGCGCGATGCTCGTCCGGAAGCCGTCTTCGTGCCCTGAGTACTGGAGCGCCAGGATGACCGACGGTCCGAAGATCTGATTGAGCCGTCCCGCGTACGAGGTTCCCCCGAGATTGCGAGTGGCGGTGTAGGTCAGAGGGTCCGTCGATTGCAGGTTACCCGTGGCCGGGGCTCCTCCCGTGGCTCCAGTCCTCTCCTCGGGATCTCCGAAGATCGTCGTCACGACGCTCGTGCTCGCCCCGGCGTTCCAGGTGAGCTTCCCGCTATAGACGTTCGACCGCGAGTCGAAGGGGTAGGTTCCGCCTGCGGCGGGTCCCTGCTGGGGAATCCGGTCCGTCGTCTGGCCGATCCGGTCGTAAGAGCCGAAGAACCAGAGACGGTCCTTGAGGATGTACCCGCCGAGAGCGAGGCCGACGTCCCACCGATCGATCGACGTCTGCTCCGCCGCCAGGATGTTCTGGTCCGTGACCTTGACGTCGGCCCGCATCCCGCGCGAGTTGTAGTAGCCGAAGACGTCCCCGTGAAAATCATTGCCGCCCGAGCGCGTCACGGCGTTGATGATGCCGCCGATCGCGTGGCCATATTCGGCCCCGTAGCCCCCGGTCTTGACCTCCACTTCCTCGATCGCCTCGGGGTGGAGGACCGTTCCCTGGAAGGCCTGCTTGACGTCGTTGGTGTTGACGCCGTCGATCAGATAAAGATTCTCGATCGAGGTCGATCCGTAGACGGCGAGTGGAACGGCCCGCCCCTGTGTGGCAGCGGTGTCCGGCTGCACTCCGGGCTGCAGCCTTAGGATGTCGGCGTAGTTCCGGATGATCGCGATGCGGCGGAGCACCGTCGCCGGGTAGGTCGTCCCGGTCGCCGCGGATCGCAGATCGATCGTGGGAGCCTCGCCGCTGACCACGAGGCTCTCTTCCGCCGAGAACCGCAGCATGAAATCGGCCGTCGATATCGCGTTCAGCGCGACGCGGGCCGTCTTCTGGACGGTGGTGAAGCCCTTCATCGACGCCTGCACCGTGTAGCTTCCGGGCGGCAGACCGGGGAGCCGGTAGCCGCCGTCCGCGGCCGTCGTCGCCGTGCGGGTCCCCTGAAGGCTCGGGCTCCTGGCTTCGACTCGCACGCCGGAGAGCGCTTGGCCGGAGGGCTCCAAGACGCGGCCTTCGATGGCGCCGGTTGTCTGGCCGTTGACCTCAGCGGGGCGGCAGAGGCTGAACACCGCCCACCCCGCAAGCAGAATCAGCGGAGGAAGTCGGCGTGTCACTCTGTTCTCCTGTCCTCCCATTCTTTGATTGGGATGTTCCGTTCTCCGCATCGGGATCCCGCTGGAGAATTACGGCGAGTCTATCGGGTCTCTTGTCCCAATGTCATTTTCCGTGGCCAAAGATAGAAGAGATCCGGCGGCGAGCAAACAGGCGTCCTGCATCAGCGGAGCATCCCGCACAGAATCCCGTCATGCATCTCGGCCTGGCGAGATCGACTCCCGAGCGGCTTCAACCGAAACTTCCGTAGCGAGGAGAAGGGCCTGTTGAATGGCATTCAAGAGGTCGCCGCTTCGATCCCGGTCAGGGCTTTCGGCCGCGGGCGCTCGCTGCGCGAGCGGCGGCCGAGAGAGTTAAAGACCGGGGCCCGTGTTATCCTGCGCGGCCTCACCCGTGGGGCTGTAGCTCAGTTTGGGAGAGCACCTGAATGGCATTCAGGGGGTCGCCGGTTCGATCCCGGTCAGCTCCACCAACGTCGCTACGCCCACTCCGCTTGGATTTCGCCCTTCGGGCTCATCAGCTCCGGGGCTTCGCTCCCGCGGCGAAAGGCTCCTCCTCGCCTTCGCTCGGAGACTCCTTTCGCCGCGATAAGGCCGGCGCTTCGCGCCGGCCCGGTTCGCCGGACTATTGCCCTGGGTCGCCGTTCACCCCCGGTCGAGTTAGTTCGCCGGAACCGGCGCTCCGAGCGAAGCGAGGCGGCGCCGGGTCGATTCCGTTCAGCTCCACCAAGCAAGAGCTCCCCCTCGATTTCAAAACAACACTCCGAGTCGCAGCGCGGTTGATAGATCGAACCGGCGACCTCCGGGGGTTTGGGGGGCCAAGCCCCCCGCCGGGATCAGCACCGCGCCGGACGACGACGCCGAAGGCGACGGCGGCGGTTCGGTGTCGGTCAGCTCCGCCAATACCGTAGCTTTCGCTTGCGCTCCGGCTCCCGCATCGCGAGGCTCCTCCCTGCGGTTACTCGGGAGACTCCTCGCGATGCGGTCCCCAAAATCTCCGGTTCATCTCGAAGATCAAATCCGCGAAAAGAGCGACCAGAAGGAGGTGCGGAGCCTGCCGCCGAGACGACGCCCCGGCCCCGGATCGAACCGTCGACCGATATCGGGGGACCCGCGGCCGAGGCGCGTCGGGTCAACCCGCTGGATTGGGGCGACCGGCGCCGGATGGGCTCTGATCCGCCGACCCCGGCAGTCCGGCCACCCACCAGAGAACGGCGAGGCCATCGGCGGTGCCCGGCCAGTGGCGGCGCAACGCGTCGGGACCCGCTCGCCGCACGACGGAACGTAGAACGACGCAGATCAAGATCGCATCGTCGGCATAGCCGATGACCGGAATGAAGTCGGGGATGAGGTCGATCGGGAGAGCGAGGTAGGCGACCAGGAGATAGAGACGAACACGTATTCCAGGCGCGAGTGAGCGGTCGGTAGCCAGTCTCCCGATCAGTTTCAGGACGGGCGGCAATAGGCCGAGAGCTTCCTTCAGTCGGGCTCCTTTCGGGCGAGCGAGGACCAGAAAGATGACCAGTGCGATCCAGGCGAGAAGGAGACCGCCGACGACGGAAAGGAGGACCTGCCATCCCGAGAAGGCCAGCTTCATCGCTCAGGTGCCGGCAGGTCGCGTTCCACGAAACCGAGAGTCAGAAGCTGGAATAATCGGTTCCGGATCGGCACATTAATTCGCCTTCGACTTGGGCTTCCGTGCGCGGATCGCGCGAAGCCGCCGCAAGGCCTCGTACGCGGTCGTCGATGCTTAGCCAGACGAGGCCGATCGTGAAGCCGGCCGCGATGTCCGAGACCCAGTGCGCGCCGAGGTATATGCGCGACAACCCAACCGTAGCAATGCAGGTCGCGGCCAACGCCACAACCGCCGCCTGTCGCTTCCAGTCGGGAAGAATGCGGCCCCCAAGGTAGGCGAGCGCGCTGAATGCAATCATCGATCCCATCGCGTGGCCGCTTGGAAACGCATAGCCTCCGGCGGTTAGCATCGCCTCCATCGCGTCCTGCCAGTCACGGCGTCTCTTGGACAACGACCCGGCGAGCGCGCAGACGCTCGATGATGAGCGGCCAGCGGTGCTCGATCCACTCGTAAACGACCGGCAGGACAACCAGGGTCAGAAGGGTGGAGGTGACCAGCCCTCCAATGACGACGGTGGCGAGCGGTCGTTGCACTTCGGAGCCCGGGCTCGTCGAAACCGCCATCGGAATGAAGCCGACGCTCGCGACGAGTGCCGTCATCAGTACGGGTCGGAGCCGCACCTCCGAACCCTCGCGGACGGCGTCGCGGAGAGCTTTCCCCTTCTCCCGGAGCTGGTTGATGTAGGAGATGAGGACGACGCCGTTCAGCACCGCGACTCCGAACAACGCGATGAACCCGACGCTGGCGCTCAGGCTCAGATTCAGGCGCCGAAGCCAGAGGGCTGCGATTCCCCCCACCAGCGCGAGAGGGACGTTCAACATGACAAGGAGGGCCTGCCTTCCGTTGCCGAACGTCGCGTAGAGGAAGCCGGCGATGAGCAGAAGGACGAGCGGCACGATCAGTCGGAGACGCTTCATGGCCCGTTCCTGGTTTTCGAACTGCCCACCGTAGGTGACGAGGTAGCCCTCCGGCAGGCGAACCTTTCGGGCGACTTCGCGGCGCACTTCCGCGGCGAAGCCGCCCAGGTCACGGCCGCGAACGTTACTCTGGACGATAACCATGCGTTCGCCGTTCTCGTGGTTGATCAACTCCGGTCCCTCCACGACCCGGACGCGCGCAAGCGTCGACAGAGGAAGGCGTCCACCCCCAGGCGTATTGACGAGAAGCCGCCCGATGGCTTCAGGGGTTCCGCGATAGGCCTCCCCGAGGCGGACGACGATCGGGTAGCGCTTGCGCCCATCGATCACTTCGCTCGACTCCACGCCGCCGATGCCGGCGGTCACGGAGTCTCGGACACCCGCGACGCTCAGGCCGTATCGAGCGAGCGCCGCCCGGTCGACGTCGAGCTCGACTTGCATGGCGCCCGCGCTGACGCCAACAGAGACGTCCGCCGCCCCGCGAACGCGCGCGATCACGTCCCGGATCTCCTGCGCCTTCCGTTGGAGGACGGGCAGCTCGTCGCCGAACACCTTCACGCCGAGCTCGGTCCGAACACCGGAGATCGACTCGTCCAGCCGCATCGCCATCGGCGCGGTGAAGTTGTAGTAGATGCCGGGAATCTCCCGGAGCGCCGCGTCCATCTTCGCGATGACGGCTTCATAAGACCGTACTCTCCACTCATTCTTGGGCTTCAGCAGGACGTAAACGTCTCCATCGTAGAGCCCCATCGTCTCCGTGGCGAGCTCGGGCCGGCCCAATTTCGTCACGATGCTGCGGACCTCGGGGAACTGCACCAGGGTGCGTTCCACCTCTTTGGCGATGGCCATGCCCTGAGGAAGCGATGTGCTCGGCAGCCGTCGTGTCTCGATGAGCAGCGAACCCTCATCGAGCTTCGGCATGAATTCGGTTCCCAGAAAGGGTACCGAGACGAGGGAAATGACGAGTAGAAGAAGGGCCCCTGCGACGACGGCGCCGGGATGCTCCAGCGCCCAACCGAGGTCGTGACGGTAGCGATCGCGAATACGATCAAACCACCGCGGAGAGCGCTCCGGGCGATGCCTCAGGAGAAGCGACGAGACAGTCGGGACGTAGAACAACGCCAAAACGAGAGATCCGAGCACGGCGACGCAGACCGTGAACGCCATCGGCGAGAACATGCGACCCTCGAGTCCCTGGAGAGTGAAGATCGGGACGTAGACGGCGACGATGATGAGAACGCCGAAGATGATCGGACGTCCCACCTCGACGGCGGCTTGCTGGATCACGCTCGTCCGGGACTCATCCGGGGAATTGCCGAGGCGCCGAACGAAGTTCTCGACCATCACGACGGAGGCGTCGACGATCAGTCCGAAGTCGAGCGCGCCGAGGCTCATGAGATTGGCCGAGACATCGAATCGCTTCATGAGAAGGAACCCGAAGAGCAAAGACAGGGGAATGACCGAAACAGTAATCAGCGAAGCCCGCAGATTGCGCAAGAACAGAAAGAGAATGAGGGCCACCAGGAGCGCCCCTTCCGTGAGGTTGCGGAAGACAGTTGCCGTCGTGCGGTCGACGACCTCGCCCTGGTTGTAGAACGTTCGGATCCGGATGTCTTTGGGGAGCAGCGGCGCGATGTCCTTCTCGATACGGTCCTGCACTTGGGTCACGACTTCCTTGCCGTTGGATCCCTTGAGCATCACGATCATGCCGGAGAGAGTCTCGCCCTCCGCGTCGCGCGAGACTGCTCCTTCTCGTGGCATCGGGCCGAGGGCCACGTCGGCGACATCACGGACGTAAACGGGCGTTCCGTTGCGCGTCTGCACGACGACGCCCGCGATGTCAGCAATCGTTTGGAGCCGGCCGAGCCCCCGGACAGTGAATCGCTCGCCGCGATCCTCGATGTAGCCCGCTCCGAAATTGCTGTTGTTTTCCTCGATGGCCTTGACGAGATCGGAGAGCGTGAGACCGTATCCGGCGAGCTTGTTGGGGTCCGCGAGAACCTGAAACTGTTGCACCATGCCGCCCCACGTGTTCACGTCGGCCACGCCGGGGATGGTCCGCAGGAGCGGCTTGATCGTGTACTCCTGAATGTTGCGAAGCTCCATGAGCGATCGGTCCTTCGACTCGACGAGGTACTGAAAGACCTCGCCCATAGGTGTTGCCGGAGGGCCGAGCGTCGGCTGCAGTCCAACGGGAAGAGCGCTAATCGCATCCTGCATACGCTGCTGCACCTGGGTGCGCGCGAAGTGCATGTCCACGTCGTCCGGATAGGAGACCGTAACTACGGAAAGGCCGGCCTTGGAGATCGACCGAACTCCGATAGTTCGCGGCAGGCCCATCATCGCGGTTTCCATTGGGTAGCTGACCAGGCTCTCGACTTCGGCCGGGGAGAGCCCCGCCGCGACCGTGATGACTTGCACCTGATTTGGAGTCAGGTCTGGGAACGCGTCGAAGTTGATGCGCGCGACGGACCATGCTCCGCCCGCGATGAGCGCCACAACCACGGCAATGACCGCAAGACGGTGACGAAGCGCGGCGGCGATGAGTCGCTCGACCATGGCTAGCCCTCCACGGCTAGCTTCGACCGTTCGAGCTGCGATTTGATGGCGAACACCCCGTCCGTCACGATCGTCTCTCCCGGCGCGACGCCGCTGCTGACCAGGGTCCTCCCGCCGCGCTTGATGCCGATCTCGACTCGGCGAAGCTCGAACGTGGCTCCGCCATCGGCCAACGGGCGGCTCACAAAGACTGCAGGCTTCTCGTCTACGAGTACGACCGCCGAGTCGGGAACGTCGATTGCCCGGATCGATTCCCCAGTGCCCAGGAGAACGGTGGCGAACATGGCGGGCCGAAGCTTTCCAGCGACATTCGGAACGGCCGCTCGAACCGGGAGCGTGCGGGTTTGCGAATCGAGTGCGGCCCCAACCGCCTGTAAGCGACCGCCGAAAAGCTCCCCCGGATAGGCCGGCACTGAGAACTGGAGCGTCTGGCCCGGTCGGAGCGCGCTCCCGATCCGATCCGACACGGACACCTCCAACCAGAGGGACGTCGGATCCGTAACCGTCATGAGGTTCGCCCCGAGCTCGGTAACCGCACCGACGACCGCGTCGCGAGCGAGGACGATGCCGGAGATCGGCGAGCGAAGGATGATGGTCCCGGCGCTGCCGACGCCCATCTGAGTGACCGCCGCACGCGCACGCGCGAGCTCGGCTTGGGCCTGCTCGAGCGCCGATTTCGCCAGCTCCTCGTCGGCATGACTTCGCTGGAGATCCTGGATGGCGGCCGCCTTCGCAGCCAGAAGCCGCTCGGACCGCTCCCGCGCCGTCTTCGCGTACACGTATGCGGCACGGCGCGCCTCGACCTCTGCCGATGCCTTTGTCACGTCGGTTGCGGCGGCCGCCGCTTGGGGGCTGTGCAGCACCACGAGCGTCTGTCCTCTGGCGACGCGATCTCCGACCCGGACGCGAACTTCGGCGATTCGCGCTTGAGCGGAAGCGGAAAGACGAACGGTGCGGTCCTCGTTCGGAACGAGCTGAGCTGGAAGCTCGACGGTCGGTGTCATTTCCGTTTGGGCGACGGACGCCCAGCGAACTCCCCCGTGCTGGATCTGTGCCGCCGACAGGGTCACGACACCGGAAGTCTTGGGATCGGGCGCCTCTTTTGTCGGCTCCTTCTCTCTGCGAGAGCAACCAGAGACGAGAATCAGCACGGTCAGGAGCGCAGCACCGCCGCGCCGCCGTCCAACAATCGGGCTCATCGGACTTCTCCTTCGGGTCCGAGGTGATCGGGTTCGGCACCCGAGGCTGCGGCGAGTGCGACCCGCGCCTCTCGCGCAGCGAAGACGGCTCGGTAATACGCCGTTCTCACGTCACCCAGAGTGCGGCTGGCGTCGATGACCTGCAGGAGCGTCGCCGCTCCTTCGCGATAGGCCGCCAGGGATATGGATCGCGCTTCCTCGGCGCGGCTGATCAGATCTCGACCGAGGTGCCGTGACTGATCGTCAAGCATCGTCACAGCGTCGTAAGCCGCTCGAAGCCTGCTCGTGACCCCGCGGTCGAGCCACTCGAACTCGCGTTCCGATGCGATTCGCTCCGCGGCCGCTCTCGCGATCTCGCCGCGATTCCGGTCGAAGATCGGAAGCGGGATGCTTATGCCAGCGATCATGGTGTTCTGACCCGCGACGCGCTTGTTGCCGAAAGTGGCGCCGACCTGGCGAAGCGTGAGCGTTCGCTGAAGCCGTTCCTCTGCCCGCAACGCTTCCACGCGAGAGCGCGCCGCCGCAAGCTCTGGCTGGCGGGAGCGCGCCCGGTCGGAAAGCTCCGAGAAGGAGGGAAGCGGCGCGGCGACAATCGAAGGCGCCTGGGCCTCTGCCGCAATGGAAACCGCGGTGGGGTCCGCCGGAACGTCGTTCGGGACAAAGGGACGTAGCTCCCCCCAGGCGTGAGCCAGTTCGACCCGAGCAGTCGTCTCGCCGAGACCTGCCCGCGCAAGCTCGATCTGTCCTCGGATCAGCTCGGCTTCGGCAATGGCTCCCTCCCGCACGCGCGCTGTGTTGAATTCGACGAGGGACTCCAAACCCTTCCGGACGTCCACCTCGTTCTCGACTGCGAGACGAGCCAGGACGAAACGATCGAATGCTCGGGCGGCGTCCCGAATCACGGTCCATCGGGTCATGAGGAGCTGGGCTCTCGCGATGGCGATCTCGTACTCAGCCCGCTCGATCCGCGGCTTTCTCTGGTAGAGCGACTCGAGAGGAATCGTCAGGTAGGTGGAGACCTCGCGATCGAGGCCTTCGGGCTGAGAGCCACCCGGGTATGGAGCGTCTTCCACGGAATACGTCGCTACCGGGTTCGGCAGCGCCGACGCCGCTCGACGAGACGCCTCGGCTGCGAGGAGCCGCGCACGCGCCCCCTCGACGAGCGGATGGTCTCTTGCGGCTGTTCGGATGACAGTGTCGAACGACAACGGGCCGACTTGCGCGCTCGCCGCCGCGCCCGTAAGAGCCATTACGGTCACGAACTTGGCGCATCTGAGAGGCGGCAGGAACACCTTCACTCCTTTCGAACAATAGGGAATTCCGCGGCGCTGGCGGGCGCCGCCACGGGTACATGGAGGGAGGCGACTAGATCCGAAAAGACGAGAGGAGGGTGTAGAGGCCGACGTCGTTGTCGCAGCGTACACTGCCAGCCGTTCGGGTCTGGAGCGGCAGATTTGCAGACTCCGCGATGGCCTGACGACGGCCAATGCACGAGGCCGCGATTACGATGAGGAGTACGGCGAAGACACTGAGTAGGCCGATAGAAAGAGCCGGATGGTCGTGCGGCGGGCCGTGTTGCTCTCCTGATTCGTCACCGCTTGCGAGCTGGTCCACGTCGTGGATTGGGGCCTGCGCGGCCACGAGCGCACAGAGCACCGTTATCCCGATCGCTCCAAGTGTCCGCGGTCTCCCGAGGATCGGCATGGCAGGGTAACCCTATCATCGGCATAGGAAGGTCTCCGAACAGCAATTTGTCATGCAGCCTTAGTAGCGACAGACTTGGCCTAACCTCTAATTCTGGGCGCCTGCAACAAAAATGTACGGTGTGGCAGGACGTACCTCGGCGCAGATCGTCCTCGCCGAGGCCTTCCTGGCCACCTTCTTACCGGGCCTGCGCGCGCGCCGACGGGCGGCCCCGCGACGTGCAGATGCCCGGGGGCGACGGGTTCGACGTGCTCTGACGCCTGAAGGCGGACCCGCCGGCGATCATCTTCGTGACGGCGCACGACGAATACGCGCTCAAGGCCTTCGACGTCGAAGCGGTAGACTATCTGTTGAAGCCCTTCGACCGGCGCCGGTTCAACGAGGCGCTGCGCCGCGCGCGCAAACGGATCGAGAGCGGAGCGCTCCCCCTCCCGAAGGATTGGACGGCCGTCCTTGAGGAGTTGGCGCGCCGGAAGGACCCCGGAGGGTACTGGAGCCGTTTCGTGGTGCGGGAGCGGGATCGGATGATCCTGGTTCCGGTTGCGGATGTGGACTGGATCGCGGCAGAAGGGAAGTATGTCCGCCTCCACACAGGGATGCCGGGCTCCGGCAGCCATCTCCTTCGCGCCTCCATGTCTGAAGTCGAGAGTCATCTGGATCCCTCCGATTTCGCGCGCATTCACCGCGGGACGATCGTCAACTGGAAGAAGGTCGCGGAGATGTATCGCGGCTTCGGGACCAACTCCATCGTCGTGCTCGGCAGCGGCCACAAACTGACCCTGAGCCGCCGCTACCGGTCGAGGCTCAAGAACGTCGGCGGAATGGCCTGAGAGTGTATTTCGGTCATCGTCGTCCTGGCCAAGCGCGAAGCGACATACGAGATAATCGGCTCGGAAGCGCATGGGGTCTGGTGGCCCTCGCGGACTTCAAATCCGTCGGCGTCGCGGTTTCGCCGGGACGGGTCGGTTCGATTCCGACACGCTTCCGCCATCCTTTTCTCCGCCAGGGAAGTCGAAGGAGCCGATGGAACAGGGTCTTGCGCCGGGTCAACCTGAAGCCACTCTCGTAGCGGCGAACGGGCTTTCGAAGACCTACCGTCTCGGAGCTTCCGCTGTTCCGGCGGTGCGGGAAGTGACCCTGACCATCCGCCGCGGAGAATTCGTGGCCCTCCAGGGTCCGAGCGGGTCGGGGAAGACCACGCTCCTGAACCTGTTTGGTCTGCTCGATCGGCCCGACGCGGGGACGGTCTCGATCGAGGGGCAGGACGGCGAGGCACTCTCGGAGAACGCGCGATCGGACCTGCGGCGGGACCGCTTCGGATTCGTCTTCCAGACTTTCAACCTGATTCCAGTGCTCACCGCCGAGGAGAACGTTGCCTTTCCGATGGTCATTGCCGGAGTCGCCGATTCGGAGCGGCGGGAGCGCGGCAGGGAATTGCTGCGGTCTGTCGGGCTGGACGACAAGCTCGGAGTGAGGCCGGACCTGCTTTCCGGCGGCCAGCGCCAGCGGGTCGCGATCGCCCGCGCTCTGGCCAACCGGCCGGCGATCGTCTTCGCCGACGAGCCGACGGCCAATCTCGACTCGCACACGGCCGAGGAGATCCTGGATCTCATGCGCAGGATCAACGAGTCGAACGGCGTCGCGTTTCTCTTCGCGACGCACGACCCGCGGGTCGTCGCCCGCGCGCGGCGCGTGATCCTGCTGCGCGACGGGCGGGTCGGGGAGGATCTGGTCTCGTGAGCGCCTTCTCGCTCGCGTGGCGAAATCTCGTTCGCCAGAAGAGGCGGACAGTCCTGATGGGCGCCGTAGTGGCCTTCGGCTTCGCGGCCTTCGCGCTGGCCGGAGGGTTCATCGCGCAGTCCTTCGAGGGGCTGAAGGAAGGGACGATCCG
>WNGF01014355.1_pt1 | contig 18219 bp, 24 predicted proteins | sample 5400641 | NCBI WGS metagenome assembly WNGF01 (sample SAMN13153371, study PRJNA577476) | soil metagenome | isolation source: 80 cm soil or saprolite under grassland replicate 2 | place: USA:California | collected 2016-06-15
TCAGCTCATTGAGGGCACGCGGCTCGAACACCGCGCCCGACAGGATATGGGCGCCGACCTCGGAGCCCTTCTCGATGACGCAGACCGCGATCTCGCTGCCGGCCGCCGCGGCGAGCTGCTTCAGCCGGATCGCCGCGGCAAGGCCGGACGGCCCCGCCCCGACCACGACGACGTCGTACTCCATCCGCTCGCGCTGGGTTTGCTCCACTCGATCCGACACGCGGCCTCGCCTCTCCTGCGCCATCCGGGGCAATGCGGCGCCGGACTATAAAGGATCTCGGCGAAAACGGGAGGGAGGCGAAAGCGTGCTAGTGGGTCGGTTTGATTGTAACAAATCGAGGTGCCTAGCGGGTCGGTTTGCCGATTCCGCAACGGAGGACGCCCGCGCGATCCGCAAAGTGAGGCGAATAGGTCGACGCCTGAGAAACTTACGCGACCGCTAGAAACGTCATTTGACAGCGCGGGTTTCCAGATTGAGGATGACAAGGCTACCCACTTGCGCTAAAGTTCCCACTTTGTTCCCCTGGAGGTGTGTTGCTCCCCAATGGCTCGAATCAAAGTCAAGACAGTGTTAGAGGGGCCCGGACCAGCCGAGGCAATCATAGCGATACCCAGAACCGATGGGCGCGAGGAAGAGGTCGTTGTCCCTCGGGATCTGATACAGAACGATACCATTGAGGTTGGACGTGTAAGCGCTGCCAATAGTACCGGCCCGGTCTTGGTGGAATTGCCAACAGAATCCGCATCTGGAAACTGGAGGCTGTGGGTTGACAGCGCCAGCCTGATCTAGCCTCGGGCGAAGGGGAGGGGATCGGATCGGATGATCCTCACGGATCGCGAAATCCTAATCGCGCTTGATTGTGGACAACTTGCGATTGATCCCCAACCTTCGGCTGATGCATTTGCGTCTAGTAGCGTAGACCTCACACTATCGCCAAATGGCTTGATGTGGGACCCTCCTGGAGGAATACAGGTCAAGCCCGGACACTCAGACTATAAGTATTCTTCTATTGCTCGTGCTTTTCAAAAGGCTGTCACTACTGATGGCTATGTTCTATTACCGAGCACATTTCTTTTGTCATGGACGAGCGAGAAAATTAGTCTCCCAATCAACTCTCGACTGGCCGCGCGGGTGGAGGGGCGGAGTTCGCTGGCTCGCCTTGGAATCGGTATTCATTTGACCGCTCCAACTATCCACGCCGGGTTTGTTGGACCAATCCAATTGGAGATGTTCAATTTTGGGAAGTTCGAAATAGTATTGAACTCGGGTATGAAGATTTGCCAGCTAATATTTGAACAGACGATGGGCACCCCGCAAGCGGGTTACACCGGCCAATTCTTCGATCAAAAGCCGTAATCGACGACGGCCCCGAGTTTGCCGGGACGCTAAATAAGCCACATTCGCATGGTAGTCTTGGCGCACGATCAGGATTGGACGAAAGGGCGGCGGGGAGCGTGGAGTCTGCTGCAAAGATTTGCTGCAAACGAGCAGCCGCGCTCGGCCGGCGATGGCCCGCAAACCCAGCGGTTCAGCCATCTGCGGTTGGGGAACACAATCGCCAGGCGAATTTTTGCTGCTGATTCCCTGCAGATGCAGCAAACGCCACGGCGCGTTGCAACCCGCGGTTGCCGGCGTGGCAAGCAAATCAAGGCGATCCGCCGATTCGGATCGGGTAGGTGCCGATCGGGCGGCGCGCTGCTAATCTCGCTGCTGCATGTCCTCGCTTGATCCATCTGCTCCCGGGGCGCGCCTGACCGAAGCCGGCGCGCGGGCGTTGCTCGAATGGCAGATCGCGATGGGCGCCGACGAGGCGATCGGCGAGACGGCGCCAAATCGGTTGGCGCCGGCGCCGCCGCAAGCGATAGCCGAGGCGCGGCCATCGTCGCCAACCCCCCGCAGCGCGACACCATCGCCCGCCGCCCCCTCGCTTGTCGCCCCACCCGGAGCGCTGGCGGAATCCTTGGCCGAGGCGGCGCAATCGGCGCGCCGGCTCGCCGCCACGGCCGAGACGATCGAGGCGTTGGCCGGGCTGGTCGCCGGTTTCGACGATTGCCGGTTGAAGCGCACCGCGACCAAGACCGTGTTCATCGACGGCAACCCGGCCGCGCCGCTGATGTTCATCGGCGAGGCGCCGGGCGCAGACGAAGACCGCATCGGGCGTCCGTTCGTCGGCCGCGCCGGGCAATTGCTCGACCGCATGCTGGCGGCGATCGGGCTCGACCGCGACCGGGTGCAGATCACCAACGTGATCTACTGGCGCCCGCCCGGCAACCGCAAGCCAACCACGGCCGAGATCGCCGCCTGCCTGCCCTTCGTGCTGCGCCATATCGCGTTGGCGGCGCCGCGGGTCATGGTGTTGTGCGGCGGCACCGCGGCCAGCGCGCTATTGCCGGTCACTGACGGGATTACCCGATTGCGCGGCCGCTGGTTCGAGCTGGCGGTGCCGGGCCTCGCCGCCCCGGTGCCGACCCTGCCGATGTTCCACCCCGCCTTTCTGTTGCGGGCGCCCGAGCGCAAGCGCGAGGCCTGGCGCGACCTGTTGAGCCTGAAGGCGCGGCTCGATGCGCTCGCCGCCGGGGCAGACCCGGCTGGCGGACAAGCGCGGGCCTAACCACATGTGGAGCCGCATTCCAAGAAGTCGCCGAAAACGGAGTGACAGATGCCCGGCCGCATCGATCAAACCCGCCCGTTCCTGCCGGTCAACATCGCGCTGTTGACCGTCTCCGACACCCGCGGCGCCGCCGATGACCGCTCCGGCAACACCCTCGCCGAATTGGCGAGCGCGGTCGGGCATCGCATTGTCGCCCGCCATATCGTCAGGGACGAGCTGATCGAGATCGCCGCGCAGCTGCGCGGCTGGATCGCCGATGCCGAGGTCGATGTCGTGATCGCCACCGGCGGCACCGGCGTCACCGGCCGGGACGTCACCCCAGAAGCTTTCCACAGCGTCTATGAGAAGGAGATCGCCGGCTTCGGCGAGCTGTTCCGCTGGCTCAGCTACGACAAGATCGGCACCTCGACGATCCAGAGCCGGGCCACCGCCGGGGTCGCCGGCGGCACCTATCTGTTTGCCCTGCCCGGCTCGCCCAGCGCCTGCCGCGACGCCTGGGAAGGCATCCTCGTCCATCAGCTCGACAACCGCTTCCGCCCCTGCAATTTCGTCGAGCTGATGCCCCGTCTGCAGGAGCATCTGAAGGCGAGTTAGAACCCCCGGCGTGCAGCGAGGCGGCGGAAGGAAGCGCCGTCATCGACATCCTGCAAGGTCGCGGCAAAGCCGACCGAGACACGGCGCGGCAGGTTGGCGAGGGCGTCGTCGAGCGCGTATGGGCCGGACCACCGCACCTGGCCGAACAACGGCGGCAGGCATGGCGAGCGGCGCGCGCCAATGAGCCAGAAGCCGCCATCCTGGGCCGGTCCGAAGACGAGGTCGTGGTGGCCGAGCCGCCGGAAGGCATCGGCGATGTGATATGGGCCGAGCGCCGGGATGTCGGTGCCGACCAGCACCGCCGGTCCCGGCGGGCAGGCGGCGAGGGCCCGGCGCATGCGCTGGCCGAGATCGCCACCGCCTTGCCCGGCGATCGGCACGCCGCGCGGCCACAGCCGCGGCCGGAAGCGCGCCCGGTCCGGGGTCACCGCAAGACGCAGCCGCCAGCGCCGGTCGCGGCCGAGACGGCGCAATACTCGCGCCAGCATCAGCCGCTCGAACCGCAATGCCGCGAGATCGCCGATGTCGCGGGCGAGGCGGCGCTTCCCCGAGCCGAGCGAGGGCGCGCGCGCGAACACGACGAGGTGCCAGGGGCGGTGGCGCCTCATCAGCCGTACAGCCGGGCAATCCGCTGCGGCGGCACGCCGGCGAAGTACAGCGACAGGCAAAGGAGGTTGCGCAATGGCCGGCGCAGATAGCCGCCACTGCGGTACCGGCGGGCCGACGAAACGGCGGTCGCGCCGATCGGCGCAAGACGGCGCCGCCCAAGGCGTCGGACGAGATCGACGTCCTCCATCAAGGGGATCGCGGCAAATCCACCAACCGCATCATAGAGCTGGCGGCTGATCAGCAGTCCCTGATCGCCGTAAGGCAATGCCAGCACCCGGCAGCGCCAGGCGACAAGGCGTTCGAGCCGGCGCGCCGCGGGGTCCGGATCATCGAGCGCGAAGGCGAAATAGCCGGCGCGCTCCGCCGCAACGGGAGCGGCGAGAAACGCCGCGACCGCTTCTTCCCAACCGGGCATCAACCGGCAATCGGCGTGCAGGAACAACAGCCATGAGCCGGTTGCCGCGGCGGCGCCGGCGGCGAGCTGGATGCCGCGCCCGGCTGTCCCGGCGACGACCCGGGCGCCGGCGGAATGCGCGATCGCGAGCGTGTCGTCCCGCGAGCCGCCATCGCTGACGATGATTTCGCGGACCAGCCGCGACCCGGTCAGCGGCGCCAGCGCCTGCGGCAGGCCGTCGGCGGAGTCGAGTGTTGGGATCACCACCGAGACCGGATTATGTTCTTGAAATGTTCCCACCGGCGCCCCATTATCGAGCCATGGATATGCCGGTCAGCGTTTTGCCGCGCAAGGGACGCGGCGCCGGGAGCAACGAAAGCGGCCGTTTCGAGAGCGAGAAGCGGGTGGCTTTCGACGATGGCTGGGGCACGGGGGACGACGAGCCGGCGCGGCTGGCGACCACCCTGACGGTCGACTCCACCCGCACGATCATCGCCCGCAACGACTCGCCCGACATCGGATTCGACCGCTCGATCAACCCCTATCGCGGTTGCGAGCATGGCTGCATCTATTGCTATGCCCGGCCGAGCCACGCCTATCTCGGGCTGTCGCCCGGCCTCGATTTCGAGACCCGCATCTTCTACAAGCCGCAGGCCGCGGCCCTGCTCGCCAGCGAATTGCGCAAAAAGGGCTACGTCTGCAAGCCGCTCGCCCTCGGCAGCAACACCGACCCCTACCAGCCGGCCGAACGGAAATTCGGCATCACCCGCGCGATCCTCGAAGTGCTGCGCGATTTCCGTCACCCGGTGACGATCGTCACCAAGGGCGCGCTGATCCAGCGCGACATCGACATTCTCGCCGAAATGGCCCGCGACAATCTCGCGGTCGTCACGATCTCGGTGACGACGCTCGATCGCGCCCTGGCGCGTCATATGGAACCGCGCGCCGCCACCCCGGAGCGGCGGATCGAGACCATCGCCGCGCTCGCCGCGGCCGGGGTGCCGACCGGCGTCTTGGCGGCGCCGATGATCCCGGCGCTCAACGACCGCGAGATGGAAGCGATCCTGACACGGGCGCGCGAGGCCGGGGCGAGCGTCGCCGGCTACACCCTGCTGCGGCTGCCGCTCGAGCTGAAGGGGCTGTTCAAGGAATGGCTCGAGGCGCGTGAGCCGCAAAAGGCCTCGCACGTCTTGTCATTGGTCGCGCAATGCCATGGCGGGAAGCTTTACGATTCGGCCTGGTCGAAGCGGATGACCGGGGCCGGGCCTTACGCCGACGTGCTCAGCGCCCGCTTCGACCGCGCCTGCCGCCGGCTCGGCTTTGGCCCACGCTCGACCAATGCCCTCGATACGACATTGTTCCGGCCGCCGCCACAAAAGGGCGATCAGCTGGCGCTGTTCTGATAGGCTGCGCCGAGTCGGCTCCAGGGGGCCGGCGATACGGCGGAGGCGCCAGGATGGCGAGGGAGAGGCAACTCAACGCCGAGCAACTCCAGCGGATCTTTCTCGCCTTCGCCGAAGTCATGCGCGAACTCCCGCCCGATATCGAGGCCGGTTGGCTCGATGCCGAGGGCGAACTCCGCCTCGCCCCCGATGTCGGCCGCAAATTGCGCACCGCCCGCAATGTTCGCGACGTCTTGCAGCAGATCCGCGCGGCCGAGAACGAGCGAGAGAATTAAATCACCGGACGAGATTGCTTCGTCGCTGCGCTCCTCGCAATGACAGTCCCTTTTTTGGCGTCATTGCGAGCGAAGTGAAGCAATCTCGTGCCGCCGCTATTTCCTTGTTCAGCGGCCGTCCGGGCCGGCGATGACACCGCTGTCGTGCAGCCGGGCGATCTCGCCGTCTGCCAGGCCGAGGATCTCGGATAAAACGGCATCGGTGTGCTCGCCGAGGCGCGGCGCCGGCCGGGTCGGCTCGCGCGGCGCAGCGCTGAACTCGAAGGGCAGGCCGGGCATCGGATAACGGCCGATCCCGGGCTGCGCGACCTCGGAGAACAGCGGGTTGGCGGCGGAGCAGCGCGGATCGTCCCGCACCAGCTCGACAAAATCCTGGAACGGCCCCCACAACACGCCGCTCCCGGCAAAGGCCGTGCCGATCTCTGCGAGCGTCTTGCCAGCGCACCACCGCGCCAGGGGCGCGGCGATCGCGTCGCGCGCCTCGTATCGGCCGGCCTCGGTTTCGAGATCGACCTCCATCATCGTGCCGACCATCGCCAGCTTGTCGGCGAGCCCGGTGGCGCGGCCGAGCGCGCGCCACTGCCGCGGGGTCAGCGCGATGATCATGATCCGCCTGGCGTCCGCCGTCGCGAAGTCGCGCCCGAAGCTGCCGTAGAGATCGTTGCCGATCGCCGGGCGCGCCCGGCCATTGATATGCACATCGCCGACATAACCGAGATGGCCGACCATCGCGAGCATCACGTCGGCGAGCGCCGCGACGACCTCCTGCCCCGAGCTGGTGCGGGCGCGGTGCCGCTCGGCGGCCAAGAGCGCGGTCGCGAGATAGAGCCCGGCGGCGATGTCCCAGGCCGGCAAGACGTGGTTGACCGGCGCCCCGCCGCCTGGCCCGGTCACCAGCGGGAAGCCGCTCGCCGCGTTGACCGTATAATCGACCGCGGCGCTGCCATCGCGGTTGCCGATCAGCCGCAACAGGATCAAATCGGCGCGCTTTGCCTGAAGGCTGGCATAGTCGAGCCCCGGCAAAGGCGGCAGGTTGGTCAACACAATACCGGCGCCTGGGCCAGGCGCCGCGGCAATTGCTTGAGCCAACTCGCGGCCCTCCGGCTTGTCGAGCGCCAACGCGACCGAACGCTTGGCCTTGTTGAGCCCGGCCCAATAGAGGCTGATGCCGTCCTGGGTGACCGGCCAGCGCGCGAAATCGATCGCCCCGCCGAGCGGGTCGATGCGGATCACCTCGGCGCCGAATTGCGCCATCGTCATGCCGCCGAGCGGGGCCGCGACAAAGGCCGAGAATTCGACGATCCGCAGATCCGCCAGCAGCCGGTTCATCGCCTTGCCGCCAGCCTCAGGTGCCGAACACGACCGCATGCATGATGCGGCCGGGCAGGAAGGTGAAGACCCCGACGATCACCAGCGCGCCGATAAACAGGCCCATCATCGCCCGGCGGTGACGTTCGACCGCGTGGCGGCGGGCATGAGCCACGGCGAGCGGCAGCAGCGCCAGGGTCATGATCGACAACAGATGGATCGGGCTGAACGGTCCCCACAGCCGGATCGTGTGGATGAAGAACGAGCTCAGCACCACCGTCAGCATCAGCCCGGCCCAGATCCAGCCGATCGTCCGGTGCGGGATCGTGCCCTTGGGAGCGGCGAGCTGGAGCGCCCCGAGCCCGAAGGCGCCGAGCGCGGCAAAGGCGTGGATCTGGATGACGGCGGGCGCCGCCAATAGCGGAGCGAGGCTCATCGGCTATCTGTCATTGCCAGCGAAGCGAAGCAATCTCGCTCAATTCCGAGCTCAATCGTCGAGATTGCTTCGTCGCTGCGCTCCTCGCAATGACAATAAGCGGCGCCGTCAGGCGCCCGAAATGAACGAGCGCAGCGAATTGGCTTCGAATTCGACCTCGTCGAGCCGGCTCTTGACCAGGTCGCCAATGCTGACGATGCCGCGCAGCCGACCCTCGGCGACGACCGGGAAATGCCGGATGCGGCGGTTGGTCATCTCGGCCATCAATTCGCTCACGGTATCGCCGGGGTCGCAGGTGACCACCGTGCGGGTCATGATCTCGCTGACGCTGCGCGACATCAGGTCCGTGCGATGGTCGGCGAGCGCGATCACGATGTCGCGCTCGGACAGGATGCCGTCGACCCCCTCGCCATCCTCGCTGACCACCAGCGCACCGATGCGATGCTCGTGCAAGATGTCGACGGCCTCGGCGATCGTCGCATCAGGGCGGATCGTGGCGACCCAATTGCCTTTGTTGCGCAGGATCGTCTCGACATTCATCGGGGGAACTCCCAGGCTGAGGGGACGCCGCCGCGCCGTTGCCGGCCCGGGAAAGGCGCCGTCTGCCCTCAACATAGGACAGAATGTCGCACCCTGGAAGGGCTAACCCCGGCGGTGCGCCCCTGTTGATTATTAGGTAACGTTTTTGTTACCTTTTGCCGGTGCTCGAAATCCGCTACTACGTTTCCCGCGACGGACAGAGTCCATTCGAAAAGTGGTTCGCGAGTGTGGACGGCACAGCACGAGCCAAAGGGCGACGTGCTGGTTATCCTGCTGACCGGCGGTACGAAGAAGCGGCAGCAGCGAGACATTCGCACCGCAATCGAACTCTGGACTGATTACCGCCGCCGCAAGCGTAGCCGGCAGGGAATGAGAGGGTGAGATGCCTTTGACGCGAAGTTTCAAGGAATTAGTGGGACGCCACGTCGCCAACGATCCGGCATTCGGCGAGGCGCTGCTGCGCGAAGGTATCGACACTATGCTCGCCGGCGATGTCGATACCGGGAGGGCGATCCTGCGCGATTACATCAAGGCGACCGTCGGTTTCGAAAAGCTCGCCGAGGCGACCGGTACGCCGCCCAAGAGCCTCATCCGCATGTTCGGCCCGCGCGGCAACCCACAAGCACGCAATCTGTTCTGCGTGATCGGCTATTTGCAGAAGCGCGCCGGTGTCGAACTGCACGTAACGGCGGAGCCCGCCTGAGCAGTCATATGCGCCCAACAGCGCTGCTCCTGACTTTACGCTGGCTTCGGGGCCGTCTCGACCGTCTCGGCTTCGATCCGGTAATAGGCGTCGAGGCCGATCAGGTCCTCGATTTCCTGGCGCAGGGCGGTGAACTCGGCGTCGCCGATGCCGGTGTAGCTGCCGGTCGCGACGATCTCGGCTAGCGCCCCCTTCATGAAATGCATCGCGACGCCGAGCAGGATTTGGGCGTCGATGCAGGCGCGGTAGCCCATCGCCTTCAATTCGCCTAGTGACAGGATCGGCCGGCCGTCGCGGTTGCCGCGGCTCTGCACCCAGACGAGCGGCACCGCGGCGAGGCGAGGCGCCGCGGCGGCCTCCTCGCGGTTGCGCGGGAACACCAGCCCGAGATCGGCGCCGGCCTCGGCGGCGGCGTTGATCCGCCCGATCGCCTCCTCGAGACCGAATTCGCGGCAGGTGTCGGAGCGCGCGATGATCACGAAATCGGGGTCGGTCTCGTCGCGCTGAAGGCAGGCGTATCGGATCTTGGCGACGAATTCCGTGAGGGGGATCGCGTGCACCTGATAGGCGTGGTAATGCGCCCGCTTCGGGAAGAGCTGATCCTCGATGTGGATGCCGGCGACCCCGGCGGCGGCGAATTCGCGCACCGTGCGCATCGTGTGTAGCGGCTCGCCGAACCCGGCGCCGGCATCGGCAACGAGCAGCACCGCCACCGCGCGCGCCACCTCGCCCGCGACCCGCACCTGTTCGTCCATCGTCAACAGCGGCTCGGTGATCATGCGCGAGGCGCCGGTGACATAGCCGCCGGTATAGACGAGCGGCGTCCCGATCGCCTCGGCGAGGCGGCCTTCGAGCGGCGTCGCCGCCGACGGCATGTAGAGGAAATCGCCGCTGGCGATGAGTTCGCGCAGCCGGCGGGTCTTTATGGTCATGCCTCGCACCCCTGCCAGGTCAGCCGAGCGAATTGATGATCTCGCGGTAGGCGGCTTCGGGAAACGCCTTCAGGGTCGTCGTCCGCACCGACCCCATCTGGCCGAGCAGCAGCGTGAACCGGGCGGCGACCGCATCGTCCGGCGCCTCGTAAATGACGATCAGGTCATAGTCGCCCATCGTCATGTAGAACGACTTGAACTCGCCGCCCATTTCGCTCAGCGCCCTGCGGGCGGTGTCGACCCGCTTCGGCGAATCCTTGACCTGCCGGGCGCCCTGGTCGGTCCAATTTGCGAGCATGACGTAGCTGGGCACGGCGGTCTCCCTTCGCTTTTAGCCGCGACAATCTGCCCGACCATGATGGCTGAGAGATCGGCGTAGGACAAGGTGAAGCAATGGTGCGCTGCTTGGAGCGCATTCTCGCCGTGCTCGTCACCTTTGTGCTGCTGGCGCTGCCGCTCGGGCTGCTGATCACCGGCAAAGCGGGCGTCTAGCCCGACCGCCTCGCCGAACCGGGCGAGGCGTCAGCCATTCCCATTCGTCAGTTATTGGGCCTCGGCAAGCCGCCATTCCTCGGTGGTGGTGAGGCCGGCCAGCATCTTCGCGCTGCCGCGGCGGAAAAGTCCTTGCGGCGCGGCGGCGATGTCCCTAAAGCCGGGCGCGAACCCCGACCGGTTGGAGAGACGCGATGCCCGACCTGCCCGACGTCAAGAGCCTCGAAGTCCTGCGCGCCTACGACACGCCGACGATCTGCAACGCGCTGGAGATCGTCGCCCCGGCGCGGCGCGCGATCGGCTTCACCCGCCGGCCGCTGATCGCCTGCTTCCCCGAGATGAAGCCGGTCGTCGCCTTTGCCCGCACCGCCCTCATTCGCTCGCGCGAGGCGCATCCGCGCGACCGCGACAGCGCCAACCGCATCCGCCTTGGCTATTACGAGCACATCGCCGCCCAGCCCTTGCCAAGCCTTTCGGTGATCCAGGACATCGACGCCCCCGATACCGGGTTCGGCGCGTTCTGGGGCGAGGTGCAGACCCATGTCCATGCCGGGCTCGGCTGCGTCGGCGTGATCACCGACGGCTCGGTGCGCGACCTCGACGCGATGGCGCCCAATTTTCTCGTGCTGGCCGGCTCGATCATGCCGAGCCACGCGTACGTCCACCTCGTCGAGTTCGGCGGCACGGTCAGCGTCGCCGGGATGGTCGTCTCGGCCAACGACATCATCCACGCCGACCGCCATGGCGCGGTGGTGATCCCGCCCGACGCGGTCGCCAAGATCCCGGAAGCGGTCGATCTCTTGACCCGCCGCGAGAAGGTGCTGATCGAGGCCTCAAAGCAGCCCGGCTTCTCCGTCGACCGCCTGCGCCAGGCCTACCGGGAGCAGGACGAAATCCACTAGTGAAGAGGCTCCAACACTTGGTCCCCACGACTATGCGGCTTCGACAGCGGGATCAAGCCTGTGATTTTCACTATCTAACGGCATGCACGAGCCGACCACGGCACACCGATGATTGGCGAGAGCCGGATGCGCCGGCCGAATAACGCAGGGCAGCCCGGCGGCAACCAGTTTTCGTTGAATCGTGTGTATTCTGCTTGTGACGGGAATCGTATGAGATCTTAATGACCAAACGTCGCGTCAATCCGGTCTCCGCTTCCTGGCGGTTATCGAGGAAAATGAAAGACGCGAAATAAGGGAGGCTGTACAATGGCAATAACCGTTGTATCTCGTTGGAAGGGCGATTCGCAAGATACCCGGCTGGTCAAAGAGCTCGCACCTCTTCTGAAAAAGCACGGTGCCGCTTCGGTACGCTGGGGTTTGTGCCACGCCGGTGCAAATGCCGGTGATCTCTTTGGGGCGATCATTTTTTCGGATTGGACGACCTACGGCAGCGCGATGCAGGCCCTATCGGGGGATGCGGATTACAAGAGGATCTATACCGAAGCATCCAAGATCTTTGAATTGCAGGAGCGATCGGTGATTGTCACCGAGGATCTGTGAAAGCTCGGCTCGCCGATATCGTTCCATTGAGCGGCGCTCGGTTCCTGGCACGATCGATCTGACCTTCGGATGGGCATGCTGAGGCCCTTGCCTCTGTGTCGTCGGCCAAACCGATTGAATTTATTCCGAATAGGAGGCTTCCGTGAAATTCAGGGTCACTTGGAACATTCATGAGGATAAGTGGCTGCCGATCCTCAAGAAATGGATAGCAATGTCGCCGCAGGAGCGGGCGAACGCCGGCGACGGCGTGAAGATCATTGGCCGCTGGCTCGATATGGCGGGGCGCACCGGCGTTCTGATTCTCGAGTCGAACGACCTTGCCGCTGTGCAGCGCTACATCGGGCATTGGAACCCTTACATGGACATCGAGCTTACGCCTGTTGTCGATGATGAGGAATCGGCCGCCATCGCCCGGCAGATCGTTGCCGATAACAATGCGTGATCCAGGCCCCGGCATTTAAAGACAGCGGGACCGTGGCCGGGCAGAAGCGCGCCTTGCTCAAGGAAAAAGCACAGAGGGGGCTATCATGCCAAACGCTTATCACCTTGTATCTTTCACCGTTCGGGACGGTATTTCGGATGATGAGGTCATCGAGAGGTTCCGCAGATACCGCGGTCTCGCGGTCGGCAAGGGCTACATTAAGAGTGCCGATGACTTTTCGGTCGGCAGGGTGGTGATTCCCGCAGGAGGAGATGACGAGGTGGCGAGGGCGCGCCAGACAATGACCGGCGGCTTCACGTGGGTCTTCTCGGTCCGCCTTGATGGGAGGCAGGGCCTCGATCGGTTCCTCAAAGAGTCACTAGCCGATATCCACGCGGTCAACTTGATGGGCCTTTTTCCGCAACCGCTCAAAATCATGGTGCACGATCACGTCGACCAGCTTGTGTGAGTGCCGAACCAGGATTTCCGACCTCTCGATCGCTCCTGCTTCGCGGCGGCGCCCGCTTCCATCCGAGCACTAGCCGATGACAAATCACGTTGGAGGCGTTGATTAGGGCGTTTGGGAGGTAGTCCCGATGTGCCAGACCCCGCGCCTGACCCGGGCTTGTAGATTAAGATAAGGCGGTGCTGAAATTGTATGACGCATGCATCCTTAAATAAATCCACCAGAGAGGAAGGGTACTGATGCTCTATCTCGTTGAAGCACACGCATCGATAGCTCGGGGAAATGCGATTGACGCAGGGGAAGGGCCCGGCCCCGTCTTTGCTAAAATCGTCGAGCGGTTCCATCCCGAAGCCCTTTACGGCAACCCCACTCGCCGGCAAATCTTCATGGTGGTGAACCTGGATACGCCGGCGGACATAGCGGAACTCATGTTTATCCTGACGTGGTTTACCGGAACCGAGCCCGCCTTTACGCCGGTGATGGGCCCGGAGGCTTTTGGCGAGGTGATCGCCAAGGCCAAGCGGATCATCGCTCCAGCGGGATAAGCGCCGTGCGCGGACGCTAGCCCGGCGCTTCGCCGAACTGGTCGAGGCTGTAGCCGGCGATTTGCTTGTACTGGTCCGACAGCGCGCGCAACTGGTCTTGGGTGATGTAGTCGTCGAGCCGGTCGAACGGCCGGTCGCCGGTCAGCTCCTCGACCCGGATGTTGATGAAATCGGGCGGCGCCGAGGCCGCGTTGCCGCAGATTGAGCGCGAGGCCAAGCCCGACGATGCTGCCGCCGATGATGGCAATCTCCACCACTCGTCTCCCTCGGGTTGCGCTGCTATCGTCGGTGCTCGTTTCGGCTAGGACAAGCTGGATGGTTCACGCGAGGCTTGACAATCCGGAACAAACCGTGTACGATGGCTCATCCTGAGAGAATTGTGTTGATGCTACCAGCGTACCGCCGTTGCACCGGCAGCGCGCCGTGCCGCGCCGCTAATAGTCGCTGTTATCTCGCTGTTCCGTCCGCTGTTATCTCGCTGTTAACGCCGCTGTTATTCCGCTGTTACTCGCGCGGCCCGAACCGCAAAACGCACGATAATTCAGAAGCTTGAGGGAAAGCATGGCAACCGAATTCGGATCGGAACAGCGGAAACATGTTGTCGTCCCGGCGAAAGCCGGGGCCCAGTAATCAAGCGATTGTGCGCCTGCCCCATGGGTCCCGACTTTTCGTCGGGGCGACAGCTTCGGGCATATCGCGGACTCACCAATCAACGAGCCACCCGGAATGTCGATAAGTGCAGTTTGATCCCGAAACCGTCCGGACTTTCGAGCATGCCGGCTGGCAGCGGGCGGCGGCCGAGTATGACGCGACCTTCGCCCGCGCCGCGGCGCCGTTTGTCGAGGCGCTGCTCGACGCGGCCGGGGCGGGCGCGGGGATGCGGGTGCTCGATGTCGGTTGCGGCACCGGCCTCGTTACCGCCGCGGCGGCGCGGCGCGGCGCGCATCCTGTCGGGGTGGATTTCTCGGCGGCGATGCTGGCTGCGGCGCAGAAGGCGCACCCGCAGCTGCAATTCGACGAGGCCGACGCCGAGGCGCTGCCTTATGCCGACGCATCGTTCGATGCGGTGGTGGCGAATTTCGCGGTTCATCACGCAGCAAATCCGGCTGGCGCTATCGTTGAAGCGCGTCGGGTGCTGCGACCCGGCGGCCGGGTCGCTTTCACCAGCTGGGCGGCGCCGGCCGAGAATATCGCCTGGCGGTTGTTGTTCGACGCGATCAGCGACCACGGCGACCCCGATGCCGCGAAAACGCCTCCTTCGGGCGGTAACCTCGGCGCGCCGGAAGCCGTGCTACATCTGCTGCGCGACACGGGTTTCGCCGATGCGCGAGCGGAGCCGATCCGCCGTGAATGGCAGGTCGCAGATCCGCGCGACCTGCTGGCTGCTTTCGCCCGCGGCACCGCGCGCACCGCCGCGCTGATCGCGGCGCAGCCCGCGGCGGCGCGCCCGGCGATCGAGGCCGCGATGGCGCGAGCGGCAGAGCCGTACCGCACCGCTGACGGTTTCGTTGTGACGATCGTGGCGATCCTCGCCTGCGGCACCAAATCACCGGCATGACCGATCTCGCGACCGATGTCCTGATCGTCGGGGCTGGCGGCGCCGGGATGTATGCCGCGCTCGCGGCGGCGCGTGCCGGCGCCGGCCAGGTCCTGCTGGTCGACAAGAGCCTGGTCGGCCGCGGCGGCGCGACGGTCATGGCGCAGATGACGGTCGCGGCGGCGCTCGGCGAGGAATGCCCCGACGATTGGCACACCCATCTCGAAGATACCCTTACCGCCGGCCGCGGCCTGTGCGACGAGAACCTCGCGGCCCTCTTATGCCATGACGCGCCGGCGCGGATCCGCGAGATGGAGGAGTGGCGGGTCGGCTGGGCGCGGCGCCCTGACGGGCATATCGCCCAGGTGACCGCGCCGGGGCATTCGCGGCCACGCTGCTGCTATGTCGATTTTCTGAATACCGGGCCGGCGGTGGCGGCAACCCTGCGGCGGCAGGTCGGGCATGTCGGCGCGATCCGCCGGGTCAGCAACCTCGCGGTGACCGATCTCGTCACCGCCGATGGCGAGGCGGTCGGCGCCGTCGCGCTCGACACCGCCGCCGGCGCGCCGGTCACGATCGCCGCCAAGGCGGTGGTGATCGCCACCGGCGGACTCACCCGCATCTACCGGCGCAACAGCGCCTCGGCCAATATGGGCGGCGACGGCTATGCGCTGGCGCTCGCCGCCGGCGCCGAGCTGCTCGATATGGAATTCGTGCAGTTCTTTCCGATCGGTCATCTGGCGCCGCGTCTCGTCGGCATGGACCCGATCATGTGGGACCCGTTCCGCTACAAGCTCGGCGGCCGGCTGCTCGACGGCGCCGGCCGCGAGTTTCTGTCGGACTATGGCAGCGACGAGACGAGCGGCTACACGACGCCGCGCGACATCGCGACCTATGCGATCCAGCAGGAAGTCGCAGCCGGGCGCGGCTCGCCGCATGGCTGCGTCTATCTCTCCTTCACTCACCTCCCGCCAAGCGCGCTCGAGGCCGCGTTCGGTCCGGTGATCGAGCGGCTGGCCCGGAACGGTATCGATCTCGGCGCCGCGCCGGTCGAGGTCGCGCCGATCGCGCATTACCACATGGGCGGAATCGCGGTCGACGAGCGCCTGATGAGCCGGGTACCCGGGCTGTTCGCGGCGGGCGAGGCGGCGGGCGGCGCCAACGGCGCGAACCGGCTGTCCGGCAACGCCATTCCCGAGGCATTGGTGTTCGGCGAACGGGCCGGGCGCGCCGCGGCGGCTTATGCCGCCGAGCGACGGTCGCGCGGCTGGCCAAGGGGAGCCGGGGCGTCGGCGGTGGACCAGATGCGCCGGCTCGCCGACGGGCAAAACGGTGACGTCGCCGCGGCGGAATTGCTCGACGCCTTGCGCGACGTGATGTGGCAGGAGGTTGGCCCGCTCCGCAATGCCGCGGGCCTCGCCCGCGCGCTGGCGCGGCTGGGCGAACTGCGCGCGGCCCTGCCCTATGTGACGGTAGCGCCGGGGACTGCATTCAATGCGGCGCTCGGTGACTGGGTCGAATTGCGCGCGAGCCTCGTCGCCGCCGAGGCGGTGACCAAGGCGGCGGCGGCTCGCCGCGAGAGCCGCGGCGCCCACCAGCGCGACGACTTTCCCGACACCGATTCGGCCGCGGCGCGCTCGCTGCGCATCATGATGACCTCCGACGGCGTGGTGACAGTGGACGCGCGGCAATGACCCAAGCCGTCGCACGGCTGCGGGTGCGGCGCGGCACCGCCGACGAGCCGAGCCCGCGCTACCAGGAGTTTGCGGTGCCGTTCGAGGCAGGGATGACCGTGCTCGACGCCTTGATCCGGATTCGCGCGCGCCAGGATCCGTCACTGGCGATTCGCTACAGCTGCATCAACGCCAATGTCTGCAAGGAATGCCTGATCGCGATCGACGGCGTGGTCGGCTACGCCTGCACGACCCGGCTGCGCGACGATGCAGTGATGACGCTCGACCCATTGCCTGGAAAGCCGATCTTACGTGATCTCGTCACCGAGATCCGCTCGCCGCGCGAGCGGTTGGAGTAGTCTTTGCCGGAGTCCCGGTGAAGATCCGCGTCACCAACCTATGGCGTCGGTTGAAAACGTGATAACGTTTTTCGCGCCGAGCAGGGAGGAAGCGCGATGGCCAGAACGGCAATCAACCAGTTGCAGGACCAGATCGAAGCAGTGCGCCGCGAGGCTTTTGCCGCCGGATATGCCGCGGCAATGCAATCGATCCGCGAAGTCACGTCACGACCGGCGCCATCGGCCCAAGCGGCGGCGGCCGCCACACCGCGGCGACGCGGTCGCCGCCCCGGTCGCCGGCCCCGCCAAGCCGCGCCGACGGCGCAGCCGACGAGGCAGCGGCGGGCCCGACGCGCGGCAGCGGCTCCGCGAGCGACCCGTGCCGGAGGAGGACGGCCACAGCGCGGCACCAATGCGCGCATGGTCGAAGAGATCTTGCAGGCGGCAGCGCCGCGCCCGGTGCGCCCGGCAGAGATTCGCAAGGCGCTGCAGGACAAGGGGGTCGCGATGGCCTTCACCTCGATCCGCCATGCGCTGGGCCAATTGGAGTCGCGCAACTCGGCCGAGCAGATCGCCGACAGCAAGACCTGGCGTTACCGCAGCGGCGGCTCACCGTCCTGAACGCGCGATCGCTGCGCAGCGATCGCGCCGCGCGCCAGAGCGTCGGCGCGTTCGTTTTCCGGGTGACCGGCATGGCCGCGTACCCAATGCCACTCGATCTGATGCGGCGCCGCGGCGGCTTCGAGGCGTTGCCATAAATCGATGTTCTTGACCGCCGCCTTCGCGGCGGTGCGCCAGCCGCGCGCCTTCCAGGCGGGCAGCCATCGGGTGATGCCGTCGCGCAGATACCGGCTGTCGGTGTAGAGCCGCACCCGGCACGGCCGCTTCAACGCTTCCAACCCGGCGATCGCCGCCATCAGCTCCATGCGGTTGTTGGTGGTGACGGGTTCGCCGCCAGCCAGTTCCTTTTCCACCTCGCCGAAGCGCAGGATCGCGCCCCAGCCGCCCGGACCCGGATTGCCGCTGCAGGCGCCGTCGGTGAAGATCTCGACCTCGGGTAGGGCCGGTAATGTCATAGCCTGGGGCGGGCTCTCAGGCATCGATGCCATAGGCGCCCGGGGTGGCGATGCCGCGGTGAAAGCGCAGTTTGCGCAAATATTCGAGCGGGTCCTTCGGCCGCACCAGCGCCCCGGCGGTCTGGTTCAGCCAATCGTAAAGCCGGGTCAACAGGAAGCGCAGCGCACTGCCGCGCGCCAACAGCGGCAGCGCCGCCAGCTCGGCGGCGGCAAGCGGCCGGGCCGCGCGATACTGCCCGACGAGGAGTCGTGCCTTGGTGACATTGAAGCTGCCATCCGGCTCGAAGCACCAGGCGTTGAGGCAGATCGCCAAGTCATAGGCGAGAAAATCGGTGCAAGCGAAATAGAAATCGATCAGCCCCG
>WNGF01004525.1_pt1 | contig 18214 bp, 24 predicted proteins | sample 5400641 | NCBI WGS metagenome assembly WNGF01 (sample SAMN13153371, study PRJNA577476) | soil metagenome | isolation source: 80 cm soil or saprolite under grassland replicate 2 | place: USA:California | collected 2016-06-15
AAGAGATGTCTGGTGGGCTACGCCACCACGAGGATGAAGTCAAAAGGGACCGAGCCATTTGGTTGGACACCGATCACCGAACGAAGACACTCCCTCTCTCGAAAGGGACCAGGTGCGTCTGCGCTGAGGTGGGAAGTGTGTTCGAAATCATGAAACCAAGAAACTCAAACTACTTGACATTGGCCGACGTACTTAGAGATGTTGCTAACAGGCCTGTTATCAATAGTAACTTCCGGTTTGCCCGTGACTCGCCCGGAATTGGAGAAAAGCGCGCTGATCAAGCATTCCCGACAGGTAATATCGTAGTATCGATGGTTGTATATAAGGAGAATACGCAACAGCGTCCGGAGAAAGCCCATGCAGCTCCTGCCCGGCCTCCGAAGGCGAAGGCACGAGAGCGTTTAGCTCTTTATAGTCAATATGTTTATCGAATGGACGTCCCAAATTCTGAAAGCCCATACAGACGAATACGAGTTCCCGAGGGAATTTGCTTTTGGCTCTGCTCCTCATTATTATCGTCGGAATCCGAACGGATCCCAAGGATCTGCTCCCGAACGCAATGTTTCAGCCGTTCAATGACGCTTCCAACTCCCTTGCTACCTAGTCCGATGGTCGCTAGCGATGCAATTTCTTTGGTGCTCATTCCTTGCCGGAAGTAGAGCCAGAAAATCGTACGGTCGCGCTCTTGGTCGGGCCCGGTCAAGCCGCGCTTTAGGTGTTCATCGATCTCATTCAAAAAGACTCCGAAAGCGATTTTGTCTTGGCTTCCGTGAACTTCTTTCCCCGCCTCCGGATCGACATGGTTCGTGGAAACATGAGGTTTGTCGCCGCCGGATGATTGACTATGGCCATGCTTGAAATAGTCGTGCGTGGCATTGGCGGCAGCTTTCTTTAAATATCCCAAGATCGCTTCGGGATGCTCGATAGCAAAGTCCTGCAGGAGGCGGCAGCTGTCTTCCCAGAGTTTGAGGTAGGTTACTTGGACCAGGTCCTCCACCAGCGACCGCGAAGGCTCGCCCCACAAGGAGGCTGTGCGCATGATGGTGAGGCTGATCTGCCTTCCGACGCGCGAGACGAACTCCTCCCATGCCTCGTCATCGCAAGGGCCGGCGCAGAGACAGACTACATCTTTCAGGGACAAAGACGAATATCGCTTCGGTCTAGGGGTGTTCGACATTCTGTTATTTATGGTCAAAGTCGCGGGGGCTATTCGCTGGATTGATAGTGAAACTCCCTCTCGTCTTTCGTTGTGCCATTGAAATTCGCCTTGAACGACGCCAGGACGCACTACTTAGTTATTGACGCGACAGATCGTCGGGTTGAATTGCGTCGGATGAGACGCTTCAATCGTCCCATGGCATGATCAGACGGAAAGCTTTGCACGCGCGTCCGGCCGGATATTCTGATTCACGCGGAAGAAGTTATTTGGATCGTACTTCGCCTTTATCCGGGCCAGCTTCTCGTAGCTATTCTGGTACGTCGCACGAATGCGGTCCTCGCCTTCGCCTTCCATCATGAAGTTTACGTACGCGCCGCCGGCTCCATAGGGATGTAGCGCCTCCCAGTAGGCTTTGGCCCAAGCGGTAATGTGATCCTTGTTGGCCGGATCCGGGTCTACGCCGACGATCACCTCGCTAAAGAGGGCATCGCGATAGCTCCATGGGGTGTCATTGTTTCCCGCCTTGTGCGCGGCCCCGTTGATGGGGTACAGATGCATCGTGGAGTGCAGCGTGGGCAGTTCCGAGCCGTGCTTTATGTGGAGGCCGATCGCTTCGTCACCGAGCTCTTTCACGAAGTCCGCCTTCCAGTACCACTGCAAACCGGGTGTGTAAAGGCCATCGAACATGCTTTGCAACATGGGAAAAGGCATGGGAGCGAAAAATTCGAAGGCCGGACGCCGGAAGCTCCGCAACGGTGCGAGAATCTGATTCGCCCGTTCCATCGCTCCGTTGTAGCACCAGACCACACCGCACATCTTCTTGAAGTGGAGAGCTTCGGGGAAGGGCGGCCCGGGCGGGACGGTAAGAAACGCAAAGAAACCGTTGATGTCTTCCGGCGCGTGGGCGATGAACTCGCGATACCACTTCATGATGTCGGCGCCCCGATCCAGGTTCCACAACATCGGGCCGGCACACACCATTCCAACAGGATGCGCCTGGAACAGAAACGACGTTACCACGCCGAAGTTTCCTCCACCTCCGCGAATGGCCCAGAACAGGTCGCTATTATCGTCGGTGCTGGCGACCACAAATCTTCCATCGGCCAGAACGACGTCGGCAGCTAACACATTATCGATGGTCAAGCCGTACTGTCGGGTCAGGTGTCCCATGCCGCCGCCGAGAGTCAAGCCTCCAACGCCGGTCGTCGAGATGATGCCAGACGGCACGGCGAGCCCAAATGCGTGGGTTGCGTGGTCAACATCGCCCCAGGTGCAACCGCCACCCACACGCACAGTCCTTGCCGCTGGATCAACGTGAACGTACTTGATGAGGGCGAGATCGATGACCAGGCCATCGTCACAGACTCCCAACCCACCAGCGTTATGGCCCCCGCCTCGGATCGAAACCCGCAGATCATGTTGCCGGCCGAAACGAACGGCGGCAATCACGTCGGCCACATCCGCGCACTTCGCGATCAAACGCGGTTTGCGACTGATCATGGCGTTATAGACTTTGCGCGCTTCCTCATAACGCGCGTCGGTGGGCTCGATCAGATCACCGCGGAGCTGACCCTTGAATTGAGTGATCGCTTCCTGTTGCATGGTTTCCTCCATATCCGTTAAATATCACGGATGCCGCTCTCCGATTTACTATGGCCGGGCCTCGTAGACGATGTTGAAGGGAGTCTCCGTAGCTCGGCGGAAACGGTTGAACCCGGCGGAGGTCACAACATCCCGAACGCGTGCCTCGCCGGCCTGAGCACCTAAGCACAGTCCGACTTCCTGCGATCTTGAGCAAGGAGTGCACAGCAACGTTGAAAAGGAATAGTAGACCCGCCCTACCGGATTCAGATTGTCCTTTAACTGGTCATTTGCGAAGGGCTCAACGATCATCCACGTGCCGTCCTTGGCCAATGATTGCCGGACGTGCGCCGCCGCCCCAATCGGGTCGCCCATGTCATGCAGGCAATCGAAAACGGCCACCAAATCGTAGTTCCTGCCCGTAAACTCCTTCGCCTTAGCGATTTCAAAAGTGACGCGATCGCCTACTCCATTCCGCGTGGCGGACTCGCGTGCCGCTTCAATCGATTTGTCGTGGTAGTCGAACCCGAAGAAATGAGAGTTGGGGAATGCTTTTGCCAGCAATATGGTGGAGGCCCCTTTTCCACAGCCGACGTCGGCCACTCGTGCCCCCGCCTCAAGTTTCTCTCTGACATCATGCAACGCCGGAATCCATGTCGTCACGAGATTGGCAGTGTAGCCTGGACGAAAGAACTTCTCGCACCCGTGAAACACACCGTCAACGTGTTCATGCCAACCCATACCATGGCCGGTGCGGAAGGATTCGGTGATGCGCGGAACCGCAGCAAGCGAGCCCAATGCCAGTTCGAATGCACCCAGCAGATATGCAGGGCTGTCTTCGCTCGCCAGGGTGAAGGCTTGTTCCTCACTCAGGCCGAACTTGTTCGTGCTTGCATCGTAGGTGATGTAGCCCCCAGCGGCTTGTGACGCCAGCCACTCGCGCAAATAGCGCTCATCGGTCTTCGTCTTAGCGGCAAGTTGGGCAGAAGTCATTGGATCCCCGGCGAGTGCTTTGTAGAGTCCCAATTTCTCGCCAATGACGACCATTCCGGTGTGCACCGCGGCTCCTAGATCAGTCACAAATTGCCCGATAAAAGCGTTCAGTTTATTCATGTCGATGGCAGGAACCTGTGTTGTGCTCATTGTGCCCCCTCCTCTTTTCTAAGCCTGTGCTCTTCCGGTTTTGTTGTTGTGCTGCGGCTTCTTCGGTTCGGCAAGCGGAACGAAGAAGCCGCCATTCCAGGTTCCACGATTCGCGGCGGCTCAGTTGTTGGTTGGGCCGACGAACTGTTCGCACGAAACGTTAGGGTGCCAGTTTACGAACGCGCCATTAGGATTATCCTTCCACGCCCAGACGTGCAGCGTGTAGAACGCCTTCAGCCCGAAGCGGTTGGGAGCGTCGAACAAATGAAATAGCTGTCCCATGAGTTCCGGCGGACCCTTGTGCTTCGGATCCAAGTTCCACTGCTCGGCGTCAACCAGAAAGTCGGCGCCGGTCAGGTTCACGTGTCCGTTTGAGGTCGGCTCGTAGATCACAATCTGGGGACGCTTGGGATCAATAACGCCGGTGGCCACTAGGTCGAAGTTCACATAATGCAGCCCCATGGCCCCCGAGTCGGGTCCGCTTACGCAGCCGAATGTAAGGGTATAGCCCTCGGCCTCGGCCTCCCGCACATCCTTGAAGCGTTCGGTCGAGTCCCGAACAATCTTGAGAAGGGCGCCCTGCTTGCTCTTCTGATCCGGCGTCAGTTCCTGGGTATGAGAGTGGCTATTTTGCGCCAAAGTGCGCAAGGGACAAATGCTCATCAGAACGACAGCGATGATGGCATACTGAATTTGCGTGGCGAATCGTCTGAATCTCATGTCACTAGTGGGAATCTGTTCTGTAGTCATTGGACTTGTCTCCTCTTTACTTTTGAATTGGTGCTCGATTGTGCTAGTTAGCGGCGGCTTGTGACGGTTCCTTCGATGGTTGGGTGCTTGGCCAACTCCACGGAAGTGTTTACGTACCCGAATTCGTAGCCATTAGAAGCAAGGCCATTCCAGATCTGGACCAGAACATGACGGCCTTCCACGGTAGCGAATTTGAGCGTTGATTTTTCAGGGAGTCCATTTAACTGGATCGAAGCGGAAGCCAGGGTCAACACACTGCGACCGTCTGCATCGCGGACTTGATAGATGTCGTCATCAGTGCGTATGAATTCGTATTTACCCGCCGGGAGCGAAATGCTACCGACAGTGAATTCAAAGGGAATGTTGGCGGTCATTCGTTGTGCGAACTGGGCATGAGCCGAGGCGACGAAAAACAAGACAGCGAGTGAGAGTCCAGTCAAGATGCTTGCAGCGCGTTTCATAAGTCCTCCAAAGTTGTGGCTCGGTGCTCATCTTCCACTGCTGCTATTGCTAACGGCTTCTTCGGCAACCACATTTTGCTAGAATCGTGGAGCGTCATGCTTGGCTTTCGAGCAACCGTGCAACGGGTTTGCTGAGCCTCCCCGAGCAAGTGCAAAGTAACAAGCAGCAGGACCGGAAGTAACGAAGCAACGCCAAGGAAAAGCCAAAATTAGAGCGCATAAGCTGCTTTATCCGGGCGGAAACGGGAGCGCATGGGAACGAGTTCCCGAAACTATCAATTCGGCGAGTTCACCTTGGACGTGGCCCGTGGATGTGTGCTAAAAGCGGGTGAGGAGATCAAGCTTCGCCCCAAAGTTTATGAGACCCTCAAGTACCTGGTGGAACACCCTGGACGGCTGATCGGCAAGCCGGAATTGATGCAGGCCGTGTGGCCCGACGCCTTCGTTACTGACGATTCGCTGGTGCAGTGTACCCTCGAGTTGCGTCGCGCGCTGGATGACCGCAGCCAGCAATTGCTAAAAACGGTGCCTCGGCGCGGGTACCTGTTCACCGCTGAAGTGATCCAACGCCCGACGAAGCCAGATCATTTCTCCGTAACCAATCCCTTTGAGTTATCCGGTGACCGTGAGCTGTCCTCAGCGAAGATTCCCAGGAAGCGCCACGATCTGCCAATCCCGCGTACTTCATTGGTTGGACGAGAGCAAGAAGTGGCGGAGGCCGGCGAGCTGCTACTTCGGCACAACGTTCGGCTATTGACGATGACCGGCCCCGGAGGAGCGGGAAAAACACGCCTTGCAGTCGCGACAGCCGCGGGGATTGCAGATAGGTTTACTGCCGGCGTTCAATTCGTTGGTTTGGCCTCGGTCAGCGATCCAAACCTAGTAGTAACTGCGGTTGCGGAGTCGCTCGGTATCCAGAAAGTCCATAATCGTACAGTTCCGCAAATGATCGCGGATCGACTACAGAACTCGGGACCGTTCTTGCTCCTCCTGGACAACTTCGAACAGGTTCTCAGGGCGGCCAAAGTAGTGGCTGAAACATTGGAGGCATGTCCGTCTCTCAAGATACTGGTGACCAGTCGGGCTTGCCTGAATATTTACGGCGAACAGGAATTTCCGGTAATGCCACTTGTGCAGGTTTCCGCAATCGAATTGTTTGCGCAACGTGCATCCGCCGTCTGGCCCAGTTTTGCAATGACTTCCGAAAATTCGCTCGCAATTCAGGGAATCTGTTCGCGGCTGGATGGGCTGCCTTTGGCTATTGAGTTGGCGGCCGCTCGAACCAAGATGCTTTCGCCGAATGCCATTCTGGACCGGCTGCAAAGCCGCCTGCAATTGCTGACTGGGGGCGCCCTCGATCTCCCCGAACGACAACATACGTTGCGCAACGCGATTGACTGGAGTCACGATCTCTTGAATGAGCCCGAGCGCAGGCTCTTTCGGCGGCTTGCAGTGTTTGTTGGGGGTTGCACGGTCGAGGCGGGAGAGGCTGTTTGCAACACCGGTCGTGATCTCGGTGTCGATCTCTTTGAAGGCCTCTCATCTTTGGTGGGGCAGAATTTGGTTCAGCGTGTCGACCGAGCCGAGACCGAGCCGCGTTTCACGATGTTGGAGACTATTCGCGAGTATGCTCTCGAACGTCTTATCGAAAGCGAGGAACAATCTGCGACGCGACGGGCGCATGCGGCGTATTTTGTGGTTCTCGCTGAGGAAGGAAACCCACAGCTCATCGCGGATGAACGGGCTGATTGGCTGGCGCAATGCGATATTGAGATCGATAACTTCCGGTACGCTCTCGACTGGCTCTTTGAGACGGGGGATATGGATTGGGGTCTGCGTCTTTGCATAGCGCTGTTTCGCTTTTGGGATATGCGGGAACATCTCATCGAAGGCCGTGTGCGGCTAGAGACTGTGCTGCGATTGGCCGGCGATGGGCACTCGAAGGAACGGGCTAAGGTTTCGCATTTTATCGGCGCCTTAGCCACGGCTCAGCGTGACTATCCGGTCGCTGAACATTTTCTTGAACAGAGTCTCTCTCTTTATGAAGAATTGGGTGATCAATCGGGCATCGCCGCGTCTCTGAATGCCTTGGGAGTATCGGCGCGAGATCGAGGTGACTACTACTCGGCGCAGAGCAACTTAGAACGAAGCCTGGCATGCTGGCGTATGCTGTCGGACCGCTTGGCAATTGCACGTTGTCTTCACAACCTTGCCAACGTGGTAAAGGCTCGCGCCGACTACCCACGCGCACGATGGGCGTTGCGAGAGGCGGCTGGCATTTTCGAAGAACTTGGTGATCGTAGTGGTGCCGCCTGGTCTATCAATCAGGAAGGCGACATAGCGCGCGCACAAGGCGATGTAGCTGCGGCGCGAGGTTTATATCAACGTGCGCTTGTAGCCTTTCGGGGAAGTGGGGACCCGTGGGGTTCCGCGCGCTCCCTAACGGATTTGGGCGACATCGACTGTGAGCACGGAGACTATTCGTCTGCGCACTCCGCATACCGCGAAGCGCTGGAAATCTTTACGGGTTTGGGGCACCGGCGTGGTATGGCTCGCACCTTGGAAGGTTCCGCCTGCCTTGCCTTGGCTCAAGGCCATGCAGGTCGAGCGTTGACGTTGGCTGGTGCCGCGGAGAATTTACGCCGACTGATCGGCGCTCCTCTGCCTCAAGCTGAACAACTGAGACTCGATCAGACCCTGCTTCCTGCCTGGCAATCGCTCAGTGATTCGGAGGGCAAGGGCGCATGGGCGCAAGGTTCTGCCATGAATCTGGAAAGAGCGATCCGATATTCACTAGAGGATTCGGAGTCTGTAATCAGAAGTTGACAGGGTTAATCAGACGGCGGACTGCAGCGATGCGATCGGCGGGAATGCCTACCCTGCGGGCGTGCTCCCGAATGCTGTCCTCGTCTGGCGCAAGGTAAACGCAGTAGACTTTGTCCTCGGTGACGTAACTGTGGAGCCACTGAATCTGCGGCCCCATCTCCTTCAGCGTCTGCAATGAATGCAGTGCTAGGTCCCGGATCTGAGTTTCCGACAATGTTCCGGCACCAAGGATCTCGCGTTCAATCACGAATTGCGGCACAATCCCAAAAGTTTAACACCAACGCCAACAGGAGGCTAAGGTCATCGGCAATACCGAACGTGGATGTTCTGGATGTGTGGTCGCTAGCCGGAAACTACACGGTAGTTGTCTATGCTCCCGGATTAGTGCGGCACAAATATTACAGTACAACTCAACGGTGACGCAGCTGGCGTCCTGCTGCGATCATCACCGAAAGGATCACCTCGCGCGGCGGCTGGAAACTTCGGATCGCGAAACAAATCTGGGCTGAGCGATTCGGGCGCACTATTGGTGTAATCGCGGGTGGTGATGACATAAGAACGTCGGCCTCCTTCGTCCCGAGCCTTTTCGGTTGGAATCCCGTAAAAGTTTACTCGGGTCGTCGCGAGGCCGACGTTCTTATGTCATCACCCACAGGCCTTATCAACAGTTAGCCCAGTAGTTAGCCCAGAGTTAGCCCAGTCGCAGCACTCCAGAGCAAAAGCCACTTTGCCACGCTAGAAGAGCATGCAAGTTACCTTGTGCGTTTGAGGGCGTTCCAAAATCTTGAGCGCGAAATTGCAACAGAGGAAAACAGGCCGTCAGTGCCCGTGGCCTGTAAATCGGGGAGTAGGTTGTCGGATTTTTTAGCAGAGATCAAGTGTGTTTGATCCGAGTCATTGGAATTTAGGTCGTCCACAAGTAAGGAGGCGACGATCCTTAGGCTCTCGATCTCCCGGCGGACACGGGCCAGGTGCGCTTCCTTCTGTTCCAAAACTTCGTAAGCCTGCTTCATCATCACTCCTTGCGGTGGGCTAGCATCGCGGACAGCTAGTTCGTGAAGCCTACACTTTCATCTACTTTCCCTCAACCGGAGCTGCACTTTTGAGCGCGAAGCGAGCACCGGTTGGTGAAATTGGTTTCTCTCTCCGCACTCTCTGTGCTGTTGATGATGGCCTACCGCCGACTGTAAGGGGGGGAACGAGGACCGATTGGGCGGGGGGCCCGACCCAGCACAGGAGCAATCCGCAAAGTGAACTTCCTGTCCAAAATGTGGGGACAAAACCAATCCCGATTGGACGTTCAATTGGGCTGGATGGAGCTGCGGTCTAGGGTTCGGCTGCACCGAGAGAGCTTGGATGCGTGCTTTGCGTAATCGCTCAAACCCTTAAAAAGATCTTCCGGCGGTACATCCAAAACAGGATGAGCCAAAAGATCAGCATCACTGCAAAACCGTGAAGCACTGGCTGAAAAGTCGGCCCTGCCATCACCAATATCACGGTTCCAAGGTGGCGATCTAAGGCGTTGCCGAAGAAGCCCGACATCGTCCAACTCATAACGTAAATGGCAATCGAGTTCATTCCCACCACCACCAGCGGGAACGCCCATCGCCGCCAACCTTTCCATTCGATTAGCGCGTAAAAACCGGCCAGGATTAGCACCACCCAACCGCCGCTAAACAGCGTGTACGACGGCGTCCAGATCCTTTTGACGATGGGGCAAATGCCGGCCCATTGACACACCAGTCCGAGCAGCAACAAGCCTGTTCCCGCGATTACGAGTCCTCGCAACTTTTGTTGCTTCGATCCTTTGCCCTTGAGCCATTCTCCCGCTAGGAGCCCAAGTATCATCGTTCCTAGCGTTGGAATAAAACTCAGCGTGGACCAACCGCCCTCATTGAAGACAAAGGGCTGCTCTCGCGGAAAGAGATTCAAGAACCAAACGTCGAACGCCCACGCGAGATTAGAGTTCTTGTTCCAGTGAGAGAGAAATCCGGTGTAATTGTGAGGCCAGTTCTGCGGAATTCCGACCCTGGTGTAGTCAAACTGGGGACCGGGCGCTGGATAAAGCGCGAAAGCCGCCCAAAAGCAAATCAAGATCAGCACCAGTGTCACGACTTGTGTTCGCACTCGCGCGAAACCCAGCAGAAACAGGAATACGTAACCCAATCCGATCTGCGTCAGTGTGTCCTCAAATGTAAAGTAGGTCTGACGCGACCACAGTGACCGAAGAAAGATTCCGAGAAGGATCAGGAGTAGCGCGCGCCGGGCCGCATGCCTAAGGATGTGTCCGAAGGTTTGTCCCTTCATTTTCCGGCTCGCGATAGAAAACGGGAGCGCCGTGCCCACCAAAAAGGAAAAACCGGGTTGGATCAGGTCATGCAGTGAGCACCCTTGCCACTCCACGTGCTCTGTATTGAAGGCGACCAAGCGCCATATTGCACTGTGCGGAAACGCTCGCGCCAGCTCAGGCAAGTGCATGTGTTCCGCTAGCATCAGCACCATGACCGTCCCGCGGAATGCATCCAGCGAGATCAGCCGAGGGGTGCCTTCTGCTTTGCGTTCAGGTTCTGTTACCGGTGCTTCTGATCCGGGACTCTCAACCTGCCCGCTTTCGATCATAAAGAGATCCTATGGCCAACTCAGGGCTGATGCGAAGGTATTCTCGTTTTCGCTCCGAAGTTCGGCGATGGCACTCAAGTCTGAAGTGCAAAGCCTGGCGAGTCCGAATGGACGTTCCACTTACTGCGTGTGAAATCAGGGAATTTCTGTGGAGCGCCATTCCGTGCTACAGATGTTTCACTTAATGGGGTGGGCGCACTCCATGCGGCGGCATCGTAGACATTGATATCAGGCACGAGACCCCTTTTCAGGCAATCCATCAGCCGGTAATTCATGATGTAGTCCATTCCGCCGTGGCCACCCATTTTGCGGGCCAGTTCTCCGGTTGTCTTCCAGAGTGGGTGCTCGTACTTGTCGCGAAACGCATCGATGTTCTGCCAATCCTCTTGCTTTGAGCCATCGACCTGCTTTGCGCCGTCGAAAAAGACACGCGGCGGATAATCGGCGAACGCGCCCTTTGTGCCCAAGACGGAGTTGAGGCGGCTGTAAGGTCGTGGGTTGACCACGTCATGCTGGAGAAGAATCGTGCGGCCTCTTTGGGTTTTTATGATGCTAGTGTTCATGTCACCGCAGATGTACTTTTCGGCGCGCTTCGGATCCCCCTCAGCGAAGTTCGCTTTCACATACGTGCTCAGTGAGGCCTCGGACGAACTCACCGAAACCATGTAGTCGAACCTGTCGCCACGATGGATATCCATGTAATGGGCCACTGGGCCCAGTCCGTGCGTCGGATACAGATTGCCATTGCGCTTGATATGCGGAAACCGGCGCCACAGGCCTTCCCCTTCAATCGAGGTCAGAATGCTGCGCAAGTCGTGGAGATAGGCCGCCTCTCCATGCGTGATTTCACCAAAGAGTCCGTCACGCACCATGCCCAAGACCATCATCTCGGTGGAGCCATAACAGCAGTTCTCCAGAATGACGCAGTGCTTGCGAGTAGTCTCGGAAGTATCGACGAGGTCCCAGCACTGTTGCAATGTTGTGCAGGCCGGCACTTCGACGGCAGCATGCTTGCCATTCTTCATGGCGCGGAGCGCCATCGGAACGTGCCAGTTCCATGGCGTCGCTATGTAGACGATGTCGAGTTCGAGTTCCGTCAAATTCTTGAAATCCCATTCGCCCTTGCTGAACCCTGCGGGTTCTGCTTGGCCTGCGTTTGTGACCGCCTTTTGCGCTCGCGCCACTTTCTCCGGCACCAGATCGCAAATAGCCTTGACCTCTACCTTTTCAATTGCCAGTAAATCCTGCAGCAAGCTGGTACCGCGTCCGCCGACGCCGATAATTCCCAGGCGCACCCGTTCTCTTGCTTCGAACGGTACGCCGATCATCGTCGTGTTCGCACTCTTCGGTGTGCCGGCACTGAAGTCCCGACTCAGAATGTCAGTCGCAGTCAGGAGTCCCGCACCGCCGATCACGGTGCGCTTCACGAAACTTCGTCGCGAAATATCTTTGGATTCTTTATCCGGTGGCATGTGGTGACCTCCCAATGATTACGATCCCTCAGATGGATAGTAGTTCTACAACCAAGCGCGGGTATTTTTCCGCCTGGAATGGATCTTTCTGCTCTGTATTTTTGCCATTTTTTCTGGCGCCGATTTGTCAAGGACGCGTGTACTGAGCCGCAGGAACTTCCGATTCGACTGATTCTAACTATTCGATGGCCTATCCTCAATGGTCGGGTTTTGAGTGAAATCACGACAGAGGATGTCACCCAGCGGCAACTTCGGGGTGAGGACGGAAGGACTTAATCGCCTCTCCGGTAGATTCACATCGATTTCCTGTTCTGATTTCGTAACAAAATCAAAGTAGTAAACACGGGCGCAAGAAATCCGCGAGAGATTAGTTTCGACTCTTATCGAGAAGAAATGAGCAGATCTGGCGAATGCACTCACCTACCCGCCCTGAGTTGGAAATCTACTTGAATGGACAAAATCGACCGCCTGGGCTGGGCGGCAGGAGTTGCTTTCCAGGTTTTCGGCGTGCGTACCGGAATTCGTGTGGGTGATCCGCTGGTTCTGGAGGCAGTATTGTCGCGTGTTCCCGTCGGCTGGACTCGGTTACAGTCAGCCGTGGTTGACCGGTTGTACTCGGTTGTGACGCCCCTCATTCATCGGCGCAATGTGCGCCATTTATGCGTGCTCTATGGAGATCACACAAGATTGATCAGAACGGAACGCATTCAAGATCTTCTCGATAACTTCGAATCCGATTTGGATTTGCATATTGCTGCAAACTCTCAAGATCGACTGTTCATCCATGCTGGCGCAGTGAGATGGCGAGGTCACACGATTCTGATCCCTGGGCGTAGCCACACAGGAAAGACAACGCTGGTGACCGAATTCCTGAAATCTGGTGCGGCGTATTATTCCGATGATTTCGCCGCCCTAGATCATGCTGGCCATTTACATGCCTATCCCAGGGACTTATCGGTTCGCACTCAGAGCAATGGCTCCGAAAGAGTTCGCCCGGAAGAGCTCGGGGCTACTCGCGCCCAACCGGGGCCGATATCCTTTGTTCTGCTCACCGAGTATGCAGAAGATGGACGGTGGAGTCCATCGGCGGTTTCTCGTGGCCAGGGAATGCTGAGGTTGTTGGAGAACACTCCTTCTGCCCGGAAGCAGCCCGGTTTCGCGTTACAGGTGCTTCAGAAGGCGGTAGAAAGCGCCGAGATTCATCAGGGCTATCGGGGCGAGAAGGAGCAAACCGTGCAGGAAGTAATGAACTACTTGGATGGACGGAGCTTTACATGAGTAAGCAGGAAATTCACGACGCGTTGCAGTCGACCCCATTCAAGCAAAGAAAGCTAATCGCGAGAAGGATCGACAGTGAGTTGCTGCTTTTCGAAGAGGAAACGAGCACTGCTCATTGCCTGAATGGGATCGCGGGCGAGATGTGGATGGCTTGCGAGCGGCAAAGCTCTGCTGCTGAGATCACCGAGTTGTTGCGTACTCGATGGCCTGATCTCGAAAAAGAGGTCGTTTGGGCATCGCTTGGTCGGATGGCTGCCGCGGACCTACTGGAGGAAACAATAGACCACGAAAACATCTCCACTGGTCGACGGGAGCTGATTCGGAGGCTAGGTTTTACAGCCGCAATTGTTCTCCCGATCGCTGTGACTTCAGTTTTGATTCCGCCCGCTGCGGCTGCGGTTTCGTGCGGGCACCCTGGGGCCCTATGCGGGGAAGGCAAACCACTATGTTGTCCGGGATTTCACTATGAAGTGACGTTGTGCGTACAAAATCCCTAAGCTGCGTGACACGAGTTGCAACATGCAAATTGGGATGGAATTAGCGGGGATTCTCGCTGGATCATGGCGACAACCCCCGTTTCGCAAACCGACGCTCTCGAGCGAAAACTTGCATAGGCACGCACCGCTCCTCGCCTCAGCTGGCGGCACAGCATTGACGTGGTTTAGCATCCGTCGTCACACGTCCGAATTTTCGGAATCGGTCCTAAATCTCTACCGTGAAGCATACGTAGGCTCCGCTGCTCGTGCATCTGCGCACGAAGTCGAACTAGAACGTCTCTTGCAAGCCTTTAATGCCGCTAGCATAAGATCAATCCTGGGTGTCGTCCTCGAAGACGAATGAACGATATGCAGAGCGAAACTATAACAACGAGCTCGTGGCATAACATCGGTAAACACGGAGAATTTCTTGCTCCTCTTCGAAGTACCAGCCGATTTGTGACCGGCCGCAGGCGGGCTGTAGGCGCTGCTAGAATCCCAGGCGCTGGAAAACGCCGGCGCGAAAAAAAAAAGGCTCGCGCAGCGCGCCTTTTTCGTCACCTGCTAAGCGGCTGGGCGGCGAACTACCGCAGGCGCCTCCATCTCCTTCTCTTTATATAGCCAGGCGCCCGCCACTGTAGCAACCACGATCTCGACTAGCGCTACGACCGTCGCGATCACGAGCAACCGCGCGGGGAAAAGGCCCAGGGGATAGTTGCCGAGATTAGGGAGAAACACGGCAAGAGCCCAAGCAGCCAGTCCGGCGCGGATTGCGGTATTCGGTCCTGGACCATAACGTGTTCGGATCGCCGCATAGAGCCAGACGGCAGCGATGCCGAGCAGGAAGCCCCAGACATTGAACATCACGATCGCGCCCGGCGTGAGCTCTGCTGGTTTGCCCAGCGCCCGCATTGCTTCGCCCCACGCTTGCTTCATGACCACTCCATTTGTGATGTACTCGACGATGTTAATCACCACACCAGCTAACAAACCACCCAAGATGACTCGGCCGCGGTTGGTATGTGCCATAGATCCTCCTTTGGGCAACCAGCGCACAAGCCGGTTACGGAAAAAGGTTTGCTCGCCGGTCAACTCCCACTGTTGCTGGAAAGACAAGCGCAATTATCGACCCTTTTTGAGCTGATTGCCACTCTGCCGAGGAGTATTTGCTTGAAGGTCCAAGCGGAGCGGGGATCCTTATTTAGTAGGTCTTGAAGATGAAAAGGCGCCGCTCCTTGTACATCCGGATTCGCCGCACGCAGTGAAAATAGAAGCATGGCCCTTGCGAAAACTGGTATCCTGCGCCCATGCGCACACGCGTGGTACTGCTGGGTGCCGGCTTCGGAGGCCTTGAGCTGACGACGATCCTTTCAGACGCCCTCGGCGATGCGATCGACATCGTGCTCATCGACAGGGGCGATGCGTTTGTCTTCGGCTTCTCGAAACTCGACGTGATGTTCGGACGCCGGATGCCGGCCGACGTCCGTCATCGATATAGCGACATCGTCAAACCGGGCGTTCGGTTTCTGCAGTCCACGGTGCGATCCATCAACCCGGCCGCCCGGCGCGTGGTGACCGACGATGGAACGTTCGAGGCGGACGTGCTGGTGGTCGCGCTTGGCGCCGACCTCGATCCGTCGGCCACCCCGGGACTGGTGGAAGGCGGCAACGAGTTCTACACAATTGCTGGAGCCCTCGCACTGCGCGACGTGCTCCCTCGGTTCGAGAGGGGCGCGGCCATCATCGGTGTGACAGGAAGTCGTTCAAGTGCCCGCCTGCCCCAAGCTGTGGTATCAACGTTTTGTTTCAGCGAAACCAAATCCACGCCGAGATCGCGGCATTCTTCGGCGATGGACAACAACTGTTTCAATGATCTCGCCAGCCGGTCCAAGGCCCACACCACTACCACATCAATTTTCCTTCTGCGCAGGTCGGCCAGCAGCACATTCAGCGCGGGACGATCATTCTTCGCACCACTCTGGCCATGATCGCGATACACTACAAAATTTCAACCACGGCGCTCCACATATTCTCTCAATTCCGATTCCTGGGAATCAGTGGTCTGCTCCGCCGTCGAGACCCTTACCTAGATCGCCGCCCTCTTGGTCTTCATATCTGCCCTACCCCACTGGGATAATTCGAACGAAAATTCCTTATGAAATCAAGCCGAGTAGTTCCACTGGGGGAAATGTGACGCCGGTGTGACGCAAATCCTGCCGAGGCTGACAACTTTGACGCTTTTGACACTGCCCGACCACTTCGCTTCCATAACTTACGTGTTTGCAGCGCGACTTGGGAATTCGGAGCTTGCTGGCGGCGTTCGCTGACTCGAATCTGCTTCGTCAAGGTGTAGAATCCCGACCACCAGGAGGAATGAACGTCATGACAACAACTTCAAAGGAAACATCCCGCCGCGTATTTGAGGAAGTCTGGAACAACCAAAACCTCGCTGCGATTGATCAACTCATGGCGCAAAACTATGTTCACCACGATCCTCAATCTCCGAATGTGCCCAGCGGGATTGAAGGATACAAACAGTTCGTTCGCCAATACCTCAGCGCATTCGGTAGTGGTGCAGTTTGAAATCCAGAGGGATAGTAATCGGGCCTAGCCTGTGGGAAACTACCTTCATGAAAAAGCCAATGCCGATTCCGACTCAGAAGCTCGATGATGGTAGGGTCGTCCAAGCAAAGTGCGCGGCATGCGATGAGTATTTGGACTTGGGTAGCAGTTTCGGGTCAGTTGAAGATCAAAACCAAAAACTTGCTACCGCTTTCGGTCGTCACCTACGTGAAAGACACCCAGAGGATTTCAGCCAAGCCGCTGCTCGAATTGTGAGAGAAGCGACAGAGAACAGGTAAGCCCTACTGAACAGGGTTCCCTGTCTCCGTCTCGACTAAAATACCGGCTGGCAACTTGATCTCGCCAAACTGCTCCTCATAGCGTTTAAGGTTCTTCTCAAAAACCTGGAGAAACATCTTGGCGTGTTGGGGTGACATTATTACACCCATTTTCTCGCTCACTCTGATTTCATTCGCATCAGCGTTCTCAACTTCCCCGAATGTGAATTTGAAGTCCCACAGACCGATCATCATTCGAGCGCTATTTGCGTAGGTGGTGAAAAAACCTGGTGCTTTCGTGTAGTTCTCTTCGCGTTTTTCTGCCATGTCTAGGCGGCTCTCTTTCTAGGCTCCGGGGTTGAATCTTTCCAGAACAAAGTCTGGGGAGTACTGGCATCGAACTGCATGAGAAGCTGCTTAGTCGCGCCGATACTCGCGGTCTTAACACTTCGATCCTGCGATGCACTTGTCGCTGCGACTATCCTGGTGGGAGTCCGACCATGGAACACTCCCTCGGTGTAGTCGCGCAAACCTTCGTCCTTATCAAAGGACGCCGGAATCATGTCCTTCCGAGTCATTGTCAGACGCCATCTCGCTAATTCACTGTATGGAACAAGACGAACAATCAAGGCCACATCCAATGCCTTGGCGATTCTTTTGAGGGTGTTTACAGACAGATTTCCGTAGTCAGGATTTTCCAGCCTAGAAATTGCTGTTTGCTTCATCCCCGCAAGATTTCCCAAGTCGGCCTGCCCGAGATCATGTTCTTTACGCAAGTCCCTAATTTGGTAAGCGATTGTGGAGTTGATGGTTGAGGAAACGAACGCTTCCCTGTAGTCCCTCTCCTTAAGCCTCATCACAAGATCAGGGCGAGTCATATACTGCGGTTATCCTTTCACCGCGCTCAATACTCTTCTTTCGACGGATTGCGGTATCAGTAGCATCGCGCGGATCGTAGTTACCTTGTTTGTGCGTGCATCCGAGGAGGATTGTGTACTGCATTTGGGCAAGTCCGAAGAATCCCAGTACCCGCCATTGGACTCCACCGACAGCCCAGCGGATTTCAGAAATTCTTTCCCGGCCTTCCTTGCCGCGCAACATCCGGAACTCTGGAAGCTGCCAGTCCTTTCGTTCGTGAATTGCAAGGAAACCCAATCGGTCATCGAAGACAGCGCGAACATCTGGGGGAAGGTTTGAGTACCAGTCCGTGATTTGAGGGCGTCCACCAGCCGAAACAAACTCCAAGAACGTCCACAGCTTTCCTCGTTTTGGTAGCTCAACAGCTTTTGAATGTATCACAAAATTGTTATCCGTCAACAATAAACTGCTTGCATTGATATCACAATTTTGTTATATTGCAAATAGATTTATGCAGGACAACAAGTTATGAACGTACTCTCCACAGATAAGAGATGTAGCATAGTCGCCGCGCTGGTGGAAGGAGTTTCCATAAACGCTAGTTGTCGGATGACTGGCGTTTCAAAGCACACTGTCCTAAAACTTCTCAAAGATTTGGGCTGCGCGGCTGCGAGCTACCACGATACCCACGTCCGCAATCTCTCCGTCCGGCGGGTACAGGCCGACGAGATCTGGGCCTTTGTTTATGGCA
>WNGF01005725.1_pt1 | contig 18214 bp, 10 predicted proteins | sample 5400641 | NCBI WGS metagenome assembly WNGF01 (sample SAMN13153371, study PRJNA577476) | soil metagenome | isolation source: 80 cm soil or saprolite under grassland replicate 2 | place: USA:California | collected 2016-06-15
GCCAGCAGGCGGCGCAGATCACCGCGCCGCTCGATCGCCGCTAGTTCCTTGACGTCGCGTTCGATGAGGCTGGTCAGGTAGGAGTCGAAGAAGGCCGCGCGGCGGCGCGGGGACCGGCGGACCGCCTCGGGGTAGCCGCCGCGAACGACCCGTTCGAGGTAGTCGCGCTTGCGCAGTGCGGAAGTCCGCGACAAGGCCGGGCCGTGAGCGAATGCGGCGTCGATGAAAGCGTCACGGCAGCGATCGATCTCGCCCTGGGAGAACGGCCACAGCTCGACGATTTCCATCCGGCCTGGCAGTGCGTCGGGGAGTTGGCGCAGCGCTAGCACCTGTGCCGATCCGGTGAGCAAGAACCGTCCCGGGCGTGGGTCGGTGTCCACGGCCACCTTGATCGAGCGGAAGAGTTCGGGTGCGAGCTGAACCTCGTCGATCACCAGGAGCCCGTCGTGGTCGACGAAGCCCGCGGGATCATCGCGGGCCGCGCGCAAGGTGGCCGGGTCGTCGAGCAAGCGGACCAGCGCGTGCGGGCTGGCTTGGGCGGCGAGCCGGGCCAGCGTGCTCTTGCCCGCCTGCCTGGCACCGTTCAGCGTCACGACCCGGGTGTCGCTTAGCGCTTCCGTTACCAGCTTCTCAGCGTGTCGAGGCACCAGGCCCACGGTGTGATCCACGACAGCAGTATTTCCTGCCGGGGCCGGTTTAGTGGTCATCTGGCCGCCAATTTAGCGGTCGGATAGCCGGCAGTCCTATGGGCGTCTGACCGCACATAGCATGGACACCTGGCCGGTACGGGTGAGCCCTGATTCCCCCTCGCGAGATCGTCGCACGTCCAGCCCATGTACCTGCCGTTGCCACGCTCCGGACAGGTGGCGCTGTAGCAGCGCGGGGCGCACCGATAATGCTCGGCGTCCGCGGCGCACCGCCTCGGCCAGCAGCGGCCCTCGACCACGGCTGCTACTTGCCGCCAGGCAAGCCTCACGCGGAGGGCCGGACCGGACCGGAAGCTCGCCCTCGCCGACGCCGTGAAACCTCCCTGTTCGGCGCGCCCTCGTGCCGTCCGGCGTGCGCGGCGCCATCTGGTTGGAACCTGCTCTCGTGATCGAGGCTGGGCTCACCGGCTGGACCCGGGGGGCTCACCAGGCGATGAAGGATTCGCGGGGGCTTGGAGAAGTTGTAAATGGGCACGTGCAGGTTCATCTGGGTGAAATGGCCCTGGTCGACGGCAGTTGTCTCACGCCCGCCAGGGGAGAGACTGCAGCAGTTCTCCACAACTGCGTCAGCCGTTATGGAGAGAATCGGTCGCATTATCCTTAGCTGGCGCGCAGTGGCGCGCCTCGTTTGCGCGTCGCAGCATGCGCTGAACCCGCAAGCTCTTTGACGGACCGCGTCGCTGAAGCTCGAAGGACGTCGGCTTCAGGGTCCCGAGGGCAGGGTGAAGATTGCATGGGTGCCGATCCGCCGCCAGATGACGTGCGCTTTCCCAGGAATCTGTTCCTCGCCGTAGCTAAAAGTAGCGCGGCCGTCGGATGCCCAGGTCATCTCGAATACGCCCGGGTGGGCGGTGACGCCCTTCACACGCAGGCCGGGCCGGAACGGTTGGTCAGGGCTGTCCAAGTCCGGCACGAATGCCTCCTGGATCATCTTGCGGAATTCCTCCTTCTGCCGGGCGGTGAGCTTGCGCCAATGCCGCTCGAACCTGGGGTCAGCTCGAGCGTGGGCATCAGGCTTCTTCGTCATGGTCTTCGCCAGTGAGCGCGTCCAGGTGCGCGAACATCTCCTCTGCCGAGTGGTAGACCGTCCGATGGCCAGAGGCGATCTGCTCGTCGGCTTCTCGCTCGCCCGCGAGCCATTCGGGGACGAAGAACCATACCTGGTCGGTGGGGACGGAGATGAATCCACGCACTGTGACCGTGCCATCCTCGTGCACGGCGAACTCCACCTCGTCGCCTTCGCCGATGTGCAGTGCCTGGCGAATCTCTTCGGGGGGAGTGAGCTGTGCCTTAGGCCGCACCTTGGCGCGGGCGGTGAGGTGCGGCCTAAGGCACAGCTTCGTGCGGCGGCGGCCGCGGGCCGCCTGACGCAACCCTGAAGGCCGTCACATCATCGTGGGCACCGGCGCTATGCCACCCGTGCGCTGTTGCGGCCCGTGAAGGTACCCGGCCGAGCCTTCACTGAGCGAGATCGGCGAGCAACACGGCGATAAGGCGCTCCTCCATGACCGCACGGGCGTGTCCGGTCAGCAGCGCGGCCAGTTCTGGGTCCCATGGGCTGGCCGTCGGCGATCCCGTCAGAGGCGTGGATTCACCCGCCTCGAGCGCATGCCGGTAGTCGGTGGCGGTCATCCGCCAGGGCTCAGCGCCATGGGAGGTGATAGCGGCACCGATGATGCGCAGTCCGGTCCAGTCGAAATCGGCTCGCCAGTGCAACCGGGCGCCCTGCGCGACCGCAGAGCTGACCAGCTTGTGGCACGCGGCGCTCGGCATGCCCTCGGTGCATACCAGCGGCGGGCAGCTCGCGCCAAGTTCGGCTGCCGCGACGCGGAGCACGGCGGGGTTCTCACACACGAAGACGTCAGCGGGGACGGGCAGGAGGTCGTCGGTAGTCTGCTGATGAAGAGTGAGCCGGAACGGGACGCCGCACCGGCTGGCGTCGTTCAGCCACCCCGAGACCAGGCCGGAACCGCGGCAGGCCACATTGAGCACCAGGACCTGGCTCGCCAGGTCGTCGGGGATGGCGCCGTGCATCTCCCACAGCGCCCGCTGCGCAGCGCGGTCGCGCGGCATGGGCGGGGTGCCCGAGCGGATGGCCAGCGCCCGCAGCACGAGGGTGGCAAGCGAACCGCCCGCAAGGAGTGCCTTCGTGTCGCCGGTGACCTGTTCGGCAAGCACCGGCAGCGGGACCGGGTTGCCCGGCGCACGGCCGCGAAGGTTTTCCAGGATCCGCACCGCATGTTCGAGCAGCCGGTCATCGCCGCGGCGCAGCAGCCTGGTGATCGTCCCATCGGCCTCCAGCGCCGCCCACCAGGAGCCGAACCATGCCTCGCCGGCGAGCGCGGACTCACCGGCCGTCGCGATGGCCTCCGCGCGACGACGTTGTTCCCGTTCCCGTTCGGCAGGCCGGTCGCGCAGCGGGCCGCCGAGCATGGCCAGCGTGTCATGCAGGCCGGTGCCGTACCGCTGGCGCAGGGTCGCGTCCAGCGTGGTGAGCTCGATAGTGAGCCGTTTCACCGTCTGCGGCCGGTAGCTGCCGGTTATGCCGATGACCACCCGCCGTTCGGCCTCGGTGGGTGAGCTCAGTCCAATCGATCGGTCCAGCGCGCCACCGGTCCGTTCCAGGCTGCGCCGGGCCGCGGCGAGCAGGCGTTTCCAGCCGCCTGCGCGTAGTTCCGCCAGATCCTCGGCCACCGTTGTCCTCACGCCGCAGCGGTGATCGCCCGCCGGGTGCAGGGCGAGCCGAGCGCGGCGGAAAGCTCGCCCGCCTCGTCGGCGAGGAGCTGCGCTCCGTCCCACACCAGCAACAGTGCGCTGACGGTGTGCTCAATGGGAGAGTGCGCCAGGTCGTAGTGCGCGGCGGCGCGGACGGCGCCCTGGGTCGCCCACAGGTCGTAGCCCGTCATGAACAGGTCCAGATCGAACTGCACGGCAAGGCCCATCAGCTCGCCGCGGCCGGTGTCGTCGACCCCGGTGAACGCCTCATCGAGAGCTAGCAGGCGCGGCGCGTGCGGATGGGCCGAGTTCAGCATCGCGTGCGCGGCGGCGAACAACGGCAGGTGCAATGAGACCGATTGCTCCCCGCCGGACAGCCGGCTGTGCCGCGCCCGGGTGAGCTTCTCCTCGGTGCCTTCGGGGCTGACCATCTGGAATACGAACTGCCGCCACCGACGGTAGTCCAGCACCTGGGCCAGCAACTCCCGGTAGGGCAGTTCACGATGCCGGGCCCGAGCGGTCTTGATCTGCGCGGCGAAGTGGCCGCGCATCCGCGCGAGGGAGTCTGGGTTGAGCCGGGAGGCGTCGGCGTCCAGCAGCCCGCACACCGCGCGCTGTTCGTCGTCGAGGACGTCCGCCAGCAGCCACCTAACCCCGACCGTCTTGCCCGACGACATCTTCCGTGACCGCATCTCGGTGTTCATCCGGCTGATCAGGTCCTTGGCGTCCACAGTGCGCTCGTGGATCTGCTGGGCGAGCCGGGCCAGCAGCGCGTCTTCGAGGATGCGCTGCTCGGATTCGGTCAGCAGCAGTTGCTGGTCGCGGCGGGCGACCGCGATGCGCTCTGCGAACGCGCCGACCGGGAGCGGGCCCTGCTCGTCGGCGATGCGGACGACGATGACGCCGTCGGCACTGTCCCATTCGGGGTGGTAGTCCTGCCCGGATGCGGCCAGCTGGGCTTGCAGATCTTCCAGCGCACGGGTCAGCCGGGTGGTGGAGATCTTCAGTGACGTCTCGGTCGGCGTGAGGTCGCGGGTGGCTTCGAGGATCGCCTCGTGCACGCCGATGACCGCCTGGGGCAGCCCATCACCGGCCCAGTCCGCCTCCTGCGCGGGCCATGCCAGACCCGGCGGGCACTTCAGCACGTCCAGCAGCTCGCGGGCGGCGAACGGTGCGAGACCGCGTGCGGTGGCCCGCTCTTCCTCCAATGCCACGTCGAGCGCACGCCTCCCGCTGGAAACGCGCTCGGCCGCGGCGCTGGCCGCCTTTATGGCCTCGACCTCGGCGGAGCGGGCGGAATGCTCGGCCGACTGGGCGGCGGTGATGCTCCGCTCGGCTTCTTGGATCTGTGCCATCACCTCTTCAGCCTCTTTGCCGACAGCACCCTGCAGCGCATTCAGTTTCGCGGCTTCCTCTGTATGCCGGCGGCGGGCCTCCCGTTCGGTCCCGGCGTAAGATCGCTCCTCCTCGACGGCCTGTTCCAGCCGGCCACGGGAATCGGCGATGATGCCGTTTTGCTGCGTCGCCTCGCGGCGGCGTCCGGTCAGGTCGGATGCGGTGGTCTCGAACCGCCGGGTAGCGGCCTCCACCCGGTCGGCCTGCTCCCATTCGATGGCGTGGTCGACAGCGGTACGGCGCAGTGCACGCTCGGTGACAGTGCACGCGGCCACCGACTCGTCGTAGCCGGATTGGGCGCCGTCGGCGCCCGCCCGGGCCGAGCGTAGCTCTCCGATGGCCTGGGAGTGCGCGCGAAGCGCCGCGGCGATCGCTGTGGTGCGGGGCAGCGCGGCGTGCGCCTGCGCGAAGGTGGACAGCGTGTCGGCCAGCCCGTCGAGCTTCCTGTCGAGGCCGCCAACCAGCTCCGTCAGCCCCGCGATTCGGGCCTCGCACTCTGCGATGCGCGCGGCCCGGCGGCGGGCACGGGCGGTCGCGCCTATGTACTCAGCGCGGTCCTTATGGTGCGCACCGGCGGTGACACCGTGCGAGTAGCGGCCGTCGGCACCGATCACGGCGGCCGATGAGAACAACTCGCCGTCCAGGGCGATGGAGGCGAGCACGGCACCGATTCGCGCGGCAGGTACCGGCGTGTCGTCCTCGGGCACCAGTACATCCGCGAGGCTGGCGCCCTCCACCGGTGAGCCGGGGAACAGGTAACCGTCGCTGTCACCAACGGTGACGTCGTGGGACTCGCGGCCGTCCGGTGTGATCAGAGCGTCGAGCATTCCGGTGGCTTCCAGCGCCGCCTCGACCGCGGCGGCCTGCGTTTCACCGACGTTGCCGGCGAAGCGGACCAACCGCCACAGCGGCGCACGGTCCCCGTCTGATCGGTCGGCGGTGCGTCCTGGGTGGGCCGGCGGTGCGTCGTCGCGGTGGGCGGCGATCCGGTCTCGCTCTTCGGCGATGCGCTTGCGCTCGGTCTGCGCGGCGGCGCGCTCGGCGCGCAGACGCGCCTGCTCGTCCCGTGCGGCCTGCTCGGCCGCGGTGGTTGCCCTGGTGAACACCGACTCAAGGGTGGCGGCGTCCGGGTCGCCGAACACCGCGATGGCCATGCTGAGGCCCTCGGTGAGTTTCCGCATCGCCGTCTCGTCCAGCACATCGGCGTAGCCCGCCGCCCACCGCATCAGCGCCGCCTGGGCTTCGGACCGGGCCTCCCCCACCGCATCGGCGGCGGCCTGCTCGGCGTGCTCGGCGGAGGTAACCGCCTCGAGTGCCCGGTCGAGCGCGAGCCTGGCCAGATCGCGGGCGTGCTCGGCCTTGCGGTGCGCCGCCAGGGCAGCCCGTACCGCGCGGACGGCTTCCAGCCGGGCGGTGACCCGGGCACCCGCCCGTTCGGCGAACCCGTCGGCCTCAGCGTCGGCGGGCCGCCAGCCGATCCCGGCTGCCGTGGCGTGATCGGCGAGTTCAGCCGCGGTGCGCGAGACCTTCGACTCCAGGTCGGCGAGCAACGCCGCGGCCTGTTCCAGGTAAGCGCGGGCACGGACGGTCGCCTCGCCGCGCCGGGCGAGCTCGGCGGCGGCCTCGGCGGCGGTCCGCTCGTTGGTACGGACGAGCCGCTGCAGGTCGGCGAGTTGTTCGACCGCCTTGTAGGCGGTGGAGGACTTCAGCTGGTCGAGCCGGGCGCGCGATCCGGTGAGAGCGTTCTCCGCCTCCTGCAGGCGGGCTCGCGTCTGCGCCTGTTCCGTTTCGGCGCTTGCCAGGGCCGTGACGTTGCCCGCGAGCTCGGTGCGCCGTTGCGCGCCGGATTCGCGGCGGCGGGTGATCGCGTCGGCAGCCGACCGGGCGTGGGTGCGCAGATAGGTGGTGTAGGAGCCTAGGAAGGCGCGGGTAGCCTCGTCGGCGGTCGTGAGCCCTTCCAGGGTCGTGGCGACCGCCTCCATATCGTCGAACGAGCGGGCCGCCTCGACGATCAAGTCGTCGTCGACGGGGCGTAGCCCGTCGGTGAGTGTGTCCGACAGCTTCGCCGGGTCGAGGTTCTTCGCCAGCTGCGGTCGGCGCAGCGTAAGGATCAGGGTGAGCAGCTGTTCGTAGCGCTCCCGGCCGAGGCCGAACAACCGCTGGTCGATGGCGGCCCGGTAGTCGGTGGGGGAGGCGTGCAGGTTCGACTCCCCGATCTCCTCGGCGAGCTGCTTGCGCGTCATCGGCCGGTCGTCGCTGGTGAGGAGGGAGAAGTCCGCACCGACTCGGCCGTCGGCGACGAAGTGCCAGCGGACAGGGGTGTCACGGTGGCGCTGGGCATGCAGGCCGATGCCGACGGTGACGGCCTCGCCGGTGTCGAGATGCCGCAGTTCCAGCCATGCATACCCGACCGCGTTCTCGCCGCCACGGAACAGGAGGTTGGCCTTCATGGTCCTGTCCTCGGCGGCGAACGGGTTCAGCCGCTTCGGGTCGATCCGGCCATCCAGTACGAACGGGAACAGAACCTCAAGAGCCTTGGTCTTCCCGGAGCCATTCGGGCCGCGCAGGATCAGCCAGCCGCTGGCGAAGCAGAACTCCTCGTCCCGGTAGTCCCACATGTTGATGATTCCGGCCCGCGCGGGTTGGAAGCGGGTCACCTGCCGTCATCCTTCGCGGTCATTCCGTCATTCCCGTCGTCGGTGCGGTGATGGAAGTAGTGGCGTCGCGGGGGGGTCAAGACGCGCTGGGCAGCGGAATCTTGATCTGCGCGGTGACACTGCGGTAGCGGGCCAGCAGCGGCAGCACCAGGATGCCCCCGTCAACCCTGGCCACCAGGTCCAGCGACGAAAGCAGCGCAAGCGCCTCGGCCAGCAGATGACCGGGGTCGGCGGCCTGTTTTTCCGCCATCCCAGCGCCGAAGTCCGCGATCAGCTTCCGCAGCTCGGTGCGCAGCCACACGTCGCTGAGGAATGGGTAGGCGGTATCGGCGGCACGGTACTGCCCATCGGACCCGGAATCGGTGCCGTCCCCGTGCCCGTAGTCCCCGGGCTCCGGCTGCCATGCCGGTTCGGCACGCAAGCCGGCGAGGCGGCCGCGATCCGGCAGGGCCGCGTCGATCCGCCGGGCCGCGTCGGCGAGCCGTTCGGCGGCGGTGGCCGCAGGCAGCGGTTCGATCTTGGAACTGTGGTGGTGCAGGTAGCCGGCGATCCGCGCGCACAGCAGCAGTGCGGCCTGCGCGACGGTGCCGGTCGCAGGAAACGCCACGTCCGTGAACCGCTGCCCGGCATTGACCAGCGCCACCCCTTCGGCGCGCCGCTCCAGGCACAGGCCGGTGAGCCGCTCGACGTCCTCGGCGAGGCTCGCCGAGCGGAGCTGGCCACGCAGCCCCTCATCGACGTCGGTGTAGTAGACGACCGGCTGCTCCACGACGAGCCGCCGGGCATTCCGCGCGTTCGCGCGCCGCCGTGCCTCCCGGCCCTGGGCCGGTGCGGAGCCGCCAGAGCCGTCCAGCAGCTCGGTAACCGAGTTGAGATACTGCAGCACCCGGCTCGGCGCGTAGATGGCAACGAGAACTTCGCGGTCGATGTCGTAAAGCGCCTCGGCGCGTTCTGGGTCGTTGACCCACTCGACGGCCGAGCCATCAGCCAGCTTCAGGGCACCACGCACCTCCAGCCAGGCGACCGCGTCCACGAACGCGTCCCGGTCGGGTTTGCGGCCGGTGTCCATGCCGAGACCGTCGATGCGGCCGGCGTCGGCGGCGACCGCGCCGGCCAGCTCGCTGAGTGCGATCTGGGTGCCTGAGCGGCCCAGCGCGGACAACGTCAGCACCAGGTAGGCATAGCGGCGGCGGTCGAACGGCCGCCGCGCGCGGGTGACCGCCGGGCGTGTGCCGTCCAGCACGGTCTGTATCCGGCGCAGCCGGATCGTGTCGCCGCTGACCAGGAGCGTGTAGCCGAGGACCTCGCCGAAGTCGGTCCGCAACTGGCTGACCCATTTGCGCACGAGCGGAAGCGTCGATTTGTCCGGATACGACGCGGTGATCAGTGGGTGGCGCAGCACCAGCCGCGCCGCCTTCTGATATTCGGCCAGCTCAAGCGCATCGACGTCCGCGGCCACCCTCAACTTTCTGCCCCCCTCGCGGTGCGTCGTGGCGGAGGCGCGCCAGCTAGCAGGGCGGGGGGCGGCCCGGTGACCTCCACCGCCAGGCCGTCCAGATGCAGGTGCCCCCGGACCGTGTGCACGGTCGTGGACCCATGGGCGGGCCGCAGCGACAGCCGTACCCCGTGCGCGGATCCGCTGGCCGTCCGGCTGACAGGGACCCGCGCGGACAACGCCACATCCAGCAGGCTGAGCAGCGCCTGCGTCTCCGGCTCGTCCAGCACCCGGCCGTAGACGCCGTCACAGGCCAGCGCCGCCGCCGCGGTGCGGCGTTGCGCGGTCGCCTTCAGCTGCTCGGCGTGGAGCCGCTGCTTCTCCTCGTCGTTGCGCTGGATCCGGCCTGGGCCGTGCAGTCCCTGGGATCTGCCGTTGCGCACCAGCGTCCGGGACAGCTCCACCGGCTCGGCGTCCCACCACGACAGGCGGCTGCTGATCGCGTCGGCGTCCTCGTGCGCGGCCGAGACGTGCCGGGGTGCGCCGAGACCGAACACTGCCTGGAACAGCGCATGGGCGTCACCGTCCGTCGGGCAGGCGATGAACCACTGCGCCAGATGGCGCAACTGGCTCTCCCGGCTCACGCCGCCGCGGCGGGACTCGGTGACCCGGCGCAGCAGCGCCGTGACGTTGGCGATCGCGGTGACCGTGGCGTCCTGCAGGCGCTCAGTCTCGCTGCGGGGACCGGCCCCGAACCACTGCACCAGGCCGCCCCAGCGCGCCCGCCAGTCCGCGACCCGTTCCTCGGTGCCGCGGAACAGCGACTCGTCGGCCTCCGCGGCGAGCCGGGCGAGGCGCTCGGCGCCGGTGGCGTCCACCTCGGCGACCGCGGCGGCCAGGAGCGGCGCGAAGCGGGTCAGCTCTGAATGGAAGTCCCGCATGTGGGTGAGCAGCGCGTCCTTGTGCGCGAGGAACACCTCGGGCCGGGTGTCGTTGGTGCGCGCCAGATCGCCCAGCATCAGGTAGAAGCGGGCCGCGCGCTTCGCCATGTCGGCAAGCACGCCGTCCAGCCGGGACAGCTTCCTGTACACCTCGGCGGCGTCCCCGCACCGCACCGCCTCGGCGAGCGCTCGCAGGTCGGCGAGTATGTCGGGGAACACGAGACGGGACAGCTTGGCGTCTTCCAGGCTGGCGGTCAGCACCTCTTCGACGGCCCGGAAGGCCCGGTATCCGGCCTGGGTGAACTGGTAGACGTAGTGCCGGTTGCGGTACTCGGCGAGGTTCGCGGCGCGGGTGCCATCGTAGGAGCGGTCAAGCACCTGCCAGTCGGCGAGGGCGTCAAGCAGCACCTGGACGTCACCGACGGTGGTCGCCTCCGGGTGCTCGGCGGCCAGCTTGCCGAGCACCTCGCGGGCGTCGGACGCGTGCATCAGCACCTGGTAGTTGGCTCTGGCCCGGTCGAAGGCGCGGAGAAGCCACAGGTACTCGTGGCGTTTCTCGACGGCCGCGAAGTGGAACAGCCGCAGCCGGTCGTCGAGGGTGAACGCATCGATGCCAAAAGTTGCGCTCTCAGTGATATCACTCACCGAGACAGCAGGATGGCTACTCGTCACAGGGCTTCGGTCATCTCGATGATCCGGGGATTTGTGGTGGAACGGCCGTGACAGCCAGTCTGCCGGATCGCCGTGGCGGGTGCGGGACAACACGCCGTAGCGGCACGCAGACCGGTCAATCCTCCGGCGGCTCGACACACCTCACGAGGCCATGCAGCGATCTCAGCGCCGTCAATGCGGCGCCGCGGCTCAGGTCCTCGTGGTGGCGCTCGTTGCGCGGGGTGCGCAGGCAACCGTAGCAGGACGTCTCCAGGCCACAGTCACATGACGCCACCCGCCGCACCGCGGCGGCGATCACCGTGTCGAGTGCGGCGGCGATCCGCAGCACGCTGCCCGCCCCACCCGGGACGGTGTCGAACAACACCAGCCCGCTGCGGCCGTCCGCGCCGGAATGCACCACTCCGTCGATGTCGGCGCGGCTGATCTCCAGCCCGCCCGCGGCGCCCTCAAGCACCGCATACAGGAGGGAGTGCCACTGCGCCCCGGTATCGAGGCCGGGCGCGTCGAACTCCAGCCGCAGGATGTCCGTCTCATAGCTGTGCGCAAGGGAGCGCCAGCGCAGCGGCCCCGTGCACGCCTTGCCGCGTAGCGGGTTGAGGTGCGACGTGGGGGACCGGCCGTGGTTGGGGGTGCCCCAGCCGCACCAGTCGCAGATCAAGAACCCCGAACCGCCCGGCCCTTCGGCCAGTGACACCAGCCTGCCGCGTGCACCGGAGTGGCACCATGCCAGCGCGCCGGTGCCGGCCTTCCAGCAGGTCTCCGCGAGTTCCTCGCCGAGCGACACCACGTGCACGGCGCCGTTCCAGGACCGCTGCGGCGGCACGACGGCGGGCTTGCCGGTGCGCGGATCGGCGACGAAGCCGAACTCCGGCACACAGTATTCGCGGACCGGGCCGTCGGCGGGCCGCCCGCATGCGGAGCACGCCGGTTCGAGGTCGGCACCACCCTCTCGGTAGTGCCCGCAGCCCCGGCACACCGTGTAGCTGCGGGTGATCAGTTCCCGGCCGGGAAGCCGGTAGATGCCGCCCGAGCGCCACAGCACCCCACCGGCGATCAGCTCAGCGCCGGGGGCGTACTCGTGGATCGCCACCGACAGGTCGCGGCTGAGCTCCAGCCGGGCGCCGACCTGACTGTCGCAGTGCGCGGTGCGCAGCTCGACGGTGTCCACCGGAAACCCGTACTTCGGCAGGACGTTCCGGTTGGCCAGGTAGCCGATCAGCGGACGCCGGCTGATGGTGGCGATGCTGCGCTCGAACCGGGCGGCTAGGTCGCTGCGCCGGGACTCGAACGCCTCCGTGCGGCGCTCCTCGAACAGCGCCACATCATGGGCCAGCTCGGCGCGGACCTGCTCCAGCAGCCCGCACAAATGTTCCACCCAGCTACCGTCGGTCAGCCCGATCTGCGGCCAGGACGGCTCCGGCAGCACGGCGCGCAGCGCCGTGTCGACCCCGGCGGGCACCGGGGTGAGGTAGCCGCGGACCGCGCTGCAGGGCGGTTCGCCGCGTCCGGCGGGAAGGAAGAAATCCCCGGCCGTCTTCCACTCCTGGCCGCCGTTGTCCTTGGCGTCACGAAAGAACGCCGCGAGCGCTACCGAATGCGCGTGCCGCCGGTCGATGCGTGGATTTCCCAGCGGCACGTAAGGGGCGCGGACCTGCCCGGTCAGCATCGACTCCGGCGCCTGATAACGGGACAGATCGTGAGAGCGGCGCTGGGCGTAGGTGAGCACCAGAGCGGCGGTGCCGCTGCGGCGGCCCGCCCGGCCAGCCCGCTGGATGTAGTTGGCGGTACTGGGCGGCATGTTCCGCAGCAGCACCGCGGAAAGCGCCCCGACGTCGACGCCGAGCTCGAAAGTAGTGGAGCAGCTCAGCACGTTGACCTCACCGGCCAGGAACCGCTGCTGGATGTCGGAGGCCTCAAGGCCGGTCCATTGGGCGGTGTGCTCGCGGGCGGTCAGCGGCACCGGCGCGGTCTGCCGGTACAGGACACGATAGTGGCCGTCGTCATCGCCGCGGTCGGCGGCCAGCTCACCGGTGCAGCCCAGCGTCGGGCACACCCCACGGAGCGTGGCGGTGGTGACCCGCCGGCACAATGAACACCGCCATTGGCCGCCGCCGTCCGACAGCGTGAGCCATGTGTGATCGACCTGGTGCACCTGACCTAGCCGGGGCAGCGCCGCCGCGCGCAGCCAGCCGTCCCTGACGGCGGTGAGCGCCCGCCAGCACCCGGCAAGCACGTCGCGGGCGTCGACTCCGGACGCGGGCTCGTCCAGGGCGGCCAGCAGCCGGCGCAGGTAGTCGAGCCGCTTGTTGACGCCACGGGTGGGCAGCCAGCTCAGCACCTTGAGCCTCGCCTCCGCGCCGTCGCAGCGGACGTAGATTGGTCCGCGCCGCGGGTCGAACATCTCGTCGGCCGGGTCGACCTCCTCCGGCATCGTGAGCGCGCCCTGCAGCCGCACCGTGCGGAGCAGTTCGGTGAACAGCAGCACGCACTCCTGCGCGGACAGGCCGAGATCGAGCAGCGGGGCGGGCGGCCGCCACGACGGCTCGGCGCCCAGCCTCACCCGCAGCAGCCCGAGGCCTTCCAGGGACTGGCGCTCGTCGAGGGCAACCAGTTCGCGCAGCACCCAGCGGGCGGTCTCCCGGCGGCGGCCCTGCCGCGACTCCCGCCTGGAGAACACCCCGGCGCGACCTGCCGCGGCCGCAGTCTCCTCGATCAGGTCGTCCACCGTGCAGTCCGTGTCGTGGGCGGTGGCCCGCGCCAGACCGTCCAGGATCAGCCGCCGCTGCTGCACGAGCGCGTGACTGGACTCCAGATAGGGGGCGAAGAACGCGGCAGCCTGCCGGCTGTCACTGAACGTGAGGAGCTTCCGGCCGCCGCCTGGCCGCTCCGCAAGCTCCTCGTCTGGGGGCAACGCCTGGTAGAGCGCGGTGGCCAGCACCGCCGCGGCGGCCTCGTTGCCGCTCTCGAAGAGCCGCACCTGCCCGTTGCCGCGGGCCCCGCATGCCAGGCATCCGTTCGGGGCGCCAGACCTGGCCGCCAGCCGCCGCACGGACCGCAGCCCCGTAACGGGACATCCGCACGGCACCGTCCCCGCCGCGGCCGCGGTCACGGCGTGGAGGGCTCCGCAGCGCCCGCACAGCAACGCGTCCTTGGCCGTCGCCGCCGCAGCGTGCTCGAGAACCTCATCGTCCTCGTCCGCCGTCTCGGCCGGCGCGTCCAGCAGTAGCCAGGTGCGGCGGCCGGGTCGCACCGCACGCGACGTGAAGCGTTCGCAGACGGCAGAGCCGACAGTGCCCGGGGCGCGTTCCACCGAGCCGGCCAGGTGGACCGCACCGCACCGCTTGCAGCATCCGAACTCGAACACGGCGCCGCAACAGTCCGGGCAGATATCGCGCCGGGCCAGCGACACGTGCGGGCCGCCCGGCATCAGGCAGGTGAACGCGCCCTCGGTGGCCCGGGCGAACAGGTGGTAACGGGCCGACAGCACCGGTGAGCCGGTGCTGTCGCGGATCTTGGCGCCCACCGCGACAAGTGCGGCGAGCGCCGCCTCCGCGCGGGGGCCGGGGGCGTCGGCGAACACCTCGGCGGCCAGGCCGGTGAACGGCCTGGGCGAACGGGCCAGCAGGGCGCGCAGCCGCGCCATCGCCTGCTCATGCGCGAGCAGCAGCGCGGGGTCGCGATCGCCAAGACCGGCGGCTATTGGATCGTCCGCGGCCCGGCCCGCCACCGCCGCCGCTGGATCGGCCGAGGCGGCCAGGCCGAGGTAGCCGGCGGGACCGAGCGGCCCCCACAACGGTCCGGCCGGGATGCCCACCCGCTGCGCGCCGACCAGATCCTGGCGTGCCGGGTCGCCGTCCACCCACTCGAAGGGCGCGTCGAACAACTTGGCGGCGAAGTCCGTCACCGCCCGCGGGCGGTCGCCGACGGTGGCGCTCGTGGCGATCGCCTGGAACGCCGCATCCGCGCGTCCGCGGCCCACCCGCTCGCGCAGTCGGCGCAGCAGCATGCCCACCTCTTCGGCCTTCGCCCCGTCGTAGACGTGCGCCTCGTCCAGCACGACGAACCGCCAGCGCCCGCCGTGCTTGCCCTCGAACAGCTCCATGTCCGCCGGGCGCAGCAGCAGGTACTCAAGCATCGCGTAGTTGGTGAGCAGCAGATGCGGCGGCTCGTCGCGCATCTCCCGACGGCTGAGCAGTTCGTTCGGCAGCCGTGGTTCGCCCGGGTTCAGCGACTCGAACAGCGACGCGCCCTCGGCGGCCCGCTCCGGGGTGTCCCCGGTGTAACGGCCGAAGGTGATCTGCGGCACGCCCGCCAGCAGGCGGCGCAGCCGGCGGAGCTGGTCGTTGGCGAGCGCGTTCATCGGATACAGCAGCAGCGCCCGCACCCCGGGTCCAAGCGTGCCCGCCTCGTGCTCCGTGACCAACGCCGACAGCACCGGCAGCAGGAAGCACTCCGTCTTCCCCGACCCGGTGCCGGTGGCCACTACCAGGTTCCGCCCCGCGGCGGCCTTCCGCAGCGCCTGCTCCTGATGGCCGTAAAGAGGCCGGTCGAGGGGCAACGCGAGGCTACCCAGCTGGGCGAATGCCGGATCCAGCAGGCTCTCGCCGATCAGGTCACGCAGGCTCGACCCAGTCCGGTAGGGCGGCGTCGCCTCGAGCAGCGGCCCCTTGGTCAGCAGCGGGCTGGCGGCGATACAGCCGGCCAGCGCGGCCGCGAGTGCAGGGTCACGGACCGGCAACAGTGACCGCAGATAACGCCGGTAGGTGGTGCTCAGCAGAGTGCTGGTGGCGATCGCGTCCACGAGGAGGCCGCTCCCGGGCGGAAGAAGATGCCTTCTGGGACCTTACAGTGCGAACGGGCACATGCATGCGCGGGCCACCTCAACCGGACAGCCACGGGTCGGCGGCCGGTGCGGAAGCATCGATGCGGGCGATCACCGCGGTCCGCGCACCGACGGTGATGCGCAGTTCCGCACCACCATGGGCGCTCACCGTGTCCAGCATCCGCCGCAGCGGATATCCGCCCCGCTTCGAGGGCTCCAGTACCTGCACGATCGCATCCGCGGCGACCACATCGACGGGCGGGTATCCAGTGGCCCCGGGCAGGTACACGCGCAGCGCGCCGCCACGGCCGAGGTCCGCCGTCTCCCTCGGCCGGGGCCTTCGCCGCGCAGGGCGAGGCGGTCATCCCGGGCGCGGCCGAGAGCACCACCTCGGCCGGCTCCAGCCCCTCCTCACCGGTCAGCCGCAGCGCGGGCGCGTAGCTGACGTCCAGGCTCTCGGCCACGGCCACGACGCGGCGCAGCCCGGTAACATGCGCCGTGTCCATTGCGGCCGCAGTCACCACCAGTTCGCCGAGCACCGGACGGGGCACCCGATCCCACAGGCGCTGCGGATCCCAGCGATCCCCGCTCGCCTGGACCGCCGCCAGAGCGTGGCTGGAGCCCGGCCGCCGTACCTCGACCCGCCACCGGACCTCATCGGCGGGCAGCCATACCGTCGGCAGCCTCCCATAGACCGGAAGCCCGTCCGTTGTGTGAATCCCCGGTACTGGAGCACCCGTCACCAGCCGCGGTTTCGACCGGCCGCGGACCGGGCGCCGCCGCGGCGAATCGTCGCCTGCGGGCGCCAGTTCCAGCCAGGCCGCTCCGGACAGGTCCAGCTGGACCAGCCGCCAGCCGCTCCAGGTGAGCGGCAGCCTGCTCTCCACCAGGATCCGTGGTGCGGTGTCGGCGCGCAGCGCCCGGTCCTCCGGGTGGACCAGCCACACGGCCTCGGGCGGGAGCACCGCCCAGATCAGCTCGCCGTCGGCGTCGAAGGCCAGGAGCGGATCTGCGGGATCGGTGATCTCGTCCGGGAGTATCGCGGTCCAGGGTCCGGCATTGTCGGCGCCGCGGTCGACGTCGCGGGTCAGCACACCCTGCCCGAACGGATCGAGCCGCAGCGGCGGCCGTCCGCCCGGTCCCGGGCGGGCGGCCGCGGCCGTCCGGGCCGCGTCGATGATGCGGCGTGGTAGGGAGATGCCCGCCAGGTCCCCGGCACCGGGTTCACCGTTCTCGGTGAGCAGCGTCATGAGCGCGCGGCAGCGTTCGACGAACCCAGCGCCCGTCGGGAGGCGCAGCAGCGCGGCGACCGCGGGATCGAGGCCGGCCAACTCCTGTTCCGGCGCTCCGGCACCGGCCAGCCGCAGAAACTCTGGCAGTGACGGCGCGGTCACCGCCGCATGGGCGAGCACCGCCTCGAGCGGGTCGCCCGCCGGTGCCGGGACACCCAGAGCAGCAAGCGAGCCGCGGAACGCCTCAGCCCAGTCAGCGCTGGGGCGCCTGGTGGCGCGCGATCCGCTCGCACGGTGCCAGGCGCGCCAAACCTTCCCGTTCTTGTCGCGGTGGGCCGTGATCTGTGCCAGGGCGACCACGACGCAGGCCGGCCACCGGCGGCTCAGCACGGCCGGCGGTTCGGCCCGCGAAAGCTCTCCCAGCGCCCTGGCCACCGCGTCCAGCATCTCGGGTTCTACGTCGAGCGTCCCGGCCGGCTCGCCGGACGCAAGGTGCCGCCGCCAGCCGGGTTCGAGCAGATCGAGCAGCGTGCCCACTGGCGGCCGGCTCATGGTGGCGCCCCCTGTGACGTTCGGAACGCTCGTGTGCCGCCTGGACGCCCGTGACACACCGCGTCAGCCGTTATGAAGGAAAATCGATTGCATTATCCCGAACGGCTGACGCGCACCGGCGCACCTTTGCTGGCGCTTCGTGCCGGGGGTTCAGTGCAGGAGGATCAGCCTCGCACAAGGCAGCCGCTACATTCAGACCGTGACCGGAATGAGCGGCGATCTGTTGTCTGGCCTGCCGGATGCGCTACGCCGGCTGCTCGGCGCACCGCCGGTCATGGAGAAGAAGCTGCTCGAGCTGAGCGTCGGCTGGACCGGCCCTTCCCCCGGTCAGGCCCGAATGGCCGGCGCGCTGCGCCTGTTCGTGATCACATGAGATCCGCTCGAGCGGCTCGCGCCGCGCCCGCACGGGTTCGCCACCACCAACAGCAGCCTGCCCGACCTCGAGATCGTGGTCTATGCCCCCGCCTGGAAGCTGGCCGAGCTTGCCACCGAGAGGGGCGGTACGGCGACGGCTGTACTGAGTTCCATGGCTGGCTCCGCCGTGGTTACCGCCGCCGCGCATGAGCATGCCGTGGCCGCCGGCCGCTACCCGGAACTCGTCACCCACCGGGGCGGTGCCGGATCTGCTTTCCGACCTCACGGCCCGCGCGCGCTGCCGCGCATCCAGGCTGGCGCGGATGTCCCGCCCATCATCCACCGGTATCCGGCACGGCCCATCATCCACCGGTAAGCGGAGCCGCCCATCATCGAGCTGCCGTACCGGCTGCCCATCATCGACCGGTAATAGGAGTAGCCGGACCCGCTCGGAGCGCCGGTCCCCGCGGAGCCCGGCGCCGCTGAGCTTGGCCGCGACGAGCCGCAAGCGGCCAAGGCCATGCCCGCACCTCCGGCGGCAACCGCGGCGGCGATGGCACTGGCGAGACGTAGGCGTTTCACGAGACCCTCCCGATCTCTGCTGTGACTGCCGGGACGATAGGTAGCCCAGACGTCACTATGGCCTAGCCTGAGTTTCCGACGATCATGGTGTTCTGGCGCCTGATCACGACCGGTCCTGACGCGTTTCCCCTGATGACACGCCATCCCGGT
>WNGF01006603.1_pt1 | contig 18212 bp, 13 predicted proteins | sample 5400641 | NCBI WGS metagenome assembly WNGF01 (sample SAMN13153371, study PRJNA577476) | soil metagenome | isolation source: 80 cm soil or saprolite under grassland replicate 2 | place: USA:California | collected 2016-06-15
AGCGCCTCTACAGCGGTGGCCATCTCGACGATTACCGGCGCGTCCGTGCCGCGCTTGCTGTCCGGGTTGGTTTCGCCGTCGCGCCGGATGTAGGGCAAGCCGTCTTTGCTCTTCGGATCGGGCCACCAGTACGGCGCGAGCGAAAGGTAGTCATGTTTGTCGCCGCCTGGCGCAACTCGTTCCTTCTGCGTGACGGAAAATGGGCCGGCTTTGAGCGCCTTATCGGCCTCGCGGCGCAGCGCCTCCATCGCCGGTCGTAGCGCGGCGTCAGTCAAACGCGATCTGGCCTGCCGCAATCGCTCGGCGTCGAGCGAGCAAAGGCGCGGCCCGCCCTGCCACGCAGAGGCCGATGAGGCCAGAAACAAAACCAGAGACAAACTTGTCGCTAACTTCATTGTTTTGCCTATGCAAATGGGACCTATGGGACTGATAGGTCCCATAAGACGGATGTCAAAATATCAGCTTCAATGCGAACTGCCATTCACGCCCTTCATTAGCCGTGATCCTCACGCGGCCTACGTCGCTGTCATCCAGGAAGTTGACCGGGATCTGGAAGTTCGGGTGGTTGAACGCGTTGAACGATTCGGCGCGGAATTGCAGCCGCAGCCCTTCCCGCAACTGGAAATTCTTCAACAGCGACAAATCCACGCTGCGAAAACCCGGGCCGATCAGGATGTTGCGCCCTGCATTGCCGAAAACGGTCGGGTCTTGCGCAGTAGGTGTTGGGCGCGCAAAGGCCGCCGGATTGAAATACAAGCCGTCGGGGATGTTCGCGTACGGATCGCCAATTAGATCGGGCCGCTGCTGCGACACGTCGGGCGCGTTGTATTGCGGCGTGAACGGGCGTCCAGAGAGCAGCGTCACTACGCCGTTCAACTGCCAACCGCCTATCAATGCTTCGGCCAATCCGCTCGCCCCTGAAAAGAGCGTGCGTTTGCGGCCGAACGGCAGTTCATAGTTGAAGCTGCCCGAAAATTGATGCTGACGATGAAAGTCGGAGACGGCGCGTTCGGCGGCGAGGTTGCGGACGTCTTGCGGATTGCGCTGCGCGCCGGTCGTCGAATTGTTGGTCGAAGAGTTGTTGTCGATCGCGCGCGAGAAAGTATAGGACGCGAGCAGAGTCAGACCGCCGCGCGCCCGGCGGCGCAATGAGGTTTGCAGCGCGTTGTAGCTGGAATTGCCGCCCTGCTCCTGATAGGTGATGTCGGCGAATTGCGGGTAGAGCCGCGCGTTGATCACCTGCCCCTGCGCGTTGAGCCGTCCGGTCGGATAATTAGCGTTGATGTTGTAGCGCAACCCAAGGTGGCGTCCTTGCGAGCCGACGTAGCCGATTTCGAGCGCGAGGTCGCGCGCCAGCTCGCGCTCGACGGTCAGGTTGTACTGATAGAAGGTCGGCGTCGGATTTTCGAGCTGCGCCCCGACCGGCGTGTTGACGCCCTGTACTGCGCGAATCTGTTCGGGGATCTGCCGCTGCGTCGAATCGGGGACGCCCAGCAGGAAATCGGCGAACGAATAAAAGCCCGGGAGCGCGGCGCTGTTCGGACTGGTCGTGCGGCCCCGGAATCGGAAATCGCCGCGCACGTTGCGCACGTCGGCTTCCAGATAGGTCGAGCGAATGACGTCCGCGCCGGCGCGCAAGTTGTGGCTTCCGCGAACCATCGTCAACACGTCGAAGAGCTGCAAGTTTTTCATCGTGTAGACGAACGGATCGTTGGGCCGGTCGCCGAACTCCGAAAAGCCGTCAATGCGGATCGCCGGCCAGCCTTGCAGATCGGGCGCGACGCTCAGGCCCGGAATGCCGAAGACGGCGTTCCAATCCTGATCGCGGTTCTCGCCCAGGTTCTGGTTGCGTTGTTCGTAGAAGCCCAGGCGAATCTCGTTGATCGTGGTCGGCGAGAAGCTGTGAGTGTTGGATAGCGCGACCGAATCGTAGCGGTTGACAACGTCACGCCCGAAGCCCGGATAGAAATTGCGCGCCGACGGAAACGGATCGAAGTTGTCATTGGTCTGCCGCGCCCAGCGAGCGAAGAGGTTGTTGTTCTGCGACAGACGCTGATCGATCTTGAGCAAATACTGGTTGCGATTCACAGTGTTCACGCCGCTGGCGTTGTAACCGTCTAGCGAACCCGCGATGTTGGCCTTCGGAATGAACTGCAGCATCCGCTTCGAGACGTTGTGAAACATCGATTCTGGGATCACGTTCAGCTTCTGGAATTCGCGCTTCTGGCGCGTGACCGGATCGATGAACAGGACGCGGTTGGTGTCATCGCTGTTGCCCAGAAAACCGTCGGGGCCCGGCCCGCGCACGTTTCTGAAATCGCCGTGCAGCCAGTCCTCGTTCGGCGCGTTTAGCAGCGACACGGCGGAACGGCGCTCGCGCGTTCCTTCGTAACTGAAGAAGAAGAAAGTTCGGTCGCGCCCGTTATAACGGGCCGGGCCGAAAAGTTTCTCCGGCAGCGTGACGGGGCCGCCCAGACTGCCGCCTAATTGATTGCGCTTGAGCGTCTTGTCTTCACCGGCGGGCTGGAAGAAGTTGCGCGCGTCGAAGACGTCGTTGCGGTGGTAATTGATGCCCACCACGGCGCCGGCTTCCGCGAGCGCGATCGCGGCGCCGCGGCCAATGCCTGAGCCTGCGCCGGTAACGAGCGCGACTTTGCCTGATAGATCCTGATAATTCTTCATCAATTCTCCTTGGAAAATCCCTGGGTACGCATCGCTTCCAGCGTGCAGTCTCGGCTAGAGACCTATTGATCGGAATCAGTCTCCCCCCAACCTGAGCCGATGCGTACCCAGGTCTGGTTCCTATAAATTCGTCTTTCGCCGAGACTGCACGCTGGAAGCGATGCGTACCCAGAGCGCAGACCAGGGCGCAGGCGCGGGATTTTGACTTCGCTGACCACGACTGCTGGCGATTCTCACTCGACCTCTTTCGCGCGAAGCTCCGTTTCGGCCATTGATTCACTCCTGCCGGCCTGTGATAACGTTATCATCAAGGCCGAGAGAAATCGGTTTGTAGTTCCGCCTTCAGGCGGTCCTTGTTTAGCCATGTCGACCGCCTGAAGGCGGGACTACAAACAAATTCAGTTGATTTTGTTGACTGTTGATTGGCGAATCACCAAATTACAATCGAGACAGATTTCGCGCCGCTCACGCGCCCTGTCGTCTTCAATGCGTTCGAGCAACAACCGGGCCGCCTCGCGCCCCTGCTCCTTGGTCGGCTGATCGACGGTGGTCAGCGGCGGCGCGGTATAAGCCGCGAGCGGAACGTTGTCGAAGCCGACGATGGCGATGTCTTCGGGAATGCTCAAGCCGGCGTCCCGAACGGCGCAGATCGCGCCCATTGCCGTGAAATCGTTGCGCGCGAAGACGGCGGTCGGGCGCTTCTTGAGCGCGAGTAATTTCTTCATCCCGGCATGGCCGTCGTCCTGTGTCGAGTAGCCCGGTCCGAACTGCGAGGCCGGGCCGACTATCAACTTTTCATCTATCGGCAGGTCGTGTTCGCGCAGGGCGTCCAAATAGCCTTGATAACGCCGCAGCCCCGCCCCGTTGATCGCCGAGACGCCGACGAAGCCGATGCGCCTGTGCCCCAGAGCGATCAAATGTTCGACGGCCTCGTAAGCCCCCTTCCAGTGATCGGCGGTGACGCGGTCAACGTGCGGGTGATTGAGCGCGCGCCCGACGAGCACCATCGGCAGGTCGCGCTCGGCCAGCCGCAGCAGAAAATCGTTGCCGGCCTTCGTCTCCCGCGTGGCGACGACGATGCCGTCGACGCGGTGGTCGAAGAGCGCCCGCAGCGCCGCCTGTTCGCGCTGAACGCTGCGCTCGCTGGCGCAGATGAACGACGAATAGCCGCGCGGAAGCAGCGCCTCCTGAATCCCCCGGACGAGTTCCGCCGAGAACGGGTTGGCGATGTCCGGCAGCAATATGCCGACGACGTGTGTGCGCTGGCGCTTCAGGCTGCGCGCCAGCCCGTTCGGGTGGTAGTTCAGCTCCTTGACCGCCCGCTCCACCTTCTCCCGCGCCTCGCGGCTGACGTAGCCGCTCTCGTTGATGACGCGCGAGACGGTCATCGGCGCCACCCCGGCCCGGTTCGCGATGTCCACGATGGTCGGCCGCCGCTTCTTCTCAGCCTCAGGTTTTGCCCCGTTCTCTCCGGTCATAATCGATATGGTAACGTTATCACAATGGGCAGGCTTATACTCCCGCTTCGACTTGATGTCAACAACATTTTTGTCAGAGGCGAAAGTATTGCGGCAAGTAGGCGCCCGAATCAGCGCCGCGAGCGGTACTGATTTTATGGCGCCTTCCTTGCAGAAAAAAGGCGTTGATCCTGACAACCGTTTGAAACCTGAACAGGACGATCATTGGCTAGGTACAGAGGGCCAAAACACAAGATATCACGTCGTGAAGGAGTCAACATCACCGGCACGACGTCGCCGAGTCTGGCGGATAAGTTGAATATTCCGCCAGGCCGAATTGGGCGCAGACGGCGCAGCGCGTCCGGATATGAGATTCGACTGCGCGCCAAGCAGCGCGTCAAGCTCCAATACGGGCTGTTAGAGAAGCAATTCCGCCGATTCTTTAAAGAGGCGAGCCGGATGCCCGGCCCCACCGGCGCAAACCTCTTGCAATTGCTCGAACGACGTCTGGATAACGCAATCTATCGAATCGGTTTCGCGCGCACGCGCCCAATGGCGCGGCAGTTGGTCAGCCACGGCCACGTGCGGGTCAACGATAAGAAGGTCGATATTCCGTCCTTCCTGGTCAAACCCGGCGACGTGATCACGCTCGCTCCCGCCGCGCTCGGGATGCCCGTAGTGCAAGAGGAGACGCGGACGGGCCGGAGAGTCATGCCTTCCTGGTTGGCGAGGGATGATGGCGGCGGGCGCGTGATCGGATTCCCGCGACGCGAAGACAGCGACGCGGACATCCGCGAGGACTTGATCGTCGAATTCTACGCGAGATAAACGTGGGACACACTGACAGCCTTTGATAAGTAAATGCAACCACGCGATCTTACGTAGGGGCGGGTTTTCCCCGCCCGGGGTCTGTATTCGAGGCGGTCGGGCGGGGAAAACCCGCCCCTACGTTGTCGCATTTAATTATCAAAGGCCATCAGTCTGTCTGGACAGGTCGAAGTTTGTCCCACATCGCGACTTGAACGACTCTTCGAAAAATGAGTGAACTGACAGTTAGCAGTAAAGGAATCAGCAAAACAAAAAGCGCGTGACGCCAGAACTCGGCTCCCTGCCGGTACGCGCCTGTTACCAGCGGAACGCCTAAGGCTATCGCGTAATAAACAAGAAGAGGAAAGAGAGAACGCCGGAAGGAATCCAAGGTTTTTTCCGAGTCCATCTTTTCGCTGACCACAAACAACAGCAGCAGGAATCCGAAGTAGATGAAGACGCCTTCGAATCGATGGAGTTGATCGGGATTCAACCAGTCGATTTCCATGGACGATTGGCGCAGCAACAATGCGATTGTGATGCGGGCGGCATTCGCGACTAGCGTCGCAAGATAGGCGATCAGGGCCGCGGTCGGGATGAATCCCCAGGCGATCTCCTTCGAGCGATCGCCGAGCAACTTCCTAATCGAAAGCATCAAGAACGCGGCGATCAGGAAATTGACTCCGGCGCAGGAATTGGCGATGAGGAAACCGCGCTCCCTGCTGATGTAGCCCGCATGGGATTCAAACTCGAACGTAGCGCCGCTGACCAGTTCGACGAGCGCGGCCGTCGGGGCGAGAATCCAGCGCAACTGGTCGGCGCTCGCCGTCGAGTAGTGTAGCTTGAGCGCGAAAGCGGCGACCAGTACGAGAATGCATTGCGTAATCCAGTTCCAGGTATATGTTCGTTTCATAAGCGGCAAGGACATTGGACATAAGACATATGTCATATGGAAAACGATAACGCCTCAGTACATTTACTTGAGGCCTGCGCATAAATCGGGAAGCGCGCCCTGGGTACGCATCGCTTCCAGCGTGCAGTCTCGGTAAGACGGCCCACTGTTTCCCAATGCGCCTCCTGCCGAGACTGCACGCTGGAAGCGATGCGTACCCCACCTTAGCGCCACACAATGTTGATCGCAAAGGTGTTTTATTTGCGCATGCTCCATTTACTTACCCGCTAACAAACCGCCGCCGCCACCGAAGCATCATGACCGTTGCGATGATCATGGACGCGGCAATCAGCCACAAAAGCTCCGGTTCACTGCCCGCATCCACCGCCAGATCGCTCACTCCCAGCGGAAGTGGCAGCGGTTGCTCTACGTCCTGGGCCGGGCCCTGGTTATTACTTATCTTTTCGCGGACCGCTATGAACGAGGTGTATTGAGTCAACAAGTTATACTTCAGACCGAGAGAAGTGATGTCTCTGATCCGATCCGCATCCAGATCGCCGAAGCCGTAATCGGAAAGTTCAGCGATGCGCGATCTGGCCCACAGGTAACGCAGCGCCCGGTTGGCTTCATCCGGCTGAGCGCCCGCGACGTCCACACTAGTGACGTAATCTCCCTGCCCTGTTCTTCCCCGCAGCTCGAGCGTTCCGCCCACCGGGCCGCGCCATTTGCCGAAGAGAATCACAGGGCGCTGGGCGAATAGATCGGGTAGTCGCGCCGGATTCACGTCATAGATGTCAAAGCCGATGGGGCGGACCTGAATGTCGGTCAAGAGCGGGGTCTGAATGTATTCCCGGAATTTGGCCGCGACCGCGGGGGCCTCCGCTTCTGTGGTCACGACGAAAGGCTCGCCCATTCCCGCCTTCGCCACGCCCTCGATGAGATAACGGTTCACCGACGAGCCGATGCCGAAGGAGAAGACGTTGCATTGGTTCAGATTGTCGCGTATGTAATCGAAGACGCCCTTCTCGCCTGAAATATAACCGTCCGTCACCAACACGACGCTTCGCGAGACGTCGGCCTCACGCGGAAGGCTCATGGCCTGTTTGACCGCCGCAAGAAGCTCGGTGCCGCCGCCGCCGCGCTGTTGTTCGATCAGGCGAATCGCCTTAGAGATGTTCTGTTGATCCGCCCGGAGCGACTTTGCGGAGAGCGCGGCGGAGTCTCCGGCGAACAAAACGACGTTGAACAGATCCGACGGTCGCAATTGCCCGATCAGATCACGCAGAAGGCGTTTGGCGGTATTCAGAGGAAAACCATCCATTGAGCCGGAAACGTCTACCACGAAAATATACTCTCGGGCGGGTATCTCGGCGTCCGCCACTCGCTGCGGCGGCTGGGCCATGTAAAGGAAAAAGTTTTCGTCGGCTCCCTTGAAGAGAAGAAGGCCCGAAGCGATCTGATCTCCAGACAAGCGATAGCGCAGAATGAAATCACGATCTCCCTCGAATTGAGCCGGATTGTCCAGGACGAGCTGTGCGACCGCCGGACTCTCCCATTGCGGGGAAATCTGATGTGACGCACAGATCAAGTCCCGGATGGGGACGCCCGCAGAGATCCGCGCTGAAATGTGGAGCGCGCTGGCGCCTTTATCGCCCTGATGAAGATACGGGCTCTTAATCCAGTGATCCTCCTTCGGCGCCGGAGACTCCGGCTGGGAGGAGTAGCGAGGCCCGACGACGGTTGGAAAAACCACTTCATAGACGCCTTCCGTCGGCGCCAGCAGTTCGGTGTAGCGCAGTTCGACCTCGACCTGATCGCCGGGCATGACGTTGGCGAGACTCATCGAAAAGACGTTCGGCCTGTTCTGCTCAAGGAGCGATGCGCTCTTTCCTTCCTGCTTGGCCTTGTCGAATTCCTGCTTCGCTTGTTCCCGCTCTTTGATCTTAGCGTAGATGACCTGATCGCCGATCCACATGCGCATCGCGTAAACGGCGGCGCGGGTGGAGGCCGGAAAAACATAACGGGCGTTGATCGGCCGTGAGCCTTCGTTCCGGTACGTTTGCAGAACCTTCACGTCGGCGATGACGCCTGAGACGTCTATTTGAACATGGGTGTCTTTGAGAGGCAGGTGATCCAGGTTCGGATCTCCCTGCACGAAGAAATAGGGCGCCAGAGTTTTGTCATCCTGAGTCTGGGCTGAGCCGGAAAAGGTAAGTGTCGAGACCGCAATCAGAACCAGACAGACAGTTCGCACATTGAATCGCATAATCACCTCAGTCCGGGCGACTCGGGTCGCCACGTAGTTTGTAGAGGGGCTATTCCTCGTTGTTGTACGGACTGAGCTTATGCCAATGCGCGGATTGGGATAATGCCGGGCGCCACAGAATTGGACCGTAATAACCACAGTCGGCCGCTGCGGGAGTGGGACAGACTTCAGCCCAGATCCACGGTTAAGAAATGGAATGGAACCGATCTTGACCGTGGCGCGGACTTTAGTCCGCGCTTGCGTCATATCCTCAAGCCGCGCGGACTAAAGTCCGCGCCACTATTCGCCCGAGTCATACCGCAGGCGCCGAATACAGCCCGCCTCCACTTTCACTTGATGGGTGAAGCGGCGAAATCGTGATATAGCCTAGGGTTATTGGCCGAAACGCATTTTCGCCTCCTTAACCGTGGATCTGGGCTTCAGTCTGTCCGTCCACAATTCATGCCACGGACAGACTAAAGTCTGTCTCACCTCAGCGCGACGGCGGCCAAATAGATCGCGACCTCTGTCAATTGATTAGTCGCGCCAAGGCAATCGCCCGTGACCCCTCCGATTCGATTGCGGTAATACAAGCCGGTTACGAGCGGCGTGGCTATGATGACCGCGCCGGAGACCGCCGCCTCGCGCCAGTTCGACAATGCGAGCGCTGCCAATAAAGTCAACGTGGCGACTGTCGTCCCTCCATAGCTCAGACGTCGCGCGACGAGTTTGCCCTGCCCCTGCCCCTCCTCTCGCGCATATGGCAACCACAGGCAGAGCGGCAGCGTCGTCCAGCGCGCCGCCGTATGGGCGACTATCAGCCAGCGCCAGACGACGGAAGGGGCGATCGAGGAGAGAAAGTTGTATTTGGCCAGCGCGAGGAAGATCAGCGCCAGCGCGCCGAACGTCCCGACGCGGCTGTCGCGCATAATCTCCAGCGCCCGCTCGCGAGTCCACCCCCCGCCAAAGCCGTCGAAGGCGTCGGCCAATCCGTCCTCATGAAACGCGTTAGTGATTAAAGAGAGATAGACCAGCGTCAGCAACGCGCAGGTCGATGGCGGCAGGAATTTCGATAAAGCGGCGTGGAGCAGCGCGCCGCTCGCGCCCACGAGCGCGCCGACAAGCGGGAAAAACATGGCGGCCTGCCCAAGTTCCTTTTCGTCGGTCTCCAGATTACGCGGCATTGGGCAGCGCGTGAGGAACTGCGTCGCAATCAAAAATAGTCGCGGCCATTTCAACATTACGAATCCCGATCGCTCACGCCGGCTTCGGCGAACGTGGCCATTTCGCCGAGCAGTCTGGCGGCGGAGCCAATGAGGCGCATCGCGAGAGCCGCGCCGGTTCCCTCTCCGAGTCGCATCTGCAGGTCGAGCAGCGGCCGCCGCCCGATGAATTCGATCAGCGCGTCGTGCCCCGCCTCTTGCGAACGATGCGCGATGAAGATGTAGTCGCTCGCGTTCGGGCAGAGGAGACATGCGAGAGCGGCGGCCGAAGTCGAAATGAAGCCGTCGGCGACGACAGGGATTCTTTCGGCCGCCGCGCCAAGAACCAAGCCCGCCATCACGCCTATTTCAGCCCCGCCGATCTTCGCCAGGAGATCAAGCGAGTCATTGCGGTCCGGCTTGTTGACTTCGAGCGCGCGCCTGACCGCCGAGACTTTTCTTCGCCAACCCGCTTCGTCAACGCCCGCGCCGTACCCGGTAACCGCCTCAGGCGTCAGCCCGGTGAGCGCCGCCGTGATCGCGCTTGCGGACGTGGTATTGCCGATACCCATTTCGCCGACGCCGATCATCTCCACGCCGCCCGCCGCCGCGGCCCGCGCCAACTCGACGCCGATAGCTACAGATCGTTCGGCCTGTTCGCGCGTCATCGCCGGGCCGCGAGTGAAATTCGCAGTGCCGCGGACGACTTTGGTCTGAATCAAACCGGGCGCGTCTCCAAAGTCGGCGTCAACGCCGGCGTCAACCACCTCGACTTCGATGCCGCAATCACGCGCCAACACGTTGATCGCCGCGCCGCCGCGCAGGAAGTTGTAGACCATTTGCGCCGTGACCTCGCGCGGGTACGCGCTCACCCCTTCTGCGACGACGCCGTGATCGGCGGCGACGACGTAGACGCGCTGGCGAAATACCTCCGGCCTTAGCGTTCGCCGGATCGCGGCCAGGCGATTGGCGACCTCTTCGAGCGCCCCCAGGCTGCCCGGCGGCTTGGTCAATTGCGATTGCCGCTCCGCGGCTCGTTCGACCCAGGCGTTGTCGACCGGCGAGATGTTTTGAATGGCCTCTTCGATCATTTGATTCTTTTCCCGAATCAGTACCACGAGCGGTAGCGATCGTGGTACTGGTTCCAATCATCGCGGTTCTTTCGGCGCTTCAGCGAACTTCATCAGGCATGCCGAACACAGGCAACGCTCGTAACGTTCGCGCAATTCTTTTCTCGCTTCCGCGCTGATTTTTACTTGAAGACACCAGCAACCCTTGAGCGACGCGCCACAAACGAACGGCTTGCCGCAAGCCTCGCATTCGCGCGGCGCGCGCGCGTCAGGCTGGATGAGTTCCCTCAACTTACGGAACATCACTACCTCCGGTTTGAAATGGGACAGACTTATGGTCTGCCCACTACTTCAGCGGCAGGGACAAGCCCGCGACGATGAAGACCACTTTGTCGGCGGCCTGCGCCAGGCGTTGATTGGCGAAGCCCTGCAAATCGCGGAACGCTCGTCCGACCGGATGCTCCGGCGTGAGTCCGCCGCCAACTTCATTGCTGACGACGATGATTTCGCCCGCGGCTTCGGAGCGCCGACGCGAGGCGAGAATCAGATCGTCGACATGCGCGAGAATCAGTTTCTCCTGTGCGGCCGTCGTTTGCTCTCTGTGTTCCGACATCAGGTTGGATACCCAAAGCGTGATGCAGTCGATCAACAAGGTCGCCTCGACCGGCGCTTCGCGGACTGCGCGCGGAAGATCGAGCGGCTCTTCGACAGTCCGCCAATTCGCCGGGCGATCTTCGCGATGGCGGGCGACGCGCTCGCGCATTTCGTGATCGGAATCGACTTCGTCCGCGCGCGCCGTCGCGATATAGACGACTTGCGCCGAGCGGTCGCAGAGAGATTGCGCGTAACGGCTCTTGCCGCTTCGCGCCCCGCCTAGAATCAGTGTCAACATACGTTTCGATGGAAAACAAAGACCGATTTGCCGTCGCCGGTAAACAGACGGTCAGCCGACACGCCGAAGACGTGATTGAGCGATTCCACGCGCAAGACTTCATCGGCGCCGCCACAGGCGATCAATCGTCCCTTATCGAGCAGGGCGACCCGGTCGGCGAACCGCGCCGCCAGGTTCAGGTCGTGAATCGCCAATGCAATCGCCTTCCCTTCTTCCGCCAATTCGCGGCACAGGCTCAAAACGTCGAGCGCGTGCGCGATGTCGAGGCTCGCGGTCGGCTCATCGAGCAGAAGGATCGGCGCTTCAGTCGCCAGGCTGCGTGCGAGCAGGACGCGCTGGCGTTCGCCGCCAGACAACTCCGTGACGAAACGGTCGGCCAACTGAGCGACGTCGGCGCGCCGCATCGCCTCGTTTACTGCGGCGCGGTCGCTCCCCCGCTCGACCTCAAAACGCCCCAGATGCGGATGTCTGCCCATCATTACGACTTCGCGGACGGTGAACGCGAAATCGAGGCGCGTGTCCTGCGGCGTGTACGCGACGGCGCGGGCAATCGCGCGGCGGGGCAGCGATTTCATGGCGCGCCCGTCCAGCGTCACCGACCCTTCGTCGGCCTTCCACAATCCGCCGAGCAATCGCAGCAGCGTGCTTTTGCCCGATCCGTTCGGCCCGACCAGCGCCAGCAAACCGCCGCCGCGCAATTCGAGCGACGCGTGGCGAATGAGCCAACGCCCGTCAATGTTGATCCCCGCGTTGTCGAGTTCAAGTCTCATCAATAGACGACGTGGTACTGTGAGCGTCAGCAACTTGGTACGGTACTGCTCACTAGACGGCGTCACGCCGGCGTCGCAGCAGCAAGAACAGAAAGAACGGCGCGCCGCATCCGGCGGTGATAATCCCCAGTCGAATCTCCTCGGGCCGGATCACCGTTCGCGCCAGCAGGTCCGCCGCCAAAAGAAAGATCGCGCCGAGAAGCGCGCTCGCCGGCAACAACCGCCGGTGAGAAGGCCCGATCAACAACCTCGCCGCGTGTGGCGCGATGAGGCCGACAAATGCGATCACGCCGCTGACCGCCACCGACACGCCCGTGAGCAGCGCGGCGTTGACCAGCAGCAGCCGCTTCGTCTTCTCGATCTCGACGCCCAGCGCCAGCGCCGTCTCTTCTCCCGCCAGCAGCAGGTCAAGTTCGCGCCAGCGACTGATCGCCGCGCCCACTCCGGCGACGGCGCACGGCAGGATCATCAGGCAGTGCGTCCATTGACGATTGTCCAGCCCACCCATCAGCCAGAAAGTGACCTCCTGCGCGACCTCCCACCGCACCCACGTCAACGAAATCAGAAACGAACTGACCGCCGCGAAGAGAGAGGACAATGCCACGCCGGCGAGCAGCAGCGTCGCCATAGGCGTGCGCCCGCCTCGGGTCGTCAGCGCGTAGACCGCGAACAAGGCCAGAAGTGAGCCGGCGAACGAAAACGCGGGCAGCGCCAACACATCGCGCATCGCCAGCCCGGTGGCCATCGCAATAACGGCCCCTAACGCGCCGCCCGCGCTCGTCCCGATGATGTCGGGCGAGGCGAGCGGATTACGAAACAACCCCTGCAGCTGAGCCCCGGCCGCGCTCAGCGAAGCCCCGACCAGCGCCGCCACCGCCACGCGCGGCGCGCGCAACTGCCAGATGATCGCCTGCTGCGACGGCGCGATGTCGCTTACGTCGGACCAGCCGAAAGGCGTGACGCGCGCGAACAACAAGCGAGCTACCTGCGACGCCGGAATGTGTACGCTACCCACGCTGACGCCCAACAACGCGAAGACCGCCAGCAGAATCAGCGTGATCACAAAGAAGAGCGCCACTCGGCGGCTTCGCCGTTCGTTGACGGCTCCGGTCAATTCCGACTTGTCGCCCCGCCGCGTCCTCATTTCGTCGAATCGCCTCGACTTCGGTAAAGGGCGTCGGCAAGTTCGCTGACCGCCCGCGCGACGTGGTGCGACACGGAGAGAAGGTAGCGGTTGTCGAGCGTTATGATCCGGCCGTTGCGCGCCGCATCCGTGGCGGCGATCACTGGGTTGTCGAGCAATTGCTTTCGCGCCTCAGCGGCCTTCGCCGGCGTCGCGCCCCGGATGATGAAATCGGGGCGCCATTCGGCGACCTGCTCGGCGCTGATCTTCGGGAAGCCTCGCAGCCCCTTCTCCGCCACGACGTTGACCGCCCCGGCGGCGCGCACGATCGCGTCGAATGACGTGTCAGCGCCCGCAGTGTCGCCTGACGGGTAGTACGAAAGGACGCGCGGCGGTCTTATACCGGCTGGAATGCGAGCTTTGACGGCGGAGAGTTCCGCATTCATTCGCTCGACCAGCTTCTCCGCATTCGCCTCTTCGCCGATGGATTGCCCGACCAGGCGGATATTTCTCTGGATCGCCTCGATGTTGTCGAAATTGGCGAAGCGGAAGACGGTCGCGCCCGAAGCTTTCAAACTCTCAACCGTCTCGGCGAGGCTGTAGCTCGCCACGAAGACGAGATCGGGCTGTAGTCGCAGAATCTCTTCGGCGTCGAAGATCGGCGTGACGTTTGCCGCTTGCAGTTCGTCGGCGATCGGGCTGTATTTCGGTTCGAGTCCGATCTTGCTCACGCCGACTATGCGTTCGCGCCCGCAGATCGCCCAGAGGATTTCATCCGTGCCGAGCGTCTGCGACACGATGCGAACCGGACGCGCCCTGATCGCGACTTCGCTCCCGCCGCCGTCCAGAAGTGTGCGAGGAAAACCGGCGCCCGACGGCTCGACGGCCTCAGCCCGCTTGAGCTGACTGGCGCCGCGGCAAGCCATCAGACTCGCCAACGCGATCAGCGACAGGAGCGCTAAAAAATTCTCCCGTGTATATCTCATAAACGACTTGCAGTCCGCTCACTTTTCCCGGTCGCCGCAGCGACCTCGTGAGCTTAGCCCGGCTTTTCAAAGCCAATGAGGTTAAGTTAGCGATTAGTGGCGCGGACTTTAGTCCGCGCTGATGGCTGGCGCGCGGACTAAAGTCCGCGCCACTAATCGCGCCAGATGCCTAACTTAACCTCATTGGCTTTGCGTGTGGGGCCCCGGATTGGGTCTACAGATCACCACCGGGGCCCCACACGCAGGTCTGCCCCTACGCTGGATTGCGTGGTTGCACTTATTTTTCAAAGACCATCAAAGCCGGGCTAGACTCAACCGTCGCTGCAGCGACTTCAGAAACGAAACGCCGCGCCGCCGATGAAGTACGCGCCAGGCGCGCGAAAGCCGCTCTCGGTGTAGGCTCGATCAAACACGTTCTCGACTTTGCCGTAGAGGCGCAGGCTGAGCCGTTCGTCGATCGGCAGCGTGTACCCCGCGACCAGGTCGGCCTTCACGTAGCCGTCGAAGACGTAGAGCGTGTCGAAGGACGGGAACGGGAACGAAGGTGAGTAATCGCTGACGGCCGAGAGGTCGAACGTCACATCTACCCTCCTGCCGACGCGCTGCGTGGCGACCAGTGTGAATAGATGGTCGGACACGTCGGGCACGGCTAGGCGCCCCGCGGCGTTCGGCGAGCGCTGGTCGGCGTTTGTGTAGGTGTAGGAAGCAAAGAGGCTGGTCGAAGGCGTGGGCGAAATCTCCGCGCTCAGTTCGACGCCACGCGCCAGCCCGCCGCCCAGATTCAGATACCCTCCGAAAAAGCGGCCGAAGGGGTCGTTCGGCGGCAGCGAACCGAAATTTATGATGTTCTGCAGCCGCGTGTAAAAGTACGTCGCGCTCACGCGCGCCCTGCCGCGCAGAAAGGTCTGGTCTATCCCGCCGTCAACCGCAATCGAACGCTCCGGCTCCAGCCGCGGGTCGCCGATTGGCGAGAAATCGCCCCCGAAAAAGAACGCGCCGAATCGTTCGAACAGGGAAGGCCCGCGGTAGCCGTTCCCGACGTGCGCGCGCAACTTCGTGTTTGTCGCCCGGAAGAGATAGGCCGCCGAGCCGTCGCCCGTGTAAGCGTTCGGCGGCGCGTCGAACGACACTCCCACATAACGCGGCGCGCCTCCGGTGAACCGCGGCGCCGACAGATCGAAGCCCTGCAGCCGAAACGCGAGCGACAGTTGCAAACGGTCGGCGAGCAACCGGGTCTGATTCTGCGCGAAGAAGGTGTGGCTGCGCTGCCAGATGTCGAGCGAGCCGCGCGGAGGGGCGGGACTTTCGTCGGTCGAGAAATCGCCGTAGCTCTCGCGCTCGAATTCGTAACCCGTGGTCAGCAGGTTCGCGCCGCCGAGCCGCAGGTCGACGCGCGACGTGAAAGTATCGACGTCGCCGGCGAAATCACTGATCGAAGTGAAGGCCGGTTCGCCGAACGCGCCGATGCCGCGCGGCCCGTCGAGGAAAGAGCGGTTCACGTCCACGCGGTGATAGCTCAACCGGTAGCTCGCGCGGTCGTTCAACCGCTGTGTGAAATTCAACGCGCCGGAGAAGAAGTCTGATTTGCGGCGGTTGTCGGGGTCGTTGAGGCCGGGGATGAAGTTGGCGTCGCCGCGATTGTAATTGTCCGGCGTCAGCGGGACGCCCCGCGCCTCCACGCGGCGCTGTTCGTCGAGATTCAACGGGATCGCCCGCACAAGCGCGCCCGAGGGCGGTGGCGCGAAGCCGGGCGCGACCATCGGGTCTTCATTCAGCGCGGCAAACGCGTCGTTCGCAAAGACGCGGCCGGAGAGGGTGACGCTCGGCGTGAAATGATAGCCGAGCACACCCTGCAAACTCGTCTGCCGAGCGCGATCGTCGCCGTCCACTCCGTCAGTCACTTTCAACTGCGACAACCCGGCGCTGTAAAACAACCGGTCGTCCATCGCGCCGCCCGCGACCGCTCCGCGGCCGCGAAACAGCCCCAGGCCGCCTCCTTCTAGTTGCGCCTGCCCGCGCAATCGCCCGCCGCCCGAATCCGTCACCAGGTTGACGACGCCTCCGATCGCGTTCGAGCCGTAGAGCGACGACCCCGAACCGCGCAGAACCTCTACCCTCTCGAGGCTCACGACGTTGAGTTCGCTGATGAAACCGTTCGCGCTGCCCTGAGTGTCGGCCGCGTCGCGAAAGCGCAGGCCGTCAACCAATACGCCGGTGTCGAACGAACGCAACCCGCGAATCCGAACGCTTGCGAACGCGCCGGGGCCTCCTTGCTGAACGACGCGCACGCCGGGCGCGGCCCTCAACGTTTCCAGAACCGAGTATTCGTCGCGCAGTTCGATCTGCCGCGCGTCGATCACGGTCACGGCCTTCGAAACCTCGTCTACGGATTGCGCCGTGCCGGACGCCGTCACTACTACGCCGTCGTTGAGCGCCGCCACGTCGAGCGCAATGTCGAGCCTTTCGTTGACCGATTTGATCGAAACGGCCTTGACCGATTTGGCGAAGCCCGAAGCGCGGACTTCGATCAGATAATCGCCCGCCGCGACGCGTTCGAAGCGGAAGCTTCCGTCGCCCGCCGTCGTCACCGTCGCGCGCGACCGATTGTCGCGCGCAATCAGCGTAACCGTCGCGCCGGCGACGCCGGACTTGTCCGGGTCCGTGACCCGGCCGTCGAGTTGTAAGGAGGATTGCGCCGGAACGAGTGGCGCGGTTATAGCGAAAACCAGTGAGAGGTAAAGCGCCGACGTGAAGCGGCGCATACAGGTGAGTGTCATGGAGTGGTCCTTTCTCCCGCCCTTCGCGGGATTGAAACAGACACGCTCACAGGCCGGTCTCCTGGCTTACGGCATTATTCGTCCTACTCGCCACGCCTTCCCGTTCGACGTGAACAGTGGCCTTCGTGTGGCTTTCGTTGCCGATTACAGTTGCGAGGGCAGCGGCGGATTCGCACCGCGCTTCCCGAACGCCTGCGGCGTACCGGGTTGTCAATGCGGCCTGACTGAAGCTCTAGTCTGCTTCCGCGCCAAATGTCATTGCTGGCATAACTCAGAACCGCGCGCGCATGATCCACAATCCGCCGGGTTCTGTAAAGACGCGAATATTGAAGTTCGCGTGGCCGCGCTACAGAAGAAAGAGAGGGCGACGGAAACCGATGACACGCCATCCTCCTTATCGCAGCGACAAACTGTCACGTCTCAGGCCGCCGTCCGAATCGATTGAGCGTCACTCCCCTAACGGAATCAAGAGCTTAGCGGCAGGCGGGGGCATGGCGCCCATTTTGCCGAGGTGGCTGACGTACGAGCTTCCTATATTTGGCTTGAGTTGACGACTCTACCGACACCGTATAGGGCAATATCGGTGTCGTGCCAATCCTCCAGACTAGGGCGCCGGGTTAGGTAATGCCCGGCGCCCTCATTATCTTGGCGCTCAAGAGTATAACGACCTGCCATCTCTGTGACTTTACTGCCAATTAATGGGCAAAGTGATAATCTCACCTGCTTCGGGCGCGTGAAAAAAGGTGACACAGTGTCACCTTTTTTGGGACGCCTGTTAGCTACCGTCGAATTGAGTGAGTCTCACTCTTCTTGCGGAATTAAGGGGTTAGCGAAATGCGGACGCCTGGCGCCTATTTTGCGAGGGCGATTGGCGCAGACAGTGGTTATATGTAACCTCGGATATGGTGACATTGAGTCGCCTCATCCTTCACCAGAGGGCGCCAGGTATGAGCATTAACACGGCGCCCTCTTAATCTTGGCGCTCGCCAAGAGCGCGACAGCCCGCCGTCTCTTCGACTCCGCGCGAATCGGAACTATCAACACATACTGCATTTCACAGGTTTTACGGCAATGAGGTTAAGTTAGCAATTAGTGGCGCGGACTTTAGTCCGCGCGCCAGCCGTCAGCGCGGACTAAAGTCCGCGCCACTAATCGCGCCAGATGCCTAATTTAATCCCAGTCTTGGGTTGAATATGGGTCGTCAGAACTTCATTGAAGAGTAGAATTACGTTGCAACACAACTACAACTTCAATGAAGGACGACCCAATGCCAAGCATAAATGACCATCTGACAGAAATCTACGTGTTT